>Ga0209314_10001062_pt1 | contig 12440 bp, 10 predicted proteins | sample I19B2metaG_FD_184146 | JGI IMG/M metagenome (GOLD analysis project Ga0209314, IMG submission 184146) | Lake sediment bacterial and archeal communities from Gulf of Boni, Indonesia to study Microbial Dark Matter (Phase II) - ​I19B2 metaG... | ecosystem: Environmental > Aquatic > Freshwater >...
TACCCTTTCTAGACACACAAACTTTTCTCTTTGACCTACTGAACTTTCTCCTAAATAACCCTTTTGGGCTGATTGGTGGCAACCAAATTCCGGGGATTCTCCTTTTATACGCACTACAGCTTGCTCTCCGAAGTAATTATACGCTGCTACCAGGGCTTTAGCAAACTTAGCCGGAAACCAAATTAGTATCTACCAAGCTTCTGTTTTAGCCTTTGTAGTTTAGCCTTCCTTTCGGCTAGTCTATCCTGTTCTTTACCTACGACAGCCGGTGGTGCCTTGGTCAGAAACTCCCTGTCCTTGAGCCTAGCTTCAAGTTGAGCTACCTCAGTCTGGATTTGTTCCAGCTCTTTTTGGAGTCGTTTCCTCTCAGCCTCCAGGTTAACCATACTTTCCATAGGTATGACTACTTCAGTCTCTTTGAGCACTAGTGCCAAGACGTTTTCCGGTGGCGGAGTCTCTCGCCTGCTATCAACGAGGGTAACCGGTCTCGCCCTAGCCAGAGTCTGGATGGTTTGAGAATAAGGAGCGATGGCTGGGGTAAGCTCACCGCAGTAGATTTGGGTTTCAACCCATTTGGTAGCCTCTACCTTATATTGTGCCCGGGCATTGCGGATGGAGTGAATTATTTCAATTATGGATTCCATAACCCGCTCCGATTCTGGGTCGGTGGCTATATCTCTGGCATCGGGGTAGAGGGCTATCATTATAGATTCAGCCTCTGGCCGGGGCAGGTGCTTCTTCAGCTTTTGCCACAGCTCTTCGGTGATAAAGGGCATAAACGGGTGCAACAGGCGGAGTGAGGTCTCTAGGACAAAAACCAGAACCGGCAGGGGCGACACTACCTCCTTACCTCTAGAGCCAAGGCGAATCTTGACTATCTCAATATACCAGTCGCAGAATTGACTCCACAGGAAATCATGAATCTGTCTCTGGGCTTCGCCAAACTGGGAGTCTTCCATTAGACTGGTTACACCTGATACCGTGCGACTCAAGCGGCTTAGAATCCAGCGGTCTTCTACTGGGAGCAGATTTCTTTGGATTTCCATATTGGTGTCGGTTGGCTTAATGCTTCTGATGATAAATCGGGTAGCGTTCCACAGTTTATTGGCAAAGTTGCGTCCGCCTTCTAGCTTGGCTGGGGTTAGTTTAATATCATTTCCCGGTGATGTGCCGGTAGATAAAGCAAAGCGCAGGGCATCGGTGCCATATTTCTCCAGGGTGTCAACTGGATTGAGCACGTTGCCCTTAACCTTGCTCATCTTCTCCCCCTTCTCGTCGCGTACCAGACCATGAAGGTAAACGGTGCAGAAGGGAATGTCACCAGTATTCTCCAGACCCATCATAATCATTCTGGCTACCCAGAAGAACAGGATGTCGTAGCCGGTCTCCATGACTGTGGTCGGGTAGAAGTAGCCTAAGTCTTCAGTGTCATCAGGCCAGCCCAAGGTGGAGTGAGTCCATAGGGCTGAGCTAAACCAGGTGTCAAGGACATCCGGGTCCTGCTCTATATTGGCTGAGCCACAGTGGTGGCAGGATTTGGCGTCCTCAATAGTTACCGTTAGCTCACCGCAGTCCTGGCAATACCACACCGGGATTCGGTGCCCCCACCATAGCTGGCGGCTGATGCACCAATCGCGAATATTCTCCATCCAGTTAAGATAGACCTTGGCAAAGTGCTCTGGGATGATTTTGATACGCCCATCAATGACAGCTTTAATAGCCGGTTGGGCTAAGGGCTGTGTCCGGATAAACCACTGCTTACTGGCTATCGGCTCAATAACTGTCTGGCAGCGGTCGCAGTGACCTACGGAATGGATATAGGGCTCAACCTTTACCAGCAGCCCGTCTTTTTCTAAGTCGGATAGTATCGCCCGGCGGCAGGAGAAGCGGTCAAGTCCAGCGTAGGGTCCGGCATTTTCATTCATAGTCGCATCCAGGTTTAGTATATTTACCAGCGGCAATCCCTGGCGTTGAGCTATTTCAAAGTCCACTGGGTCATGAGCCGGGGTGATTTTAACCGCTCCGGTGCCAAAGCCGGGGTCAACAGCCTCATCAGCCAAGACAGGTATCACCCGCTTGACTGCCGGCAGGATAACCTTCTTACCGAGCATAGCCTTAAATCGCTTATCCTTGGGATTGACGGCTACGGCGGTATCACCGAGTATGGTTTCGGGTCGGGTGGTGGCTACGGTTATAAAGTCTTTATCGCCTTCAGTCAGAGGATAGCGGACATAATACAGGTGCCCCTGTATCTCTCTGTGGTCTACCTCAAGGTCGGAGAGGGCGGTAGCACAGCGGGGGCACCAGTTTATTATCCGCTCCCCACGGTAGATTATCCCTTTGTCATACAGACGGACAAAGGTAGTCCTAACCGCTCGGCTTGGTCCTTCGTCCAGGGTAAAACGCTCTCGGCTCCAGTCGCAGGAAGCCCCCAGCCTTTGGTGTTGTTGGGTAATAATCTCACGGCATTTATCCGCCCACTGCCTCATTCTCTCTAGGAATTTATCCCTGCCCAACCGGTGGCGGTCTAGCCCCTCTTCAGCCAGCAGTTGCTCTACCACCACCTGAGCGGCGATGCCGGCATGGTCAACCCCGGGTAGCCATAATGTTGGCTCGCCTTTCATCCGGTGCCAGCGGGTCATAATGTCCTCTAAAGTAGCGGTCAGGGCGTGCCCGATATGAAGCTCGCCGGTAACATTGGGCGGCGGCATGATAATGACAAATGGTTTCTTTTCTGGCTTTATTTTGGGGGTGAAATAGCCCTTTCCCAGCCAGAACCGGTACCATTTCTGCTCCACCTTCCCCGGCTCATAAGCCCTGGGCATTTCATATTTTATTGGTGCTTCTGCCATAGTTACCTTTCTTATAGACCTTTGTTTGAGAACCTCACCCCCTTAATCCCCCTCATGCAAGAGACTTCATCTACCTCTTTCGGAGAGGGGGAGAGATTTTTAGAGAGGGGGCTTCGCCCCCTCTCTTGTTTTTACTCTCCTTAGTTCTGTGAATTATGGGGATGGGTTGCTCTATATTCTTCCCTAAGTTTATCCAACAGACATTCCTCACCATTTGCTCTAGTGGTGCGCCACCACATCCAGCCATCTATTTCGTGACCTAATATCCTTTTACCAGCCGCAGATGGGCTGTTGTATACGCTATCATCGTGGGCGAGCTGAATTCTCCCAGTGGGCATGAGGATTGTAGCTTCGTATTTCTTGCCTTTGTGCCAACCGTAGATTGTTTGGCCTGGTTCGACGATAGCAGAATCCATCAGGTCTTTAACTGTTACATGCTTCCCAACTTTGCGTATTGTGCTGACCAAGTCTTCGGTACGTTCAGTTATGGCAACTTTTTTAGGGGGAGCTTGGTATAAAGGCTCAAACAAATGGGCGTGAACTGCCAAGCCTACTCCTTCTCTGGTAAAAGTTTGGAACTCTACGACTTTGATTTGGGGGTGGGCAAGTGTGCTGATAGCTTCTCTCAATCCTTCAGTGTCTTTTTCTATAACGATGGTCAAAATAGGTGGCTTTGAGATAAGGTCTGACAAGAATTTGTAAATTTCAGTGGGCTCAATTGCTTTCCTTAACTTGAGCTTGAGGAAGTCATCCCTAGTTATCTCACTTTCTATAGCATTAACTATCCCCCTCTGGAGGCTTGGATTGCCTATGCCACTGATGAACCTAGTGACCTGAGAAACTATGTGCTCATATAAAGGATGGGACGATAGTTCCACTTCAACGATATGCCATTGAGGTGTGTCTCCCAAGATGATAGCGTACCCATCGGGTATCGAGCCAATTCCTGATAGCGACTTTAGCTTCTGCTTCCTATCAAGATATATAGATTGTTCGCCGAAGATTTCTTGGGCGTGCTCTTTCACTACGCTCTCGAATTCGTCTTCGGTTTTAGGTGTCCATGGTTCGTATTTTATACCGTCTATCAGCAACATCTTCCTACCTCCCGGCTTTCTTAGCTAAAAGTCCCACAACCTTATCCAATATCCTGTCGGCCACTTCTCTTTTGCTCAGCAGGGGGAGGGCTTCTATGTTGCCCTGTTTATCTATCAGGGTTACTTTATTGGTATCGGCGCCGAAGCCGCTACTTGGGTCGGTAATATCGTTAGCCACGATGAGGTCAAGTTGTTTCTGCTGAAGTTTTTGTCTGGCGTTGGCGACTACATTCTCGCTTTCAGCAGCGAAGCCGACCTTGAGGAAGTCGCCCTTTACTTCGGTCAGAATATCTGGCGTCCTGATTAGTTCCAGGGTCAGGGTAGGGGTTTCTTTTTTAATCTTGGCTTTAGCTACGCTTTTCGGCTGGTAGTCAGTGACCGCCGCCGCCATAATCAGGGCGTCAGCTTGAGCCACTGCCTTGGCCACCGCCTCCTTCATCTGGGCAGCAGTTACCACCGGGATAACCTCAATGCCTGCCGGTTGGGGGAGGGAGGTGGGGGCGGTTATTAGTGATACCGTTGCTCCTCTTTCTCTAGCCGCTTCAGCTATGGCATAACCCATCTTCCCTGAGGAGCGATTTCCAATGTGGCGGACAGGGTCAATCGGCTCTTGAGTGCCACCGGCAGTAACCACGATGCGTTTACCGGCTAGGTCTTTGCCTTGTTCTAACACTTTACTGATGGTGTCTATGATTTTGTCAACCTCAGCCAAACGCCCCATACCTACCTTGCCTGAGGCTAGCCAGCCGTGCTCAGGACCAACGATGGTAAAACCTCTGGCTTTAAGTTTAGCCAGGTTTTCTTGGGTGATGGGATTTTGAAACATATTAACATCCATGGCTGGGGCGACAATAACCGGTGCCTCAGTAGCCAGCACGGTGCAGGTAAGCTCATCATCAGAGATACCGGCGGCTAGCTTGGCGATGACATTGGCGGTAGCCGGGGCAATAACCACTACATCGGCTGCCTCGGCTAGGGCTACATGCTCAATGCTGAACTCAGAGGCTAGCTCAAACATATCGGTTACCACCGGTCGGCCGGTAATGCTACACAGGGTCAGCGGGGCGATGAACTTGGTCGCTGCCTCGGTCATAACTACCTCAACCTTGGCCCCAGCCTGGGTCAATTTGCTGGCAATGTCAGCCGCTTTATAGGCGGCTATACTCCCGGTTATACCCAATACTATAGTCTTATCAGCTAACATAATGCTCCTAATCAACTTTATTCATTAGATAGATGAGTCTCAATCCAATCAATGTCAAATTCCGGTTTACTACATCGATTATCGGCGTTTCTCTAGCTATGAGTTCCGCCCAGCCTCCGGTAGCCACTACCTTAGCTTTCTCGCCTAACTCCCGCTGGATGCGAGCCACCATACCTTCAATAAGTCCTACATAGCCGAAGACAATCCCTGATTGCATGGCGGCAATGGTGTTGGTACCGATAGCATGTTTGGGACGGACTAACTCCACCCGGGGCAACATTGCTGTCTGCATAAATAGAGCCTCAGCCGCAGTATTTATGCCTGGGGCAATAGCCCCGCCCAGGTAATCACCTTCTTTGGATACCACATCAAAGGTGGTGGCTGTCCCCAGGTCAGTGATGATTACCGGACCGCCATAGAGGTGATGGGCAGCCGCCGCATTCACGATGCGGTCAGCGCCAACCTCTCTTGGGTTGTCCATGCGGATGCGCACCCCGGTCTTGACCCCAGCGCCTACCACCAGTGGCGAGATGTGGAAGTATCGCCGCAGCAAGTCCTCATAGGTGGCTATCAGTGGTGGGACGACGCTGCACAGGGCTGCTTCTTTGATAGCCGATGCTTCTAGACCTTGGTGGCGTAGCAGGTTGAGCAATAGGGTAGCATACTCATCTGCCATACGGTGAATGTTGGTCGCCATATGCCAGGTAGCACAAAGCTCCTCGCCTTCAAAGACGCCTACAGTAGTATTAGTATTTCCGATATCAATGGCTAATAACATAGTTCCTAACTATTCCAGGTCAAAGACCTTGCCCGGATTCATAATATTATTGGGGTCGAAAGCCAGCTTGACTCTTTTCATCACCTCCAGTTTATCCTTATCGGTAGCAATATTGAGGTAGCTTTTCTTGACAAAGCCAAGACCGTGCTCCCCCGATATTGTCCCACCTAATGATACTCCAACCTCATAGATTTTGGTAAGGATTTCTTTTGTCTTGTCCCCGGCTTTGTCTGTTTCCTGACTTATCATAGGGTGTAGGTGGACATTTCCATCCCCGGCATGTCCGTAGGCGACGAGAGGAATCTTGTATTCACTGGCTATTCCCTTTGCCTTCTCCACAAACTCAGCTATCCTACTGCGGGGGACAACCACATCAGCGATATCTGGCATGCCAAAATGCTGGATGACGGTGTAGAACTTCTCTCTGGCCTCCAGAAGCTTTTTCTTAGCCCTCTCACTGCCAGGGATAAAAACATCGACCGCACCGTGATTCAGGCAGACTTCACCGATTTGGCTGGAAATATGGTGAATCTCATCTTCACTGTCTGCCTCTACAATTATCATGAGAAAGGCCTCATAATCGTGTAGCGGGATTTCTTTACCCGTATATTGCTCAACCATGTTGATGATGTCCTTCTGCATAAACTCTATACCCATGGGGAGAATTCTTTTCTTTAGTATATCAGGGACAGATTTAATAGCCTCGTTGAGACTATTAAATGGGACAAAAAGTACTTCTCTTCTTCCCGGAGGGGGAGTAAGCCTCAGCATGACCTTGGTTACTACCGCCAGGGTTCCTTCCGAACCAATAATTAGCTGGGTCAGGTCGTAGCCAGTGGAGCATTTGACGAACTTGCCCCCGGTCTGTATCGTTTCCCCAGTAGGTAGCACTGCTTCCAATCCTAGGACAAAGTGTCTGGTTACTCCATATTTCACCGCTTTCATCCCGCCGGCATTGGTGGCTACATTTCCGCCTATGGTAGCGCTCATCTCACCGGGGTGGAGTGGGTAGCACAGTCCATGCTCTTCCACAGCCCGATAAAGGTCAGAAATAATGACTCCTGCCTCAACTGTAGCCACAAAGTTGTCCTCGTCTATTTCCAGGATTCGGTTCATCCTTTCCAGGGAGAGGACAATCCCTCCATAGATGGGTACGGCACCCCCGGAAAGACCAGTCCCCCCACCCCGGGGGGTGACTGGGATATTTTTCTCGTTAGCCAGCTTTAGTATCTTGACTACCGAATCAGTGTCTTTAGGTTTGACTACTACCGCCGGAATGACTGGCTTTAACTTTGGCGTCTCGTCCCGGGCATAATTCTCCCGCTCGTCTCCGCTGAGGACATTCTTATCACCGACTATCTTGGTTAGTAAGGCGAGAACGTCATCGGTTACTTGCCCATAGCCACTTTGGACTACCATCTACCTATTCTCCTATCGCCATTTCTTCAATTTTTCGGTCATCCTCTGCCAGTGTGTTCCTCTCCAGTAGATTCGGTGACAGCTAGGACACTCCATGTATTGGTTCTGGGTCTGGAAAACATAAGGCGGCACCAGGTCTTTCACTTGCTGTTTACTCTTTTCAACTAGCGGCTGGTTGCATTCCAGGCAGATAGTAAATGGTTTAGACCGGCAATCTAGGTGCAGGCTGTCCATTACCTGGTGCATTTGCCGCTCAGGTTCGTCACTCAGGATAAGGATGGCTTTGAGCCGTCCGCTAGTTACTACCCGTCTTTTCATAATCTGGGTATCTCTGGTTAATATCACCCTTTCCTCAGCCAGAGCAATAGCCACCATACGGGAATCACTTCTGCCATTAAAGAACAGGGTATCATATCCCATTATTCTCAGCCACTTGGCTAGCTTGCCAACGTTGTTGTCCACGATAAATTTCAGATTGTCTATTATTCTCACCCCTTCTGCTTTCTATTATAACTGGAGTTGCATCCCCTCATGGGCTAGGGTGATGGAGTTGTTTAGCTCTTTAGCGACTATGGCTATTTCACCCTCTATCTCCTTCTCTACATTAGGGCTCATATGAACCGTGACTACCTGGGGCAGGTAACCCTTAAGCTGGCGAAAGGTAATCAGCTCCTGTTTGAGTAGATTGGGGGTAAGGTGCCCTGACTGTTTAGCAAACTCCTCGTACCTATTCGATGCTGTAACTTCGATAATGAGTAATTGAGGTGATACATACCTCCAGCAGTCGGCTAAACCCGGTCCGGTATCCGCAGTATAGAATATTGTTTTGCCCTCCGGGGAGGTAACCTGATAGGCGATGGTTGGGACGGAGTGATTTACCTCGGTGGCTAGGATGCTGTAGCCTTCTATGTGCTCAATCCGGTATGGTTGTATTATGGTGAACTTAATTGTTGGATTCTGTTCCGGCCGTTTTAGGAAATTGGGATAAAGCTCATTATTAAGTAGGTGCGTAGTAAGCGCATCATATACCGATTGGGTAGCGTAGATATTGATGGTGGCATAGTGAAGGAGAAGATTCATGCCCAGGGCTGGGACATCTCTAATATGGTCGTAGTGGTAGTGGGTGAGCAGGATGGCTTTGAGTTTTTGTTGAGCCTGGAAGGACAAACTGGAGGTAAGCCCGCCGGCATCTATCGCCAGGACATTATCAATTAGTAGGCAGGTGTACTTTGAGCTTTGCGATTCACAGTTGTGGGCACCTAGGAATTGAATGTTCATTACTAAATCCAGCCCTTGCGGCGGAAGTAGAATAACATGCCCCCCATAATCCCCAGCATCACTCCCATCACAATAATCCATGACAGGTGGTGTCCCCCTGGGTTACTTCCCCAAGGCAAGGGGATATTCATCCCATAGAAGCTGGCGACTACCGTCAGTGTGGTGCCGACGGTGGCGATAATGGTTAGGACACGGAGGAGTTCGTTAACCCGGTTTGAGGCTAATGAATCACGGGTAGCACTTAGCCCCTCGATTACCTCTTTGTATTCATCTAAGCCATCCCAAATCTTATCCAAGTGGTCAACCAAATCGCCAAAGTAAACGGCCATGTCCATTTTGGTAAAGCGGCGGACTTTAGGTTCTAGACTGCCAATAACTGCTCTAATTGGCCAGATGATGCGCCGAAAGGCAATAACCTCACGCCGAAGTATAGAGATGTCCCTTAGTACGGCTGGTCTTCTCTCTAAGAACATAACATCCTCCACCCCCTCAATTTTGTCACCGATTTTGTTCAATATCGGCAGGCAATAGTCAACTAATCTATCAACTATGCGGTAGAATAGGTAGGCAGAGCCCTGGCTGAAGTTCTCTTGTAGGGTCTCTTCATCAGACTGACATAATTTAAAGAATTTGGCTAATGTCTTGAGGTTACCGGTGCAGTCAACTGTCACCACATAGTTTTCACCTATAAAAATATTCAGCTCACTAGTAATTATCGCTTGTTGCTCCCTATTCCAAAACGGGAAGTGGAGAACGATAAAAAGGTGGTCTTTATATTCATCAATTTTAGGTCGCGGGAGCCGGCTCAAAAGGTCATCTAGATTAAGCGGGTGAAATGGGAAGTTCTGAGCTAAATAGTCACACTCCCTTCTTGTCGGACTATCAATATTTACCCAGGTTAGGTCACCCCAGGTAAGAGACTCCAAGTTTAACTGTTCTTCCTTTTTGACCTCAGGGATAGTCATTGGCAAATTCCCCTTTCAACATAATTAAACTATTTTAGCACAATTTTTGCTAGGTAGCATCCAACCTGATATACTAAAAAGGCATTTTTACTTCAAATTGGTTAGTTTTAATGGAGTCTATGAAGCCCCCTTGGAGACACAGGTTTAGCCTCAGAATTAAGAAGGCACTGGGAATGAACATTTTCCTGTGTGATAGCTGTAAGTGGAATTGGCGTGGGGCATGTCATAACTCAGACCGTCCCAATGCTACCTGGTGCCCTGACTATAAGAAGCGGGGAAGCTAGAATTACTTCCTCTCAATAATCATCGCCATTCCCTGCCCACCTCCGATGCACAGCGTTGCCAGACCAAGTTGGAAGTCTTTTCGTATCATTTCATGGATAAGGGTGACTATGAGCCTAGCTCCAGTACAGCCTATAGGATGTCCTAGAGAAATTCCACTCCCGTGGGGGTTTGTTTTTGCCAAATCTAGCCCTAATTCTCTAATCACCCCAATCGCTTGAGCGGCAAAGGCTTCATTTAATTCAACCAGATCAATATCCTTTAGGCTGAGCCCAGCTAGCTTGAGTGCTTTCTTGGTTGCTGGCACCGGTCCCAGACCCATGTAGGCTGGGTCAACAGCGCTAGAGGCGTAAGACCTGATAGTAGCCATTGGCTTTAGCCCAAGCCCCTTTGCCTTTTCTGCTGACATTATCACTAGGGCAGCAGCGGCATCAGTTATTCCTGAGGCATTGCCTGCGGTTACGCTTCCACCCGGTTTAAATACCGGGGGCAGTTGGGCTAGGGCTTCCATGGAAGTTTCCCTCGGGTGTTCGTCGGTATCAAATAGTTTAACCCCTCCCTTCTGCTCGATTTCAACCGGGACTATCTCTTGCTTAAATGTGCCGTTCTTTATCGCCTTTAGGGCTCTTTGGTGGCTTATCAGGGCAAGTTCGTCCTGCTCTTTTCTGGTTATGCCATACTTTTCGGCTATATTTTCAGCAGTGATACCCATATGACAGTCGTAGAATATTTCCCACAATCCATCGTAAACCAGACTATCAATCATCTCGGTGTTGAACATTCTGGCCCCCCATCTGGCTTTAGGCACATAGTAGGGAGTAGCACTCATGTTTTCCATGCCACCGGCGACGATAACCTCAGCCTCACCAAGCTGTATTGATTGGGCAGCCAAGGCAACAGATTTCATCCCTGAAGCACAAAGCTTGTTTACTATAAAGGTGGGCACCTCTTTAGGGATGCCAGCGTAGATTGCTGCCTGGCGGGCAGTGTTTTGCCCTTGACCCCCTTGGAGAACGTTCCCCATTATGACCTCGTCTATCCTTACCTCTTTTAGGGAATCGTCCCAATCGTAGTATCTCTTCTCCAGCTCAATCAAACCGCCATCCTTAAATATCTCAGGTGCGTAGCTTAGTACCTCGGGGTCTGTCTTGGGTCGTAGCCCGGCCCTTTTTAGTACTTCCTTTATTACAATGCTACCCAATTTTGTCGCCGGGGTATCTCGTAGCGCCCCACCATAATTACCTATAGCTGTTCTTACCCCACTAACGATAACAACCTCGGTCATAATCTCCCCCTTTTAGCTTAATTACCTATTCCTAATATCAGGCTGAATTTTAAACATGGCAATAGTAGTAAATAATTGATTTTATTTATATTCGTAGAACCCCTTGCCTGTCTTGCGTCCCAGCCAGCCAGTGGCAACCATCTTTTTTAGTAGTACCGGTGGGGCGTATTGTGGCTCTTTGAATTTTTCAAACATGGCGTCAGCTATGGCAAGTACAACGTCAAGTCCAATGAAATCGGCTAGAGTTAGTGGTCCCATAGGGTGACCTAGACCTAGATTTCCAGCGGTATCAATGTCCTCTCTGGTGGCAACACCGGCTTCTAGCATACAGATGGCATTGAGTAAAAAGGGCACCATCAGCCGATTAACAATAAACCCAGGGGTATCTTGGGCAATGACAACGGTCTTTCCTAGGGAGTTACCGAAGTCCCGACTAGCCTTAAGGGTCTTCTCGCTGGTAGCAGTGGTCTTTATAATTTCCAGCAATTTCATAACTGGTGCCGGGTTGAAGAAATGCAGCCCCAGCACCCTGTCAGGCCTATTGGTTGCCATAGCCATATCAGTGATAGACAGGCAAGAAGTATTACTAGCCAGGATAGTATGTTCAGGGCAGATTTTATCCAGTTCGGCAAATATCTTCTTCTTTAGCTCCATATTCTCATTAGCCGCTTCTATTACCAGGTCGCAGTTGTAGAAGTCCTTGGTGCTGGTGGTGCCTTTGATGCGGTTAAGCATAGTCTCCTTATCCTGCTGATATATTTTACCCTTGTCTACGCTCTTGGTCAGCGCCGAGTTAATCAATGCCAGCCCCTTAGTCAAAAGCTCGTCATTTATCTCTGAGACTACTACCTGGTAGCCCGACTGAGCACACACCTGTGTAATGCCGCTACCCATTGTTCCGCAGCCAACTACCCCAACCTTCTTAATCTCCATAATATCCCTTGGTGAATTCTAGCAACTGGCTATATCACCGTCAAGGTAAAGCAAAAAGGCTCGTTTATCAAAGTAGTTTGACAGCTATTTAGGGGTATGATATTATAACCTAGTTAATAAATTGGATATTTCTCTCCGAGCCTGTGCTCCTAAAGGTATGCCTACGGAGATTGGCCGGTAGGGTATCACTGGAAACGGTGGTGCCTCCCGTGTTTGGAAAGGAGAGCTTAGCATTGCTATTACAGCACGAGCACCTCCTTCCGAGGTGCTTTCCCATTTTATTTAGGCATATCTTTTAGTAGTAAATTGAGGGGCGAAAGTTGAGAAAAATAGGTCTTTGTTTATTAACT
>Ga0209314_10001063_pt1 | contig 12432 bp, 10 predicted proteins | sample I19B2metaG_FD_184146 | JGI IMG/M metagenome (GOLD analysis project Ga0209314, IMG submission 184146) | Lake sediment bacterial and archeal communities from Gulf of Boni, Indonesia to study Microbial Dark Matter (Phase II) - ​I19B2 metaG... | ecosystem: Environmental > Aquatic > Freshwater >...
GAAAACATATCTGCACAGCTCATACAGCATCGCCAAGTACGGCGGAACATTCACCGGAAGCGCGTTCTATGTAGGCGGAACCTGGGGCATAGCTCCCGTCGCCCTCAATGTAATCGTCGAGCCTGGACAGTATCGTGAAGAGGAACTCTTCGAACAGGTGGAAGACGGACTCTATCTCACTAACAATTGGTATACACGCTTCCAGAACTATCAGACAGGCGACTTCTCATCGATCTGCAGAGACGGAGCGTTCCAGATAAAGAATGGCAAAATTGAGCGATCCCTGAAAGGGCTACGCATCAGTGACAACATGCCCCGCATTCTACAGTCGATTAGTGCGCTTTCCAAAGAACGAAGATGGATCAAATGGTGGGAGGTCCCCACTCCTGTCTATCTACCGCACATGATCGTCGAGAATGTTGGAATTACGAGAGCCACCAAGTAGTCTGAGATTTGTGCCGACGAACTTTCCCCACATCAGAAAACTTGACACGCGACAGCTATGATGCTGCCTAGCCTATACACTACCCACATTCGCCTGATCCAAAGTCCCCGAGGAAGGATGATTGCATCATGAAAGAAAAAACGACTTCGAGGCAATACTTCAACTCACGAGTCATGCTCATTGTTCCAACATTGAACGAAGAAGAAGCCATACGGGCGCTTCTGGACGAGGCATCTTCGCTCTTTTCTAGAGTCGTGATTGTCGACGGCTACAGCTCAGACCGGACTCGTGAAATTGCGGAGTCGGTTGGGGCTACAGTGATCCTTCAAGAGCTGGGGCCCGGCAAAGGCTGCGGGGTCAGAACAGGCATGAAATTCTTTCTATCTCAAGAGGCTGACATCCTGTGCATCATTGATGGTGACGGTACCAATATTCCACATGACCTGGTTCCCATGGTCGAGATCGTGGGGAGAAACGAAGCCGACATTGCAATGGGATCTAGGATGAAGGGAATGAGGGACTCAAAATCCATGAACTTCATCACGCTCGCTTCAAACCGCATTGTCTCGTACCTGTTCTCAGCTAGGTTTGGAGGAAACTTCACCGACATTCAGACAGGGTACTGGGCTTTCAGCAGAAGTGCCATTGAAAGGATAGTTCCGAACCTCTGCTCCACCCGATTTGAGATTGAACTTGAAATCTTCTCCAAGGCAAGAGCACACGGATTGATCCTCAAAGAGGTGCCTGTGCGTTTTCGCAGAAGAGTCGGGCAAACAAAATTCACTTTCTTGTTGAGAATGAGAAACCTCTACTTCGTATTCAAGTACATTCTCTCCTCGCGATCGAGCCTTTGACATTGTCGTAATGCAAGGTCGAAACTTCATGCACGATCCTTCTGGCGCCAGTGCACCACGGATCCCTCTTAGGAGATCCTTCTACGAAAGAGGCACAGTACGTGTCGCAAAGGATCTACTCGGCAAACTTCTCGTGAGAAGGCTTGGAGCTACTGTACTGGAAGGAATGATAGTTGAGGTGGAGGCTTACAGAGGGAATGACGACCCGGCCAGCCATGCCTACGGAGGTATTACGACACGAAATCGAGTCATGTTCGGCCAGCCCGGACATGCGTACGTCTACTTTACCTACGGCATGCACTATTGCCTCAATGTCACAGCGGAACCAATTGGCCAGCCAGGCGCGGTGCTGATCCGGGCAGTCCAACCGTCAAGCGGGATCGATAGAATGATGAAACAGCGCGCGACAAAACGGATCAAGGATCTGGCCAATGGGCCGGCGAAGCTCACGCAGGCCTTCAATATCACCAAGGCCTTGAACAGCTACGACCTGACAACGGGAGGAAAATTGTTCATTAGAGAAGGCGACAACCCAGAGCCGATGCACATTGTTTCGACAAGCAGGATAGGCATCCGAGTCGGTCTGGAGAAACCTTGGCGCTTCCTCATCCAAGACAACCCGCACGTGTCCAGACAGTGATGGACAACCTACGCCTTGGTCAACGAGTTCAGTGAATCCGGTAGTCGGCGAGTATTTGAACAGAGGAATTCTCAAAAGGTGATTGGTGAAAAGCATGCATGTGTAGAAGAAGTCAGTACTTTTCGACCTCGCCGTGCACGTGACCTACCTTGAGCAGGGCTAGGTGATGAACGTGCGACGGCACTCGAAGTTTTCCAGTATTATGTATTCTTTCGATTCTATGGAAGGCTTCCTTGTCAACGTCCTTGTCAAGCGTCAGCAGGCCGCTGTTCTCCAGCTGGAATGGACCTAGCTCTTCGTGAAGGCCGAGAATGTCCGACTTGGAGAGGCTGACGGATCCGGTGAAGACCAGCTTCTTAGTGTCGAAGACGTTTGGGGCCGCCGCGCTTCCCTCGTCCAAGTAGCCTCGCATTGCCTCATTCACGATGTCGGCTACGTTCTTTCCTTGCTCCTTGGCTCGTGCCACGATTTTGTTGTAGAGGCTCCTGTCGAGACCTCGTATGAGGACAGCATTGTTACCCAAGCGAGACAGCTCACGAAGGCTATCGCGTATATCTTGATTACTTGCTTACTTTGTTAAGCAAGCTTGCTTATAAATCTTGTTAAACCTCTTAAGATGCCTAACACGTTCACACTACTTGACGCGAAACAATTCGCAACTCGTCAAAGGAGAAGACAAGGGTTTAATGAACGACAACGCGACTAGGCTCCTGATAGAGGAACTGCAAGACCTCAAGGAGAGCCCAATCAAGAAGTGCGAGTGGTGCCACCAACCCCTGCCGAACGAACGATATCACCTGCGAATCTGCCCAAGATGCAGGAAAGCAACCATAGAAGCCTTCTTGAAAGGGGAACTGTAAGCGAGCGTCCAAACAGGACGTGGGACACTCCTCACTGACTTCGGGCAAAGGTACCTTATCGATTGACTCTGAACATATCTGAGAGTCACTTGGAACGGATTTCCACCCATTCCAGAGAATCGTATCCGGCCGAAGCCTGCGGAATACTGATCGGAACAGGGACCGGGGACGCACGGACGGTAACGGAAGTGTGGCCTGCAAAGAACGAACTTTCTTCCGAGTCTTCATATGAGATCCATCCAGAAACCCTGCTTCACGCTTTCACTTATGCGGACCAGAATGGGTTGGAGGTCGTGGGGTTCTATCACAGTCATCCGTTCTGGTCTGCTGACGCTTCTGGAATCGACCAAGCTCGGGCCAACTACCCGCATCTCTCATACCTGATCTACTCGATCCCAAACTCCGAGGCGAAATCCTTCCTCTTCGACGGAAGACGACTCATCCCTGAACCTGTAAGAATCGTTAGCGACTAGAACAGGATCCTCGAACCCTTCCGTCTGCCAAGCAATCTTAGGACCCAATCTTTCCTCATCAGAAATCCCGACCGGGCATGCGCCCCCTTTCTCGGTTGACAGCGGCAAAGGTTCGATGACTTTTTGAGTGATCGAGAAGTCCCTCGCTCGAAGCACGAGAAGGCAAAGCGGCCGAGGCTGCAATGAAACTTGTCCCCATCCGATCTCACGGAGTTGCTTCAAGACTTGGACGATGCTGAGAGTCTTAGCAGTCATGAGAACCTGCAGCGAGTTCGTGACGTTTCGGTCTGGCGATCCTGAATCATAGAAGAAGATACGCGTGCGCCCTTGTCCGAAGCCTAGATAGAGGATGTGGTTCAATTGCACGGTCGTCGCGCGCACCTCATTGGCCATAAAAGCCTTTTCGGAAACAGGCGATGGAGACGAACGTTCGTGCCCGGTTGTGCAAAGGAACGGGCGGTAAGCCCGTTGACGCGGATGAATAGGGTGAGGCTGACCCTTGTACAGAATTATATACACCTTTGTCGAAAACTATTAAAGTCGTACAACGCGCCACTACTCCCGCTTCACACTTCTGGAGCAATATGCGTTGGTACAGGAGAGCACAAACCCAGCCCGTACGCCGAACGTAAAAGCATCGACCACGATACAGCAGATTCGAAAGCGCGATGGACGGCTAGTCGCCTTCGACCAGAACAAGATCACATCCGCCCTGTCTAGAGCGATCGCTCAGACCATTGGAAAGGACCAAGCTCTGGCCCAACGGCTCTCAGACCAAGTGGTCAAGATCCTCGAAGAGAAGTTCGACGGACACACAGTTCCCACAGTGGAGGAGGTCCAAGACATTGTCGAGAAGGTATTGCTTGATAATGACCAAGCCAAGACAGCAAAGTCATACATCATCTACCGACAGAAGAGAGCCGAGATAAGAAAAGAAAAACAGCGCATACTTGAGAAAGAAGAGATCGACGAAGTCGACAAACGCTTTGACCTGAACGCGCTCCGGGTGCTGAAAGCAAGATACCTTAGAAAAGAAGTCGACGGCAAACTGATCGAAAGTCCGAAGCAGCTGTTTGTGAGAGTTGCTGTCCACACATGCTTGCCTACTCTTCTCTATGACGAAAGAATGTACGACCGGTCGGGCAAGACACCTGAGCACTCAGCAGAGGGTTTCGATCCTGTTGGGAATGAGGGCAAACTGTCGATAGGAAAGTACGCGCTCAATAGATTCCATCTTGAAGCCCTCAAGCGAGTGTATGACCGATTCAATAGCGAAGGGCGAGCAAAGCTTCGCTGGAGCGAGTTCCTTGCGCTACTGCGCGAAGGAAAGCTCAACAATCATGAAGCCGAAGTTGCAGCGTTTTATGACCTGATGGTCTCAAAGCGCTTCATGCCAAACACGCCTGCCCTTGCGAACTTCGGAAACGTGCTCGGGATGGGCTCCGCGTGTTTTGTGCTTGATGTTGAGGACTCCATCGAGAGCATCATGGACGCGCTCAAGAAGACCGCTGTCGTCTTCAAGGCAGGAGGGGGAATGGGATACAATTTCTCGAAGCTGAGGCCGGAGGGTGATTTCGTCAGCTCCACTTCAGGCATTGCCTCTGGGCCGATAAGCTTCATGACGCTCTTCGATACGATGACTGAAGTCATTAAGCAGGGCGGAATACGACGCGGCGCCAACATGGGAATACTGAACAGCAATCATCCCGATATCGAGAAGTTCATCACCGCAAAGAAAGGCAACCGTGCGCTGAGAAACTTCAACATATCCGTTCTCATAATGCCTGATTTCTGGGACTACTACGAAAAGGATAAGCCGTATCCTCTGGTGAATCCTCGCACGAAGGAGGTCGTGCGCACAACCAACGCCAGAAGACTCTTCGACATGATTGTCTTCCAGGCTTGGGAGAGCGCCGAGCCGGGCGTGATATTCTACGATCATGTGAACAAGTACAACCCATTCTTGAAATCGCTTGGGCCAATAGTCACGACGAACCCGTGCGGCGAGGTACTGCTCTACCCTAACGAGTCATGCAATCTTGGAAGCGTCAACGTCTGGGCTTTTGCCAAAGAGGGGGAAGGCCGAGCTCAGTTTGACTGGGATGCGTTAGGGCAGACCGTTGAATTGGCGACACGACTCCTCGACAACGTCATTGATGTGAACAAGTTTCCATTGAAGGAGATCGAAGAGATGACCCTTGCGACCAGAAAGATAGGGTTGGGCGTAATGGGGCTCGGCGACCTCCTGTACGAGCTGAAGATCCCCTACAATAGCGAAGATGCTCGGAAATTCATGGAACAGCTCATGGAGTTCATCAACTTCCACTCCAAGCTGGCATCAGTACAGCTTGCGAAGGAAAGGGGGCCGTTCCCATACTATGATAGGAGCTTCTACCCTGATGGAAGACTTCCGTTCAGCGGTTTTGATCAAAAGGGTGGTTGGAGACTTCCGTGGGATAAGGTAGCGCTGGAAGTCAAGAGCGCGGGAATAAGGAACAGTTACACAACAGTGATCGCTCCGACAGGAAGCATCTCCATGATTGCCGGCTGCAGCAGCGGAATCGAGCCTATCTACAGCCTCGTCTATGAGAAGAACGTCAAGGTCGGCAGCTTCTACTATGTTGATCCAGTGTTCGAGAAAGTGATGACCTCGCATGGGCTGTATGACGAAGAACTGATCAGAGAGGTAAGCGATCGGGGCGGCACGGTTCAGGGCATCCAGTATATCCCAACCGATATCAAGCGCGTCTTCGTTACAGCCATGGATACTACCCCCGAAGCTCACATACGCGCCCTCGCGGCTTTCCAGAAGTGGGTAGACTCTTCGATCTCGAAGACGAACAACTTCCCCGCTGACGCTACTGTCGACGACATGCGAGAAAGCTACTTGCTCGCCTACAAGCTTGGATGCAAGGACGTAACGGTCTTCAGAGACACCTCGATTAGAGAACAGGTGCTGGTTGCGCCTGGAAAGGCCGAGAAACGCGAGAACTCGGAAACCGCGGGGAAGCGACCGGGAGGAACGCCAACCTACCCGAGAAAAACGAGGCAGCGTATGCAGGTTCTGGCGGTTGGTGCGCCAATATCAACCCCGGGTTCCGAGAACTACTACTTGGGAAGAACTCAGAACGAAGGTCGTTCGGACGTGTGTCCTCAGTGCTACAGCTTCGTTGTCTTTCAAGAGGGATGCTACATCTGCCCCGAATGCGGATGGGGCGCATGCAGCTAGGGAACCGACAAATCACCTCGCTCGAATGGCATCTAACCCATTCATGTAGGGTCTGAGAACCTCAGGAATGACTATCGAGGCGTCGCTGCGTTGAAAGTTCTCCATGATCGCCACCAGCGTTCTTTCGGTGGCAACGAAGGTACTGTTCAGCGTATGCACGTACTCGGTCGGGTCGCTTGTCTTGTCTCTGTATCTAACATTCGATCTTACCGCTTGGTATGACGTGCAGTTGCTGCAGGACACTGCTTCCCGGTACTTTGCTTGTCCTGGCAACCATACCTCAAGGTCGTATTTCTTAGCGGCAACCGTTCCCAGGTCCCCGCTGCAGACGTTGACTACTCTGTAGGGTAGATTCAGCGCTTGGAAGATCTCTTCGGCGTTTGAGATGAGCTTTTCATGCTCTGTCCATGAGTGCTCTGGTTTGCAGAAGATGAACTGTTCAACCTTCTCAAATTGATGAACGCGAAAGATCCCTTTCGTGTCTCGACCATGGGCTCCCGCCTCTTTCCTGAAACATGGGCTCACTCCGCCGTACCTGAGCGGCAAGGTCTTCCCATCGAGTATCTCCCCGAAGTGAAACGCGTTCAGCGCGTGCTCTGATGTTGCGAGGAGGTAGAGATCTTCACCGTCGATTTTGTAGATCGTGTCCTCAAAATCTGAGAGAGCAACCGCGCCCGAAAGCGCTTCTCTTCTTAGAAGGTAGGGCGGCTGCACGAGCGTGTAGCCTATACGTCCTATGAAATCGAGCGCGTAACTGATCAGCGCATAGTTGAGTCTGACCAGCTCGTTTTTGAGATAGTAGAACCTGGCACCAGCAACCTTTGCTGCCCTCTCCAAGTCGATCAGGCCGAGCTTGAACCCTAGGTCGATATGATCTAGAGGTTTGAATGGAAACTGCGGCGGTGTGCCCCACTTCCGGACCTCCACATTGTCATTCTCGTCCTTTCCTGTCGGGACGCTCTCATGCATGACATTCGGAAGCTGCATTAGCGTCTGGCCTATCTTCTCGCGGAGGTCCCCTGCCTCTTGCTCGTACGCTCGGATCTGATCAGGAATGGTCTCGGCTTCGCGCACGACGCCAGACGCGTCTCGTCCTTCCTTTCGGAGTTTGGCGATTTGCTCCGTCAGTTTGTTCCGTTGCTGTCTCAAAGTATTCGCTTGAACTTGGAGTGATCTCCATTTCTGGTCGTTCTGTAGGAGCTCGTCGACCCAGCCGAGTTTGTCCTCGCTTCCACGCCTCTTCAGGTCTGCCTTTACGATATCTGGATGTTCACGTATGAACTTCATCTCAAGCATGGGCCCTGCACTTCCGCAATTCGGGTCGATCCGCTAAGGCGTGAGCATAGCCGATAGAAACTGGCAACCTCTTCTATGAAAGTCTTGCATCAACGTGTACACAGTCTACGCGGCTTTGGGGTTCACTCTCTCCGCAGCTTTGATCGCTTTTCTGACAAGGCTTGATGACTTGTGAACCAGCTCCTTCAGTTTCTTGGGCGAGCGGCCCTCACAGTAGACTCTGATCTTACCCTCAGTTCCGGACTTTCTGATGAGTATCCAGCTGTCGTCGTTGAAGTTCACCCTTACTCCATCGAGTGTCGAGACCTCTCTGACTCTTCTCTCAGCGGCCAGAGCTTGCGAGACGTTCGCCATCACGGGATCCTTCAATTCATCCCGGCATCTGAAGAAGAATCTCTCTTGGGGATACTCGGGTATTCCGTGGAATAGAGCGCTTGCGGTGCCTTTCGACTGGTCTAGAGCCTGAATCACTCTGCATGCAGCGTAGATCGCATCACCCCAGAATCCCCAAGCGGGGTCTATGATCTTCCAAGGTTCACAGCACAACCTTACGTTCGCCCGGTTCTCCTCAACGAGTTGCATGTGCGTCTTTCCGAGTCTTGTCCGCTCGACCGTTCCTCCGGATGAGTCTACGACCTTGTCGATGCGCGATGACGTATCAACGGTCGTCACGATCCTGCCTGGGCCGTTCTCCTGAAGGAGGAGCCTAGCGAAGAATGCTAGCAATGTGTCATTGTTGACGTACTTGCCCTTCTCGTCGACCACTGCTATGCGGTCGCCGTCCCCATCATGCGCTATCCCCACGTCAGCTTTCACACTACGTACGAAACGACACATCGCAGCAAGATTCGCGGGATTCGGCTCGGCAGGTCTTCCTGGAAAGCGGCCGTCGGGCTGTGCATTCAATGAGATTACCTCGCAACCCATCTTTGACAGAATGAGCGGGGTGACACTGTAAGTGGTGCCGTTTGCACAATCGACGAGGACCTTCAGTCTCCGTTGGAACGGTTGCATCCTACCGAGAAGTCTGTCAACGTATGCGTCGATGACATCAGGGGCCCGCAATGGTGTCCCCATTCGATCCCAAGCAACGTCTCTGAACTGCCGCCCAGCTATGAGACGCTCGAGCACTTCCTCTTCATCGGGGACGTACTCCCTTCCCTCGTGCGAGAAGCACTTGATTCCATTGTCCTCTGGAGGATTGTGAGACGCCGTGACCATGATACCCGCGTCTGCTCCAACAGCCGGGATACCGAAAGCCAAGACCGGCGTCGGTAGGAAACCAGCATCGAACGCATCGATGCCTCCACCCAGTAGGCCTCCAAGCAGGGCTGCCCTCAGCTCGGCTGAGGTGGTCCTGTAGTCAGACCCCACGACAACCTGACCCTCGTTCGCGAGCATGGTGCTCATTGCTCGCGCCAGATCAAGCGCAAGTCTCTCTGTCACTTTGTCCCGGACGCTTCCGCGTATACCAGCAGTACCAAAGAGCTTGGCACTCTGCGGTTTCTGTCGCTGTGTCATCTCTGGTCAACCCTCAAAAAAAGCCATTTGTGGTTGATCGTTCATGAGGGGTGCGCCTACTCAAGCTTCTTTCGGAACACGAGAACCGCCAGCAGAATCATGACCACTGTGTATGCTGAGAGGAATACGAGGTCCCTTGTCACGACCTCGAGGCCGGCTCCCTTTACGATCACTGCTCGCAACGCATGAATCATGTACGTGAGCGGTAGCACATACGAGATCGGCTGTACAAGTGGCGACATAGCCTCGATCGGGTAGAAGGTTCCTGACAGAAATATCATGATGTAGATCAGAGGCATTACGGTCTGCACAGCTTGCATCTGCGTCCTCGATCCCGCCGAAACAAGTGTTCCCAAACTCAGGGAAGCCGTTAGAAATACCGCCAAGAAAACCACGATTAGCAAAATGCTACCTCGAACTACGAGGTTGAACGCGTATACCGCAACGATAAGCATCGATGTCGCGCTAAGAAATCCGAACCCCATGTAAACGAAGAGCTTGCCGAGCAATATCTCAAATCCACTCACGGGCGTCGCGATGAGCTGTTCTATCGTTCCCCTCTCTCGTTCTCCAGCAATCGCCATTGAGATTAGGATCATCGGAAATATCTGCACGAAGATTCCTACGATAGCCGGCGCGATGAAGTCGATGTACCTCAGCGAAGGATTATACAAGACCAAACGCTCGACTTGGACGCGCAGCTTCGAGGTGAAGCCAAGCGCTATCCCCTGCACTACTGGAACCACTGCACCCGCTGAGACGGGGTCTGATCCATCCACCATGACATACACGAGCGCCCTCGATTGTTTGAGGTCATCCTCGAAAGTTGCTGGAACAACGATCGCCACCTTCGCCAAGCCATCTCGAATCAGCGCTTGCGCCTGCGGCTCGTCATTTGCGTAGAATCTTATCCGAAGTGTCTCGCTGACTCTTAACGCGTCAACAAATGTCTGACTGAGCGGTCGTCCATCTTTGTTGACGATGACCGTCGTGATGTGTTTGACTTCGCCGGTAAAGGCTAGGCCGACTATAGTCATCAAGAGTAGAGGCATGAAGAGTGTAAGCGCGAAGACTCGCCGGTTCCTGATGAGATGCGTGAATTCTTTCTTTGTCATCAGGAGAACTCTGTCTATTGCCGTGATTCTTCACCGGTTTCTTGAACAAGCTTGATGAAAACGTCTTCCAAGGTGGGCTGGGACTGTCTTATTTGGAGGACTTCTAGTCCTCGTTCCTTGAGGAAGGATGTAAGTTTCGGGATCGCCGAAGCTGCCTCATCGACAACTAGTCGAATAGCACCATCTGAAACACTGCTCTCTCGCACAAATTCCGAATCTTTGAGTACCGACAGGGTAGCTGACAGATCAGCGGTAACCAGTTCGATTCGTTCGCCACCAATCGCCTTCGTCTTCAGCTCTGTTGGCGTGCCGACGGCCACGAGCCGTCCGTAGTTGATTAGACCGAGCCTATCGCAGAGCTCTGCTTCATCCATGTAATGCGTGTTGATGAAGAATGTCACGCCGAGCCGGTTGAGATGTCTGAAGTACTGCCAGAAGACTCTCCGAAGAGGCGGATCGATTCCCGCAGTAGGTTCGTCCAAGATGAGTAGTTCGGGATTGTGGATCAGCGAGACGGCAAGAGACAGTCTCCGTTTCATGCCTCCAGAAAGCTGTCCGGAGAACTGTTTGCGAAACTCTTCCAGCCGAACCAGCTGCAAGATCTCGCCTGCACGTTTCCGTCTTTCGTCGGATGGAACCCGGTAGACGCTCCCGAAGAAGTCTAGGTTCTCCTCCACCGTTAGGTCGTCATAGAGTCCATATGATTGGGGCATGTACCCTATTCGTTGCTTTACTTCTTCAGGCTCCCTCACCACGTCGTGACCCACAACCAGAGCGCGGCCTGATGTTGGTGCCATCAGGCCGCATAGAATCCTTACAGTTGTCGTCTTGCCCGCGCCGTTCGGACCGAGGAAGCCGAAGACCTCGCCTGCTTTGACTGTCAGGTCCACACGATCGACAGCGACTAGACTGCCAAACAGTTTGGTGAGACCAGCAGTTTCCACGGCATGGCGCGTCATGTGGTGTTGCCGACCCACAGGAGGCGATATTCCGACCGTTGGCAGGTGGAATAGATAAGAATACGTGCTCTCCCGTGAAAGCGATCTCCGACCGGAATGCTAGGCGCAGAGCATTTCATCAACTTGCCGTCAGTCAAAGAAGGTTGTTCAGGATGACATTGATCAAGTTCCGCGGAACCAGGCCGAAGATTAGTATGGACGCCTATGTCTCCCCTAGGGCGACTCTGATAGGAAACGTTGAGGTCGGCGAAGGCAGCAGCGTCTGGGAGAACGCCGTTCTGCGCGGAGACATGGGACAAATAAGAGTGGGAAGGCAGAGCAGCATCCAAGACAACTGCACCCTTCACTGTGACACCGGCGGGCAGTGTCTCGTCGGCGACTATGTGACAGTTGGGCATAACGCGGTCATTCACGGCTCGATGGTCCATGACTGCGTAATTGTGGGAATGAACTCTACCATGCTGGAAGGTGCTGAGGTCGGGCCTGACTCGATAGTTGCTGCCGGATGCGTGGTTTTGGAGGGACAGAAAACGCCTCCTGCGGTCCTCCTAGCAGGTATGCCGGCGAAACCTGTTAGAAAACTTGACGATTCAGACCTTGCCACTATCAGGTTTGCGGCTCAAACGTATGGGAAGCTCGCAAAGTTCTACAAGGAGAAAAGCTGAGACCTCACGCCTTTGGTTCCTCGCTAAGCTTCATGCATGTCAGTCAAGTTCGCCCCAGCGCCGGAATAGGCTGTGAGGCACGTTCAACAAGTCCAAGATTCTGCCCACTATGAAGTTCACCATGTCGTCAATGGTTTTGGGCTTGGTGTAGAACGCCGGCATTGCGGGAACTACGGTAGCGCCTGCCTCTGCAACGCGTAGAAGGTTTCTAAGCTGGATTGTGCTCAGTGGAGTCTCTCGGGGTACAAGGATTAACGGTCTACGTTCCTTCAATGTCACGTCCGCGGCTCTCGTTATTGCGTTGCTAGATAGACCGTGAGCAATGTAAGAGGCTGTCTTCATGCTGCAAGGAACAATTATCATTCCAGCGGTCTT
>Ga0209314_10001065_pt1 | contig 12415 bp, 8 predicted proteins | sample I19B2metaG_FD_184146 | JGI IMG/M metagenome (GOLD analysis project Ga0209314, IMG submission 184146) | Lake sediment bacterial and archeal communities from Gulf of Boni, Indonesia to study Microbial Dark Matter (Phase II) - ​I19B2 metaG... | ecosystem: Environmental > Aquatic > Freshwater > Lake...
GATCAAGAAGGCCTCGGCGGCCCTGGAGGCTAAGTACAAGCCGAAGCAGACGCAGATGGAGAAGCTGCGTAAGGAAATCGATGACATCCAGCAAAAGCTGCAAACCCTGGCCGGCAAGCTGACCCAGCAGGCAGAAGCCGAGCTGAACCTGGATTTGCAGCGTAAGCAGCGTGACTTCCAACGGCTGGGGGAGGACTTGCAGGCCGACGTGGATGCCGAGCGCAATGACATCCTGAGCCGGAGCACCCAGCGGATGCTGGCAGTCGTGCGCAAGATCGCCGAAGAGAAAGCCCTGGACGTGGTGGTGGACGCCCCCAACACGGTGTTCTTCAAGCCCGCGCTGGAGATCACCACCGAGGCCACCGCCGCTTACGATAAGGCGCACCCGCCCAAGTAAGGAGGGCCATGGCGGAGTTCCTGGAGGGCTACGGGGTCGCCGACGCGCGTCGGGCGCGGATCTTCTGGCGGCTGGTGATTGCGGGAGCGGTTGTCGCGGCCCTCGGCCTCACCCTGTACTTCGTCTTCCGCACCTGGCCGGCCAAGCGCCAGGTCAACCAGTTCGTGGAGCTGCTGCGGAAGAAGGACTACCAGGGCGCTTACCGCCTGTGGGGCTGCGCCGCTCCCGACTCACCCTGCCGCGACTACACTTTCGAGAAGTTCCTCGAGGACTGGGGCCCCAAGGGCCCTTACGCCGACGCAGCGGGAGCGCAGGTGAAGTCCATTCCAGCCCGCACCTGCCACCCCGACTTCTGGGAGACTCTGAAGAACCTAGCGGCCCATGCCGTGGGGGAGCGTGGCTGCGACTGTGGCCCAGGCGTGATCCATGCGTTGAGTTTCCCTAACGGCGAGGAGGTTCGGTTAAGGTACGAACGGAAGGACTCGACCCTCGGCACCGCGCCTTGGCCGGTCTGCAAAGCCCAGCCGAAGGCTTACGAGTAGCCGGGCCTGCTTAATTGCGCTCCAGGATCTGGCCATCGATGTACTCGCGGTCGCCGTCCGGGTAATGGGTCTCCAGGTACGCTTGCACCGGGACCAGTGTAGCGCTCCCCGTATCCGTATTCTATCCGAGGCGCTCTGGGTGAGGGCTTTGGAGCCCACGAGCCCCAGGAACGTGCGTGCGGACCCCGCCACCGTGTGCCGGGCCCCGCCATGTGCCTAGATGCGCCACGCACGCGTCCTCCTACTCTTCCTTCTCTGTTGATTGGCTGCACGAAGCTCCGATATGCTGTTCCTTTAAGCGGTCACCAGAGCCGGGCGGAGAGAAGTCGCGAAGGAAACCGAGGATTGGAAGCGCATGTCATCGACGATCGAGTGCTTCCTTGACTTTGACCCGGGGGTCCTGGTGGTAAAGCGCGGATGAGCTGGGCCAGCAAGGAAAGGTACCGGGCACGCAGAGCGTTTGCCCTGATCGAAAGCATGGCGCAGGACATACGCTACGCGGTGCGAACGCTTCAGAAGAGTCCCGGCTTTACGACGACCTCTGTTGCCGTACTGGCGCTGGCGATTGGCGCCAATACCGCCATGTTCAGCGTGCTGAATGCGGTCCTCCTCCGACCGCTTCCCTATCGAGCCCCCGAGCAGTTGACGATGTTGTGGAGCGAGATCCCGAGCCAGGGCGTGCGCGAAGGCCGATCGGCATATCTGCATGTCGAGCAGTGGCGGAGCCAAAGCGAGAGCTTCGCGGATATGGCGGTCTTTGACCCTGTTTCCGTGACGCTCACGAGCGCGGTAGAGGCGGGACAGCTCACCGTCGCCAGGATCTCACCCAACTTCCTTCCCCTGCTCGGCGTTCAGCCCTTGCACGGCCGCAGCTTTTCGGCCGAGCAGGCCGAGCAGCGGCAGCGCTTAGCCCTGATCAGCCACCGCTTCTGGCAAACCCGTTTCGGAGGATCCTTCGAGGCGATAGGCGCGACCCTCGAGCTTGACGGCGCGCCTTCTCAAATCATCGGCATCCTCCCCGAAGGTTTCCAGTTCGCGCCGCTCGAGGCGGATGTATGGGAGCCGCACACGCTGTTCCCGGATTGGGAAAGCCGTCGCGGGGTGCGTGGCGCGGAGACTTGGTTCGTGGTGGGGAGACTGCGGCCGAAGGTGACTTTCGAGCAGGCCCAGGCAGAGATGAGCGCGATCGCACGCCGTCTCCACGAGCAGTTGCCGGCGGCCGACCGGAATCGCGGAATCAGCGTTGTGCCCTTGAGCCTCCATGTGGTCGGCACCAAGCCGCGGTTGGCATTGTGGATGCTGACGGGAGCCGTTTTTTGTGTTCTCCTCATCGCCGCTACCAACGTGGCGAGCCTCTCGTTAGCGCGCAGCGCCAGTCGCGAAAGGGAAATCGCCATTCGGGCGGCGCTCGGAGCCAGCCGGGCACGTATCGTCCGGCAGTTACTGGCCGAAAGTCTGACGCTGGCCGTCCTATCGGGACTGCTAGGGTTATTGGTAGCCCTAGCAGGCATCCGCCTCGTTCTGGCCATCCAGCCCGGGAACCTGGCTCGTCTGAACGAGGTCAGCCTCGATCCGCGAGTGCTCGGATGGGCCTTGGCCCTTTGCCTCTTCACAGGAATCCTGGTTGGACTGACGCCGGCGATAAGCATGGCGCGCCGGAACCTGAGGCCCTCTGTTCAGGAAGGAGGAAGGGGCATCGCCGGGGGAGTCGCCACGCGTGGAATCCGCCGCGCTCTCGTAGTGACGGAGTTCGCGCTGGCGATCATTCTGCTGATCGGCGCCGGTCTCCGGGTCCGCAGCCTGTGGTCAGTCGAGAACGTCGATCCAGGATTCAGGCCCGACGGGGTCCTTTCGATGCAGCTCTCCAGCCCGGCCTTCAGGGCCGCCGCGCAGCGGGCTGACCTTTACAACCGCGTGCTCGAACAGATTGAGTCGCTGCCCGGCGTGGAGAGCGTCGGCATTATCGGCGATCTCTTCATCGGTGGCAACCCAGAACAGATCCTCACCACCGAAGGGGACGCCCGAATTGTTTCCGAGCGCCTGCGGTTCCGAAGAGACCAGGTCAGCAGTGGATTCTTCAAGGCCCTCGGAACCCCGTTACTCAGGGGGCGCTTCTTTTCGGCCGAGGATGGGTCTGATTCTCCGCGCGTAGCGATTATCAATGATGCGATGGCCCGCCGCTTGTGGCCCGGGCGCGATCCCCTCGGCAAGAGATTCAAGCTCGGCGCTGAGGATTCCGACAGCGTGTGGTTTACAGTCGTCGGAGTCGTGGGCAACATGCGCCGCCAGGGGCTGGAGAACGAACCGATTCCGCAGATGTTCGAGCCACTGGCGCAGAATCCTTCCCGGCTCGAGACCCTTCTTGTACGAACGCGTGGGGATGACCCACTGAAAATGGCAGCAGCGGTTCGAGCCGCGGTGCGTGGTGTGGAAAAGCGTGTGCTGCTCTATCGGGTGACGACCTTGGAAGATCGGCTGGGCGCCTTCCTGACCGAGCGGCGTTTCCAGACCTCGCTCCTGATCGGGTTCTCCGTAGTTGCGCTGCTGATGGCCGCCATCGGGATCTACGGGCTCATCCAGTACTCGATCGCGACGCGCACACAGGAGATCGGTATCCGCATGGCCGTGGGCGCACAGGCCGGCGAGATCTTCCGCATGATAATGGGTGAGGGGCTGAAGCTGAGCCTGACTGGTCTGGTGCTCGGGCTCGTTGGAGCCTTGTGGCTAGGTCGGGCTGGCTCAAGTCTCCTGTTCGGCGTTACCGCCACCGATCCCCTAACGTTCATTACGGTCTCGCTGTTGCTGACCGCGGTGGCCGCCGCAGCCTGCTATTTCCCAGCGCGACACGCAATGAAGGTCGAGCCCGTGGTGGCATTACGGCAAGAGTGAAGCGCCCCCGGGGCGATGTAGAGGAACTTGCCGGCCGCGCGGCTGCCCTCAGCGGTATGCACGCAACCGCGCCGGGTGCGCGGATTCGCCCCTCTGGTGTGCTGGAGACGTTTTCGCCGTACAATGAACGCGTGACGGCGAGAGCGGGCCTTGCAGGTGTGGGAGCCAGGACGGGCCGCGTTGCACCTGCATTTCTTGCGCTCTTCACGGTTTTCCCCGGCACAGCCTCCACCTGCCAAGCGGCGCCTGCCGCCGAGGAATCAAAGAGCATCTGGCTACCAGCAGTCGAGCGGGAGCTTGAGGCGGTGTTCGCCAGCATCGCTGCGGAAGAAGCCAAGATGACGGTGCCTGCCAACCCGCGCGACAAGATGTGGGTGACCGAGAAGCTTCAGCACATGGTCAACATCGACCAAATGGTGCGAAACGCCTTCACAGGCCCTAAGGTTGCAGGATGGGGGCCCGAGGCCCGCCGGTATTTCAACGTGAAGCTCGCTGCGCGCATGGATAGGATCGATCGGGCGAACACGGCCGAACTCAAGAGCCTGCTCAAGAGCTACCGCTGGTTTACGATCAGCGAGTTCGGCAAAGACGCAGACAATCATGCCTGGCTCCTGGTGCAGCACGCGGACCACGACGTCGCATTCCAAAAAGAGGTTCTGGGCATCCTCACCGAGCTTTACCCGAAGGGCGAAACCAGCCCGAGCAACTACGCCTATTTATGGGATCGGGTGGCGGGGCACACCGGCAACAAGCAGCGGTATGGAACGCAAGGTCGCTGCACGGGACCGGGAACTTGGGAGCCGTTTGATGTCGAAGACCCCATCGGCCTGGATGCCAGACGCGCCGCCGTCGGACTGCCTTCCATGCAAGTGTACAAGCAGGTCTTCAAAGACCGTGAACTCTGCCCGTAAGACCTCGCGCTGCCTGCTGACAGGCACCGTCCAGTAGGGCGGTGCCCACCACCGCGTGCTTGACTAGTCGAACAGCTCCGCCAGGGGCGGCACGGGAGCGGCACGGTGAGGATACGGCCCTGGGGCCGGGAGCCCTCGACCACGACGACGTCGGGCACGCGAACGCGGGTCGCGGTGACCTGGAACCGGACCCCCACCGCAACCCAGAAGCGTCCTCCGTAGCGCGACCGCAGAGAGTAGGCCAGGCCGCCCTGCAAGTCCCCGTGATCGATGTCACCCACGTTGCGCTCCAGGATCTGGCCATCGATGTAATCGCGGTCCCCATCTCGGTAGTGGGTCTCCAGGTACGCTTCCACCGGCACCAGCGTGGCGGTCGCCATAACCCTATCCTACCCGAGGCGCTGTGGGTTGGGCCGTTGGAGCCCACGGGCCCCGGGACCCTGCGGGCGGACCCCGCCACCATCCGCCTCGATGAAGGCACGCCTGGGCGGCCCCTGCGAGATGGTCACGCTAAATGCCGCCCAGGGCGGTGATAACTAGACGCTGGGCAACCAGGAGGGAGCAATCTCTGCAACGCCGGTCTGGCCAGTCTCAGCATAGGCGACTTCCCGTCAATATGGATTGATTCCGGATGGCCGATCCACTCGCAGCGTTACGATCCCCGCGTTCATTAGATCCAAGGAGGCGGCCTTCGGCAACGAACGATTTGACGCTACTTCAGTAAACTCTACCGCCCTTGCGGCTGGAATTCCGACACGCCGAACTGCCACAGCAGGAAGCTCCAAGCGTCGGCCAAGCTTTCCTGAAATTGTCCTTCCCCGCTGCCTCCACCGTGACCACCGCCGTAGTCAATGCGCAGCAGGACCGGTTTGCCGCTCGTCGTCGCCACCTGCAGTCGCGCCGTCATCTTCGCGGACAACCACGGATCAACACGCGGGTCATTGATCCCGGTGGTGAGCAGAACCGCGGGATACGCCGTTTTGTCTTTCACATGGTGATAGGGGCTCATGGCGAAGAGGGCCTTGAAACCTGGTTCCGTCTTCGTGCTGCCGTACTCGGCGATGTTTGGCACGCCGTTCGCTGTGGTCTCGAAGCGCAACATGTCCAACGACCCCACGTTAATGATAACCGCGCCGAAGAGGTCCGGCCGTTCCGTGATCGCCCGGCCGATCAGGATGCTGCCGGCGCTTCCGCCTCTGCCTGCCAAGTGCGCCGCCGACGTGTACTTTTGGTCGATCAGATACTCGGCGCAAGCGATGAAGTCCCGCCAGGTATTGGGCTTGGTGGCTTGCTTGCCTGCCAGGTGCCACTCCTCGCCGTACTCCCCGCCGCCACGAACATGGCAGACCGCGAAGACGCCGCCCTTTTCGTACCACGCAAGCCAGGTCGGATCAAAGATTGGAGTCCTTGGGCGGCCGTACGCGCCGTAGCCTTCGAGCAGCGTGGGGTTCGCCCCGTTCTGCTTCGCTCCCTTCGGGCGAATGATAGAAAGCGGTACCAGCGTGCCATCGCCGCTTCGGACCTTAACTTCCAACGATTCCACATCGGTGGGGTGATCGAAAGGGCCGAGGGGCTGAAGTTTCGTATCGGTAGCCCGCTTCGTCTCCGGATCATACATGTAAATCTTGTAGGCCTCCGTCCAGCCGGTCAGGTAGAGCAGCGCGCCCGGCAAGCGGGGATCGGCGCGTGCGAAAACGGTGCCCTTTAGAGGCAGGCCGACTTCCTCCACCCGCGGATGGGGACCGTACGGGACGCGCAGCACGCGACCGATGCCAGCGTCCAGCAGTTCTACGTAGATGGCATCCTGGGCGGCCTTGATGGCAGTAACCACAGCCTGGCTCGCCGGAACCACGGTCTCCGCCGAGGCCAAGTCGGGCTTGCGAGCATCGGTGCGGATCACCTTGTAACGTGCCGCGTTTTTGTACGTCAGCAGGTAGAGTTCGTCGCCGTGTACGACGACATCCTGCACATCGTCGGAAAAATCCGTCAACTTGCGCCAGGCAGAGCTTGTTTTGCCCAGCTCGGCGAGGCGCTCGATATAAAAACTCTGGTTCGGTGAGACACCGGTGGTGATCCCTCCGAGTACGTAGCGGGAGTTTGGGGGCGCAACGACAAATGCGAAGTGGCGCGGGTCGACCTCAATCGACGGCACTACCCCGTAACCGAACACAGGCGGATCTTTCTCGGGGTCTGTTCCCAGGACATGAAGATAGGAGCGGTACTTTTGCCTCAGTTCGGTGACCGGTGCACCAGCAGGCAGTTTCTGTAGTTTTCCGTAGACAAATGAGCGATTATCTGGCAGCCAGTTCGAAGGACCCCCATACGCGCGGAGAACCACATCGCCGGTTCCGCGTCCCGAAGCGGTTTCGACCACGTGTATCTCGGTATCATTCTCCGACCCACCGGGCATGATGGCGCAGGCCAGGTACTTGGCATCCAGCGATGCGCGGCACCGCCCGATTGTCTTCTTGCCCTTGCCCCGGCTCGGCGCCGCGAGTTTGACTTTTTCGGGATCGACGACGAGTTTGTCCTCGCCATTGAGCCCTCGGCGCAGGTAGAGTTTGTCAACGTCATCAGTGGGAAGACGCTTATAGATGAGGTAAAGATCACCAGGTAGCCGGAAAGCATCGACGATCGGCACGGACTGGTCCAGTTCGCGGATGCGCGCCAGCAGTCGTGCCCGGCCGGGAATCCCCGACAGCACGGCCCGCGTGTAGTCGTTCTGGGCCTTCATCCACGCCTGCACTTCCGGGTCTTTGAGATTCTCCATGTAGCGATAAGGGTCCGAGATCTTGTTGCCGTAGTAGTCGTCGACGACCGGCCTTACGGGTGCGATGGGTGGAGATGGTGGTGAAGGCCTGCTTACCGGTTGCGCTTCAAGACCGGCTGGGTGCGCGATCAATAGAAGCGCTGCAAGAGTGAGGACAAAAAAGACCGGTCGCTGTGCTCGCATCTGTGCCTCCTTCCGCTGGGCGAGTGCCTAAGCCTATCATAGCACAAAACAGAGCACGGGAAATTGTGGCGTAAGTGCCATGTAATCAAGTAGCTTGGCCGGTTTTCTCGCGTTTATCCGGTCCTATCTGTGCACGCGCCACATTCCAGGCAAGTTAACGCCGCGCGGGCATCAGGACTGGTCAGATAAACGCCCGAACCGAGGATTGAGGGTGCTTGCTGTTGCGAAATCCCTTTACGCTAGCAAACGCCCAGGAAGTCGAGTTGCGCTCCCTTTGGCCTCCGGCCCGGGGCGCCATGTCTGCGCGTTTGAGCAACCGTTGCTGAAAGGACTGGAAAGCTGTGCGTTGCCCCTGGGAGGACATGCCTTCACACAAAAGTGCGCTCCATGCTGCTGGGATGTGGCCCAACGGTCACCCCCGCCTGACTGCTAATCAAGCCGCTCCCAGCTGGGGAAGGCGGTGCCACGACTGTGCGATCATAGCGCGTTCAGAATGGACGCGTGGGTATCAGGCTCATCAACGAGCCGACTGTCCACATCGAACGGCAGAACCACAAGGGCAGCGGCAACCGTCTGGCGCGTTTCCCTCACCGAGCCAATTCGAGGGTCCCAGTAACGGTGGCGGTCGCCGCCATGAGCAGCGTGCCAGCGCTGTCGCTGCTCACGACGTCTAAGGGCCCCTGCAACGTGACCTTTCCTTTTGCACCTTCAAAGCGCCCAGTGCCGCCCTCAAATCGGTATTGCAGATTCACGATGGCCCTCGTGGGACTCACCCAGCAGAGGTAGTTGTCTGGAGAAGTCTGGTCCTGCTTCCAGTACAGCAAGTCTCCGTTGTTAAAACGTTGTATGTGGCCGCCGTTGAAGAAAAACGGAAACACCGCCTGAGGACATGCTGCCGGAGGCGTCCAATTGCTGGGCGGGGGGATGAGGACCTGGAGCGTGTTGCAGGTGTACTCGCCCAGAGTACCGGTCCCTGCACAAATACCCAGGTACCCCGGATTCGCGGTGCCATCCGAATGGCGTGCGATGGTGCCCGAGATCATCTGCTTGATTGGCATGATCTTCCCGTCATTGCTTTGTGCGCGAACCTCTCCGACGGTTATCGCCAAGGCCAAGATGGTCCCAACCACAACGTACGCTTTTCTCATTTTCTTGAGATCTCCGTTCTCGTTCGATGACAGCAGACGCTGCGCGGTCCCTCAAGAGGCGAATAGGGTCAAGGTGGCCTTTGTCCCCGTCTGACCTGATTTGACCCGGTGCGACACGGCCAGCAGCCTCCCGGCTTGTCGCCGGGAAACCCTTGACGTACAATCGGGATGCGAGGATCTGTTTATGGAATCGCCTCCGTCGCACCCGCCACGAGGCCCTCGTCTGAGCCCACTCCCTTCCGAACGGCTGGACTCCTGGAAGGAGATCGCCGATTACCTCAAGCGCGATGTGCGCACCGCGAAGCGTTGGGAACACACCAAGGGCCTGCCGGTACATCGCCTGTCCGGCGGCGGAAAGAGCACGGTCTACGCCTTCTGTTCCGAGGTGGATGCCTGGTGGAGCAGCCGGGGAATGCACTTGGCAAAGGAGGAAGGGCAGCCGGCACTGCCCGAACCGGCCGGCCGCCGCTGGATGCTGTGGCTAGCCGGCGGCGCGGGCATCCTGGTTGTAGCCGGGGTGGCGCTCTACTGGTTCTCCCGCTACCAACCTCCGCCGCCACCGCCCAAGCTGACGCCACTCACGAGCTACGCGGGCGGGTTGATCTTTCCCTCGTTCTCGCCGGACGGCAGGGAGGTAGCGTTCGGCTGGAGGGGACCGAAGCAGGGCAACTATGACGTGTACGTGAAGCGCATTGGAGCCGGAGAGCCGCAGAAACTGATCCAGGGTCCGAAAGTGGGATCTGCGCCGGCATGGTCTCCGGTATGGTCCCCGGACGGGCAGTCCATTGCTTTCGTGCGCTGGCGACCGGGTGCGACGAAGGCCCAGGTATTGGTGGCGCCCGCTCGAGGCGGTGCCGAGCGCCTGCTGTGCGAAGGACCTGTTATTGGGGATGAGCCGATCCCCGCCCTGTTCTGGACCCCGGACAGCAAGCGCCTGATCACCTCGTGCGACCATCCGCCCGACCCGCCAGGGCTGTGTTACTGTCCGGGAGGAGAGGACGAACGGGGGCGGCCAACTGCCGCACCGTCCACCTCACCCGGTTACCACTCGCCCGTAATCTCTCCCGACGGCAAAAAGCTGGCGTTCATTCGCTCGTCCAACGTGTTCCTCACGGATCTTAATCGGGACTATGCACCGCGCGGCCAGGCGCGGCAGTTGACGCACGAACCCTGCTGCGTCACGAATCCCATGTGGACCGGAGACAGCCGGGAGATTCTGTATGTGAAAGACGCGGAGTACCTGCCGACCCTGGTTCGGATTCCCGCGGACGGCTCCGGGCTGCCGAAGCCGCTGACTTCCGTCGGCTTGCTGGGCCGTCATCTGGCGATTTCGAGGCAGGGCGACAAGCTGGTCTACGTGAGCGGCGCGACGGACTCCGACATCTGGCGGGTGGAGCTGCCGGCCCGGGGCGGGGGTAGCGGCAGGGTTCTTCCGGCGGTCCGATTCATCTCTTCCAGCCGCGAGGAGACAGCGCCGCAGATCTCGCCGGACGGGACCAGGGTGGCGTTCAACTCCAGCCGGTCGGGCCACATGGAGATCTGGGTGGCCGAGGCGGATGGATCCGACCCATTCCAGTTGACGTCCTTCGGCGGCGCGCCGGCCTGGGTGCCGCGCTGGTCCCCGGACGGCAAAGAGATTTTGTTCTACACCAGTGTGAATGGAGTGTCGGATCTCTACGCGATCGGTGCAACCGGGGGCCAACCCCGCCGGTTGACCAACGGGACGGAGAAAGGCATATTCGCAAGCTGGTCACACGACGGGAAGTGGATCTACTTCGCCTCTGGCCGCAGTGGCGCGCACCAATGCTGGAAGGTTCCGAGCGGAGGCGGCGACGCCGTCCAGTTGACCACGGGCGGCTGTTTCGGCGGTTTCGAGTCGCCGGACGGCAGGTTCTTTTACTACTTTGCGCGGGGCGAAGTCTGGGGGGACGTCCGGCGAGTTCCGGTGACGGGCGGCGCGGAACAAGCGGTGACCGAGACGATTCGCGGCTCGCTCAACATCGCGGTCAACGCCGAAGGAGTCTATACCTTGTCCTGGGCGGAGCCGCTCCCGGGTTTCCTTCTGCGGCTCTACCGGTTCGCCACGGGAAAAACCGAGGTGCTGGGCAGAATCAACTCCACACTGGGGACCGGCCTCACGGTTTCTCCCGACGGACGATGGCTGCTGTTTACCGACGTTGAAACGTTGCGGGGCGACTTGATGCTGGTCGAAAACTTCCGATGACTGTGTTGGCCGGCCAAGGCCGGCACTCAGCGTAGGCTGAGAGGGCAAAAAGGCCTTGGACAGCGAATCCTCACGCCAGTGATGGCCGGTCCCGCACAGTCCAGCCGCTGATGCGACAGGCCGTACATGTGATTTCTAAAGAGAAATCCTGGTAAGTCGCGTCAACTTGACGGGTCACACCCGACGATGAGAAGTGGTCGCCGCGGGATTGATCCTTCCTGACGCCGTAGCGTTGACCCACGGCGGTGTGGAAGAGGCTGCCGGCCTGGATCCCCGCGGGTGCCCGCCGCCGCGTGCCTTACTGGTCGAACAGCTCCGCCAGGGGCACTTCCAGCGCGGGATCGGCGGTGCGGAGCATGCCGTCGCGGGCCTCGCGGCTGCCCTCGGTGGTGTGCACCCACCCGAGCCGGGTGCGCGGGTTGATCACCCAGACGAAGCGCACGCCGCAGCCCAGATAGTCGTCGATGCGCTCCTGGATATCGTCGGCACGGTCGTCCCGGGAGAGCACTTCGATCACCAGCAAGGGCGGGAGGGTGAGAATGCGGCCCCCGGGCCGGGAGCCTTCGACCACGACGACGTCGGGCACTCGAACGCGGGTCGCAGCGACCTGGAGGCGGACCCCCACCGCAACCCAGAAGCGTCCTCCGTAACGCGACCGCAGATAGTAGGCAATGCTGCCCTGCAAGTCCCCGTGATCGATGTCCCCCACGTTGCGCTCCAGGATCCGGCCATCGATGTACTCGCGGTCCCCATCGCGGTAGTGGGTCTCCAGGTACGCTTGCATCGGGACCGGCGAGTTGGTCGCCACAATCGTATTCTACACGAGGGATTTGGGTTGAACCGGAGTTGTGCCCTGCGCTATGGTGTAGAGTTCCCTAGCGAAAGGCTCTGTTGCAGCCGATCCTTAGCCTGTATTCCAGACTCGGCAGACGGTCCTCCGTGCGAGGGCCGTCCCCAAAGTCCCAGGAGGATTCTAGTAGATGCCTTTGATGACTGACGCGTTTGCGCTGTGGCTTCAGGCCGGCGCTGTCGATAAGGCCGGGCACGGGTACCTGTACCTTGTGCTCGGTATCAGCCTGCTGTCGCTGGCGGTGGCTTTCCTGTTCGCGCGCTATGTGTTGCGCCAGGACACCGGCAGCCCCGAGATGCAAAGGATCTCAGACGCCATCCGGCAAGGGGCGGAAGCCTTCCTCAACCGCCAGTACCGCACCATTGTAGCCCTGGCCATCTGCCTGGCCATCGTCATCTACGCGGGCTACTTGTTGGGCAAGAATGACGCTACGCTGGCCGTGCGCATGACCATTTCGTTCGTGATGGGCGCCATCTGCTCGCTGGCGGCGGGCTTCTGCGG
>Ga0209314_10001066_pt1 | contig 12414 bp, 10 predicted proteins | sample I19B2metaG_FD_184146 | JGI IMG/M metagenome (GOLD analysis project Ga0209314, IMG submission 184146) | Lake sediment bacterial and archeal communities from Gulf of Boni, Indonesia to study Microbial Dark Matter (Phase II) - ​I19B2 metaG... | ecosystem: Environmental > Aquatic > Freshwater >...
TTTGGAGTACTCCTGTCTGAGACCCGCACCCGTTTCTTAATGCCAAGCTCGCCGAAATCGATTTTCAGCTTGCATAACGGCTTTCGGGGACATCCTCAACGCTTAGAAGTCACCCGACTCGAATATCCAATCTCGAAGGATCTCCCGAAAATTTTTTTTCTGAAACCGATCAGTGATAGGATCTAGTCCGCAGAGCTTTCATGAGAGAGGACATGGTGCCTACGGCTTGGTTTTTGCTCTGCGCATTATGGAAAGAATCTTCTCCTTCTTCATCGCCGTCCTCGGTTTCTCGGCAAGAATTCCTTCAGGCCTCACGATGAGCATGAAGATTAGGAGGATTCCTAAAGCGAGTCTGTCTACCCAGACAACGCTGAAAGGAAGGTAAGGCTCCAAGGCAAACTTGTAGAAATCGATCAACTTTCTCGATGTTACGAATATGCCTGTTCCCAATACGACGCCTAGGTTGTTGGCGGCTCCGCCGATGATCACCATCACCCAGGGCCAAAAGGTCCAGGTTACCCTATCGTAGCCAGTCGATATTACGCCTCCCAAGTAGAATGCCCAGAGGGCCCCACCAATTCCCGCAAGAGCGGACGCGATTATCAAGACCTTCTGCCTCAGCCTCACAACGTCCTTGCCGAGGGCTTCTGAAGCCAGTTCTCCATCTCTAACCGCCTTCATGACTCTGCCGAATGGAGAAAGGGAAACTCGTTCCATGTAAAAGAAAGTGATCAGGGCCATGACTGCCAGTGCGACAGTTGCCAGTAGAAACCTCCTCTCACCGCCAACCCATGCATATGGGTCGGGCAGCGACACTCCCAATGTGCCACCAACGATCTCGGGGTAGTTGTAACCAACGACACTGACTAGTTCAGCCATTGCAAGCAGAGTCATGGCTAGGTAATCCTCCCTCAGCCGAATTGCTGGATAGGAGCTAACATAACCCAGCGTAGCACCAACAGCTGCAGCAACCAACAACGTGAGAAGAAGAACCGAGATTGACAGCAACGGAGAGCTCTGAAGGAGTTTCGTCAAACAAGTCGTCACCACCACATTATCCTCAACGTAGTTCAAGTACGTTAGCACTTGCGGTTTGCGAAATGCGAATTCCCTAACGCAGGTGGCTAGGATTTCGTTGCTTGCGTAGGCTTCGATCCCGCGTGGCAAGCCTGATAGCTCAGCCAATAGGCGCCCCGGGAATGAACCCGCAGCGAAAGCCCCGGCCGCGAACGGAAGAACCTTGCCAAAGTTCGGTATCCCAGTATAACCGAACTCGAGATTCAGGCTAACTGTCACTATAAGGTAAGCAGCGAAGACGGCGACAAGGTCGATCACGAAGAGAAGAATTAGGCTGACATCGACCATATCAGAACAAACCTCATTATGCTTTCCATCTAAAGCGAAGAGACCGCCATTTCACTCCCGTGATCCCTTTCGGAGCAAAGAGCAGAGTAACGACCATAGCGATCAGAGGGATGACGGGCTTGTAGGGCAGTATCCACGTCCCGAAAGCCATGCCCAACCAGTTTGTTCCAAGAATTTCTGATAACCCAACGAGTAATCCTCCCAAGATGGCACCGTAAATATTCAGAAGGCCCCCAACCACGCTAGCCGCGAATATGCTCACGAGCACCCTTGAGCCGTAACCTGGGTCCGCTTGGAACCAAAGCCCTAGCATGGCACCCGCCAAACCCGCCAAACCACCCGAGAGGAACCATGAAACGACGTAAACCCGACGAATGTTTATGCCTAGCACTCCTGCCAATGCTTGATCCTCTATTGCCGCCCTCATCGCCACGCCAAACTTCGTTTTTGTTAAGAAGATGTGGAGCAGTACTACTAGCAGGACTGCTATCGCAGGTGAGGTCACAAAAACTCCTGGTTCGCCTAGGATTTGAAAGTCGTATTTTCTCAGAATGAAGTCGCGGCTTGCGATCTTGAATGTCTTCGTAACGTAGTCTGCATACATGTTTAGTGCAGCAATTAACGCCAGTTCAAATGCAATAGTTGCAACCATTAGGCTAACGAGCCCTGCTCCGCGGCGGATTAGTGGTTTGATCGCTGAGTAGTACAGAATCAAACTGGTCACGGCGCCGAGAAGAAACGCGAGAGGAATGAACGCATAAGGACTGGCGCCCAAGATTTCACCGGAAGAGAGCGTTACGTATGTTCCAATGGTCGCGATGCTCCCGTGCGAGAAATTGGGAACCTTGGTTATGAGGTAAGTCAGGGTTAGGCCTATGCTAAGAAGGGAGAGGAGGCACCCGAAAATCAGCGCATCACGAATGATTGGTTCGACAGACACGCTAATAGATTAGATAGACCAGTAATAAGTTGTTTCGTCTAAAACGAAAATTCTGTCGCTCGCAAGTCTTAACTACATAAGTGACCATACTCAATGGTTTGCAGGTGTTCTTAGAAAATGAGCAAGAAAGCCGTTACTACTACCGCTGCAGCCCTAGCTGTAATCGCTCTGATTGTCGGTATCGCGATAGGTGCAGCCCTCGCCCCCTCCTTGGGCCTCGTACCGCCAGCCGAAAAAGTCGTCGAGGAAAAAATTGTCGAGGTTCCCCCGTTAAGAGGCGAGATCCTGATCGGAGCCCTTCTACCCTTGACAGGGGACCTAGCATCATACGGCGAAAACAGCCAACAGGCGGCACTCCTCGCGGAGAGCGAGGTAAATGATTTCCTGAAGAAATCTGGTCAACCCTTCACGATAAAGGTGCTCGTTGAGGATACACAGACGAAGCCAGACGTTGCACTTCAGAAGCTTCAGTCTCTCGCTGCGAGAGGAGTCAAATTGTATGTGGGACCGCAGAGCAGCGGCGAGATTAGGCAGATAAAGAGCTACGTAGACGCCAACAAGCTTCTGCTAGTTAGCCAGTCATCAACAGCACCAGACCTAGCGATCTCAGGAGATTTCGTGTTCAGGATCTGCCCAGACGATACGATCCAGGGACCCATCGGTCCTAAGCTATTCAAGGGAATCGGTGTAACGCACATGATTTATGCTTACAGAGGCGATGCTTGGGGAGACGGCCTCTTCAGGACGAGCGCCGCTGAAGCCCGTAGCCTTGGCATAAACATAGGCGAGGAGATCCGATACGCGCCAGAGAAGAAGGAATTCTCCGCTGAAGCGAAAGCACTGTCTGATGCTGTCAAAGAGGCGATGGCGGCAGGAGTCGCGCCAGCCAACATAGGAGTCCAACTGATCGCGTTCGGGGAAGCAGTCGCATTTCTCGTCTCCGCAGCTGACTATCCGGATCTTGCGAAGGTACGCTGGTTCGGAAGTGACGGAACAGCCCAACTAGCAGAGCTGACCAAGGAGCCGAAAGCAGCCAAATTCGGCGCGGACGTGAAATGGGTCAATCCGATCTTTGCGCCCGCCTTCAATGAGAAGTACACGAAAGTGACGGAATTCACGAAGCAGAAATTAGGAAGAGCGCCGGACAGTTACGCGTATTCGGCGTACGACATCGTCTGGCTACTCAGTCTTACGTTGATGCAGGTCCAGAAATACGACGGTGAAGCGATGAGGAACGTCTTCTTTGATGTCGCTAGTAGGTACTACGGAGCTGTGGGCTGGACGAGACTCAATGAGGCAGGAGACTTGGCTTCCGCTGACTACTTGCTCTGGGTGTTACTACCGAAAGACGGCACCTTTGACTGGGCGGATGTCGGCACCTTCAGCTTCTCGACGGGTGGCTTCGTCTGGAAGCCAGGGTTCAGCCTCTGACCGGAAAAGCACTTAACTCAACTCCCTACTTTCCTCTTTTTGACGCTGTAACATGAGCAATAGTAGCCTTCTGTCTGCAACCGGAGTCACCAAGAGCTTCGGTGGGCTTCTGGCTCTGGATCAAGCCAACATCAACGTGAAGACTGGTGAGGTTGCTTTACTGATAGGGCCGAACGGTAGCGGAAAGACGACCCTAGTGAATGTTGTGACAGGCGTCTACAAGCCTGATAGTGGAAGCGTGTTCTTCAACGGAACAGACATAACTGGCCTGCCGCCTCATGAGACCTTCAGGGTGGGTCTCGTCAGAACATTTCAGATTCCTCAACCGTTCGTCAAGCTCACCGTACTCGAAAATCTTCTCGTAGCAGACCGCAATCACCAAGGCGAAGGCGTTCTCTCATCTTTGTTGACACGAAGGTGGCTCAAGACTGAAGAAGACGCCATAGAAAGGGTCTTCAAGATTCTCGAACTAATCAGGCTTGATCAGGTTTGGGATAGAGAAGCTTACAAGCTAAGCGGAGGCCAACTCAAACTCCTAGAGGCTGGCAGGGGTCTGATGAGCGGCGCAAAGATGCTCTTGATGGACGAGCCCGCCGCAGGGGTAAACCCCGCCTTGGCGCATGAGGTCTTTCAGCATCTGAGGGAGCTGAACCGCAAAGCCGGTCTCACCTTCCTCCTCATAGAGCATAGGCTTGAGCTTGCGATTCCATATGTCGACAAAGTGTACGTTATGTCTCGCGGCAAGATCGTAGCGGAAGGCGAGCCGAACGAGATACTGAAAGACAGACGCGTTGCGGAAGCCTACCTAGTAGCCTAATCAGACAATCATAACCAGCCTTCCCGACAGATCAAGCAAGCATGAGATTTAAACTCGTGCGGACTCAGTAGGAGACGCAAGGTGGGTGGGATGCTCGCGGCCGAGAGAATTTCCGCTGGATATCGAAGACTTCAAGTCCTGTTCGATATCTCAGCTGAATTTCCAGAGAAGAAAATCACAGTCATTGTGGGGCCAAACGGTAGCGGCAAGAGTACTTTGTTGAAAACCATCTTCGGTCTAACAGAAGTCTACTCCGGACGAATCGTCTTCGACGGCACAGACATAACCAAGAGCCCGCCTGACAAGGTCTCGAGGCTAGGAATAGCCTACCTACCACAACTGAACAATGTCTTTAACGAGCTAACCGTCCGAGAGAACCTGATGATGGCTGGTTACACGCTCGACCAGATCGACTTCGAGCAGAGGACAGCCAAGCTGACAGAGGCTTTCCCCATCGTGAAGCAATACTGGGATAGAAAGTCCGGAACACTGAGCGGTGGAGAGAAGCAGATGGTCGCCATAGTCATGGCTCTCTTGCGAAGACCAAGGATTATGCTCTTCGATGAGCCAACCGGCAACTTGGCGCCGAGAATTGCACAGCAGGTTCTCGACCAGATCACCCGAATACGAGACGACTATGGAATTGGCGTGATAGTCGCGGAGCAGAATGCGAAAAAGGCCTTGGAGATAGGAGACAAGGCACTCTTGCTTGTGAGCGGCCAAGCATCATTCATTGGAGAACCGGACGAGCTGCTCAAGGATCCAGAGATTGGGCGTCTCTACCTAGGAATCCGATAGGGACACGGACGATAGCTGCACTCTCCCTCTCCCGATGTAGTCAGATCACTGAGCTAGGCTTGTTCTTTGATGTACGTTAAGAAACAGCGACTACATTTCAGAGATCAGGAGATGGGCAGACCACGCTCTGTGAAAACAACGGACTCGGATGATTCTTCGTTTTACATCAAATCGATTCACGATACGTCACAATAAACAAGCACTTTAACCGCACGGCACCTTCACGCTCAGGGAATAATTGTGAATGGTGCGCGGGTTCTCGCAGAATCTCTGAAGGCGCATGGAGTCGAGAAGTGGTTCGGCGTCCCCGGTGGACACGAAATTCTGTACTTGGAGATGGATGCTGTGGGCATTGAGAGCTATTTGGTTCGAGATGAGAAGAATGGTGCCCTAATGGCTGATGGATATGCGAGAACGACTTTCAAGCCGGGCATATGTACGGGCGGCCAGATGACTGCTCCCCATCTCGTTACGGGGATGACAGAGGCGCATCTATCATCGATTCCAGTCATCGTGATTACGTGCCAGCACGATCCGGCGATCCTGTACAAGAATCCACACGGCGGCTTCGTTGATCATGTCTCACTCTTCAGGACTTGCACGAAGTGGACTCACATGGTTGAGAAGCCTGATAGAATGCCCGAGATCATAGACCAGGCGTTCAGGATATCGACTTCAGGAAGACCCGGTCCCGTGGCTATCATCGTGCCGATGAACATGCTCTCCGACGAGGTGGAGATGCGAGAACGCAAAAGGACAACCTATCCTGAATTTCCCTCGCTGCGCATCGGCCCGGATCCCGAGGAGATAAGGAAAGCGGCCGATATTCTCATGGAAGCCGAACGCCCCGTGATCGTCGCGGGCGGAGGGGTACTATTGTCGCAGGCCTGGAAAGAGTTGTTGGACCTTGCGGAGTTACTGCAGATTGCTGTGGCTACAACCTTGATGGGTAAAGGAGCAGTCCCCGACTCACACCCGTTAAGCCTCGGCGTAGTCGGCTACTTGTGTGGTGGAAGAGATGGGCGTGGAAGCGTCGCGAACAAGTTTGTGAAAGAAGCAGACTCAGTGCTTCTCGTAGGGACAAAAACGGATCAACCCTCAACCAACAATTGGACGATCCCTGAGCAAGGTTCGCGAATCGTTCACATCGACGTTGACCCCGCCGAAATTGGGAAAAACTACTCGACTGAACTCGGCATCGTAGCGGATGCGAAGCTCGCGCTCAAGATGCTCAGGGAAATCCTCCATGAGAGACTCAACAAATTGACTTCTCGCCGACACTCTGAAAGAGTGGCAGCAATCCAGAGGCAGATGGAAGAGTGGCGAAGTAGAGTCTCGCTCACGATGAACTCGGATGCTAAACCGATCAAGCCCCAACGCGTCTTGAGAGAGCTACAGAGCTTCGTAGATGAGGAGACCTTGATCGTAGCAGATGCAGGCTCGGTTTCGCTCTTGGCTGGCAACTACTTGGACTGTGTTATTGCAGGTAGAAGCCACATCTATCCTCGAGGATTAACCGCCCTCGGCTCAGGCTTCCCGATGGCATTAGGCGCAAAGGTTGGTGCGCCCGATCACAGGGTCTTCTCCTTGCATGGGGATGGCGCATTCGGCTATACAATCATGGAACTGGAAACCGCTGCCCGTCATAGGATCGCCGTAGTAAGCCTCGTCCTAAACAATAAGTGCCTTCTCTGGGAGAAGTGGGCAACCGAAGAGGTCTTCGGGAAAGGTAGGTATGTCGCTTGCGACTTTACTGATGTTAGGTTCGACAAAATCGCGCAAGCCGCGGGCTGTTTTGGCATTCGAGTCACCGAACCAGATGGAATCAGAGATGCCATCAGATCTGCTCTTGATTCAAACAGGCCTTCTGTAATCGAGGTAATGGTCGACCCTGGCGAAACTCCCAGCAATCTGATTGCGGAATAAGCATACAAGGAAAGAGTCTACGCAGTTGAACTCGCCAAAGGCGATGTACACATGAAACAGCTGGAAGGGGTAGAGTTCATAGAATAAGGAAAAACGCGGTCCCGGATTCATGTCTCGTTTGATGTAGAATAGAGCAAGAGAATCTTGGGGGCGAGGGTATGGTTCTTGAAGCCAGGGTTGTCCTACCGTGAGCCGTCTGCGCTCTATTACTTGTTGCCGTAGTCAGCATCCAAGCAGGGAGCTACCTGTAAGCTTCTGCATCTACTTTGGTCATTGGCCATATTCCGTCTACCGGAAATGGAATCGTCTTCACAATCTCGTCGAAGATTTTGCGTATTGATCCAGCGTCTTTCGCATCCCACTCACAGAATATCCTTGTCACGTTGCCTTTCTCGTCTAGCTGGACCCAGCTACCGATCCAGTAGGCTTCCGTGGTGGACTTTGCCTTGGCTGCCTTGGCGACTGGAATCACCTGCTCAGTTGTTGCAGGAGACGGCAGCGTGTGTACGGCCAGAAACTTCCCCATAGTCGATTCACCTCTTCTCTCCTTTATGTTGGGTACTTGGTATCATCGCGCCCCTCCTCGGCGCTCTGACAGACGCAGAAAGCAGCGGACGCTCAACGCGTAAACAGCGGAATCTCAGATGTCGAGCAGCCCCATATGTTCTACAAGGATTTCAGATTTTGGGTATTCCTCTGAATCGTACGAGGTGAGGAAGAGTTGTTAGGGACACCTCCTCCAACGACACAGATAGGGATTTTGACCGCAATTCGCTAGTAAAACGATTTCAGGCGTAGATTGACATTACCCTAGCAATGGAGAACGCGGCCCCATCTAGTTGAGGGTTTCAATCCTCTGGTCGCTCATCTGCTTGAGTTCTCGTCGTAGGATGACGTACGCTACAGCATGGTAGATAGCCCCAGCTGCACCTGCAACCACTCCTATCGTCAAGATCAACCTAGCGAGATCATCAGAGACCCAAAACAGAAAGGATCTGAAGGATATCGGCAGGGGATCAGCCAAATGGGCAAAATCGAAAGGAAAAACCATGAGCAGGTAGAAGGACGCCACCGACCATAGGATCCCCGCAAAAATCAGAATCCATCGTCAAAACATTTTCAATGGTGCGGGGGAGGGGATTCGAACCCCTGAACCCCTGCGGGACAGGAGCCTCTAGACGCGCTCATCTGGACGATGAGTGTTCAGTCCTGCGCTCCCACGGGCGTTATTCGCCCTCTTTGACCTGGCTTGGCTCTGGGGAGAATTCCGTCTTTGAAATCTTACCCCCGCCATCGAGATCACACGAATATTCACCCGTCAGGGGCCGCGGCGATGCGCGTGTGGCAGGCGGCAAACTGATAAAGATTACCGAGCCAACCTTGAAGAAGCCATCAGTGGCTATGACGCGGGGCGCTAGTGGCCTAATTGAAGTTCACCCACGGTAAGAAGCAGGAAGTCAACGGAATTCAACTCGACGAGCTCTTTGCAGATTTGCAGAGCATTCTTCAGAAGCACCCCTTAGTTCCTGCCGCAAACATTGATGCCATAGTCTCCGAATGGATCAACGACCTCCTCTTCGTGGCAGGCAAGATCACTGAGGAGGAGCTTCAAGAGGCGATGAGAACCTTCGAGGGCCAAGGAGTTGAACCAACCGAAGAAGAAGGGGAGATAGAGGAGGAAGGCCTCGACGAGCAGGACCAGGATGATGAAGAGTAAGCTCTCGAATTAGGTTACGGCACTGCCAAATTGGGTTAATCATAAATAGCGTTTCTAGCGATCGAGAAGAATTTCCAATCGCATCCCGCACCTCTTTCACGTGCTTCAAAGGCAGTTCGATGACGATTAGAATTACGGAGTAAATGTCCAGCCTACGCCTCATCACGATCGAGTTTGTCCTGAGAGGCACTGTTGCGTTAGCTTCTGTGCCCGGCTTTGCATGAGTAGGAGAAGATCGCTCCGTCAACTGTCACAATTTTGACGGGATATTCCATTCCTAGAATTATCGTTGCTTGGAAGGTGTGGACGATCGCTCTGCATGAGTCTTGGATGCGGATTGTACCATGGCATGGTCCGAGATTGTAACTTGCACGAAGCCCCCCAACAAAGATGTCGCCCACCACGATGAGTGCTGGTCCGACGTTTCTTAGCCAAAGCTTCAAATTGCCCGGGCAGCAGCCGCTCCAATCATAGGCCTCCAAAATAAGTTGCTGCCTGATCTGTTGACCGCCACCAGCTTGAAGCGTACCCAGAAGGCCCATTGAGAATGCGTAAGTCATTACTGCTGCTGCAACTGTGATAGCGATCAGCAAGAGTGCTGCGATTACGTTGCTTACACCGTGTCGGTTCAAAGCGTCACCGACTGAACCGTCGAGCTAGCTCTTAATTTCCAAGAGAAGCGATGAGGAGGTATATCAAGGTTCCCAAAACGGGACATTGGCGGTCCCCTCATTCCTAAGAGAGAATGGGCGGCTGGACTCGTTCTGAAGAATGGAAAAATCAAGTTCCACTCGCCCACAGTCTCAGACGCATGTTCTATGACTCGATAACGGGCATCGGCGACGTAGATCGACATGCATTGACGAACTCACAAGACCTGTTAAGTTCATGCGTCAGAAGTACGAAGTCAGAATGAGAACAGTCATTAGCTCTTGCACGGTTGACCAGTTTCGACAGAGAGTTACTATGTGAGCAACTGCACCACGCGCGGAGCGATACGGCGACATATGGGAACACGTCTTTCAACGAGCCCAAACATTATACAAGCAAGACAGCGTCGGAAGGCGAACTCCTAGCCTATCTTAACTCACCTGACGAACTCATTCAAATACTCAACTTAGTCAGACAGTTTCTGTCGTCGTAAACTATTTTCATCCTACAGTTCCGTAGGACTAATTGTAGAAACGCTTCATATTCAAACGATTCTTAGCGTGCTTTGATCATCATCTAAGCACTTGTTGCTTTGAAACAGGTTGCATCGGATCTGGAAAATTGTGTTGATGAGTTGCCCAAAGTCATAAACGCTGTTCAGTTTCATCCCTTCTCTCCAGGGAAATCTCATGTCGAGCACTTCATAGTCCGCTAGTCTTGTTACTCTTGAAAGAAATTCGTGGTCGCTGCCTAGCAGTGTCTGATAGCTTTTTTTGCTTCCTTGTTCGTGGCAAACCATTTGGCCATATCTCTGTCAACGTATGTGTTCGCGCTGAAACTCGCTCAAGCGTTGAAGGCGAACCACGAATACACGAATCGGTCGACGGCGTGAATGGTGAGGCGCTTTGCGAACGGTCAAACCATAGTGTGATTGAATCCTTGTGCGTAACGAGTTGGCTCAGTTCGCTCGCCTTCTTCGAAATTCTGCGGACAGGAGCTCTAAAGTCAGATGAGCCGAGTGCAGAACAGGTATACCAATTCAACGCTTATGCTGATCAGAAGTCGGCTCACTGTTCCTCTCTTCTGCTGTGGCAGACCGACGGTTCTTTATTCGTGGAAAACGTTCCGTCAACGCAATTGACCAAAGAGGCGGCCACGATATGCGAACTCTTCGTCGCCAAGACATGCTTGATCTTCTTATCGGCGCCAACATTCTGGGGTGTGGCGGCGGAGGAGACGAGCAGTTCGGACGCAGTCTCATTGACGCAGTCTACAATTCGGGCAAGCAATTCACTTTGATCGATCTGACGGAAATCTCTGACGACGCATGTCTTTGCATCATTGGTGAGGTAGGAGGGGGAGTAGGAAAGGAGATCAAGGATAAGCTCGAGCCCTATCTAATGACCATAGAGAAGCAAGATTCCCTGATGCTTCGAACGCAGACTATTCAGAGGGCTGTGAGGGAACTAGAAGCGCTCAAGGGAGCAGAGTTCTTCACCTATGTTCCGAGCGAGATAGGGCCAGGAAACACTGTATTGCCAATGTACTTGGCAACCCTTGAAGGGAAACCTGCGATAGATGGAGACGCGTGTGGAAGAGCCAAACCCGAAACCGCTCTCTCAACAACTCACATCGCGGGCATTCCAGTCACGCCTCTGACGATCACGAACGTGATTGGAGATTTGATGATTCTCAAGCACGCCGTGGACGATTATCGCGCTGAAGACATAGCACGATACATGGCAGTTGTATCGGGGGGCGATGTCAGCGTTGCTAGGGCTCCCAGTTCGGCTGCCCGCTACAAGCAAGCGATAGTCAGAGGTTCGATATCGCGCAGCATTAGACTTGGCTCAACAGTCAGGACGTGTCGAGAGAAAGGCCTCAACGCCGTGGAGGCCATCTTGAAGACAGAAGTGGATTGCATCAGACTGTTTACGGGCAGAGTTGCGTCATGGACAAGGAAGGAGGAAGGCGGGTTCATGTGGGGAGATCTGACCGTTGAAGGTACAGGAAGTTTTCAGGGACAACGTCTGGATATCTGGTACAAGAACGAATATCTCATCACTTGGAGAAACGGCAAACCGTATGCAACATGTCCTGATTCCATATGCATAGTTGACGCCTCAAGTGGCGAGGGACTATCGACCTGGGTTCCCGACTTAGCCACATACAAGGGAAGAGCGGTTGAGGTGCTCGGGTTCAAGGCCGATAAGCTATGGCGAACAGAGAAAGGAGCGGAGTTATTTGGACCGAGACATTTCGGATATGATATTGACTACGTCTCATTAGAGAAGACGGTCAGCTAGGTCCCACTGAAGGAAACGGGCAGGGGGGACTTGTTTTGCCACTTTTGCACTCACTTCTTGACCGGCATCATTACCAAGTTCTCTCAGGCATTGTTCGAGAGCAAATGGGTATCTCATCGTCGCTCGAATATGCTGAAGTTTTGAGGATGAGAGTACTGGAACTTCGCGTGTCAAGGGCCATTATCACGATGCTTGAAGCTCGACTATCGTTTCTTGCGTAGACTCTCCAAACGCAGAGTGGAAAAGAATCTTTGGACTCGAAGATTATTGCAAGAAATACACTCTCCCATCCATCTTGCATGAATTGTTGAGAATTCCGGTAAGCCAACTCAGCTCCATGACTCAGCGATTCTCCTGGAATTCTTCACGGTCTAGGTTTGATTGCAGAAAGCCCCCGTGACTTGATCTCATGTTTCTTGATCTTCAGATCGTGAAGCATCTTCGATGTTGCTGTGATTTGACC
>Ga0209314_10001070_pt1 | contig 12375 bp, 14 predicted proteins | sample I19B2metaG_FD_184146 | JGI IMG/M metagenome (GOLD analysis project Ga0209314, IMG submission 184146) | Lake sediment bacterial and archeal communities from Gulf of Boni, Indonesia to study Microbial Dark Matter (Phase II) - ​I19B2 metaG... | ecosystem: Environmental > Aquatic > Freshwater >...
ATATACATCTATGAAGCCTCATAATACTCTTCTAATTAGCCCTAAATTATGGCATTCGAAGTTTTATCTATCCTAAAAAGGAAGATCAAAGTTAGTGAGCAACGTAGGCTTATTAAGCATGTATGTTACTATCAATGTTGAAGGAATGTGGGGCACGTGAACATCAAGTTAAAATTGGCCAACCCAATAGAATTAGAGAAGAGCATAGAAGAATTAGCAATAGTAGATACTGGAGCTACCTTCACAACATTACCCCTATCCATAGCCAAAAATTTAAACCTAAATGTCATAGGAAAGATAAAGGTTAAGACAGCAACAAAAATAGATCAATTAGATCAATCTTATGCTTATATTGAGATCAATGACAAAAAGACAGTGACTCCTGTGCTTATAAGTAAAACCTTGGACAGAATTTTAATTGGCGTAATCACGCTTGAAGCTCTAGGTTTGGCTGTGGATCCAACCACTGGACAACTTAAGGAGGCAGAGATCCTGCTCTTGACTTGTAACTCAGTTTGATAAGATCAAGTTTGGTGAATTAGTATGGAGAAAGACGCTAATATTTGCCATACCCAGTCTCTCTTAGCCTCTTCAAGTACTCTGTGCTCGTAGTCCCCTCTAGAATAGCCCCTTCAAAGGCTCCTAAAAGCTCATCGACAACGCTCTTGCCAGTGACCTCTGCCTTGACCTCGTAGCCTAAATCCTTGATGAACTTGACTATCTCCTTTAACTCAACGGGCATGGAATGTCCCTAACCATATATTACTGAATATCTTCTTAAACCTTTACTTTTAAGCAGCTTTATGTATTTCTGATGCACCGAGTGGATTCGAGGTTGAAACGTTAGCCAAAGAGTATGTAAGGGCAGGCATATTCCAAGGGAGTATATTTTTGATGCGTATCACATGTCCTTCATACCCTAGCTTCTATTGTCTCTTTTTTAATCTCTTCTGATGCTATCTTTTCTGCTTCAATACTTGCTAACTTCAGAGCGAATTTTTCCAGAGCAAAACCAACCTCGCTATCTATGTTAAGCTTGTAGAGCTTAGCCCTCCCTACCCTTCTTGTCATCCTTACTAATCCTCTTTCCTCCATCTTTGGCAATTCTCTTAATACAGTCCTAAAGGATGCACCCGAATTCTTCGCGATATCTGAAACTGAGTAGTCCCACTCTTTGAAAATGATTAAGAAGTCTATAATCTTGGCTGCAGACGAACCATTGAACAGCCTCTCCAAAGGTCCAGATTCTATAGCTCTTTCTTTTTTGATCTTCCTCGGCATATTTCAAAATAATATAACTTTGAACTAATAAACCTTACTACTATGGCATTTCAATATGACAACTATGGCATAATGTTTATATGACGTAAACTCGATAACAGCGGAAGTAATGGAGATAATTAAGAAAGCTTTACTGAGGAAGATGCTGGCAAGCCAGATCATAGGAGGAAGACATACAGCTATCGAAAATGTTCCAAAAGGTTTCCCGAAGCATCTAAGAGGGGATGTTGAGAAAGCTGTGAAGCAATTGATTAAAGAGGGCTACATAATCTTAAAGCCTACAAGCTATGGATTACAAGTCTCCTTAAATCCAAGAAGAATCAAAGAAATTCGAGAGATGGTAGAAGCGTAAAGGTGAGGAGTTATACATATGGTGACAGAAAAAGAGCTAGAAGAAATACATAAGATCAGGAAAAAGTTTTTGGGCGTAGCATATATAAGTAAGTCCATAAAAATCAAAGGTGCGCAGGCCGCAGATGATAGAAAAATGGATGCGGAGAGAAATAAAATGAACAATAAAGACCCTAAGCCCTACTTCGTAAAGTTCGATACTCCTAAAGAGTTATCTGACGCAGCTTATGATGCTTTACGCCAAGTAAGGCAGACAGGAAAGGTGAAAAAGGGAACTAACGAAGTTACGAAAGCCATTGAGAGAGGTTTAGCAAAACTTGTAGTAATTGCTGAAGATGTGGAGCCTCCAGAGATAGTGGCTCATCTACCTATACTTTGTGAAGAGAGAAAAGTACCATACATATTCGTACCTAGTAAGGCTCAAATTGGCTCAGCTCTTGGTATCGATTTGTCTGCTGCATCAGCCTGCATAGTAGAGTCTGGAGAGGCGGCAAGCATCTTGGATCAAATCATCAAGGCTGTTTCCAAGCTTAAGAAGAGTTAAATCAAATACTTGCCTGTAGTGAGATATCTTTTCTTATGTCTTAGGACTATCTTCACCTTTTTCAAATCATAATTAGTTTCAAAAGCATCTTCGTTTGCCTGAGCTGCAACTACTCTTCCAATGAATATTGTGTGATCACCAGTATCCAGCTCTGATGCTAACTCACATTCAATATGAGCAACACATTCTCCTATCAAAGGTGGCTTTACCTTCTTTGCTGGCAAAGGTGTTAAGTTAGATGCCTCGAACTTGTCTACGTCTTTACCAGATACGCTCCCTAAATAATCTATATGCTTTACAAGCTCTTTTGTAGGTATGTTTATCACGAACTCACGAGTCTCTTTTATAAGCTTATGAGAATACCTTTTTAAGGCTATGCTTGTGGCCACCATGGGAGGATCAAAAGATGTGGGCATGGTCCATGCAACTGGAATTATGTTCGGCTTTCCTGAGCCATCAATGCAAGTGATCATTACTATGGGTCTTGGGTACATCAATCTAGTTACTAAGTCAGGCTTTACATCCAATTTCTCATGTATCTTGCTCATGCCCATAATTTGCAATTAAGAATAGATAGATTTTTCCATTTGTCTAAAAAATGAATGCTTATATCTTCCCAATTTTTGCATGAACCTTAAAGGTGCTCTCTATGAGTCAATCAAGCGAGGAACAACTCACACCAGCAGAGGTTTTGCAGATAGTAGGAAGGACTGGAGTGGCGGGAGAAATTACACAAGTCAGAGTAAGGATAATGGAAGGGAAAGACAAAGGAAGAATATTGACTAGAAACGTTAAAGGTCCTGTCAGATTGGGAGACGTATTGATGCTTAGAGAGACGGAAAGAGAAGCCAGAAAGATAAAGTAGGCGTTAACTCATGTTCACTCATAAGAAGTGTAACTTTTGTGGCAAAGATGTAACCTTGGGCTATGGTATAATGCTTGTCAGAAACGATGGCTCGATATATTGGTACTGCTCATCAAAGTGTAGAAAAAATGCTTTAGAACTGAGAAGAGACCCTCGTAAGTTTAAGTGGACTATTCATTATAAGAAAGGGAAAGGATGATGAAGGATCAAACATTAATTCTTATCAAGCCAGATGCAGTCAAGAAGGGGCTCATAGGAAACATTCTCTCAAGGTTTGAGGATAAAGGCTTTAAAATTACAAAGTTAAAGATGATGAGACTATCCAATGAAGATGCAAAAAGGTTTTATGATATTCATATGGGCAAGCCTTTCTTCAACGATCTTGTCTCATTTATTACATCTGGTCCAATCGTAGCAGCCATGATTGAAGGAAAAAATGCTCAAGAAACAATAAGGAGAATGATAGGACCTACAAATCCGAAGGATGCCCCTAAAGGCACGATACGTGGCGATTTTGCAACAAGCATAACAGAAAATGCTATACATGCTTCAGACTCTCCTGAGAGCCTCTTAAAGGAGTACAAAGTCATCTTCGGCTCTGATCACGATTGATAATTTTTTCATGGCTAAGGCTTGGCGACTTTTTCTGATGAATCTCATAAATAAATAGCTGAATCCGATTTATCCTCCTTTCCCCTCCTAAAAAGAAGAACTCCCTCTTGATATCAGATATTATTCCCTACAAAAATCTGATCTCTAATTTTGTTTCAGTAAAACTCAAATAAGTCTTACATTGCTTCTTGCAATCATTAGGTGAAAAGATGAACATCATAAGAGAGAGCCAGAGTGTATGCCCTGAGTGCAACAAAGTTCTCTCAGCAAAGATATTTGAGAGAAATGGAAAGGTTTGGATTGAAAGAGAATGCCAAGAACATGGTAAATTTGATGAGCTATACTGGGGCTCTTATGATATGTATCTGAGGGCTAGTAAATTCAAACTAGAAGGTAAGGGAATAGATAATCCAAGCATTAAAAAAGAAAAAGTGAATTGTCCTTCTGATTGTGGTCTTTGTAAGGATCATCTCACTCATACTACTTTGGCAAATATAGTTGTCACGAATAGGTGTGACTTGTCATGTTGGTACTGCTTCTTTTATGCTGAGAAAGCGGGCTATGTTTATGAACCCAGCTTAGAGCAGATAAGAGAGATGGCAAGAAATTTAAGGAAAGAAAGACCGATTCCTGGGAATGCTGTTCAACTGACAGGTGGAGAACCATGTCTTAGAGAAGATTTGATAGAAATAATAAAGACTATAAAGGAAGAGGGCGTCGAACATGTCCAGCTTAATACTGATGGTATAAGGCTTGCAACAGACCCTACTTTAGCCAAAAGGGTTAGGGAGGCTGGCACAAACACAGTTTACCTTAGTTTTGATGGCTTGACACCGAAGACGAACTTCAAGAACCATTGGGAGATTCCTAATATATTAGAAAATTGTAGGAGTGCAGGGCTTGGGATAGTCTTAGTCCCAACTGTCATAAAAAGCATCAACGATCATGAAGTTGGAGAGATGATCGATTTTGCATCAAAGAATATAGATGTAATCAGAGGTTTAAACTTTCAGCCTGTATCTCTTACTGGTAGGCTCACAAGAGCTGAACGTGATAAGTATAGGATAACCATACCAGATTTAATTCAAAGAATAGAGGAGCAGACCAATGGTGAGATTAATAGGGATGACTTTTATCCAGTGCCATGCACGGGTTCTGTAACAAGATTCGTTGAGGCTATAACAGGAAGAGCACAGTATGAGCTTTCTGTTCACTTTGCCTGTGGAGCAGCGACTTATGTCTTCAAGGAAGATGATAAACTAATCCCTATAACTAGGTTCGTCGATATAAATGGCTTATTCGAATATCTGTCTGAGAAAGCCGATGAGATAAAGAGAGGCAAGAATAGGTACTGGGTGGCCATAAAAGTTCTATCGAGACTTGGCAATTTTATAGATAAGGAGAAGCAACCTAAAGGATTGAATTTGTCAAAGATAATATTCAACATTCTTATAAGGCACAATTATAATGCTTTAGGAGATTTTCACCACAAAACGCTTTTCATAGGCATGATGCACTTCATGGATAAATACAATTATGATATCGAGAGGGTGAGAAGATGTGGAATCCACTATCTAGTCCCAAATGGCTTAATAATACCATTTTGCGCCTTCAATGTCATCCCTGAATGGTATAGAGACAAAATTCAGAAGGAGTTTGGCATATCTATCGAAGAATGGGAAAAGACGACTGGAAGAAAGATAAAGGATGACTTTTACATTAGAAAAGTTAAGCGTGAAGAATTGGCTGAGCCAAAAATGGTATAACTCATTAGCTTTAAAATCGGCGCGAGATCATAAAATCTGCAAGATCGATCAAGTGCCTCTTCGCATCGGTATCTTTTAAGGGCTTTAACTTTTGTTTTGCTTCTAAGGCATAAAGCTCAGACATCCTTTTCAAATAAGATAGTTTATCATCTTGCTCTATCTTTAAGGCATTTGCTACCTTATCTTCTTTGCCCCAATCTTGTATATCGTCTTGTATCTGATAAGCTATACCAAGAAGATGGCCGTAGTTAGATAAAGCCTTGATTTCATCTTCCTTCCCTCCACCTATTATCCCTCCTATCTTTGCAGAAACTTCAAAAAGTGATGCTGTCTTTTGAGAGATCAAGTTTATGTATTCATCCCAGCTTAATTGATAAATCTTTGGATCGATCTTTAATTCACCGAATTCACCTTCACACATACGAAGGGCTACAGATGATAGCTCTTTTGCAATCCTCTTATCCTCGTATCTTGAAGCTATATCGAGTATTATCCCAAAGACAAAGTCAGCAGTTAGGAGAGATGCGCCTAAACCATACCTAACATGAAAAGCTGGTCTATCACGCCTTATGATTTCATGATCTAATATATCATCATGAATTATTGATTCTGTATGTAGAAGCTCTACAGCTATAGCTACTGGTAAGGGATCTGTATCATTTCTTCCTATACTCTCAGCAGAGAGTAGGAGAATTATCGGCCTTATCCTTTTTCCTCCTTCCAAAGCGTATCGTAAAGAGCTGTGGAAATATGATCCTTTGTAAAGGTCTAGCTCGACATCTATAGCCTTCTCTATTTGAGAATAATAATCCTTCATTCTTTCCATAAGAGTGCTAAGGGTTAAGGGGTCTTCGTCCTTCACATAGAGGCAACTCCATCGTGTGTGACTCTATGAAATCTCAGCGTATTTACACTTTACGGTCTGAATTTTTATATCCTAAACATGAATATGAAGTCTAACAAGGTTTACAACTCATATTGAATCATTCTATCTGAGCCTTTACCATTATAAAGACAGGGCCTCTCAAGTCGATCCTTTTATTCTTGCTTGTAATGAATTTTAATGCGTCTTCCTTAACCTTGATGTTGAGTTCTCCTGATGTGCTAGTCATAGCCCTCTTCATAAAGAACTCTTTCTTCCCTGATTCTATAGCTTCTTCTATTCCATTGGCTACAAATGCAGCTAAGGAATCTATGTACCTTATCCCAACTGTTACTCCATACTTTTTTGCTTCCTTTATCAATTCTCTTTTTGGGAAGCCTTCATCTTCTTTTGGAATCCCTAAGATGTCTCCATTGTAAACTACTATTTCATTGAAGGCTGCTCGCCCTAAAAGTCTCTTCCCTTCTTCATTCTGGATTATCTTTAATATTACTCTCTTTCCAAGGATTGGACCATCGTATACAGTATACTCAAAGGGGCTAGGAGTATCTCCATACATCTCACATGCTCTTATGATAGCCATCTGTAACTTCTTACCATCCTCAGTTCTAGGAGTCTTATCTAAATCAATTGAAGAAGCTATTTCGAGATCAGATAGCTCTAACTGAGCGTAGAATTGAGGATAGACCAAATTACGAACATCTGAAAAACCATAGATAGACATTGCTAACCTCTCTGCGCCAAGACCCAAGTTTAAGACTGAATGCCTGATCCTGTACTTTTTGAGAACAGCATTACTATAAATCCCGAAGTCTGCAACTTCAACCCAATCCCCTTGGCTTTTTGTTCTTACAAAGACTTCAGTTTCAGTATCCTTCTCATAATAACTTGCACTTCTTTTCTTCTTCACATACTTTATCTCTTCTATTCCAAAATGCTTTAGTAATCCTTCAGCAACGTACTTCGCATCCTCTAAGCTTAATTTCTCATCCATTATAACACTTGAGGCTGAATGGTAGCTTCTAAGATGAGTGGCATCTAGAGTTTGCTCTCTACGAAAGCATAGATCTATAGAAAAGAGCTTTATTGGAAGCTCCTCATTCTGAAGCTCTTTTAAGGTCAAGAACCATCCCGATGTCATATGGCTCCTGAGGGTAAGATTCGTGACAGTAGCTCTTTTTTGCTTTAGCTCAGGAAAGGCGCTTAAGATCATTGAAGCCTTATTCTCATCTATTGAAAGTGCCTCAGCGAGTTTGGAAATCAAAACCTCTCCATCAAATACTCCTTTCTTATAATTATGGAATATCTTCTGCAATATAGTCTTCTTCTCTGGTTCAAGGGGAAAACCGATTTTTTCAAAAAGACTGAGCTTATCTTGGCTGATCCCTATGTCAGGTCTAGGAAGCGTTGCAAGGTAGAAGCATCTATCCAGTATTGTTGGAGCCTCATTACCCCATTGCTTATAGATTTCTTTTTCCTCAATGAAGATAGGATTATAGACCTCTCTAAAGCCTAGATCAAGATAAGTATGCCTAATCTTCTCTATAACTTCTGAGAGGGGATGCTTTTCAATTCTCCTTGATTCTATAGCCAACTGTTCTTACCTTTCCTAATGATTGATCCATCTCTTAGGATAATAATTTAGAGAGTAAACCTATAAGTAAGTTGCTCTTTTTAATTGGTAAATAGGTGTAGGAAATGCGAACGCCATGCGAGGTTGTAGTCAAGTATATGCTACCAGCCTTTCGCTCTTCTGTAGCAAAGGTCCTCATAAAGGAATATCATCTCTCTCAAATGGCTGTGGCAGAACATCTAGGGACTACTCAAGCTGCCATAAGTCATTATGTATCATCAAAAAGAGGGAGTAAGAAGATGGCCCAGTTTGAAAATGTACCTTTGATGAAGGATATGACAAGAGAAGTGGCAAAAGGAATAGCTAGTGGAAAGCTCTCCCCTGCTGATACCGTACTATACTTTTGCAAGATATGTAAAGCCTTCAGAGTTCATGATATAGTATGCGTTTTACATAAAGACCTTGTAGTCCTTCCAAATGAGTGTGATATATGTCCCAAACTGGAGAATTTACAAGAAGCTCGGATATGACTACATTAGATTGTTGTAAAAGGGATTTAACATAAACTTTATAGCATGCTATCTCAAGCCGAAATCTTGTTAGATAAAATTTTAAGAGCTGGGGTGGCCGAGAGGTTAGGCGGCGGGCTGCAGATAAATTTAAGATTGCAGAGACCCGCTTTATGCAGGTTCAAATCCTGCCCCCAGCTTTTGTGTAGTAGATTTAGATTCTGCCTTTGATCAACCTACGCTTCCCAGAAGCTCAGATATGTATTTTGATGCACTAGTTGCCAATAACCCTGGGTATATGCCCAATATTATAGCGAGAGCAGCAAGGATCATTATAGGTATTATCATTATCATCGACCCTTCTTTTGCATGCATCGTTCTTTCTGTAGGCTGACCATAGAAGATTCTTTTAACAGTCCACAAACCATAGCTGGCAGTCAATACAGATGCAACTATGGCTAAAGATGTTATCAGCACTCTAATTGCATTCGGTCCTATAAGATAACCGAAGCCTTGAAGAGCTGTGTACATAGAACCTGTGAATACGTATAGCTCAGCCCAGAAGCCTATTATGTAGGGGAAGCCCATCAACCCAAGAAAGCCTATTAGCGTGGCTACAGCGGTATAAGGCATCTTTGGTGCAAGTCCACCCAGCTCTTTTATACTCCTAGTCTTAAATTCATGTATCAAAACTCCTGAGACCATGAAGAGTACCGCCTTTCCTAGACCATGACTGACATAAAGCAATACGGCACCAACAACGCCTATGGTTGAGACTGATGCTATGCCAAATAGCATATAACCCATCTGGCTTATGCTTGAGAATGCAAGGAGCCTTTTTATGTCGTCTTGAGCTAAAGCCATGTATCCACCATAAGCCATAGTTATCAAGGCTAGAACTGATAGTATGAACATGAATTGTGGTGTTTGGGCTGTAACAACTGCTGGGAATCCTGTGTATACTATCCTTATCGCAGCGTATCCGCCTATCCCTATCATAGCTGGTGAAAGGAGAGCGCTTATCGGTGTAGGAGCCTCAGCATGGGCATCTGGAAGCCATGTATGAAGAGGGAATATAGCCATCTTGACGAATAAACCCAGTAGCATAGCTACAACTATGGCAATTTGGATACTCAAATCTACACCCACCATGCCTTGAGATATTTTGGATATTTCAAAGGTTTTTGCTATGGAGCCAGTGGCAACTATGCCGACAAGAAGTGAAAGTGCTCCAGCCTCTGTGAACATGAAGTACTTAAAGGCTATTCTTTCTCTCAGTCCTGTACCCCAAACTCCAATCAGAGCCCATGATGGTATTAACATCAGCTCAAAGAATAGAAAGAAGGCGGCAAGGTTTGTAACAAGGACAGTACCTATCATACCAGAGGCATACAGAAGATATAGGGCAAAGTATTGACCTAGATTATGTTCATGCTCCATGTATTTTATTGAGTATACTGATATTAGAGTGCAAAGTACGGCTATGATGAGAGCTATAGGTGTGCTGAGACCGTCAGCCCTTAAAGTGAAACTACCTAGACTTAACGTTCCAATGGAAGGAAGCCAAGAGTAAGACGCCTCAATTGCTTCTACTGGCTCTGAGAATAGCCTCCATTGAGTATAACCTATAAGAATAGATGAGTAAAGCAGGACTATAGTTGACAACCAACCAGTCTTCTCCTTGAAGCGTTTGCCAAGGGCTAAAGCCACAACAGAGAAGGCAGCTGGTACGATTATCGCTTGAAAGAGTATGAAGCCTTTATCTTCTAATATCATCTCATCACACCAATACCATATAAATCAGTATCAAGAGAAGAATGAATCCAGCTATCATTCCTATGACGTTATAATTCAGGAACCCTGTGTGTGTCCTTCTGAAACGATTAGAGAAGCCCTTTGCAGCATTTGCCAATACATAGTTGAACTTATCTATCCCGCCCAGCTCGATATACTTCAAAGCCCAATTGCTAAAGGATATTGTAGGATATACGAACACTTTATAGAAGAAGGCATTTAGGTACCATCTTCTGAATAAGAAGTTCCATAAGGACTTTAAGGCTGTCTTAGCTCCAACTAGCTTGACTGGATCTATGGCTCTTTGAACATATAGCTTATAAGCAGCGAAGGCACCTATGGCAAGAACAGTTAAAGATGTTCCTATAGTTATCATGAATGCCAGCTCTTGTGGCATCGATCCTTCAGATGCTAATAGAATTTGAGAGTGCTCTATCCCTGGTAGTTTGCTTAAGTAACTCTCAAATGTTTGCTCAAGCCAACCCCCAACACCACCAAACGGAAGTAGAGTAATACCACCTATACCAAAGGCTAAAGTTGCAACAGCTAAGATAGAGTATGGTACCCACATAACCTTTGGAGCTTCATGAACATGATGCCCCTCATGCTCAAGCTCATGAATATGCTTGCTCTTTTTGCCCAAAAATGTCAAAGATATCATTCTAATGCTATAGAAGGCAGTTATGGCAGCAGTTATGGCAGCTAAAGTGAACATAATCGGTTGGCCAGCCAATAGAGTCGACTCTAATACAAGATCTTTGCTCCAGAAGCCACTGAATAGAATAGGAACGCCCATAAGTGAGAAGGCAGTCAAAGTCATACTCCAAAATGTTATTGGCATCTCCTTTTTTATTCCACCCATATGGTGCAAGAACCTTGACTCAACAGCATGAATTACAGCCCCTGCTGTCAAGAATAAGGCTGCCTTGAATATAGCATGGCTCATGAGATGAAATACGCCTGCTGTATATCCTATGAAGAATTCAGAAATGGTTCCAGCAACACCTAAGGCTAGCATCATGTATCCAAGCTGGCTTACTGTTGAGTAGGCAAGGACCTTTTTTATCTCATTTGATGCCATAGCCTGAGTACCAGCTACAAAAGCTGTTATAACGCCTATCCATGCAACAACATAGAAGAAGGAACCCATCTCTGGATAGAATTTTGAAGCTACATACATTATAGGGAATATCCTACCTACTAGATATACGCCTGCTTTGACCATGGTTGCTGCGTGTATGAGAGCGCTAACAGTAGTAGGGCCTGCCATAGCATCTGGTAACCATTCCATAAGAGGTAATTGGGCTGATTTGCCGATAGGACCACCAAAGAGCAAAATCGCAGCTGGAACCAAGACCCATATGAATTCACGAGGCAAGTGCTCAACCTTTTCAATCAATCCCATATAGCTTAGTGTGCCAGTAAAAGCCACTATTATCACAATGCCTATCAGAAAGCTTATGTCTCCAATTCTAGTAGCTATGAAAGCCTTCATTCCACAGTGTGAAGGCGGATAATCTTCTGGAGGTTCACCAACCCAGCACTTAAGATAATCTTCTTTTCTATCCTTGTACCAAAAGCCTATCAAGGCGTAGCTACAAAGCCCTACTCCTTCCCATCCAAAAAGAGTTTGAACAAGATTCTCTGACATAACGAGAAGAAGCATATTTCCAATGAAGAAGTTCATAAAGAACCAATACCTAGTCAAACTTAGGTCTCCTTTCATATAACCAAGAGAGTAAACCATTATCAAGAAGCTTATCACAGCAACAACGTTTGCCATTATTATACTGAGAGGGTCTACAAGCACGCCGAAATTGATTTCTGACAATACTTTAAATCCCTCTAACTTTATCCAAGGCAATACCTCCCACTTTGGTAGCTCCCCTATGCTAAAGAGGAGTGGTATCAGCATCATAGTCATCAAAGCTGCTAGGAAGGAGAATAGAATAGCCCCATAATCTCTTACCTTTGGATTTATCTTAGCTAATAATGGAGTTAAAAAAGCGCCAATCATTGGAAAGAGCCAAGATAACCAAGCAGGTATTGTTTCTATTCCTATTGTAGGTGATATTGCCAATCAACCTCCTATTAATCCTAACAATGATGTAGTGGCTTTTTCAGCAAGTCCTATGATCTCAAAGGGCCATAACCCTATTACGACAGTTATCAAACCTAATATGACCACAGGCAATAC
>Ga0209314_10001072_pt1 | contig 12362 bp, 9 predicted proteins | sample I19B2metaG_FD_184146 | JGI IMG/M metagenome (GOLD analysis project Ga0209314, IMG submission 184146) | Lake sediment bacterial and archeal communities from Gulf of Boni, Indonesia to study Microbial Dark Matter (Phase II) - ​I19B2 metaG... | ecosystem: Environmental > Aquatic > Freshwater > Lake...
CTCCGATTGTATCGATGTTGGTTTCAGGGTTGTTTGTGAAGCTGACAGCACTATGAAATAAGAAAAAGTTAGGGAAGGAGGTTCCCCTCCTTGGAGGGGCCAGGGGTGGGTTAATAAAAGACAAATGAATAAAAAAGACAAACGAAAGAACAGAATATATGAATATCGACAGACGAAAATTCATTGAAAAAACAACGGTGGCAGGAGTCGTTCTGGCAGGCACATCTGCTTTCCTAAGCAGTTGTAAAAAACAAATCGATAATGAATCTCTTGGATTACCTCCGGTTTTGAAGGGTGCTCCTAAGGGCAAAAAGCTGAGAGCAGGACTGGTTGGTGCGGGAGCCCGGGGAACTGGTGCTGCAATCAACTTTATAAGTGCAGGTCCTGATCTTGAGATCATAGCCCTCGCAGATATCTTTCAGGATAAAATTGATGCATGCCGCGAAAGATTTGCTTCCTTCAACCTTCCGATACCTGAAGAAAACTGCTTTGCAGGATTTGATGGATATAAGAAACTTATGGCCCTGCCTGATGTCGATGTGGTACTACTGGCAACACCCCCGCAGTTCCGGCCTGACCATTTCCTTGAAGCGGTGATGAACAACAAGCATGTTTTTATGGAGAAGCCAGTTGCAGTTGACCCTGTTGGGATAAGATCGATCATAACCTCTGCGAAAAAAGCAGAAGCTATAGGACTTAATGTTGTTACAGGAACACAACGTCGTCACCAGGAAGACTATATTGAAACATATAAGCAGGTAAAAAACGGTGCCATCGGAAGAATTACATCAGCAAAAGCCTACTGGAATCAGGATCATGTCTGGTTCCGCGAAAGAGAAGATGGATGGAATGATATGGAATATATGATCCGGAACTGGAACAATTTCTGCTGGCTTTGTGGCGATCATATTCTTGACACTCATGTGCATAATATAGATGTCATTAACTGGTTTATCGGCAAGCAGCCTGAAAGGGCAATCGGGTACGGAGGAAGGCACAGAAGGGTGACCGGAGACCAGTACGATTTCTTCAGCGTTGATTTTTATTATGGCAACGGGGTCAGCTCCCACAGTATGTGCCGCCAGATTGACAGCTGTGCCAATGGCACAGGGGAACTCATTATGGGAACTGAGGGCTATACTAATTGCATGAACACTATATGGGATCTCGATGGTAAAATTAAATGGCAGTTTAAATATCCGAATGATGAGAATGGCAATCCTATGAACCAGGTAAAGATTCCACCATATGTCCAGGAACATATGCATCTGGTTTATGCGATCAGAACAGGTAAATATGTTAATGAGGCAGAACAGACAGCAATCTCTACATTAACAGCAATTATGGGAAGAACAGCTGCCTATACCGGCAGGCTGATAACATGGGATGAGATATTCAAATCAGATATGGATCTTGGCCCTTCTAAAATCGAAATGGGTCCTGTTGACATGGTATTTGAAACACCAGTACCAGGAACACCAATACTTACCTCGGAATCAGAAAGTTAATAATAAAATAAATCAGATCAGAATGACAAGAAAATCATCCAGAAGGGAGTTTATCAGGAGGTCGGCTGCTGTTGCAGCAGGTACATTCGTACTTCCCCAGATTATTCCATCAACTGCTATGGGTATGGGTGGCAGGCTATCACCCAGCGATCGTATCGTGATGGCCACAATTGGAACAGGTTCCCAGGGAAATGGCAATATGAGAGAATTTTTAAGACTGAACAAACAACTTCAGTTTATAGCACTTTGTGATGTCGATAAGAATCACCTGGAAGCCGGGAAATCAATGGTTGACAAAGCCAATGGCAACAATGACTGCCGAACCTATGGCGATTTCAGAGAGCTTCTTGCAAAAGAAAAGCTGGATGCTGTTTCAATTGCCCTGCCCGATCACTGGCATGGAATAATTTATACTGAAGCAGCCAATGCAAAGCTTCATGTGTATGGTGAAAAACCGATCTGCCGTACTATAAAGGATGGTCAGACTATAGTCAGTGCTGTTAAAAAGAATAACATAATCTGGCAGACAGGAAGCTGGCAGCGTTCTCTTTTTAATTTCAGGAGAGGAGCTGAGCTTGCAATAAACGGACGGGCAGGGAAGGTAAAGTATATCGAGGTTGGCCTTCCTGACGGAGGAAAGGGTATTGGCACACCTCCTGTTCAGGAAATACCGCCTCAACTGGACTGGGAAATGTGGCTTGGACCTGCACTTAAGGTTCCTTACCGTGGTGTTGCTCACTGGGACTGGCGCTGGATTCTGGACTATTCCGGCGGTCAGATGACTGACTGGGCCGGACATCATATAGACATAGCAAACTGGGGCACAGGGCTGGAACATACAGGCCCCGTTGAAATATCAGGACATGGGGTATATCCTCCTGAAGGATTATATAATGCACCGGTGGAATATGATTTCCTGTGCAAATATGCGAATGGAATTGAAATGAGAGTTGCAAATGCATCCAGACTACCTCACAAAATGGGTACAACCTGGTATGGTGACCTTGGCTGGATACATGTTGACAGGGGAGATGTTCTGACCGCTTCTGATCCAAAGATACTGGAGGAGGTTATCGGTGAAAATGAGATCCATCTCTATAAAAGTGATAATCATTATCAGAATTTCCTTGATTGCATACGTTCAGGAAATCAGGCAATTACACCTGTCGAAGTCGCATACAGGGCAATTTCAGTGGGATTGCTTGGAGAAATTGCAATGACAACAGGTCAGACTATTAAGTGGGATCCCGATAAAGAGGTAATTCTAGATAATCCAAGGGCAAGCAGGTTGTTGAGCAGACCTTACCGTGCACCATGGACCTTACCAACAGTTTAGAGAAATAAGATAAAAGATAAAAGGAAAAAGATATAAGATGAAAAAGCAATATTTTCTGTTATTAATTTTAGCTCTCCTGGTTTCATTGTTTAGCGGATGTAAGAAGGAGACAGGATATAAAACCCTGATTATAACAGGGCAGAATAACCATGACTGGCAGGCAAGTTCTCCGGTTCTTAAGACAATCCTTGATGAAACCGGATTATTTAGCTGTGAAATAATGACCACACCTGAAAAAGACGGTGATATGACAACCTTCGATCCCGATTTTTCAAAATATAAACTGGTAGTATTGGATTACAACGGAGACTCCTGGTCTGATAAGACGAATTCTTCGTTTTTAGATTTTGTTAAGAATGGGGGAGGGGTTGTTGTCTATCATGCGGCAAATAACTCTTTTCCTGCCTGGAAGGAATATAATGAAATGACAGGTCTCGGAGGCTGGGGTGACCGCAATGAGAAAGACGGTCCGTACATTTATTACAGACGCGACTCTCTTATTGTTGATAATTCTCCGGGAAGGGGAGGGAATCATGGCAAGAGAAGGGAATTCCTTGTAAGGACAAGAATTACTGATCATCCTGTAACGAAAGGGTTGCCTGCCCGGTGGATGCATGGAAATGATGAGCTTTACAGCGAACTCAGGGGACCTGCAAAAAATATGCAGGTACTTGCAACAGCCTTTGCTGATTCGGCTGCAGGTGGTGGTACAATGCGCGATGAGCCTATGCTTATGACTATTACTTACGGAAACGGTAGAATATTTCATACAGCAATGGGGCATGCCGATAAGGATGGCGGTCCGGCTATGCAGTGTGCAGGATTCATAGTGACCTTGCAGAGGGGTGCTGAATGGGCTGTAACAGGTAATGTTACACAAAAGGTTCCTTTCGACTTTCCAACAGCTGCGGGTGTTGTCCTAAGAACCGATTTTACTGAGCTGACATTTGAAGAAGCTCTTGGAAATATCACTAATTATGAAATCGGTAAGAGTACAAAAAGTCTTGTTTGTATACAACACCATATAGCTGATCTTGCCGGTGACGAAATAGCATTGCTGGAGGTTGAGAAACAACTCGTCGGTGTATTGGTTAATGAAAAAACAACGACAGAGGCTAAAAAACTTCTGCTAAGGGAACTCAGCTGGATGGGTACCGAATATTCGGTTTCTGCAATAAAAGAGCTTGTCGGCAATAACGAAATTAAGGATGAAGCTGAATTTGCATTGGCAAGGCTTCAGACCGGTAAATAATTTTATATATAATCTCTATGTGTTTTGAGAATACCTCAAAAGTCTCATTTCTTAAATCCACCCCTATCCCGATAGCTATCGGGACCCCCAGGGGGGACTTATTAAAAACCGATGACTTATTAAGCCCCCCTTGGGGGGTTGGGGGTTAAAATTGACTTATGAGATATTCTCAAGTCTGAAGAGGAAAAATATTTTATTATGTTCTCCCTGGTTATTCCTGTTTACAATGAGGAAAAGCTAATTGATGAGCTTCTGAGCCGTACTGTTGCTTCAGTTGAGTCATTTGCTTCTGATTATGAAATTATTGTCGTTGATGACGGTAGTACCGACAGAAGTCTTGAGCTGCTGCTTCAGTGGCGTGATAATAACAGCAGGATAACTGTTATGTCCCTTTCAAAAAATTTTGGACATCAGGCTGCCTTTACTGCCGGACTGGAATACGCGACAGGTGAAATAGTTGCCATGATGGACGGAGATCTGCAGGATCCGCCTGAGCTTCTTGCTGAAATGTACAAAAGGATCAATTCTGAAGACCTTGAAATAGTCAGCGGCAAGAAAACAGGAAGAAGGGGCTCCCGGAACAGAAACTTTCTATCGGCACTCTTTCACTTGTTTTTCAAGTATATAGGCGAAATTAAGAGCATGGAGAATGCCGGCAACTACTCAATGATGAAGAGAGAGGCTGTTGATGCTTTACTTACCATGAAGGAAAAAGTTAGGTATCTGCCCGGATTGAGAACATTCATTGGTTTCAGGCAGGGATATGTCGAATTTGTAAGAGATGACAGGTATCGTGGAGAACCAAAAATGAATTTCGGAAGGCTCTTTATGCTAGCAACAGATGCAATCTTTTCTTTTTCAAGGTTCCCCATCAGATTGTGTCTGGTGCTCGGGACAGTAGGCACACTTGTCTTCATGGTGGTTGGCATTTATGTGCTTATCGCAAAAGTTTACGGATTCGCCATACCAGGCTGGTCTTCAATATTATTAAGTATCTATTTCCTCGGTTCAATTCAACTTGTGTTTCTCGGAATACTCGGAGAATATGTTTACCGCAGCTATAAAGAAAGCCAGAACAGGCCGGTTTATTTTACCAGGAAAATCTATAGCGACAGAGAAAACAAGAAATGAGAGAGGCTCCTCTTAAATATATATTCTGGTCACTCTCTTATCTGCTTCTTGCCTTACTCATATTTACCTCCCGAAATGCAGGAATTACCTGCGATGAGGTACTCCATTATACCCAGTCACAGGATGTTTATAATTATTTTGCCTCAGGAGGAGAAGATAAAAGTGCTCTTCATAATCCGGTATGGCATCTTATGTATTATGGACAATCGTATGATAATATTGTAACCATACTTATAAACTGGCTGAATATTGAAGATGTATACGGATTCCGTCATATAATGAGTACACTTGCAGGGTGGCTTACTATAATGGTTACGGCACTTTTCGCAATATGGATCTCAGGTTACCGCAGTGCTATTTTGGTGATATTTCTTTTTTCAGTAACACCAGCTTTTCTTGGACACTCACATAATAACCTTAAGGATATTCCATTTGCTCTCGGGTATATTTCTGCTACTTTCCTTCTTGTAAAATTCCTGAAGTATAAGGAAAGAATTCCATACTGTGCAGTGGCTCTCCTGACCTTGAGTGTGGCTTTCACAATAAGCATAAGAGCAGCAGGTGCGGTACTCATACTCTATTTGATTCTATTCACTTTTATTTCCATAATCATTAATTACTTTAATGATGGAAGTAATGGAAGACATGAGATACTTCATAAGTCCCTGCTTGTAATGTTTATATCCTGCGCCGCATATTTCCTGAGCATATTACTTTGGCCATATGCACTGCAGGATCCATTACAGAATGTGTTTGAAGCATACAGGGTAATGGCACATTATCCCGATACATTCAGGCAGATTTTTGAAGGCAGAGTGGAATGGTCCGATTTTATGCCATGGTACTACCTGCCAAAGTCGATGCTGATCACTATACCGTTAATTGTTACCGGAGGGGTACTTTCATTTGTAGTTTTATCAAAACGGATTTTCAAAAACGATCACAGGCTGGTATTTTCAATTATAATTTTTACAGTCCTGTTCCCTGTTCTTTTCGCAATTATCCAGAAATCAAATCTGTACAGTTCATGGCGACAGTTTCTTTTTGTCTATCCGGCGATAGTAATTCTTGCAGCTTCCGGTTTCAATATGCTTTTTGAATCTCTTTCAAAAAAGTACTTCAAGTGGGTCCTTTCAGTAATTATTATAATGGCCGCCATACACCCTGTAAAATATATGGTAAATAATCCCCGCTATTTCTATATATATTATAACCAGATAGTTGGCGGATTAAAAGGGGCTCATGGCTGTTATGAAACAGACTACTATTATGTAAGTCAGACTGAAGCCTCAGAATGGCTTTTAAATTATCTTGAAAATAAAGGACCTGAAGAAAGTATCCGGGTAAGTGCCACATATTCTGTTAACTGGCAGTTCAGGAAACATCCTGAAATTGAAACATCATATTTCAGGTATGAGGAACGGAGCCTGACAGACTGGGATTATGCAATTGTGACAAACCGTTATATTCCGCCTTTTAAATTAAAAGATGGAAGTTGGCCACCAAAGAATGCAATACATGTTATTTATGCTGACAGTGTGCCGATATGTGCTGTTCTTGAACGAACATCCAAAGATGATTATAATGGTTTCCGGATGTTGTCAGAGGGAAAATATCAGGAATCGGTAAAATTCTTTGAAAAGGCATTGAAGTCAGACTGCAGTGATGAAATGATTTTTTATAATTTTGCTGCAGCTCTTTACAATATTGGAGAAAAACAGAAAGCTGATTCGCTTCTGAAGGTATCGCTGAAGGTAAATCCCGATTTTGAACTTTCACTGATGTACCTTGGTAATATAGCAAAGCTGGAAAAAGATTACAAAACGGCTGTCAGATATTATGAAAAAGTAATAGAAACTAACAGGAAGTATTTTGAAGCTTATGTTGAACTGGCCGGATTGATAAAGGAACAGGATTTATTGAAATCCCGAAGTCTTCTCAGGAGATGCCTGACTATAAATCCTACGTATAAGCCTGCAATAATGGCCCTGGCTGATACCTACAGGAAAAGTGATCCGGAGATAGCTTCGAAATATGATAAACTGGCAAATAGTGTTAAATAATTAACAATAAAATAAAAAATGAAGAAAACAGCATTAATCTTATCGTTCGCCATGATGTTAATGGCAGGAAATGTAACCTCAGCGCAGGATCAGCCTAAACCAAAAAAGGATACGGTTAACATAGACACAGATGCCAAACCTACTTTTTATTATGCAGAAGAGGATGAGGCCACTGAATCAAAAGGAAACACTACCACTATTATAATTATAGCCGGTGTTGCCGTAATACTTGCCGGAGGATTTTTCTTTGTACTCAGGAAGAAGAAATAATCCTTTATGGAAAAGATCAGAATCTCAACAGCTCAGTTTGAGAACAGGAGCGGAGATAAGGAATATAATCTCAACAGGATAGAGACCCTTTCTGCAAGAGCCGCGCAGGAAGGATCGGATGTAATTGCATTTCACGAATGTTCTGTAACAGGTTATACTTTCGCACGGAATCTCTCAAAAGCTCAGATGCTGGAAATTGCTGAACCGGTACCCGACGGACAGAGTGTTTTGAGGCTTATAAGAATTGCCGGTGAATATAATATTGTAATACTTGCCGGCCTGTTTGAAAAAGACAAGGAGGGAAAGATTTTCAAAACCTATGTTTGCGTCGATAAAACAGGTATGATAGCCAGGTATCACAAGCTTCATCCTTTTGTAAATGAGCATATTTCACCGGGAAGTGAATATTGTGTTTTTGATCTCCTAGGATGGAAATGCGGAATACTTATCTGTTATGATAATAATATTATTGAAAATGTAAGGGCCACACGTCTTCTTGGTGCTGAAATCATTTTTATGCCGCATGTAACAATGTGCACACCTTCGCCACGTCCGGGTGCAGGTTTCTGCGATCCTGAACTCTGGAAGAACAGGGAAAATGATCCCACATCTTTAAGACTGGAATTTGATGGGATGAAGGGGAGAGGATGGCTCATGAAGTGGCTTCCTGCCAGGGCATATGACAATGGGATTTACGCTGTTTTTTCAAATCCGATCGGGATGGATGATGACCAGCTCAAAAATGGCTGCTCCATGATAATTGATCCTTTTGGTGATATCATTGCGGAATGCAGGTCTCTTGGTGATGACTATGTAACAGCTTCAATAACACCTGAAAAGCTTACTCAGGCAGGAGGTTATCGTTATCTTCAGGCAAGAAGACCCGAACTCTACAAAGACATTATCGGACAGCCACATACCCCTGAACAAAAAGTAGCCTGGCTGAATAAGGAAAAATAAATTACATATCGAGCAGGTCAATAAGATAGATCAGGGATGCATTTGCGGCACTTCCCATCTGAAGTTCCCTGATATTAACTTTGTCGAATGTGTCATTTGCCGAATGATGATAATAAAAATACCTCTGTATATCCGGGATATTGCCAATCAGGAGAGTTCCCATAGTACGCAGGGGAGAAATATCTGATCCACCGCCGCCTTTGTCAAAATCACGGATATTATATGGCTGGAACCATTTGGACAGCGATTGCAGTTTTTCAAGCCTTTCACCTTCTGCCTCAAATCCGAAGCCCCTGGGACTCATTACCCCCCTGTCGGATTCAAGTGCAGCATAATGAATTTCTCCTTTTGCTGATGCTTCAGCTGCATATGTACGTCCCCCGGTACCAGACATCTCCTCATTCATGAACATCACTGCCCTGATTGTTCGTTTAGGTCTGATATTAAGCGATTTGTAAAGCCTTATCATTTCAATTGCCTGCACACATCCTCCTGCATCATCATGTGCACCTTCACTAATATCCCATGCATCCAGATGTCCTCCTGCAGTAATAAATTCATTTGGTCTTACCGAACCTTTAATTTCACCGATTACGTTATATGACCAGGTGTCAGGGTAATTCATGCAGGTCGAGATCAGACTGATCCTGGTTGAAGGATCTTTCTTCAGCCATCTGCTGAGAAGCTCGGCGTCAACAGTGGAAACAGCAACAGCCGGGATCTTTGTGACATCATCAGCGTATCTTGTAACACCGGTATGCGGAAAATCATGAAGCGCATTTGTGGCTGACCTGACAATTACCGCAATAGCACCATATTTTGAGGCCTCCGATGCACCCTGAATCCTCTGGTTTACAGCTCCGCCATATGCTGCGAATGTATTAATCAGGGTGTTATCAGCAGCCCGGTTAAAGAAAACAATCTTTCCCTCAATCTTTTGTCTGCCAAGATTCTTAAGTTCGTTAAAGTCCTTAACTTCAATAACTTCTGCTAACAGACCATCTGTTGTTGTTCCTACAGAGAAGCCCAATGCAGATATAGTCAAATCTGCAATTCCCAGAACAGAGGAAATTGCCCTGCATTCCTCATGACCTCTTTCCCAGTGAGGTACAGGAACCTTTTGCAGCCATACACTGTCAGCACCTGCCTTGATCAGAGCCTGTCGTGTATACTCAACAGCTTCAGCTACTGCTGCAGATCCGGGAAGTCTGCCCTTTGTGTTTTTGCACAGATATTCAAGATGTTTATAGGCAGTCTGATCAGTAAGTGCAGCATCAAAAATAGATTTAATTATTTTCTCAGTTTCCTGTCCGTTAAGCAGCGAAATGCCCAGGATCAGAAGAATTGTGGTTATAATTATTCTTAATCTCATTCTTACTTTTGTCTTTTGCCTTTTTTCTTTTTAAAAAACCCACCCCTAACCCCTCCAGGGAGGGGAACCTCTTTACATCACTTTCTTCTTGTGCCTTCCGCCTTCATCATACCACATACGGACTTCTCATTTCACGGATATATAGTTTATTTGCCTCCGGATCTCCTGTAACCTCACCTTTAACAGGATCCCATGTTACTTTCCTTGCACACCTTATTGCAATATCACCCATATGGCTTATTGTATCTGAAATTATCGCGTCATCAAGAGGACACAACTCTTTTGCTTTCCCGTTTATAACATCCAGGAAAGCCTGGCCCATGGTATTGAGTTCACTCTTTATCCATCCGTCACTGGTTTTCGGGAAGTCGTTGATTTTTTGATTAATTTCCGGAATATTTGATTGTGCGGATGACCGGCTGAGAGATAGCCATCCTTTTGTTCCATAGAATGTTGTTCCGTTGGTTTCCTTGATATCCCGATGGTTTAGGACTCCGTTCATTGCTACGTCATCGCTCACAAAATGTAACTCCAGTCCATTCTGGTATTTGCATAAAACATCCCAGGACCAGATATTGTTGTACAAGCCTCCGGGAGCCCAGAACTGTCCTGTGCCTTCACATGAGTAAGTACCTGATACTTTTTCCTTAAGTATCCATACCAGGATGTCGAGTGGGTGAGCTCCCCAACCTCCCAGAAATCCTATGCTGTAATCATAATTGAACCATGAGCTGTTGTTGGTAACACGGTCGGGGCAGTAAGGTCTCATTGGAGCAGGTCCTGTCCATTTGTCGAAATCAAAATCAGAAGGAACAGGAACTTCATTGCATACAGGACTTTCAACAGGATTCTTCCCTGGTGCCCAGACATCGACACGTTCAATTTCACCCAGCAGGCCTTCCTTTATCATATCATAACCCAGTTTCATATGGGGTGAAGTCCTTTGCTGTGTGCCATAGTGGAATCGTACATTTTTAGCGCTCAGTTCTTTTGCAAGTATCAGATTCTCAGGGTAACTCAGTCCGAGTGGTTTAGCCAGCATTATATGCTTGCCTGCCCGGGCAGCTTTTATTGCTGCCGGAACATGCCAGTGATCAGGGGTTGTAATGTGAACAGCATCAATGTCATCACGCTGAAGAATTTCTTCAAAATCGAGATATGACTGGCAAAGTGGAACCGGATCATTATTTTTCTTATAAAAATCATTTATTGTCTGTGCCGCTCTTTCCCTTCGATCTTTAAAGGGATCGCAAACCGCAAGGTTAGCAGCACCTCTCAGAGGAAGCAAATAATATACAAGTTCAGCAGTGCCCCTGTCACCAACACCAATATGGGCAATATTTATTCTGCTGGTTGCAGGTTTGCGATCATTACATGATGGCAGGATTGTAGGAAGTATTGCCAGTCCTGCTGCGCCTACTGATGATTTACGGATAAAATTTCTACGTGTGATCTGCCGCTTTTGTTCCATATTAATTTTAATTAATAATTGAAATTAAACTCAAATCTAGTCCAGATAGTCTTTGTACATCTTATCAAGGTTTTCCTTGCTGGTTTTACCCGGGATTATCAATACCCGGTATTTAAGATGCAGTTTGTCACCCTTCTTCATTGTGATTGGGCCATCATATATAACAGCAGGACTGTAATAAAAGAATGGAATTTGGGGAGTTCTGATTATATACCAGCTTGTGTTCCGGGTAGTAAACTCAGGATCGTGGATTATTGAGATTCCTGCAGTATCTCCGGTCAGGGTGTTGAATCCCATATACACCCAGTTATTCTTTTTGTAGTCTGTATTATCGGTTTCTGTAATAATAAATGGATTCGTAAAATCCTGACTGAATCTTACTGATAGCCCAGCATAACCACCCCAGGTCCTCCCCCCGGGCTCTGTCTGAACAGGTGTTCTGTCAAGAATAACCTCGTCAGCTACTGCAGTGTAGGTATTGTAGTAATCAATATTAAAACTTCCATTTTCTGATGGGGATGAAATACTGATCTGACTCTTTTCCGTAAGAACTTCATTTCCATTTTCAGGATAATAGGAGATATTCATCTCAATTTTTGCCGAGAAATCATTCCCGTTTTCGAAACTGATGTCCTTTATCTCTGTAATTCCTGCCGACTTATAACCTGTTCTTTCTGATTTGAAGTCATCAAGATATTCCCAATAGTTTACACCATTGATATATTTCCAGCAGAACCATAATCCCAGGTGCCATGGATGATCCGGAGGGTCAACACAGGTAAGGATTGATTTAGCCGTCACCACAGGGTGAAAGTATGGTCTGCCATACCTGTTATTGAAATTGAATTGCCAGATCGGATAGCTTCCATTCTTCAGTGAAAAGCATGAATCAGTTTTTTCAAAGAATATCGAATCATTCAATTGTTCATGAATGTTTAATTCCTGCAATAATGAGGGCATCTCATCTATTCCTGCAGCCCAAAGGGTCCCTCTGATCAG
>Ga0209314_10001073_pt1 | contig 12354 bp, 12 predicted proteins | sample I19B2metaG_FD_184146 | JGI IMG/M metagenome (GOLD analysis project Ga0209314, IMG submission 184146) | Lake sediment bacterial and archeal communities from Gulf of Boni, Indonesia to study Microbial Dark Matter (Phase II) - ​I19B2 metaG... | ecosystem: Environmental > Aquatic > Freshwater >...
GCTAGAACTTCCCTGAGTTTGTCCATTGTCATGGCTTCGACCTTGGCAACGATATCATAGACTCCGTAAACCGCATGGGCCTCCTTGACGTTATCCATTCTTCTGAGCTGCTTCAAGATCTCTTCTTCTGAGCCCACTTCAGTATTTATGAAGATGAACGCCTGAGCCAAGTTTCAGACTTTCCCTTATCCTAGATCAATGTTTAGGAGAAAGATAAAGGCTGTTGCCATGTTCAGCGTAGCTTGGGTGTGATGATCTGTTGTATCAGGGCTTTTTCGTTCTTATGGAAAGTAGGAAATGCCGTAGTTTCCTGGTAAGTCTAAGCGATTCATCAAATTCCTCATCCGTCATATTCGCTACGCTGGCGTACTGGAGTATCCTGTCCAGCAGTATAGGGTTCATTGGTCCGAACTTCATGAAGTAACCGGAGAAACCGCAAGAAGTACATATCTCATTCGTGACCGAGGAAGTATTCAACAATCTCAGTCGTCGCCCATGGAGCTCAGAGAGCCTCCTCGCGTTCTCCTCATTCACGTCGACATGGATTCCCATCTCATTCAAGCCATTCAATATATCAATGGAACTCTGTACGCTCTTCTCGACCATCTCATCAGCGTGATAAATGAATGTGTCAGCAGCAGTCGTGTAGGAACTCTCGATAAGGTGGCCTGAACGCCTTTCTTCAGATACCTTGATGAGACCAGCGTCTTGGAGCTTCTTGATGTGATGGTAAATATTCTGAGCTGTCAGATTGAGCTCCGAGGAGATCTCCTTCACGGTCAATTCACTATCTCTTAGAAGGAATAGGATCTTTCTTCTTGTCTCGTCCTGCAGTAACTTGAAAGCTTCCTCATCAATTGATTTCAGGAGCTTCGATTGCTCGGCTATCGTCTTGGATGCGTTCATCCCATACACCTTACCGCGTTCATCCTTGCCTACCTTGGCCTCCACCTGCCTAACCAAACCTCATTTGGTTAACCAAAGGTAACGGTTATATAAATGACTTGCGGAGTCACTGTCGAGAGGAAACGATATGGGTGCAGACCTCAGGAATGAGCCCTGTCTTGTCCTTGACATAGACGATTCTTTGACGAAGGCTGTTCTGATCGACAAGACCGAACAAGGCTATGCGATCAAGGGGACGAGCCAAACATCCACGACTGTTGATCCCCCCAACCTTGATGTCACGATCGGCGCAGAGAAGGCTGCAAAGGACCTCGGTCACAGTGTAGGTAAGGCGCTGTGGGCGGCTGATGGCCCGTCCAAGGGCCTTAGATTTCTATGCTCCAGTAGCACAGGCGGGAGTCTGTACATGATGGTAGCAGGAATCACAAGTATGATCTCGGCTGAGAGCGCTCAGAGAGCAGCTCTTGGAGCAGGCGCGCTGCTCATAGACGTGTTCTCGAAAGACTATCCACGCCCAGACTACGAGATGGTAGAGAGAATGAGAAGCATGAAACCGGACATCTTCCTGCTTGCCGGTGGCACCGATGGTGGCGCGGTGCAACAGGTTTTGGATATGGCGCGTCTGATAAAGACCGCTGACGTAAGACCCAGGTTCGGCTCGAAATACAAACTACCCATGATATACGCTGGAAACATTGAAATCAGAAACCAAGTTTCAGAGACTCTATCCGAAGAGAGATACGCCACTAAGGCTGTCGATAACGTCCGCCCTGCTGTTGAGAGGGAAAACCTTGGTCCTGCCAAAGAGGCTATCTACGATTCCTTTATGGAGCATGTGATAGTCCATTCCCCAGGATACAGTAAGCTCGTGAGCTGGGTCGACGAACCCATAATTCCAACCCAGGCCGCGATAGGGAAGATTCTCTACGCTTACGCACTTGAGAGGCAAGTGAATCTGCTAGCGGTAGATGTCGGGGGAGCCACAACAGATGTCTACTCGATCTACCATAGCGTTTTCAACAGGTCTCTGAACGCCGACATTGGATTGACCTATGGAATCAGCAACATCGCGAAGATGGCAGGAATTGAAAAGGTGATGCGTTGGATCCCTAAGGAGATGAGTGAAAGAGAGGTTCGCAACATCATCGGTAATATGATGGTACAGCAGCCCCCATCCCTGACATCCGACGAGATTCTGGTCCAACAGGCTGCGGCCAGGGAAGCGATGAGGCTCGCGGTGGAAAATCATAAGGAGATCGCAAGCAGACTCAAAGGAGTCTCAGTGAGACGCGACATAGGGGACATCTTCAGCCAGGCATTCGAGTCAACCTACCTAGACATGATGAAGACCCAGGTGGTCTTAGGAAGAGGAAGAGTGTTCACCCAAAACCAGACCACTGAAGCAACCATTCTGCTCTTGGACGCCCTTCAACCCCAGGGGGTCACTGAGATAATGATAGACAGACTCGGTGTGATGCCCCACCTTGGAATGCTTCTGAAAGAAAGCCCTCAGGGGGCCGTACAACTGCTCTCGAGAGAATGCTTGCTCAAGTTGGGAACCTGCTTGGCACCCAAGGGTAGGGGCAATCGGAGTGGGGTCGCAATGTGGATACGAATGACCAAGGCTGACGGCACTACGACAGAAGATGAAGTAAGCTTCGGAGAACTAAGAACTCTTGCCCTGGGCAACGGAGATAAAGCAAGACTTGAGGTGACGCCGAGAAGGGGACTTGACATCGGGAGAGGTAACGGAAGAAGATTGGAAGTAGACGTGGTCGGAGGAGAACTAGGGCTGATAGTGGATGCTCGAGGAAGGCCCTTGGAGGTACCAGCGGAGAAACATCTTCTTGCGAAGTGGGGAAAGTCGCTGACGCCTAACCAGCAGTCGTTTGCTTGATGCAGAGGAGCTGTCTGAAAATGTCTCAGCTAGAACTCAGATTCCAAGAAGATACGTCGGTAAAGAAGGTTAGGAGGATACCCGCTCAGGGACAAGTCTTGGTAAAAGTGGGAGACATAGTCAGCTCTGAGACGATCGTAGCCAAGGGCACCGTTCTCAACCCAGAAATTCACGATGTGAAGGTCTATGCCGAGCTAGAAGTCTATCCTGAGGAGGCTGAGAAGTACATGCTGAAGGACGAGGGGGATGACGTGAAGAAGGATGAGGTCATAGCTATCCTCAGGTCCTTTTTCGGCCGCTCTACAAGGGTCTGCAGGTCGCCAGTTGATGGAAGCATCGAGACCTTTCTTAGGTCATCTGGGCGGGTCTTGATCAGGGGTAAACCGATTCCTGTCGAGGTGAGAGCCCACATCCCGGGAAGAGTTGTGGACGTAATCCCTAATGAAGGAGCGGTGGTGGAGTGCAGGGCCGCTCTCTTACAAGGAATATTCGGCATTGGGGGCGAGACAGTTGGAGAGTTGATCGTGACTGTGGACAATCCCGATGAAGCTCTCGCGACTGAGCTGATCAAAGATGACCACAAAGGGAAGATCATAGTCGGAGGCTCATTTGCAACTGTTGATGCGCTTCGTAAGGCTGCAACGACAGGTGTAAATGGGATCATTGTCGGCGGCGTCGACCAGAGAGATCTAGTAGATTTTCTCGGATACGAGATCGGAACAGGGATAACCGGCAAAGAGAAGACTGGCTTCACACTAATCGTCACTGAAGGATTCGGGGTACACCCTATGGAAGAGAGGATATTCAATTTCCTGAAGTCTCATGAGAGGAAGCAGGCAAGCATAGACGGTTCAACTCAGATACGCACGAGAATGCTTCGCCCAGAAATAATCCTGCCATCATAGACCCGTGACGAACCGGATTCCTCGTTCCCTCTTGCCCTTTTGGCTTCGTTGTGAAGTGGGACAGCAGCTCATGTTTCGGTTGCCTCTAGCATGTGGCGCTTGCGCAGTAGGATCACTAGAGGGATATTCATCATGAGCAGCGCTCCACCGGCCAGAAACGGCTCACACTTGCCGATATAGTCATACGCGAACACGAAGACTACAGGTCCTAATATCCCGCCCAGATCCATGAAAGTCCTGTATAATCCAACAAAGGTTCCTCTTGTATTCGGATTCGCCACTTTGGAGAGAAGAACAATCAAAGTTACTGAGATCATTCCACCTCCGGCCCCTTCGAGTAAGCTGACAAGGGAAATATCAGTCAGGGAACTCGTGGCAGAGTAGAGAATGATGCATGTGCCCTCAACAAGTAATCCGCCCATGATCACTGGCTTAATCCCTAAGCGGTCAGCCATCCGTCCGGAAAGGAATGTCGCGGCGCAGAATCCTGCTGTTCTCATACTCATGGTCATCCCTATTGTCTCGACATCGTACGAAAGCACCTGATTCATGTAAAGCTGAAACACCGTGGACATTATTCCTTGCACCACGAGCATCCTCGACATGACGACCGAGCAGACAACAAGAAGTCCCCAGTTCGTCAGACCCTTCAAGGCTTCTCTTGCCGATGTTGCCGTGAAGCCCTCACGCGGCCTATCGGCCACCTGCTTCAGCCTTCTAGAGAGAAAAGCAATCAGGAAGGAAGACAAAGTCATCAGTGACGCGACATAGAACACTGAGTAGTACCCGAACCAAGCAGCAATGACGGCGCCTATGGGCGCTCCAATGAAGCTGCCGATGAATTCGATACTCTGCAACGTCCCGACGGCTTTTCCTCGCATACTTGGTTCGAACATGTCGAACATTAGAGCCGTATTATTCGTGAAGTAGAACGCTGCCCCCAGGCCCCACAGAGCTCGCCCAAGGATCAGCTGATATATTGAGGAAGATGTCGCACATGTCAGAGTCCCTGCAACAGAGAGCGCCAGTCCGAAAAGAACCAACCTCCTCCTCCCTGCTCTATCAGAGAGAAAGCCAGAAGGCAGCTCGGTGAATATTCGAGCCAAGAACCAAGCCGAGGTAACCATTCCTACAAGTACGCCTGTGGGGTCAAGCTCCCACGATAGGATGGGAAGGAAGGCCGAGGATAGCCCCATGCCTAAGATCAGCGAGAAACCTACGGAAAGAAGTTCAAAATAGAGACGAGGGTACGATGAGAATCTGACCATTATTCTTTCATCGCGGCTCCGATTGCATAGTCTGTTCTTCTTGCCTGATCACTTTGGCAACTGTCACTACTGCAAATGACTCATGCTTATAGTATTGCCTCCTCCTATCAGTCCTGAATCATGTTCAGTGCAATTCTCACGACATAGAAAAACAAAGATCTGTTCGGTCTACAAAGATATCCTGGGCCAAGAGGAGTAAGACGGCCCAGGTAAGGCTTATGTAAACCCGTTCCGGTCTATATTCGTAGCCCGCGGTAGCTCAGCCTGGTAGACTCGCGTTCCGCGAGACTGAAAGCTTCCGGCTGTAGTCCTGTACCAGATTGGTATGGGGAAGTCAGCCTGCCAGGCACACAACGACTGAAACCGGAGTGTCGCCTGTTCAAATCAGGCCCGCGGGACCATCTCACCTCGGCATGTCAATGGCTCTCGTTTTATGTTCGAACCAGGCCCATCGTACATTGAGATGAGACAATGAGTAGGGCTGAGATCGAGAAAGAGTTTCTAGAGTTGCTTCTAGGAAAGGGGGCTCTGAGAATCGCACCCAGTGTGCAAGAAATGTTTGTCTTCAAGAGTGGAAGAATATCACCGAACTTCATAAACATGGGCGCGCTCACTGATGGAGAGTCTCTGGCTAGGGTGAAACGGGCATTCGGCAATTTCATAGCAGACCTCCTGAGTGAAGGCGGGCTCCAAGATTTTGACTTCATATTCGGCCCAGCCTACAAGGGGATCGCCTTGGCGGCGTTAGCCTGCGAAGGTCTGAGCGAGCTACGTGGAATTAACAAGAGATACCTCTACGACCGGAAGGAAGAAAAGACCTACGCGGACAAGAAGATGGATCAGATCATTGTAGGATCAGGATACTTCAAAGAAGGCGACAAGATTCTGATCATAGACGATGTGATAACAACAGGAGACACAAAACTTGAGGCGTTGGAGAAGCTGCGAGCTCTCGGTAAGCATGACGTTGTCGGGATGGTATTGGCGGTCGATAGAGAGGAGAAGATGGGAGATGCGACACGCGTTGAGGAGAAGGGCGCGGTTCAGAACGTGGAGGATCGATTTGGGATCAAGGTCTTCTCCATTCTAAAGATGAGAAGGATATACGATCTTGTCAAGGACAAGATCAATGATGATATCAGAAAGAGCTGGATCGACTACTACGATAAGTATGGGGTCGTAAGCTTAAGATGAATCAGTCTGCTCAAGAGAAGCGTAACTTGTCTAGGAACCTGGATGTGCCTCACTGCAGCGCACGATGATGCCACCCGCAAGCGGATTCCCACACCAATCGAGTTGGCGCCCTTCGCCGAGAGATGATTCTTCACCATCTTTCATGGGCGGGATTCGAACCCGCTTCACGCAGCGGCCTGCGTCGTGCGGGCGACAGCCGCACATGTTAGACCGGGCTGCACCACCTTCGCCGTCATCCGTTCGATCGATGACTAGGGCGGTCCAGGGCGAATACCTATCGCAACGCCTCCGAATCTTAAGCCTTTCTCAAGCTATCACTTCGCTATTGTGCTGATCGACTGGGAATCGCGGAGCCGCAAGTCATTTAGACCAAGACCGGCTAGGCCAATTCTGTGATCGGTATGAGCCTCTACAGATGGAGTGATGTTCCGGAAGAGCGACTGACAGACATGCTTTCACGAAAACTGATTTCTGGTAGGAATGAGATGTTGGCTCAGGTCTTCCTGAAGAAAGGTTGCGTTGTTGCAACTCACAAGCATGAGAGCGAGCAGATGACTTTCATTCTCAAAGGATTGCTTGAATTGACGCTTCCTGACAGAAAGGTCAGAGTAGGCGAGGGTGAGGTACTAGTTATCCCACCGTACTTGGAGCACGGCGCTGTAGCGCTTGATGACACAATAGACCTTGATATCTTCAGCCCCATCAGAAGGGATTGGCTAACTGGACAAGATCACTATCTCCGAAGAAGGTGAGTAGCGACGGATCTGGGACTGAAAGGACGAGCAGCGATCGTCACTGGTTCAAGCCGAGGAATAGGTAGGGCGATTGCGTATGGATTTGCGGAGGAGGGCGCGGGGGTCACGATATGCGCGAGAAGCGAGGACTCCCTAAGAGTGACTGAACGAGAGATCAAGGCGGCAACGGGAGCTGATGTCTTTGGGGTCAGAGCAGATCTGAACCGCGCAGAGGACGTGAGAGAGCTCGTAGCAGAAGCTTACAAGGCGTTCGGAAGAATAGACATCCTCGTTAACAATACGGGAGGCCCGCCTCCAGCACTTTTCTCGGCAACCTCAGAGGAGGATTGGAGGCGCGCTTTTGACCAGCTCTTCATGAGTGTTGTTCTCGCCTGCCAAGAAGTTGCTCCTTATATGAAGAAGAGGAGATGGGGGCGCATCATAAACATGACCTCGATTGCAGCAAAGCAACCTGTACAGAACCTTGTCCTATCTAATGCGTTGAGATCGGGCATCTTGGGTTTGACGAAGACTCTGAGCGACGAATTCGCCGCAGACAACATTCTCGTTAACAGCGTCTGCCCTGGTTACACGCTGACGGAGCGGGTTCAGGAACTTGCCCTAGCAGAGAGCAAGCGGACAGGAAAGGGGGTCGATGAGACAATTCAGGACTGGGCTAGGGCCATGCCGCTTCAGCGAATGGCTCAACCCAAGGAGATCGCAAACCTAGTGGTTTTCTTGGCTTCGGAGCGCGCGAGTTTCGTAACCGGAGCTACGTTTCAGGTAGATGGAGGCTGGATTAGAGGAATAGTCTAGCGAGCTTCACCTATATTCTCGGTGCGTTTCTTCCCTTGTACTCAAGCCTGAATCCTGTATCTAGCTTTGCTGCCTGCTTGAGTATGACACTTGACGCAACCAACCGTTGAATCTGGTTTGTTCCCTCGTAGATCTGGAGTAGCTTTGCGTCTCGAATCAACTTCGCCGCGGGATACTCCTCCATGTAACCGTATCCTCCCATGATCTGAGCGCACTCAACAGCGTTGGTCATTGCTGAGTCGCTGGCGAACCATTTTGCATACGCTGACTCGGCTGTGTTCGGAAGTTGTTTATCAGCAAGCCAGGCCGCGTGCCTTGTCAAATGCCTGGAAGCAGCAGCTCGACACGCCATATCAGCTATTGTGAAGCTCACGCCTTGAAATTGGCCTATGACTTGGCCAAATTGCTTTCGCACATTGGCAAATCTCGATGCCTCATCGACAGCCCTCTGTGCAACACCAGTGGCTATGGCTGCGATGCCTGCCCTCGTCATGTCGAGCGTCATCATGGCCAATCTGAAGCCATCTCCCTCCCGGCCCACGAGGGCATCTCCATCAACCCGTACATTCTCAAACAGAACTTCGCTCTGCACAGATGCTCTCTGGCCGAGCTTGTTCTCTATGTGCCCAATCTTGACCCCTGGAAGGTCCGCTGGAACCATAAACACAGCGATTCCTCTGTGGTGGAGAGAAGGATCAACCGTAGCGAAGACCGTATGCAGAGAGGAGACTGGCGCGTTTGTTATGAAGCACTTCTCGCCATTTATGATCCATCCGTCTCCATCGCGTTTTGCCAGTGTCTCTACGGACGCTGCGTCTGAGCCCGACCCTCGTTCAGTTAGACAGAACGACGCTAGTTTAACCTCACGGCCGGTGACAAGTGGTTTGACGTACTTCCTGAGCTGCTCCTCGGTTGCAGCAAGCAGTATAGGAGCGAAGGCGAGGTTGTTGCACATAATGGATGTTGCGCATCCTGCGCAGCCGTATCCCAAGGCCTCGCTCACCAAGGTTTCTTCAAGAAGCGTCCGGCCGAGGCCTCCAACACTCTTTGGGACATGTAGGTTCATGAGGCCCCTTTCGAAGGCTCTCTGAACAAGTTCCCTCGGAAACTCACTCTTCGCCTCAAGCTCAGATGCGTAAGGAGTGATGAGCTCCCTTGTGAATCCTTCAGCTCTTTCCTTAATCTCCCTCTCACTAGTGGAAAGCTCGAAATCCACCATTACAGACTCGACCTCCTTGTCTAGTAGGCTTCACTCCATTGAAAAGCACTACTAGAAAGCCTCAATGGCTCTTCGTCCGATGGCGTGATAGTCTCGGATCCTCGAAACGATTAAACCTCCATCGAAAGGCCATATGAGCATATTCTCAGGAGAAATAGTGGCTTGACAGGCGCGAGAGTCATCCTGTTCTCGTATACTCGGGATGTTGAAAGAGTCTGCGCTGCTGCGATGAGATCATGCTATTCGAAGGTCCCGGCATTCAGTTTGTACAAGGGCGAATTCCCTGAAGGCAATATGACGGAGAAGCCTCTGACTCAAGATCGTGCCAAGGAGCTTATCCAGAGAGCGTTGAGAGCTGGCCACGAAAGCGTCCTTGAACATGGCTTATTCACCTTCGACCTTCAAGGTGTATCCAGGGCTTTCACACACCAGCTCGTGAGACATAGGATCGCTTCATTCTCTCAACAAAGCCAGAGACATGTGAGGACCGACACAGATGGCGACTGGTATGTGATACCGCCGAGCTTCGACGATGACTCTCGAAGAAGGTTCCAAGAACGGATGAAGAACGTGGCCTCTTGGTATGCGGAGGAGTCAAAGTCCGGGAGAAAGATTGAAGATGCTAGGTTCTATCTTCCAAACGCAGCAAAGACAAACATTGCGGTCTCAATGAATCCACGAGAACTCTTGCATGTGTTCAAGCTGCGATGTGGAGCTGAAGCGCAGTGGGAGATCAGAACTGTGGCCTGGGCGATGCTGGCATGTTCAAAACTTATCGCCCCGATCATATTCAGCGAGATCTCATACACCTCAGGAGACAAATCATTCAAAGAGCGAGAGAGACAACTTGAGAGAATTCTCTCTGAAGTGCGCTCCCTCTTTGAAAAGGTTGAGCCGACCGAGACTTTGGAGATTCCTCTAGCAAGTTTGGACCTGGGCATCGATATTCGAGCATCTGTCTACAAATGCTAAGTCTCAAACCCGGGATCTAATGGGTAAGAATTATATGGGGATCCGGAAACTAACGATTAGGGAAGAAGCTTGGCCGTGGTGAATCTGGATATACTCGCTTTGCACATGATTGTGAATGTTATCATCGTCGGGCCAGTGATGTGGCTCGCAGGGCGAGCCCTTGTGGGAAAAGACAAGGCGAAGTTCACTGATGCGCTGTGGATCGTTGCTTTAGGTACGCTGATTCAATCTGTGCTGGCCTACCTTTTCTCGGGCATAATAGCGTTGATCATAGTCATCATTCTGTGGTTGGCACTGATAAAGCACTTCTTCGATTGCGGATGGGGAAAGGCGCTTCTGATCGCCTTGGTTGCTGTAGTCATCCTAATCGTCATAGGAGCCGTATTGGTGCTGCTTGGCCTCGTGGCGCTCAGAGCTCTGTTCCGGTTCTAGTAGCACTGACCCACCGGCTTTCCAAACCTCTGCCATTCATGATCCCTGTCTCGATTCTAGAGACAAGTTTCTCTTTGTATGGCAGTGTGGGGTTCAGCTCACAAGGCGGGGACAAGAGGTTGGGCGTCATGTTCCTTAAGAGATAGGAGAAGCATTCTTCGCACAGATGGCCAAAGAGCGGATAGGCGTATGAGTCAAGGTCCGCTTATTGAGCTGCCGGCTGAATGGGGTGGCGTTGTTCCTTCGCAAGCATTCATCGATGAATGTCGTAGAATCGTAGATGAGGCGAACAAGAGGGGGGTAGTCCTACGGGCTATGGGCGGGGTCGGGATCAGGCTGCATTGCCTAGGCTACGGAGAGTTTGCATCTAGAATGGATCGCATCGCGGAGGGGAAGCAAGAGTTCAGTGATCTGGACTTTATGAGCTACAAGAAACAAAGAGACCAGATGAAGGATTTCTTTACGTCGATGGGATACTCAAAGAGGAGAGCAACACTTGCAACGGCTGCGTCGGAGAGACAGATCTACTTTCATCAAAAGGGGTGGTTCTTTGTCGACGTTTTCTTTGACAGACTCGTCGTGGCGAATCATCAAATCGATTTTAGAGGAAGACTTGAGCTTGACTCACCCACCGTACCAGTAACCGACCTACTCCTTGAGAAGCTGCAGATCGTAGGCTTCAGCGAGAAGGACCTGAAAGACACCCTACTCCTATTGATCGCCCACGATGCAAAAGCTGGTAATGAGAGCGAAGCTGTCAACGTGGACCGCGTCGCGAACCTACTTTCCGATGACTGGGGCTTCTGGTATACAGTCACGACCAATCTCAAAGGCATCAAGACGTTGTTGCCAACTATTCCAGATTTGTCAGAAGATGAGAGGTCAAACCTTCTCTCGAAAATCGATTCTTTGGAAGCTCGGATTGACGCTGAACCAAAAACGACAGGTTGGAAGTTAAGGAGCACTATCGGATCGAGGAAGCGATGGTACCATCAGGTCGAGACGACAGAGACGGTCGGTGAGTTTGGCATCTGGAGGCTGAGAGAAGAACCCACCGGAACGCGCCAAAAGGCTCAGAAAGGCAACTGAGAGTATTATGGGCTCTGGTGATTGAAACTGATGAGGACACTTGTAGTTAACGACTACGTTGATCAGACGAAATATGCTGCCCAAATGGACAACTTGTGTGCACAGGTTGAGAAGACGTCAGGGGGCTTCACGGAAAGGGTCGCATACGAGCGGTTTGGACCAGATTTTGTCCAGGACCAGATGGGAAAATTCGACGCTGTCGTGCTGAGTGGTTCAGAAGCTCTATACAGCAGACCTGAAGATAGATCGAAGTTTCGGAAAGCGATTGAAGGAACCCGTTCGCTGGCTCTGCCTGTGCTTGGAATCTGTGGCGGGCATCAGCTACTAGCGATGGCTTACGGCGAGAACATTATTCACATGGAGAGAGTCCTGAGGGGATACTACGAAGTGAAGGTGCTGGTTGATGATCCTCTCTTCAACAGTTTGGATAGGAGCATCTTGGTCGCAGAATCTCACCAAGAGATGGTGGAACGTGTTCCGAAAGGGTTTTCGCATTTGGCGAAGTCTCGTGACACGCCTATAGAGGCAATGAAGAGTGAGAAAGGGATAGCCTATGGGGTGCAGTTCCATCCCGAACGCCATGATGAGGCTCATCCTGCCGGAGCGGTCGTTCTGGCGAATTTCGCGAAACTTGTGAGGAAGTAGAACGGCAGGCCTTCTCCAACATGTCTCATCGCTCACGCATCAGCCTCTCCCGTGAAATGCCATGATTCTCAGAGGGCTTCATGCTTTGGACGAACGAACCGCAGCGTCTCTATACCTTCAGATGCTTGTTCATCAACGTTCCCCGCGTAAACACGGCGCCGATTTTGATTGGGCTTCCTGGCAAACAAGCTTATCTTTGAGGTCCGCCGCTCCCTGTGTAGCGGGGGTTCCCGAGACCCAGTGTCATCAAGGGCGGGACTCAGGTCAAAGGGGCAGG
>Ga0209314_10001074_pt1 | contig 12350 bp, 11 predicted proteins | sample I19B2metaG_FD_184146 | JGI IMG/M metagenome (GOLD analysis project Ga0209314, IMG submission 184146) | Lake sediment bacterial and archeal communities from Gulf of Boni, Indonesia to study Microbial Dark Matter (Phase II) - ​I19B2 metaG... | ecosystem: Environmental > Aquatic > Freshwater >...
GCAGCGCCCTGCGCCCCTCTTCGGGGAGTGACGCCACGTACTCCCCCATCCCCTTCATGGTGTTGCCCACGAAGTAGCGCTCCCGCGCGCGGATGTCCGCGGGGAGGAGCCCGACGTTGCGGTAGCACGGATCCTTCTCCAGCAGCCTGGCAATCAGCGCCTCCTCACGGGTCTCCTCCGGCTCGCCTGCTACCTCGGCGACGCAGCGGACCCAGATGAGGAGCTGCTGCCGGGCTATCTGCAGGTGCTCCACCCCTCTATCAACCATGCCGTAGTGGGCGAAGACCAGCCGTTTTGGCCCCAGGGCGATCATCCGCTCGATGGAGTCCATGGCCACTTCGAGGATGAAGCGGGGGGGGGTGGCGGGGCGGATGAAGATTGCGTCTCCGGGGAGCTCGCAGCGAACCCCGGCAACCTCGCCGGCGAAGAGGAGGTCCCCCACCAGATAGCAGCAGTGGTGCTGGGCATGGCCGGGTGTGAGGAAGGCGCGGATATCCCCTTCGCCCATCTCCTCGCTGAAAAGGATGCTCTCCGCCGGGACCGGCACGATCTCGCCGTAGGTCTCGGCCAGGCTCCCCAGTACCTTGCGGGACCCCTCCCAGAGCTTCCCGGGGGCGATCATGTGGCGCACCCCCTCCGGGTGGCAGATTACCATTGCCCCGGGGAACTCCCGCAGCAGGGCGCCGCTGCCGCCGGCATGGTCGATGTGTATGTGGGTGAGGAGGATGTAGTCGAGTCGCTCCACCCCGTGGCGGCGCAGCTCGGCCACCAGGCGGGGGATGGTGGAGAGGGGCCCGGGGTCGACCACCATGGTGCAGTTGTCGGTGACGCAGAGCCATGAGCTGATGAACTGGCGAAAACCCTCCAGCCCGGCCTGATCCAGGTCTATGCAGACCAGCTTGTTGATTGCCATGGGAACTCCTGAAAAATATCGGTTATGGGCGTATACGAGCAGCGACCGCTTGACACAATAGCCTAAAAATCAGTACATTTCATCAATTATCCCAGATCAGGCAGATGGGCTGTGACCGGGTTGGCGTAATGGCCCTCTCTGCGTCGTTGGCAAACTGCCTGATCATGGCTCATTCGGCAGGCTGTCTCCGCCCAGATCCGACGGGATCGGCAGCCGAACTCCCCGGAAAAAAGGACATATCTATCATGAATTACCCCGGCAGAGCTATTTTCCGCGGCTACACCAACCGCATCCTGGCAATCGACCTCGACAAAGGCGGCATCACCACTCCGGAGCTTGAGCCCGGGGTACGCGATTACTTCACCGGCGGCCGCAGCCTCGGCCTCTACCTCCTCCACAAGGCCATCACCCCTGATACCGACCCGGCCGAACCGGCCAACCCACTCATCCTTGCCAACGGCCCCCTGGGGGGGATACCCCAGTTCCCGGGCACCGCCAAGGCCATGGCAGTTGCCCTCTCGCCCCTTACCGGCGTCCCCGGTGTCTCCAACTTCGGCGGCTACTTCGGAGCCTTTCTCAAGTACGCCGGTTTCGATGCCCTGCAGGTGACGGGGAAGGGCGAAAAGGAGACGATGATCGTCATCAACGGCTTCACCCGGGAGATCACCGTGGAGGATGCTCCGCGGGACGAGGAGGCCTTCGACCTGGAGCAGCATATCGCCGAGCGCTTCACTGAACTGGGGTACCGGAAGAGGAACATCGCCTTCATGTCCACCGGCACCGGGGCGAAGTACACCCGCTACGGCTGCATCAACAGCCACTACTTCGATGTCACCAAGCCGGCGAAAGACGGCGGCAAGGGGGTCTGGCGGACCAAGCAGGCCGGCCGCACCGGCATCGGCTCGGTGATGCGGGGCAAGAACATCCTGGCCATCGTCGTCCTGGCCGACTACCCCCACGGTGACAACCCCTACGGCGCCGCCGACTGGGCCAAGGTTGTGGATGCCGGCCGCCGGCTCCACGCCATCGTCAAGGAGATCGACCCCAACCAGCTGCAGATGGCCCGCAAGGGGAGCGCCGGCCTGATCACCTTCATGAGCAAGGACGATTACCAGTCCCTGCCGGTCAACAACTTCCAGTCCGGCTCCGACCCCCGCGCCCCGCAAATCTGCGGCAAGCACTACGCCGAGAAGCTCTTCGAGCACCGCGGCATGGACGGCTGCTTCCCCGGCTGCAACCTGCAGTGCACCAAGGGGGGATGGGTGACCCTGGTCTCCGGCAGCCACAAGGGTCAGAAGGTCTGGGTCGACGGCCCGGAGTACGAGACCGCCGCCGGCTTCGGCTCAAACCTGGGGATCTGGAGCGCCGAGTTCATCATGGAGGCCAACTGGCACTGCGACAACTACGCCTACGACACCATCTCCGCCGCCACCATCATGGCCTTCCTTATGGAGTGCTTCCAGCGGGGGTACCTCACCCTGGAGGAGTCTGACGGCCTCTCCCTAACCTGGGGGAACGAGGCGGCTGCCCTGGAGTTCCTCCACCAGCTTGCCCACGGCAGGACCGAGATGGCCAGGGTCGCCGGCAGGGGGATGACCGCCACTGCCGAGTGGGTCGCCCAGCGCTACCAGGCCCGCAGCGGCAAAGAGTGCCGGGAAGAGCTGGCCCTGTTCGCCATGCAGACCAAGGGGCTCCCCTTCTCCTTCTACCGCACCCACCGCTCCCTCTCCATGCAGGGCTCCTACGCCGCGGCCAGCGACATCGGCGCCCACCATGCCGCCGCCTGGCTGATCAAGGCCGACCTGCTGGGGGCCTTCCCCACCTTCCAGGACAAGGCACGGGCGCTGATGACCTACCCCAGGGTCCGGCTGGGGAACGACAACCTGGGGGTCTGCAAGCTCCCCTGGGTGGACGTGTTCAACCCCGAGTCGGCCAAGCGGATGAACGAGGACGTCTACATCAACCCCGCCTCCCAGGATATCTACGCCGACTTCTACAACGGCATGCTAGGCACCGACCTGGGCTGGGAGGAGATCTTCGCCCGCACCGACCGGGACATCAACCTGCAGCGGGTGATGAACGCCATGAAGTACGGCGCGGATACGGCCAAATACGACTGGATCCCCGACCGGGCCATCGGCCCCACGGAGGACCGCCTCTACGAGCAGGAGGGGGCCTATCACGACGCCGAGGTGGAGCGGGTGACCGGGCAGAGCGTGGCCGGCATGAATACCGCGGAGAAGCGCCGCATCCTCATGGATAACCGCAAGGCCGAGCTGCGCCGGCTGGTATCGGTCTATTACCTGGAGCGGGGGTGGAGCGAAAACGGCATCCCCAGGGTCGAGACCCTGAAGAATCTGGGGCTGTGGGACTATCTGGGTGAAGCGACCAGGGAGAGAATCTCGGGTTTGCAGCCAGGAAAGGAGTAGACAAGATGAACATTCTCGACGGAAAGAAGTGTGCTGACAGCCTGATCGCGGAGATCGGCAAGAAGGTCTCCGGCTACGTGCAAGGCGGGCTGCGCAAGCCCCACATGACCATCATCCTCGTGGGGGAGCACGCCCCCAGCGAGTCCTACGTAAAGTCGAAGATCACCACCAGCGGCCTCTCCGGCTTTGAAAGCGAGTTGATCCGCCTCCCCGAGTCGATCCGCGAAGAGGAGCTTTTGGCCAGGATCAGGGAGATAAACGAGGACCACACCACCGACGGCCTGATCGTGCAGCTGCCGCTCCCCAAGCACATCAATCCGCAGAACATCATCAATGCCATCGATCCGGCCAAGGACATCGACGGCTTCCACCCCACCAACTTCGGCAAGATGACCCTGGGGCAGAAGGCGTTCCGCCCGGCGACGGCCTACGGCATCTGCAAGCTGCTGCAGTACTACAGCATCCCGACCAAGGCAAAGCATGTGGTGGTAATAGGCCGCTCCAACATCGTCGGCAAGCCGATCTCCATCATGCTGGCCAACGACTTCGACATCGGCAACGCCACAGTCACCCTGACCCACATCGAAACGCCGCGGGAGCTGCTGCTGGAGATGACCCGGGTGGCGGACATCGTCATCGTCGCCGTGGGTATCCCCGGCTTTGTCACCCCGGACATGGTCAAGGAGGGGGCTGTTCTCATCGACGTGGGGATCAACCGTCTGGAGAGCGGCAAGCTCGTCGGCGACGTGGATTTCGATGCCGTGGCACCGAAATGCTCCTGGATCACCCCGGTACCCGGCGGGGTGGGACGGATGACCGTCGCCGCACTGATGATCAATACCCTAAACGCCTACCAGAACAACTTCAACCTCGTCTGATTTTGCCCACTTTATTGCTAACCCCTCCAACCTCCCCTTGTCAGGGGAGGCTTTACTCTTCCCCCCTGGCAAGGGGGGATTGAGGGGGGTTGCCTTCGGTTCCCCCTCCCCTTGCTTTTTCCCCCTGCTCCGCTACACTTTTCTGACGCAAAATTGAACATTCCCAGGAGGAGACCATGCAAGAACGTAGCGGCATCATCACTTTCAAGGGGAACCCTTTCACCCTGCTCGGCCCGGAGCTCAAGGTCGGCGACAAGGCCCCCGACTTCGCCGTGGTGGATAACGGCCTCGCCCCCGTAAGCCTGGCCAGCCATGCCGGCAAAATCAGGATCATCAGCTCCGTCCCCTCCCTGGACACCCCGGTGTGCGACACCGAGACACGGCGGTTCAACCAGGAGGCAGCCGCCCTGCCGGACAAAGTTGCGGTCCTGACGATCAGCCTCGACCTCCCCTTTGCCCAGAAACGCTGGTGCGGCGCCGCCGGCATCGACCGGGTCACCACCCTCTCCGATTACCAGGAGAGATCCTTCGCCTCGGCCTACGGCATGCTCATCAAGGAGTTGAAGCTCCTCGCCCGTGCCGTGTTCGTCATCGATGCCCAGGACACCATCCGCTATATGCAGATAGTTCCGGAAGTGACATCCGAGCCGGATTACGCAGCGGTCATCGCCGCGGCAAAGTCCCTGCTCTAGACGGACCATTAGCGACATACTGCATATTCACTCTCCCCCTCCCTCGATGGGAGGGGGCTGGGGGGAGGGTGAACATATTGTTGTTTGAAATCCATCCCCCCTCTCCCCGACCCTCCCCCACCAGGGGGGGAGGGAGACGTTTCATCATTCAAGGCTTCTGCCAGTATCTATGAGGTGACGCCATGATCAACGGCCTGCTCGAAGGCAACAAGCGCTTCGTCACCGATGTTTTCCAGAAGGAGAAGGAGTATTTTGCCGATCTGGCCAAGGTGCAGCGCCCAACGGTCCTCTGGATCGGCTGCTCCGACTCCCGTGTGCCGGTCAACACCATCACCCAGACCAGGGCAGGGGAGATTTTCGTCCACCGCAATGTGGCCAACATCGTGGCCACCAACGACTGGAACCTTTCGGCGGTGCTGGAGTTCTCCATAAACCACCTGAGGATTCCCGACATCGTGGTCTGTGGCCATTACGGCTGCGGCGGGATCGTTGCCATGGACGATGTGAGCAGGGAGGACCGCTACATCCCCATCTGGCTTAACAACGCCTACAAGGCCAAGGAGCGGGTGGACGAGAAACTGGTCTCACTGCAGATGCAGATCGACCCGGAGCAGCGGCTGCGCCTCATTGTGGAGGAGAACGTCCGCCTGCAACTTGAGCACCTGCAGGAGTACCCCTTTGTCAGGGATGCCATGAAGGAGAGCAAGCTCTCCATCCACGGCTGGGTCTACGACATGACCAGCGGCGGCATCAAGGTGATGCAGAAAAACAGGGTGGCTTGCCGGGAGTGAGAAGATTGTCACTCCCCACACGATCGTGCCGCCCCGCGGACAAGCGGGGCGGTTTTTTATGCTCGTTGGCAAGGAAACAAGTGTAAAGGTTTAACCATTAACTTAAGTTCAGTTGACCATGAAGTGATCCTCTGCCATAATGCTTCCCCGCGGGAAATTTTCCCGGGGCAGATCACTTCCATCGTCTGAAAGGACATCCCATGAAAAAAGCGATTCTCTTGCTTCTCACCCTGGTCCTGGCCGGGCTGGCCACTGCCGCCATTGCCGCCGACGGCTCCTTCAAGCGGGTCAAGAGCGCCGGCAAGCTGGTCATCGGTCTGGACGACTCCTTCCCCCCCATGGGGTTCCGCAAGGAAGACGGCACCCTTAACGGCTTCGACATCGATGCCGCCGAAGAGTTGGGGAAACGTCTCGGCATCAAGATCGAGTGGCAGCCCACCGCCTGGGACGGGGTCATCCACTCCCTGAACGCCAAGAAGTTCGACTGCATCTGGAACGGCATGACCATCACCGACGAACGGGCCAAGCAGGTAGCCTTCACCAAGCCGTACATCATGGACGGCCAGGTGGCGGTGGTCCGCTTCGATGAGAAGCGCTTCAAGGACCTCAAGGGGCTGAAGAGCGTCAAGGTGGGGGCCCAGAAAGGCTCCTCGGCAATCAAGGCTGTGGAGAAGCTTCCGAGCAAGCCGGCCGAGCTCAAGGAGTACGAGGACAACCCCAAGGCACTCCTAGACCTTGAATCCAAGAGGATCGACGTGGTGGTTATCGACAACGTGACAGGCAGGGATTTCATCGCCAAGCGCCCCGGCAAATTCAAGATCCTCCCTGGCTTCATAAGCAAGGAGCCGTTCGGTGTCGCTTTCCGCAAGGAGGACAAGGAGCTGCTCTCCACGGTGCAGAAGACCCTGGACGCCATGGTCAAGGACGGCACCATGAAAAAGATCTCCAAGAAGTGGTTTGCGGAAGACATCACCAACCCGAAGAAATGGTAACCTGACCGGGGAACGTCAATGAAACGGATATGCAGCAGGGTCTTGACGGCCCTGCTTTTTTTATGGATCACGGCAGCGAGCCTCCTGGCCGCACAGGTCGACAGCGAGGAGCTTTTCCGCCAGGCAAACGAGCTGCAGGGTGGCGGAGATCTGGCGGCAGCGGTGCAGGTACTGGGCCGGGTACCTTCGCCTTCAGCAGGTGGCGACGAGGAGGATTTCGTCCGCAGCCGCATGCAGATCGCCCGGATCAAGTTCTCCATGGGGGAGTTTGACCAGGCGGAGGGGGCGGCGCAGGAGGTACTCAGGCTATTCCCTGCCAACAGCGAGGCCCTCAACTTCGTAGCCTCGGTGAAGACGGAGAAAAAGCCTCGCTATGTCACCTTCCTCGACGACTGCCGCCGCTTCCTCCCCCACCTCTTCAAGGGGGCGGGGATGACCCTCCTGCTGATGGTCTGCATCATGGCCATCTCCCCCCTGGGGGGGCTGCTCATCGCCCTGGGGAGGATCAGCCACTTCCCCCCCCTCTCCGCATGCTGCTGGTTCATCATCTGGCTTTTCCGCGGCACCCCGCTCCTGCTGCAGCTCTTCTTCATCTACTACGGGCTCCCCTCACTGGGGATCACCCTGAGGCCTTTCACGGCAGCGATCATCGGCCTGGGGCTTAACTACTCGGCATATCTGGGGGAGATCATCCGCGGTGCCATACTGAGCATCGACCATGGCCAGATGGAGGCTGCCAAGGCCCTGGGGATGACCTACGGCCAGGCGATGCGGCGGATCATCATCCCACAGACCTACAAACGACTCATGCCGCCGGTGGCCAACGAATTCATAGCCCTGATCAAGGACACCGCCCTGGTCTCCACCATCGCCATGGTTGAGCTGATGCGCGCCGCCGACCAGATGTTCAACACCTATTTCAACGTGACGGCCCTGATCCTGGCAGCGGTTATCTACCTGGCCTTCACGACCCTCTTCACCTTCATCTTTGAAAAAATCGAGTACCGGGCAGGTATCTATGAGCACCGCTAGCGCACCGCTCCTCCGGCTGGAGCAGATCACCAAACAGTTCAAGGGGGTGACCGCCGTTGACGGCGTCAGCCTGGATGTCCATCCGGGGGAGAAGCTGGTCATCATCGGCCCATCAGGTTCGGGTAAGTCCACCCTGCTACGGACCATCAATTTCCTGGAGGTGATCGACGAAGGGAGGATCTGGTTCGAAGGCCGGGAGACGGGTTATGTCCGGCGCCATGGCAAGCCCCACCTGGAGAGGCAGAATGTAATCTGCCCAGTTCGTGCGGAGATCGGTATGGTGTTCCAGCACTTCCACCTCTTCCCCCACCTGACGGTGCTGGGGAACGTGATGGAAGGGCCGCTGACAGTGCAGAAGAAGGGGAAGGATGAGGCGAGGGAGACCGCCCTGGCCATGCTGGCCAAGGTGGGGCTGTCGGAGAAGAAGGATGTCTACCCGGCAACCCTCTCCGGAGGGCAGAAGCAGCGGGTGGCCATCGCCCGCGCCCTGGCCATGCGCCCGAAGCTGATGCTCTTCGACGAGCCGACCTCGGCCCTCGACCCGGAGCTGGTGGGGGAGGTGTTCGACACCATCCACGGCCTGGCCGACGAGGGGATGACCATGGTCATCGTCACCCACCACATGGGGTTCGCCAGGGAACTGGCCGACCGGGTTATCTTCATGGAGGGGGGGCGTTTCGTGGTGGAGTCCACACCCGCAGAGTTCTTCTCAGAAAGGCTCGGCAACGAACGGATCCGCTCCTTCCTCAACCGCCTCATCTGACAGACCGCAACTCCCCCCCTAATCCAGCGGCAGGGTAAAGCTGACCCTGGTCCCCTCCCCGGGACGACTCTTCAGGCTGACCTCCCCGCCGTGGGCCTCGACTATCTCCCTCACAATGCAGAGCCCCATGCCGAGCCCACCCGGCGCGGTGTCGGATGAGTTCGCCCGGTAGAACTTGTCAAAGGCGCGGCGGGTCTCTTCCTCGCCCATGCCGATCCCCTCGTCACTGACGGAGAGACGGAGATTTTCACCGCTCCTTTCCGCCTGAACGGTGACAGTGCTTTGCGGCCCGGAGTACTTGATGGCGTTGCCGATCAGGTTCTCCAGAACCTGGCTCAGCCTCCCCTGGTCACATCTGACCAGTTCGGGGAGATCCCCATCCAGGTGTAGCTCGATCAGGTACCCCCTGGCGCTGCGTCGATAATGGGCTACAACCCGCTGCAGCATCGGAGCTATGGCAACTTGCTGCTTGACAATCGCCAGCCCCCTCCCTATCTGGATGAGACTCACATCCAGCAGGTCGTCGATGAGCCGCGTCAAGGCATCCCCGTGGCGAGATATCTCTTCGGTGTACTCCCGCCGCGCCTGAACGTCCCCCTCCTCCAGGAGCAGCTCGGCATACCCCATGATGGCGGTCAGCGGGGTGCGCAGCTCATGGGCGGCAATGGAGATGAATTCGTCCTTTGCCCTGTCCAGGTCGCGCAGCACCTGCTGGTTTTTCTTGTAGGAGATGGCGATGGCGGTCAGGGAGGCCGCCGATGCGATCAGCTCCAGCTCCTCGAGGTGCGGTTCACGAGGGGTGTCGTAGTAGATGGCGAAACTCCCCAGGGCGCTGCCGTCGTTGGCGATGATCGGCTCGGACCAGCAGGCTCTCATCGGGGTGCGGGAGACGAGGCGCCTCGCCCTTTCCCAGTAGGGGTGGCTGAGGACGTCGGCCACGATCACCCTCTCGCGGCGGTAAACGGCGGTGCCGCAGGAGCCGACCCCCTCGCCGATGCGCATCCCCTCGATTGCCTGGCTGTAGAAATCCGGGATACTGGGAGCTGCTGCCTTGTGCAGTGTGCCGCGCTCGCTGTGCAGGACCTGGATGGAGCAGCGCATCCCTTCTCCGAGGGACTCGATCTGGCGGACAATGGCCAGACAGATCTCTTCGAGGCTCTGTTCCCGGTAGAGCAGCTCCAGCACATGGGCGCGCCCCTTGTGCAGCTGCTGCTCCAACTGGTCGCGGGTCTTGTCCAGGACCTGGAGGAGGAAATCATCCCGGTCGCCCGAACCCAACTGCAGCGGCAGGATGCAAACATCCCCCCAGAGTGTCTGGCCATCACTGGCGCGGAAACGGAGCAGCCCCTGCTTCTCCGGGGGTGGGAGGTGGGTGTCGGGGTGCAGCAGCTCTGCCAGGGGGAGTCCCTGAAGCTGCTGCGCCGAATAGCGGCTGAATCGCGCAAAGGCGGCATTCGCCTCGCGGATAAAGCCGGCCGCATCCACGACCGCCTGGCCGAGAAGGGGGGCATGAAAGAGCCTGTCAAGCGTCAGTTGGTCCGGCATGTATAAGGACCTCCTCAACTGGTGCTTCCAATTTGATTAAAACACGGTTTGCCTGCTAATTAGAAGCAAACTACGTGCCGGAATCGCACAATCACCCTTTACCCATGCTGGCCGACAAAGCCACACTGTTCACCCAAATGGCTTATGCAGGTATCAATTCATGCAACCGATGGCTATACTGTAAGCAGCGCATCATGGCGATGAGCTTTGGAGAGGAGATGGCTGGACGCCTGCAGCCACCGCGCAAATGGAGGGAAAGATGAACCCTGAGAAAGGAAAGGATACTCTCCTCGTTGCCCTGGGGGGGAATGCCCTCATACGACCAGGGGAGGAGGGGACCATCAAGCAGCAGTTCGCCAACCTGCGGGTGCCTATGGGGCAGATTGCCCAACTTGCCAGGAATCACCGGATCGTCATCACCCACGGCAACGGCCCCCAGGTAGGCAATCTCCTTCTGCAGCAGGAGAGCTGCCGGGAGATCCCCCGGCTCCCCCTGGAGATCCTGGTTGCCCAGACCCAGGGGCAGATCGGCTACATGATCGAGTCGACCCTGGACGGCGAACTGGCCTGGGCAGGAGAAGCCGGCCGGCGGCTGGTGAGCCTGATCAGCTACGTGGTGGTGGACGAGGAGGATCCCGCCTTCTCCGAGCCATCCAAGCCGGTGGGGCCGTTCTACTCCGAGGAGGAGGCCAGAGGGCTCCCCTGGCCGGTGCGCAGGAGCGGCAGGGGTTTCAGGAGGGTGGTCGCCTCGCCACGGCCGATCAGCATCGTGGAGAAGGGGGAGATCAAGGCGCTTTTGGATCTGGACTTCATCGTCATCTGCTGCGGCGGCGGCGGGATTCCGGTGGTCCGCGAGGGGAGGGCATTCCACGGCGTGGATGCGGTGATCGACAAGGACCTGGCCAGCGCCTGCCTGGCAACGGAGGTGGGGGTGGATATGCTCCTCATCGCCACCGATGTCCCCCGGGTCTGCCTGGGCTTCGGCACCCCCGGGGAACGCCCGGTGGAGCGGATGACCATTGCAGAGGCACGCCGTCACCTGGCGGATGGGGAGTTCCCCCCTGGCTCCATGGGCCCCAAGGTCGAGGCTGCAGTGCAGTTCATCGAGGGGGGTGGCAGGCGGGCGGTGATCACCGCCATCGACGCCATCGCCGAGGCGGTTGCCGGGAGAGGGGGGACGGAGATCGTCGCGGGTTGATTTCCTTCCCCTCCGCGACTGCCGCCTGTCAGGGGGTAGTGACGATCCTGGTGAAGAGGTAGTCATTGTCCGCCATCGGGGTGTGGCAGGCGAAGCATTCGCTGGCAAAACCGGCATCACTGCCGTAGGGTTTAAGCTCGTTCCCCACGAAACGGGCGAATCCCCACCCCCCTGTGTCCCGGTACTTCTTGCTCTCCTTGACCATGAACTCCACCTGGACGAACTCCCCCGGCTCGGTGGCCACCGGGAAGGATGGGTGCTTGCGCGCCTTCCAGGCGACCTTGGCGAGGACGCTGCCGTCGGGGAGCGGCCTGGTGCCGCGGCGCAATGCTGCCATGGCGGTCTCGTTGCCGGTGATGACGCGGATCTGCCCCCTGTCCTCCCGGTAGGAGGGGGCCACCACCTTCCACTCCAGGTAGTCAGGGAAAAGCCTGATCCCGTTTGGAGCTGTCGGCTGATCCTTGCCGTGGACAAGACCCGCCGCAAGCAGAAGCGTAATGCCGATCATGACCATTCTAGACATGCATTCCTCCTTCGACCAGTATTCGGCAGCAGAGCGCTGCCAATAAGATTATACCAGGAGTGAGCTTTTTGCATTTCCGGGGTTGCACCAGGAGAAGGCGTCAATCTCCGGCGAACAGCCAGTCGTTGCAACCCCATGCCCGAAATCTGGTATGCTTTCAGTCAGGGAGGTGATCCATGGTCGAAAAGGTACGCAACTACATCGACGGCAGGTGGCGCGACGCCATTGGTGGCAGAAGCTTCGCCAGCACCAATCCGGCCGATTGCCGCCAGATTCTGGCAACGGCTCCCCTTTCGGAGCCTGGCGACGTTGACCTGGCGGTGGCCGCGGCCGGCAGGGCCGCACCTGGCTGGCGCCGCACACCGCCCCCGCGCCGGGGGGAGATCCTCTTCCGCGCCGGTGAGCTCCTGCGTGCCCGCAAGCAGGAGCTGGGGGAGCTGGTCAGCCTGGAGATGGGGAAGGTGATCGCCGAGGGGCTGGGGGACGTGCAGGAGGCGATCGACATCGCCTTCTACATGGCCGGCGAGGGGCGCCGCCTGCAGGGGGAGACGGTCCCCTCCGAGCTGCCGGACAAGGATTGCAAGAGCCTGCGCG
>Ga0209314_10001078_pt1 | contig 12318 bp, 4 predicted proteins | sample I19B2metaG_FD_184146 | JGI IMG/M metagenome (GOLD analysis project Ga0209314, IMG submission 184146) | Lake sediment bacterial and archeal communities from Gulf of Boni, Indonesia to study Microbial Dark Matter (Phase II) - ​I19B2 metaG... | ecosystem: Environmental > Aquatic > Freshwater > Lake...
ACCTGTAAGGGTATCGCCTTTCTGAAATCCTGAAAAAGCAGGATGGAAATTATCCTCAACTTTTATATGAACATTTTTAAGCGACTGAACCCTGGATTCCCTGACTCCAAAGACTTTGCTGAGCCCAAGCCCCGGAATTACACCATCAGTATATCCCCTGTTATCATTCCATGCCAGGCGGGCTTCAGAAAATGCATTCCCACCTTTTTCAACATAGTTTTTTATCCCGTCAGCCATCTTTTGTGTAATCATTAATGCATATGGAATAATGACAAGCTTATACTGTGAAAGATCACCTGATTCAACATCCCTCCGGTGAATAAAATCGACGGCGATATTCTGGTCGGTAAGGAACCGGTAATAGCCAATAAGTGAATTGATATGGCCATCCTGAGTTGTGGTACGACGATGTCCCCCAACCATTTGTGAAAGAGGATTATAAACAAGAGCCACCTGTGCCTTAACCGGTTTGGAAGTGGCGAAAACATCCTTATTGGCATCAACAAACTTTGCGACTTTGCCGAGTTCAACAGCACGTTCGGTAATTGTCCCGTCAAGATTTATAAGTCCATATCCACCCGATTCATAACCTGATGACATGGGGTAATAAGCGTATGCAAAGATTCCCTTGGCTCCTGAAGCAAGACTCGACCATGTCCATATACGGTGGTCTGCCGGTGTTACAGGATCACTTATATTCAGACCGACTGTTCCGAATCCGGCCTGGAATTCACCTATATAGAAACCTCCGTTCTTTTTGTTGGCGCTGTACGAAAAATCCCCCTGTGCCATGAAGCTCCATGGCCTCCAGTCGCCGGGAAGATTATGTTTTGGATATTGGGATAACCCGTAATAATCAACCTGGTCAGCCATAAGAAAATCGTCACCTGATTCACCGCCATAAGGAGAACCGTAAAGTGATACGGGTGAAGCATGTGCTGTTACAATATGTGTCTTGTCGTATTTACGTACGGCGTCATACCTCAGCTTGAGATCTTCGGCAAGTTTCTGATAAACAAAGGCTTTCCAGTCCATAAAATCGGAATATGTAAGGATGGTTCCAAAGCGGGGAGCAGATACATCCTCCCATTTTTCAAAATTCCTGTACCACGATTTATTCAGCTCTTCAAGTGTAGAGTACTTCTGCTTCAGCCATTCGCGGAAACGTGCCTGTGTATTATCGCAAAAACAATACTGGGGATCGGGGATCCATCCCGGCCAGCCCCACTGAACAATGTGAGGTTCGCTCCAGAGATCCCACCCGTAAAAATTAGGAAATGAAACTGCAATCCTGGAAGTCTCTTCATAAAACTTCAGGAATGCTTCCCGTACACCCGAATGATCAATGCAGTATCCCGGGGCAACCTGCGGCTCGATTTTGTCTCCGGTATGTGCCTCAAACAGTCCGTCAGGATATACCTTACCAACCCAGTCGGGAGCTGATTCACCGTACACCTGTATTATAACTTTTAAACCTGCTTCCTGTGCCAGTTCAAATACCATCCTGAGATTCTCAAAATTATACTCTCCTCTCTTCGGTTCACAGTGAGACCATTCAACCCATGTTTTTACAGAATTGAAACCCAGCGATTTAATCTGTTGTATATCCTTTTTCCATTCCTCCCGTGATGCAGGAGTGATTTCCGAAAGCATTGTCGCCCGGGCTTTTCCTCCACTGTACCATACTGAATAAGGGAAAAAATCGCTTTTATTGACAACAGGTTTTTGCTGAGCACTGAGGGTAGCAGTAAACAGAACCGCCAGAAACAGAGCAGCTGTGAAACTGAAAGTATTTTTCATAGTCTAACGTGATAGGTTTATTACCTGTTCCCTGATATTCCAGCCTGAAATTCTCAGGCTTAGTTTTCCTGTTTTCATCTCCTCAACAGGACAGTTTACTCTGAGCTTATTGACTTCTGACGGGAGGAGCGAAATATAGTTAGCCGACCAGAAGGAAGGCAGAAGTTCCTGACCATCCTTAAGCAGCTGGGCACGAACAAAAAATGCAAGTTTACCTCCTGTGTTTGAAATATCAACTGTCCAGGAGTTCTCCGATCTGCTTACTCCATTGTTTGAGACTGTAACATTTACTGTTGTCTCAGCCATGCCTTTCAGAGTCTTGTAATTCTCATCCTTCGACAACCAGTAGGTATTTGAAGATACAGTCCTGCCATCTTTATCCTTCAGACGAAGCACCACAATGCTGACTCCGTTTGAAGAGCCCGGCACCGAAGATAAATTTGAAGTCACTTTAACATCTGATTCGTCCAGGCTCACACTCTTTTCCTCATGGAAAAGTGATTTGCTGTCAGTGTCATATACATCAATAGTGGCAGTAAGACCTGAAGCCGGTTTGTATGTTTTGTTAATTGCCAGAACATCATGACTTATAAGATTCAGCTGGATATGAACGGGTTCTACGGCGTTCTGCATAAAATAGTATCCTGCATTAGGCTGCATATACCAGTCATATACCTGCCATACCACACTCGGAAATGCTGCATTAAGTTTCCACAGCATCACGCCTCCTATATCGTTCAGCTTATGCCCTGCAGCCTCAAAGATTCCCTGGTAACCTACAGCATTCATAAGTTGCATCTTGTCACAGAAATCCTCCATGCTTTCCGGTGCTCCATACCTTTTTACCATTTCCTCATAGTAGAGGTCCCAGCGTCCGTTGCCTGTTGCAGCATCGTGATATCCCCAGGTGTTGTTCAGAGGGAATGGCACCTTACTATCCCAAACCAGGTTAGGGATAATTTTCGGCATGATATTATAAGGTGGCTGTGACGGAATACCGGTTTCGTCCTTGAATACCCAGTCGCGTCCTGCGATAGCCCTGTTATAGTAATCTTTCGGATCTTTCCAGGTATAAGGTCCGCCGCTGTATACTCCTGTCGGCATATTATCAGGCCATGAACCGTCCCATCCCTCAGGCAGTTTTGCAAATCCCGATGAACTTGGTATATAAGGCCTCGTTCCGTCAAGAGTTATTATACTGTTTCTCATAACATCGTAAAGTTCTTTACGGGCATGACCTTCATTACCTCCGGTCCAGAGAAGTAGACTCGGATGATTTCTGATTCTCAGAATAGTGCTTTTAACATTTTTGATAAAAATATCCCCGTCAAGAGGCCAGTCAGGTGAACCTTTGAATTCACCCTGGGTATCACCTGTCACCCAGAAGTCTGACCATACAAGTAATCCGAACCTGTCGGCTGCATCCCAGAATTCTTCCCGGGGAGTAACCCCTCCTCCCCATATCCTAACAAGGTTAATCTTTGAATTCTGACAAAGCCTGAATTCATAGTCATACCTTACCGAGTCCCGGTTCAGCATCATATCAGGAACCCATGCACCACCGGTGATATGGATTCTTTTTCCGTTTACATAAAAATCACGTCGTGTGAAACCATTAACATCAACTGCTTTTGTACCCACAGTGCGGATACCAAACAGGAAGGCTGTATCATTTAAAATACCGGAATTGTCAGCATATTGCATTCTTATCCTGTACAAGTTTGGTTTTCCGTATCCGTTGGGCCACCAGAGTGATGGTTGTGATATTTCAAGTTCCTTCGTGTTTTCTGAATTGAGTTCTACCAACACATGATCACTGGCTCCGATCTTTACCTCTTTGGTGAAACTGACAGGCATCCCGTTAAAGTTATAGGGAGTCATAGTTACAGTTAGCTTTCCATCCTGTTCTGCTGAAGAATGATTCAGAAGTGAAAGGCTAAGGCCTATTTTTGCAAGGGAGGTGTCAGGCAGATCCGGCAGGTCAGTAACAAGTTTAGGACTGGATATTGTTACTCCACCAGATGTCCTTAGAAATACCGGAGCCCAGATACCTATATTCCTGTCTCTCACAGGAGGCATCCAGTCCCATCCCACCGAGCAAAGCATTGTTACATTCTTACCTATATCACCTGTTGGTCCTCCGTTCAGATAAAAATCACCGAGTGCAGTCAACTGCTCAGTGTCCGGCAAACCAGGATAATCAAGGGGATATATTTTGACTGCGATTGCATTTTCTTCACCGGCCTTCACAAGGTTGCTTATATTAAGGCTATATTCGGCAAACATGCCCGACATACAGGTAGAATCTGCGATCTGTTTTCCATTTACCCACACAGCTGCCCTGTAGTTTATACCCTTGAATATCAGCTGGAAATGACGTCCCTTATCGGATTCAGGAACTGTGAACACACTCCTGTACCAGTAAGGTTTGCTCCATGGATTGGGAAGCCCGGGGATATGACTGAACTGTTCGAGATTATACTTTTTGTTGAACTCATCTGAGGCATCAGGAATAAACATATTGTTCATGCCCTGGTATGGATCGGGATAAACATTGTTTGCCACAAGGCCTGTCAGTACAGTGGATGGAACCTTTACAGGGAACCAGTAAATGTTTGACTTATACCCGGGAGTGGATATTTCCTCTCCCGCAGAAGGTACAAGGAATGAGGACTGTAGTTCAAAGTCTGCAATCTTAACCTGTTTAACCGGAGAGGTTGGTGTCTCCGGTGAGCAGCCTGTAAATATAAGCAAGGCAGTGCCTGACAGCGTAAATAATAGTTTCTTTAACGAATACATATTAACTGGATTTTAATGAAGTTTTCTAAAGTAAGGTTTTATTTAAGATGTTTTTTAATGTTATATAGTTTATTTAATGCCTCTACAGGAGTCAGATTGTCAATATCTGTTCCCAGTATTTCGTCACGGATCTGCTTGAGGACAGGATCATCAAGCTGGAAAAAGCTGAGCTGCATCCCCTCCCTGTGTTCTGCAAGTCCGGCAATTGGTTTTGTCAGCTCTTTTCTTTCATGGCTCTGTTCAAGCTCTTTAAGAATTTCATCAGCCCTGTTTACAACACTTCTTGGCATACCGGCCATTTTTGCCACATGTATACCAAAGCTGTGTTCGCTTCCTCCCCTTTTTAATTTGCGGAGAAAAATGACCTTGTTATTAAGCTCCTTTATTGAAACATTGAAATTCTTCACTCTTGGGAAAGAGCTTTCCATTTCATTCAGCTCGTGATAATGAGTGGCAAATAAAGTCTTTGCTCTCATCCTGTTCTCATGTAAGTATTCTACCATTGCCCACGCTATTGAAATACCGTCATAAGTGCTTGTCCCCCTGCCTATCTCATCAAGCAGAATAAGGCTTCGATCGGATAGATTATTCAGAATGCTTGCGGTCTCATTCATCTCTACCATAAAGGTTGATTCTCCCAGACTTATGTTGTCAGAAGCACCTACACGTGTAAAGATCTTATCAACAATTCCGATACTGGCTTCCCTGGCAGGAACAAAGCAACCTGTCTGTGCCATAAGTACAATCAATGCAGTCTGACGCAGAAGTGCTGATTTACCCGACATGTTAGGACCTGTGAGGATTATGATCTGCTGATCATCGGTATCGAGAAAAACATCATTCGGAACGTAAGACTCTCCTGAGGGAAGCTGTTTTTCAATAACCGGGTGGCGACCTTCAATTATCTCCAGTCTCTTCGACTCATCAAGTTCAGGTCTTACATAATTGTTTTCTGACGCTATAGCTGCAAATGACTGCAGGCAGTCGAGCCTGGCCACCACCGATGAATTAAGCTGCACGGGCGGTATATACTCAAGGAGTGCCATCACAATATCATTGAATAGCTTCGTTTCGAGAGCAATTATTTTCTCCTCTGCCCCAAGAATTTTGCTTTCGTACTCCTTTAGCTCTTCGGTAATGTATCGTTCAGCACTGACAAGAGTCTGTTTCCTTATCCACTCGGGCGGTACTTTGTCCTTATGAGTATTCCTGACCTCGATATAATATCCGAAAACATTATTGAAGCTTATCTTCAGGGATGAAATACCGGTCCGTTCAATCTCTCTCTTCTGAAGCCCTTCCAGGTAATCTTTACCGCTGAACTGAATGGTTCTCAGTTCATCAAGTTCCGGGGAGACACCATTTGAAATAATATTGCCCCTGTTTACCAGTACAGGCGGGTCAGGATTAAGCTCAAGCTCAATTTTATCGGCGATAGTTTTGCATGGATTCAATTGTTCGGCAAGCATTACCAGAGGAAGGCAATCAATTCCAAGGCACTTATCCTTAAGCGGCTCTATAGCATTCAATGCTCTCCTGAGCTGAACAACTTCCCTTGGATTTATTCTGCTGACTGCAACTTTCGAGATCAGCCTTTCAAGATCACCTATCTGCCGGATAAAGTCTGATATTTCCTCTGTAAATTCCTTATTGTCAACCATGTACTGAACTATATCAAGCCTCTCATTAACCGGCTGAATATCCTTGAGCGGCAGGGAGATCCATCTTTTCAGCAGCCTCCCTCCCATTGGAGAGATTGTATGGTCGAGTACATCTATAAGTGTTTTTGCCCCTTCATAGGGTGAGCTGAAGAGTTCCAGGTTCCTTATCGTGAACTTATCGAGCCACACATACCTGTTCTCTTCTATCCTGGAAAGGCTTGTAATATGTCCAAGCTGTTCATGCTGTGTTATATCGAGATAATAAAGTATAGCACCTGCTGCAATTATTCCGTATGAGAGATTTTGTACTCCAAATCCTTTCAGCGAACTGGTCTCGAATTGCTTTAGCAGCCTGTCACCTGCCGCTTCCCGAGTAAAGATCCAGTCATCGAGCTTAAAGGTATAATATTTGGTGCCGAAATACTCATTGAACAAATCCTTTCTGCCTTTTTCAAACAGAACCTCTTTTGGCTGAAAATTGCTCAGAAGCTGATCTATATATTCTATACTACCTTCCGATGTAAAGAACTCACCTGTAGATATATCCAGAAACGCAACACCGGCAATCTTCCTGTCAATATGGACAGCAGCAAGGAAATTGTTTTCCTTGTGATTAAGTACGTTCTCATTAAGTGAGACCCCGGGTGTAACAAGCTCTATGATTCCGCGTTTTACAATTTTTTTCGTCAGTTTCGGATCTTCCAGTTGTTCACAGATTGCAACCCTCTGACCGGCCCTTACCAGCCGTGGAAGGTAGGTATCAAGTGCATGGTAAGGAAACCCGGCAAGTTCTACAAACTGAGCTGATCCGTTTGCCCTGCGGGTCAGGGTAATTCCGAGTATTTCTGAGGTTTTGATTGCATCTTCACCGAATGTCTCATAAAAATCACCCACCCTGAAAAGTAGTATCGCATCAGGATGTTTTGTCTTGATGTTGTAATACTGCTTCATCAGCGGTGTTTCGACATACTTCGGAATCTCAGACATGAGGAAATTCTTGTGATGAGTTAAAATTTAATCAAATGGTATGAAACAAAGATACATTCCGGCTAATATTAATAAAAGAGAATGTTAATAATATTTACTTTTTAAAATGCCTGGAAATTTTTTATTTTTTGTTCTTAACCCTACCCCCAACCCCTTCCCTTAAACAGTAAGGGAAGGGGCATAACATTATGGAAATTCGGGTTTGGGCCCTCCCCTTATTTGTTTAAGGGGAGGGTGAGGGAGGGGTTTAAAAGACATAAGATGAGAACAATCTGCTTTATTAATCATTACAGATTGTCATTTGATTTATAATAAAGACAATTATCATTTATTCTGAAAACAGATTGTTTTATCTTGTGAAATTATTAACAGTAAGCTATATGAAAAAAGTACTGATCCTGGGTGCCGGTCTTGTCGTTAAACCAATGGTTGAGTATCTTCTGGAAAAAAAGATTCCTCTTCTGATAGCCTCACCGATGAAACAGCGTGCAGATGCAATAATCAACAGGAATCCTCTTGGCTCATCAGTCGACTGGTCAATGGATGATCCGGAAACTCTTGAAAAACTGATTGCTGAATATGACATTGTGGTCAGCCTTCTTCCCTATAAGTATCATGTGGATGTTGCCAGAATTTGTATCAGATATAAAAGATCACTTGTCACAACATCATATGTTCAGCCTGAAATGCGTCTCCTTAATGAACAGGCAAAAGCTGCAGGAGTATTGCTCCTTAATGAACTTGGACTTGATCCGGGTTTAGATCATATGACTGCAATGAAAATAATTGACTATATACATCTTAAAAAGGGAAAAGTAGAGGAGTTTTACTCCTTATGCGGTGCTCTTCCTGCTCCCGGATATGCTGATAATCCTCTCAAGTACAAGTTTACATGGAGTCCTAAAGGAGTTATACTGGCCAGCCGTAACAGTGCACTTTACCTGAAGAAAGGTAAAGAAACCTTCATAGATTCGGTAAATCTTTTCAAGGACAGGTTTGAATATAATTTCCCGGGTATTGGTGAGCTTGAAGTTTATCCCAACAGGGATTCTATTAGCTACAGGGATATTTACGATATACAGGAAGTTAAAACAATGTACAGGGGGACATTCCGTTACAGGGGGTGGTGTGAGACTCTGGATTTAATGAAAGGTATCGGAATGTTTGATGATACTCCGGCTGATTATGAAAGAATGAGCTATGCTGAATTCCTGGCAGAGAGGGCAGGCATCGAAAACAAAGACCTCAGAAAAAGCCTTGCCCGGAAATCAGGAATTGAGGAAACCTCCATCCCGATGCAGTCTCTTGACTTCCTGGGATTCTTTGATGATGAAAAGCTTCACTACCAGGAGACCACTCCGTTTGAGATCACATCCGACAGGATGATTAAGAAAATGATGATGCATGATAATGAACATGATGTTGTCCTTCTTCAGCATATCATTCTTGCATCATATCCTAACGGATCAAAGGAAGTAATCAAGTCTTCAATGGTTGATTATGGCACACCAGCCACAAATACTGCAATCGCAAGAACTGTTGCTCTGCCTGCTGCTATCGCTGTCAGACTTATTCTCGAAAATAAAATTATGCTTAGCGGTGTTCACAGACCTGTTCTTTCTTCAATTTATACTCCAATTCTTAATGAACTGCAAACACTGGGTTTAAGGATGGATGAGAATTATGGGTTGAATGAGCATGATATCATGATAAAAAAAGGCTGACACCCTGCAGGAATGATTATATCGCATAATTTACCTGCAGAGATGCCAATCCTAACTGATACTTCAATTATCAACCAAACCTCATATAATTGCTGCAAGCAAATTGATCCAATAATTTGATTATAAAATTATATCCTGAGTTAAGAGCAATTCAACCTTGTTTGTAACAGATAATAATCTTTTTGTAACACAGGTTGTAATATTCAAGTGATTGTTATTTGGAAATAGTTATATTCCTTTCTTTCCCGGAATAGGTGAGGATACTTATTCTTTTACAGTCAGCAGGAACAGATAAGTATCTCGATGATTGTGATAAATACCCTGAGCCGTAATAGAACTCTTGTTTTTGTATTGTACCATCCTCATATTCTATTTCAGCAGATGCATCAAAAGTGTTAAGTTTAAAATGTCTGTCATTCTGCATTACCTGAGAATACACTTTTAAGCTATCATCATTACTTGAAACAATAAATGCTCTTGTTTTATTTCCCAAAATAATACCAGCAATTGCTCTGGCATCACCATGTACATTAAATCCAATTTGATGACCTCGTTTTACTCCTACTTTATTATCTGAGTTCCATGAAATTAACCCTCCTGTTGAAGAAGCATAAGGTCCATCATCGATATTGTTTGAAAAGAAATTACCAACATATAGAATCTCTGTCCTTTTATCTCCATTAATATCATAACAGTAAGTACCGTAAATAGGAGAAAATTGACTTTCCAGTGGAAGAGGAATCAATATATATGTTCCATCCTTTTTCCTAATCATTAATGCATTATCTAATTTTTTTGCCTCCAAGCCAACTCCTTCTTGTGTTCCAATATCTTTTAATAATTGTTCTGAATTCGTCAATGCATAGGATAGATATGTATTATATTTTTTTGCTTTATTCGGGAAAGCAGATAAAAACTGACTTCTGGAAGCAATTGGGTAATAACCATCCACATATTTTTTAATCAGCAGAGGTTCTGATTTTCCACAGTTGTCATAATCTTTTGATACAATCCTTAAAGGATATGTTTCAGACGTATGGTAAGAATTATTTAAACCTAAATTACCTAATACATAACCAACTGACCCATTTTCTTCAAAGTATCCCGAACTTATGCTGTTCCACCACCCTTGAGTATTATTTAATCCGCAATTTTCAGTTCTATTAATGAACTTCCTATCAATGTTTTCAAACACACTGACTGGTATCCATTCACCGGCGACAATTAAGTCTACCACTCCATCATCATTAAAATCGGTCCACAAGGCTGAGGTAACCATTCCGATGAATTTTAGTCCCGGAGCCTTTTCATCAGTAACATCTATGAACACTCCATTCCTGTTTTCTAAAAGATAGCTCTCTGGTTTTTTTGGATATTGCCAAGGAGAAATTCTTCCACCAACAAACAAATCCAGATCATCATCTTTGTCAAAATCGGCAGCAGTAACTACACTACCGCTTGAGTTTATTTTAGGTATATGGTCTTTTGTTTTGATATATTTTCCACTCCCAATATTTTCATAAAGACGATGATTATAGGAATTTGAGTAAACACTGGCATAATTGCCCCCTGACACAACATATAAATCTAGATCCCCGTCGTTATCATAATCAAAAAAAAGGGCGCCCATATCTTCATAATCTTTATCGAAGGGAAAATCTTCCGAGCGGAAGATGCATTTAGATGTCTGAAAAAAGAGCTTTGCTGAGAATCCCTTAGCTCCACCAATGAATATATCCTCCAAACCATCATTGTTTATGTCACCTACAGCTATAACCGGTCCAAGCTGGGAGTACTGTCGAGGAAGCAAAGGCTGATCATACAGGTCCTGATATACATTTTCGATATGCCTGTATCTTATGTCTAATTTTTTTGATATCTCATTAAAAAGCAATGAATCATTTTGTTTAATGGGAATGGCAGAATTCCTTTTAATAGAAGATTGATAATTAGCAATATAAGTCCTGTCCACTCCTAATTTAAGTTGAATAGTCATTCTTCCATCGGGCCATAAAACTATCATTGAATCAATCATAGTACAACTGCCGGTACCAAACAATGCATTCTTTTCAACCGTTGACATATACCCCCGGAATGGATTATTTTCAAAATACTGCAGTTTGCCTTCACAGAAGATACTTATTTTGGAACCTAAACCAGCTCTATTATTAGATGGCCCAACCAGTCGGATTTTGATAAAATGATTGTTTTTTCGGTTAGAGTTATTTTCATATATAGATGCATAATCATCAACATTATTTATAATAATTTCATTATCCCCATCATTATCCAGATCAGCAAATGCAGCTCCATTTGAAAAAGATTTTTCATTAAACCCCCATTCGGAAGAAACATTGCTAAAGGTCAGGTCTGTATTGTTTCTAAAGATATCACTAGTGTCCGACTAAAATAATAAAAAGAGGGGTACTCCCCAAAGGTTTCCCCCAATGTTGTAACTTGGTTTTTGCGTAAATCAAATACAACATGGGTAAAATTACAGAAATAAAATTAGTCGGACAGCCGATTTTCAAACAGATAATGAATTTGGTTGATAAAGTTGACATACAAGGGTTGATCAGGAAGCATGAGAGTGATTATTATTACAAGTCATTCAAAACGCGGACACACCTTTTTACGATGCTGTTCGGGATATTAAGCCGGTGCGATTCGATGACAGAGATATGTGAAGGGCTACGGGCTATGGGCGGTAAGCTTAATCACCTTGGGATGGATCAGTCGCCTGCTAAGAGTACCGCATGTGACGGATTGCGTAACAGGAATCATAAGTTTTTTGAAGATCTGTATTTTACCCTGGTCAAGCATTATCAGAGTTTTTTGTCGGACAGCCGAACATTTGGATTGACTTTTAAAGAGGTACTTATTATCGATTCAACGACTATAAGGTTATTCAGTGACATATTAAAGGGAGTTGGCCGTAATCCAAAAGGCGACGGCAAAAAGAAAGGCGGGATGAAGGTGCATATGCTGATTGATGCAGTTCAATCGGTTGGACGGTTTATCAAAATGACAGCAGCAAAGGTCAATGATCAGAAGTTCTTAAAGAGTCTCGAGCTGATATCTGACAGCATGATAGTCTTTGACAAAGCCTATAACTATTATCATCAGTTTGCACTCTGGACACAAAAGCGTGTATATTTTGTCACCCGGATGAAAAAGAATGCTGTCTATACGATTATAGAGGTTAAAAGAGAACATTATCGCAAGAAGGGCAAGGCAAAAGTATTAAGAGATGAGATTATCGAGCTGGAATATCATCCTGAGAAAGAAGATGGCAAACAAGATCTTAAAACCAAACTTACAATGAGATTGAGAAAGGTCAGTTATCA
>Ga0209314_10001079_pt1 | contig 12318 bp, 11 predicted proteins | sample I19B2metaG_FD_184146 | JGI IMG/M metagenome (GOLD analysis project Ga0209314, IMG submission 184146) | Lake sediment bacterial and archeal communities from Gulf of Boni, Indonesia to study Microbial Dark Matter (Phase II) - ​I19B2 metaG... | ecosystem: Environmental > Aquatic > Freshwater >...
CGGAGTCAGATCGGCTGGAATCACCTACAGCGAATCGAACATGCTGGGCTCGGGGCTCAGAGAGAAGAATGACGGAGGGTTGAGCGACTTGGGTTACGACGCCATCGTGCGCATGAACAAGGTCGGCATGCTCATCGACGTGTCGCATTCCAGCGACAGAACAGCCATGGACGCAATCGAGCTGAGCAAGAAACCCATAGTTATTTCGCATTGCGGATCAAGAACGTTGACGCCGACTAGGAGAATGAAGCCCGACGAGGTTTTGCAAGCCTTGGCTGAGAGACATGGAGTATTGGGAGTAGAGATGGCAGGAGCCGTAGTCAAAACCGAAAAGAATCCAGTCAGCAACCTAGAGGCGTACATGGAGCAGGTCGAATACTGCATCAAGCTTATGGGCATAGATCATGTGGGCTGCGGCCCGGACACGCTCTACGGAGATCACATAGGACTCTACAAGGCTATGGCGGAGAAGAACAAGACACAAGGCTTCGGACACTACAGCCGAGAAGGAACCGCTGAAGACACAGTCCTAGGAATGAGAATGGATCTCGCTTCCCTTCCGGACTACGTTAAAGGATTGGAAAACCCAACGGAATGCCTACAAAACATCGCAAGATGGATGGTAAGACACGGATACTCCGACCAAGAGATCGCGAAAATCATAGGCGGAAATGCACTTAAATTGCTGCAGGGAGTGTGGTGAAGCCGAGAGGACCAACGGACGCGCTGTAACAGCGCGTTTACATAATAGCGATTTACCAAGGTGGCCTTGAATAGATTCTGATATACTCATTGTATTTGGGGACTGTTACATTAACGCCTGATATGGCTACTGACTAGGATAGCTAGCTGTATGGGGTAAGGCCGTAAGCTGTCCGTCCTGCGGATCAAGTTCTCGCCTTGTTCTGAATGGTTGCAAGAGAAGAGTTGTTGTGGGTCTGAGGGGCGAATCGCTCATTGCGATTCAAGAGTATCTTTGCAGGGGATGCGATCGCTTCTTCAGGTATTCGTGCTTAGGAAGGGGCAGGTATGGCTTCGACGTGAAATGTGAGGCTGCAGAACTCTACTATGACACGAGAGGCTCATACCGTAGGGTGATGAATGCGCTTCATCGAAGAATAGGGGTCAAACCAAGTCACGTCCAGATATTTCGTTGGATGGACGAGTTGGGTGAGAACTGTAAGGATGCTGTCCAAGTAGCCAAGGAGCTTCATCCACATTGGTCTCGATGCTTGGGTTTGGACAGTAAGGTCTTGAAGATCTCAGGTTTGGAGCGCTACCTGTTATTGGCGGCTGATCTCGGCACGCAGGACGTTGTCAACTTCGCGTTGGTGGAGCGTGAGAATTATGATGTCTTCTCAACGTTTCTGCGTCAAATCAAGCGCAAGATAAGATATGCGCCCAGAATCATCGTCACTGATCTTGACCCAGCATGGTTCAAGGCTATTCACCACGTCTATCCAGGTGTTGCAGTTCAAGGATGCGTTGTTCACATGGAGCGCATAATCGACCGGCTCATGCCTAAACGCAACCGGACCGTGAAGCAGGAAGAGCTGAAGACATTGACTCGAAGATTCCTCTACGCCTCAAGCCTGGTTGAAGCCCATCAAAGCCTCCGAGAGATCAAGAATAGGCGAGACGAGTGGACAGATGACGGATCCAGACAGGCCATCAACAGCATCATAGCCCATCGCAAGGCGTTGATGACACACCTCAAGGTTCCGGATTCCTTCAGAGACAACAACATCACCGAGAGCATCATAGACAAAGTTGAGATGAGGCTCAAGATGATCCGAGGATTCAAGAAGATGAACTGCGCAAGAAACTCATTGAGGCTGGCTATCATGCATTACAGGTTCAGTCCATTCCTATCGAGCAACAACGGAAACAATGTGAAAAGCCCACTTATGCTGGCAGGTGTCAACACAGCCAACATCAACTGGATAACGTACTCCCAGAAAGGCCATCAGGTCTAAATGTAACAGTCCCTAATTGGGTATCAGTCGATATTGGTGGGGACGCTGAGTGAACGGATTCGCGCCTGCTCCCACCGCCGGAGCCCAGCGAGCGGTCGAGCATGCAGAACGCATGTTGAGTACGGAGGGGATATGGTTTGACAGCTGGGGGAATGACTTACGGGATAACAATCTCGACGGCGTAGTGGACGATCGAGGCGAGCAAGGGTTCGCTGACGGGGTTCATTATGGCAGATCGTACTGGGCTGACGTGTGTTATGTACCATATTTGGAGGTTAATCAATGCCCGGGTCTGCTGCGACGCCGTGTACAAGTTCAATACAAGGTGTGTATCGATGTGCCTCTTGAATCCTATCGAGCGGCAGGTCTCCCGGTACCACACATCCGTCGAATACCCGGTTTGGCAGCTTGGTTCAGACGTCAGAGAGAATGGCAGACTTGGAGAGCTCCAAATCTTCCGGATCCTCTCCTCCCTGGTGATTTCGTTGCGGTGATGAATCGAGAGCATCAACACTCAGGAATTGTTCAGGATGTCGCCTTCGGTCTGTTGTCTAATGTCATTAATCTTCCCGGTCCCAGTGTAATGCGCCGCTTCTACCTCTACGATCCGAATGCGTTCAATGACATCATAAGCATTCCAACTTGGGTCTGGCGATCATTCTTGGGGTTTGATTTCGTCGCTCGCCCTCGGGTGTAGACCCAGAGCCACGAGATCCGCAAAGTCAATGATTGTAGAAAATCGTGAGATCAACTCAGGCATGGAACCGCAGGACGATTGTCTATTTCCGATCTTCCAATAAGCCTGACAACAGATCGGACCACATTGACAGAATCTTGTTCCAACTGTAATTGAATGCAAATTCTCGTGCAGCTTTGCCGGTCTCGTGTGTGAGAGTGGGACTACGATAGTACTTCTCAAGTTTATCTGCACAATCATCGAGATCTATTAGAGCGCGTTTTATTCCGAAGCGGTCTTCCTGGAAGGACTTGACTCTAATCAGCTCACCATGACCACTTATCAGCTCGGGATTAGCTGAATAATCGGTCGCCATCGGTACAACCCCAGTTGCGGCAGCTTGCAGAGTTGGCAGGCCGAAGCCTTCTCCGCCCGACGTAAGCAGATGCACGTCAGACGATTGATAGATGGCGCTCAGCTCTCCTAATTGGAGGCCTCTGTTATATCGAAATCCGTTGGTGAATCGAACTTTCTTCTGCAGATCGAGCTGCCTTATGATCGCTCTTAGATCATATCCAGCCTCTTCAGCAGCGGGATCATCAGGGTCAGTGTGAAGATGAAGAAGGACATCCTCCTTGCCATCCGCAAAACGACGGAACGCTTCGAGAAGTGCGACTAGCATCTTTCTCTTTTGATTTCTTGCATCGCAGAGTACAACGAAAAATCCATCATAGTTCAGCTTCGCCTTTGCTTCTTCCTTATCATCGGGTGGACAGAAGAGGTCGGTGTCAACACCATGAGGAATGAAACCGACATCTAGACCGGATCGTTTTGAAACCTCTTGACCATAATGGCTGCAAACAATCTTCCTGTCGGCAGTCCGGATTATCTGAACCCAACGGTCGGGAATCATCCCTGCACCAGTTTCGCCATCGACTGGATAGTACAATACCCACTTAGCACCGGCGCGGTGAAACCATTCATTCAGCTTGACTCTGTGAATCGATTCGAACCAGAATGCATCTCCCAATGTTATGATACAGTCAGTGGGCACCTTCTGCGCATAATCATAGGCGACTCTAGCTCCAAAATCGGGATAACGGCCGGAATGCAATGTGCAATTGCGCCATGGAATGTTGTGATACAGTGTTTGCCAACCAAAAATGTGAACTTCAAACCCCTTCGAGGCAAGCCCGTTGCAGATATACTGGGTTACGTTTCCAAATCCGCTTGGTGTGTCAGGGCTATCACTTATCCAGATAACTCGCAAGGTGAATAGATCGTGCGCTCCGAACTCTAGATAGATCACCCGCTCAATGAAAGCGCTTTCCATCGGAAAGCGTCGTATGAAATCGCGATGATCTTTAGCCTATGTGGCTCTTAGATCTTGAACCGTTATAGTTGGGACGAGGCGAGCCGGCGGAGGAACAGGAACCAACTTAGTTCTCAGGAGACTTGAGCCCTCAACGCTGTAGCTAAACTTCTGAGAATAGTGTGCGTTAACTGAGGCAGAGAACGGACCCCAACCAACGCTTCCGCTGACATCTAATCCGAACTCTGTATCTTGTCTCATGCTTATAGCCATCTTGACTTCGATTATGGACTCTTGGAATTGGTAGAAGGTTGGCATGAATCCCATCTGAATCGGAGTCATTTCCGCCTCAACCTTGGTCAAAGCAATGTTCGGACTAGTTCGATTACCACTGATCGTTTCAATTATCTCAAGCGTTACCTTCCGCTTGTTCTTATCCTTGAACAGTTCCAATGCTGCTTCAATTGAACTCTTGTCCAGTTCCCTTTGCCCATCCGCAATAGCTTTTGCGAGCCTGTAAACCATCTGTGGGAACGGTACGTCCAGAAGATCCTGTCCTACTCCCATTTCAACCAACTTGGAAAGTCATGTTTTGAGAATTTGCTTGATTAGGATACGAGCGGCAGAATATATATGACTTTCCAACTGTGCGCGCTCTCTCCTGTCCCGAAATAATTTCGTATATAAAGCTAAGCTTCTACGGGTGAAACTGAATGATAGGAAGATCCGGTGGCTCATCCGCAACAAAAAATAAGGCAACTATAGCTTCAGTTTCCAGCAACCTCTGGGCTCGCGGCGCGCGCGTTCAAGACTCATGACATTATCGTGCTTCTGAGGTTTCTTACCCATTATCTGCAGACCAATTCTCTCAGTACTCTTTTCTCGCTTGGGCCGCTCAACCAATTCTGCCGTCTGCAGCTCGCGTTTCGCCTCCCAATCATCGTTTCTTGATGTGGCCTTCTCGCGCCGTCTATTCAGTGCTGTAGTCGGATCCTGCAGAGAATCGTTCGAGTCCAGAGTGAGCCTATCGAAGCCTTGACGAGTTAACCAGGCCTCTGACAGGGATTTTGTCCTGAGACGGTCATCCCCATTCAGCTTAACATTCGTATCGAGCTTATCTTCGCAACTTAGACGGAACTTGCTCTCGCCAATACTCACACGCTGGTTGCGCAGCGGACGCTCGTTACTCATATCAAGGGCAGGTGCAGTATCTCCAAATTTCGATCGTGACTTACTGGGCTTCTCTTTGATCTTGAGCCTACCTGACTTGATCTTTGGAGGTCTTTCCAGGGGAGTGCGAACAATCTTGCTAAACGTTTCCTTCGTTACGGTGGTTTTCTCTTTCTCATATGTGCGATCGCGCTGAAATCTGGAGCTCTCTATCTCCTCGTTTCGCCTTTTTTCACGTCTCTCATAGACCAACCGACTGAGAAGGAGGTCGCGCTTCTTTTCCCAAACGTCATCCAGATATCTTTGGCGTCTAGTACGGGTCCCTATGTGAGCTTTCCCGACTGGTTTTTCACCAACCTTTCTTGGACGGGATTCCTCCTTCGATCGCCGCCAAGGATGGTATCGCCCCGGGTTTCCGAGGATTCGGATGATTTTGGTGACTTGTCGAAATTCCACCTCCTTATCTTGCAGTACATCAAAATATCCTAAGACATCGGGGCTAGGGATCGTCCCCAAGGCTACTCCGAGAGCTATCTGCTGATACATCTCGCTCGGCGGTAGATTTCTGACAAGACGAATCACGAGAGTTGATGGTTCGTCGGCACCTCGAAGCGGCGACTCCGGTGTCACCCCAATACGAGTCCAGCGGCTCGGGAAGCCCATCAGTATCTTAGGTGCAGTATCTCCCAAACTTAGATTTCCTCGCCGCTCACAAATGTTCCCATTGTGTTTGGGGAAAGCTCTCTATTTAAATCATGTCGAGCTTTATTTTCTACGTGGTCATCCCATGAGTCTGGATAGAATCGAGCTGAGTTTTCCAATCGCAAGCAGACCCGATGGTAGGCTCGTCTTCGGCCCAAGACGCGGGTGGTGGCTCTACGGGATCAACTACCCTTGGATCAGGAGCCACTATGGGTGGGATATCGGCGTTGACGACCCGCCTCTCGACTCGTCAGGGACACCCTGGCAAAGTCAACTGACGATCAGCAGTAACTTCGAATCTCAAGTTAGAGCCGACCTCATCGACATCCATGGAAAAGGCCTACGAGTCATGAGGTGGTTCCTTCTGGCAGACGGTCGTACTATCATCGAATGGGATAGCAATGGCTACGCCATCCGTCTCCGTCAAAATGCCATAGCGAGACTCAGGCAAATCATGACGATCATAAGCAAAATGAGGTCGCTGTACCAGAAGAGAATCTATCTAATTTGGTGTCTTTTGGACTTTAACTTCGTCGACAACTATCCTGCCACACCGCCCCAGAATCACAGCGACATAATGACTCACGTTGGTTGTTCACACCCCAACAGGTGCAAACAGAGAGCTTTCCTCAACGTGCTAAGTGAGCTCATCGAGATTCTAGCAGAGGAGGACAGCATAATTGCGTGGGATCTTATGAATGAACCGGAGTGGCGCGCCAGTGACATTCGCCCCCCGCCAAGCAACCTGAGATATGGACCCTTGCCCAATAGCGCAGAAATGTTGAATTTCTTCGCACAAATGATCGCGACCATCAGACAAGTTGAAACCAAGCACCAAAGAAAGAGGCATATTACTGTCGGCACATGCACACACGAAGCCCTAGACTGGATCCGTGGATGGAATGAACGACGTGGCCGATGGAACGTAGGGTTCTACCAAATCCACGCTTATTGCAATTATTGGAACCCAGGGAACGAATGTAATAACGTGCTTAAACCGGTTCAGCGATTCAAATTGAATAAACCTATCATAATTGGAGAATGCAATTACAGAGTAAGTTCTACTGACATAGGCGTGGACGCTCAATGCCAGCAACTGCGACAATCAGGCAGACTTCGTCCGTTGTTGTCCCAATACGACCCCTACGAGGAGCAGTCCATGGCTAGATTCCTGCAGAGCGCATTTAACATGGGATACGCAGGTTGTTTAGCATGGTGCTATTACTCTGACGATTGCGATCCGAAGAACATGCTATGGGATGAATCAGCCATTCCTGCACCCGCGAGAAACTGGAAAAGAGTAGCGAACACCTTTACATCATTCTTCTCACAAAACCAACCAATGCTCGACATAGTAGAAACGTGATCAACCGATTGGTGCATGTTAAACACAGTCCGGTGTACGGTGAGGAAAAGATGGGCGATGCTCCCATCCGATAAGGCACCAATCGTTCATGACAGTCCTAGCTCGATATTTCCTAGAGAACGTTGAGGTTGTTTTAGAATTTGCTCTATCGTCTGCCGTTCGGCAAAGAGCTTATAGGCGCATCGACCACTTACTTATCTCCAGAGCTGGTTGGATACAATGCCTGCTGTGGGCCAAGATCTCTTGGACGTTCCTTTTCCCCAAATGCTCACGAAGTTGGCGCTCGCCATCGCTGAATCGCAGAGGGAGCTAGACAAAGAATCGCTGGAAACCGTCCGCGCGCTGGCAGAGGAATCTGTTGAGGCTGTAACGGAGGTCCGGCAGACTCTGGATGCTTCAGGTAAAGTCGTCAAAAGTGAACCAGTTCGGGAAAGAATGTCACTTGTTGAGTATGGACTCAATGCGACCTTCTACCAATTTGCCGAAGCCATTTTGGAGGTGAAGATGGCAATATCCATGAAGAATGCTACTGAACTGACCGGATCCCCGGGCTACAAGCGTGGATGGGGGGCTTTCGCGACACCAGTCACGGGAAAGTATACCCAATCTTATTCGTATAGCGTGGATGGCGCGAGCCTGATCAGAGCAGTATTGAAGCCTATTCCTCCTCCTTCGCGAGCACAGCCGTTAATCACGACAACTCGTCAACCGTCATGACAACGGCCAACAATCCGGATTCTGTAGTGCCGCGCACAGTCTGTGGTGTCCCATATGTGGTATCCCATAATTATTTCGCATCCTGGGTAATTTGGGCGAGATTTTTTCTGTCTTTTGGTAGTTTCCGGTGGAAAGCCTGTATGGGTGTTTCCAGGTTTTCCCAGTTGAGGCTCATGTGTGGTTTGATCTTGTTATGCCAGTGGACGTATTCCTGTAGGTTTGCCATAGTTGTTCTACGCGTCTGCGGCTGACCTTCTGAATGAGGGCTAATTCAGCCGCCCCTCTCCCCCTGAGCTTCTCTTGGATGAGCCACCGGATCTTCCTATCATTCAGTTTCACCCGTAGAAGCTTAGCTTTATATACGAAATTATTTCGGGACAGGAGACCCTAGCCTCACCCGCGCAAGTTATTATACGTGGTCATCAGAATCATATCGTGGGCATATCGACGGTTCTGTTGGAGGATTTGAAGTGTCCGCACAACCTGTCATCGAAGAGATCCTCGTCAGACCCATCGAAGAGATCTTGAAGAGGATGGGTGTTGCGATTGCCGAGACACAGAAAGAGCTCGATCGCAACTCCATTGCGACTCAGGTTGCTATCGAGAATGATGAGATGATGAGCAAATATGGGCTCCAGGCCACTTGGTATCATATCCCCGAGATGAACATCGAACTGAAGATGTCGCTCACAATGCATTCCGAGACCGTGGGCGGGATTGAGAGAAGATTTGTCACAGCTGCACTACACAATGCCTCATATCAGAATAAGTTCAATTATGCTGCCGAAGGCGCAAGTACTCTGAAGCTCAAAATCGCGTCGATTCCGGCTGGCGCAACTTCAAAGGCAGGATAATGGAAATCATCTTCATAGTGGTGTGAGCAATGTCCGATACTACCGCTTGGAGGAGACTTCAACCACGAGACCTAGGGATAGTGGTTAACCAGCCGGTGACTGAAAGCTCTCTGAAGAACTTGGAAACAGCTATTGCACTGAGGGATGATCTTGTCAGTAAACAAATCACAACTATTGCAGAACTGACATCACAGACTGCGAAGCTCTCGAGCGAAAAGCAAGCTCTCCAGAATCAAGCGACAGCTCTTCAGACACAACTCACTGAACTGCAGGGTAGAGTGACTAGACTCTCAATTCAACGTCCGAAGCTGTCACCGGAGAATCTGATGTCTTCTTTCAAGAAGGCGCTGGATGGAATGCAAGAGAGTTTGCGGACAGTTGAAGGGGGTCCCAGATATCAGATCGCAACATTCGATGTGAGTTTGAAAACGAATGCAACGATAGATGATGGTGGTAGGATTCAGTTTCAGCTGCCGAAACTAGACGATGTCTTGCCCCCTGACAACCTCAGTCAAGTTAAGTTCTCTGTTATCAACGTCCCTACTATGGAAGCACCATCTTCAAAGACCACGGAGATACCCAATGTGGTCGGGCAGTCCAAAGACAATGCCGTCGCGATGATCAAAGAGGCCAAGTTGAAAGTCGGCGACGTGACCGATCGACAGAGCATAACCTCAACTGGCACAGTAATAGAACAAAAGCCCGAAGCATATGCTCTCGTATCCACAGATACAAAGATAAACTTGGTAGTAGCTTCCCCTGTATTGGTCACAGTTCCAGATCTCACCAAGAAAACGGCGGATGAGGCGATGAGAATGCTCGATGAGAGCAAACTCAAACTAGGAGAAAGGAAAGAAAAATCCAGCACAGCACCTCCGGGCACCGTAATCGATCAGAAACCAAAAGCAGGATCCCAAATCCCAATCGGTACGCCTGTAGATATTACAACAGCTAAGACCACTGGCTGAACATGGTTCAGCACTGATCGAGGCCGCGGCTCTTCGACACGTGGCTGGCGCCAGTGTGGGACCTACCCACGCGACTCAGAAAGTCATCGTCTTTCCATCGGGACGAAGAAGTCAACCATACTGCAAATCGGTCGTTTGATCTTAGCCTACGCTCTCATGTGTGTGGGCATAAGCAAGGGACCAAACAAATTGGGCCGATAATTCTGAAATTGCCGTTTAGATGGTGTCGTCATGAAAATGACGGCGCCTGCGAATACGTTTTGACGGTTCGAATCTGATTTTACGAACAGCTGGCTAAGCTCGATCCCCCGCTGAACCAAGCGTCTGGTTCGGGTTGGTGAATGGGCAAGGCGCTCAGCTTAGGCGACTAGACAAAGTGAGCCCACAGCTCGAAATGGTGCCTGTCGCCTGAAGGCCAGCAAACACAGGAAGGAGATGAATAGAAAGGAATGATATCGGTTGTAATAGACGTACACAAGAAACGTTGCCAAGCATGCCTCAAATACCAAGACGGTCATCTGATCGAAGAACTCAACTTCCAAAACGACGCGGAAGGCATAACGCAGATCAGAACCCTGCTCGCAAGTTACCCTTCAGCCAAAGTAGCCTTAGAATCCACAGGCAACCTCTGGACCAGAATCTACGACGAACTCCACAAGGAAACAACCCATAAGGTCATCCTCACCAACCCCTACAAAACCCGCATAATAGCGGAAGCCAAAATCAAGAACGACCGAATGGACGCCAGGGTCCTAGCAGACCTGGTGAGAGCAGACTTGGTCGCAGAAAGCTACGTGCCCGAACCGGAAATCCGAGAACAACGCGCCCTTCTACGCCAACGAAGAGCCTTCGTAGAAGACACAGTGACCATCAAGAATCGCATCCACAACCAACTCGACAAATACGGCTTGAAGCCTGAGTTCAGCGACGTATTCGGCAAACAAGGCAGAGAATGGTTACGCAATCTCCATCTCTCCCCCACCGAAAAGACCATTCTAGATGTGAACCTGCAACAACTCAAAAGCATAGAACAGTCCCGATAACGTACTCCCAGAAAGGCCATCAGGTCTAAATGTAACAGTCCCTGTATTTGCCCGCTAAATGGTGTGCATCATAAACCTGCCACGCAAAGATCCCTAGAAGCGACGGAAGCACAAGCCACAACCCCAGCTCCCTAAACACAATGTAACCCGTAAGCCCGATGAGCACAAGCAGCGCCAAAATGCCGAGACCTCTGAATGCTCTTCCTGCGTAGATCTGTCCTATCCCCGGGAACAAGACGCTACCTGCAGCTGCTATAGTTGTGTTTTTCATGCGCATTGGGGGCAATCATCTGAGGTTCATAGTAGATCCTCTGAGCATATGATGGGACAGGGGAAGGCACATAGATCAACTCCACCGCTGGTGCCATTGATACAGGAGCGATCAGACTCGTTCCACAGATCCGACAGAACCTCGCTCCCGCAGAATCTAGCTGAGCTCCACATCTGGGGCAGTACGGCACAGATTCACGGCTCCTCTATTCAATTGTATGGTTTACACATCTTATTCAAGGTTCTTCGTTGATGCACGTAAGAAGAGAGGACTATTATCAAATGTTGAGGATTAGCTTTAGGGTGATCATCATGAATAGCAGGAATTTGATGTGCCACCGCTTTTGCAACATCGAGAATGAGCACCGCTAGATTCGACAGAACCGATTGTGCGATTCAATGCACGGGAGGCCGCGAATGCAAAAGAAGGATGCCTATGACATTGTACCAGAAATGAGACGGACATTAGGGAAGCTTATCTACTTTCCTTGGCGGTTGCCCAAACGAGATATTTCCATTAACCTTCAATTCATTCGTATAATGCAACTCGCCTCTCACGCGACAATCAGACTCGATTGAGACATCTTCACTGTATACGTTCTCTGCTAACGCTCCTGATCTAAGTAGAATCTTCTTTCCATAGATCGTTTCCACGCACGCACCCTTACCAACTGTCACTTCATCTGCCCTTATCGGCCCGTGAACTTCCCCCCTCTTTCCAATCTCAACGAGGCGCGCAGTAACTCCTTCAGTCGTCGCTATTGAACCGCCAACTTCTATACGCTCTTGGGCCGTAGCTTTTCTGGAGCGTAATGTCCCGCCCACCTCAACATTCTTCGCCGAGACTTCGGCGTCAACTTCGATTCTGCCTCCCACTTCTAGATTCTCAGAAAGTTTCAGAGATCCATCGATATCGGCCTTCCCGCCTACAGCCATTTCGCTTCCCTCTCCTGAACCGGATATCTCCACCTTCCCGCCCACATCTATTTCCCTGAACCGTAGGTTTCCGTCGACTCTGAACGAGCCTCCCACCTTCACCGTTCCACCTTGGCTTCCATCCGCAAGCCTTACAACTCCCCCGACATCTATCTCCTCGAACTCCAGAGGGGCCTTCGACTCGAAGCTTCCACCCACATCTATTTCGCGGATCTTCCCACCTGCGACCGCTGCCCTGCCCCCCACATCCAAGTGTTCAATGTTCGCCTTTGATTCTATTGAGAGGCTTCCGCCCACATCTACTTCCTGCGCTTCGACTTCTCCCTTA
>Ga0209314_10001082_pt1 | contig 12301 bp, 13 predicted proteins | sample I19B2metaG_FD_184146 | JGI IMG/M metagenome (GOLD analysis project Ga0209314, IMG submission 184146) | Lake sediment bacterial and archeal communities from Gulf of Boni, Indonesia to study Microbial Dark Matter (Phase II) - ​I19B2 metaG... | ecosystem: Environmental > Aquatic > Freshwater >...
GTTTAGCTAAAACCTAATAGAATGATTAGTGTACGTTATTGGTACATAAGAGTAGGAGCGAAATGAAAATGAACAGGAAAGCAATTGCAAGATGGCTTTTGCAAAAACTCCTGGGTGGGTTATCCATCTACATACTAATATTTTGGGTCTTTCCAGCATTGAAAATCAGCTGGAACACGCTAAACTTCTATGAATTCTACGCGTGGATCACGATAACCCTTATCATCGCTTCGGCTATATCCTACGTGCTGTTGCCTCCTGAACTAAAGATAAAAGAAAGCCTGAAGTTTTGGAAGAGAAATAGGCAGAGCGTGAAATTTGCCGTTTGAAGAAAGGGTCCTCCTTTTACTAACAGTGATGAACAGAATACTATTACTTTAGACCTTTTCAAAATAGGTGAACTTTTGTTTGTGTGAGGAAGCTGATGATGCTGAGCATTTTCGTAACCTTTCACATAGATAACAACACATTTTTAGACATTCAGTTGAAGAAAGGGTGGAATACCGAGTCGGTGGTCATTCAAAACCATTTTACACCGATTGTCTAATCCTCTCGCGCGCATTATAATGCTCCCTCCATTGCGCCAATGGACAGAAGACAGATTTTTAGGGCTATGATGTAGAGCAAGGCTTGTTGTAGGAGGCTGTAAAGGAACTTTGAGTCTGGGTACACCTCCCTCAACCTCGGTCGAACGACAAAGAGACAGAACATGATTGGTACGACTATTGGTGGTGAAAATAGGAACAACAAATTAAACATGTGTGCCAAGGACTGCCGGGTACCGGGTGACCTGGTACTGCTGCGTGTCGTAGAGGTATGACTGTTCCAAGGAGTAACAGCATTATGTCTGCCGTAAGAATGAACGATGCATAGATCCAAGCGAAGGACTTTAGAACGATCTTACGTTCCCTTTTTCTTGCTAAATAGCTCCAGAGCCAAACGGTGGCAAGCACTACCATCGGAAAAACTAGAACTTTCACTAAGGTTAAACTCGCTATCTCATATGGCTTCAGTGGATAGAGCTCCGGAAACTGGCACAAGGCTGCAGCGATCACAGCCAAGATCAAGCCAGTCGAAAGCCTTGTATGTCTCGGGCTTCATCCACATCACTTCCTCTTATTCAGTTTTAACGCGTGCTGATGAGTTCCATAATAATTCCCTTGACAACTATTATGAAAATATGTTTAAAACCATCGAAGTGTTCCAGACTATAGAAATATAAGGTCCCATTTTGATCTATAGTGATGGAAATGCGGTGAAACCTAATACTAACCTTGGTGGCAAACTTTGAGTTGGAAGGGTTGGTACTTTCTTTTAGCCCTCTCCACTCTATTTTTGGTATTCGCATTCAGCATTTTTCAATATGAGCCACCCATATCCTTTGGGAGACCCCCTTATAGCCCAGGCTTCTTAGACCTAATTTCCGTCAGGTGCAGGGTTCGGGTGATAGTGGAATACTCGATAGGTTACCTGGAGGGAAATCAGTTCCGTTCAGCGTCTGGGGTGGCCGTAACTTTGGTTGATCGCCTTTACACTTCGCCGAGTGGTGAAGCCACATTCTTTGTCCCGCCAGGTTTTCACCTACTCTCTGTGGAAGACCCCCTAGGCCTTATGCGGCCATGGAGCAGCGTGATATCTGTTCAAAGGCACATGACAGTGAGAGTTAGGTTTGATTCGGAGAGGGTTAGGTTTGAGAAAATATTTGTGAATGCGGACCTCATCCAAGATGCATCTATGCTGAAGCTCCAATTCAAGGTTCCCATGGCGAATGTCACCTATGTTGGCGGGCCTTTCATAGTCTGCTGGAGCTCTGAGGGTAGATTAGGAATAGTGGGTGAAGAACTCCATTTTCTCTATAGAGAAGTGAAACCTGGAATTAGAGACGTCTACGTGATGGAACTATCAGGGATAGCGATCCTCTACGTTTTCCCCGAAAGCTCCTACATGCCTTTAGGGCTGATATTTATAACCATAGAGGAAGAGTAGAGATGACACCTCTAAACATCACCTTTTTATGTTTTCCAGAGGGGATTACGCTCTCAACGCCTACCCTTTTCACTAACGATATGGGTATCTTGACCATCGTAGACGTTTCGTTGGCAATAGTACTCGTCGTCCTTGCAGCAGCTTACATGAAAAGGCGTAGGGAGCTGGCTCAGCTTCAAAGAGAGTCTCCCCCATCGTTCCTAGATATGTTGGAAACATTTTTGAAAATATTGGAAAGGGTCGAGAGAAAGGTGTCGGAAGTGAGGCTCAGGGAGGCTGTCTTAACGGAGTTTCCAAAAATCTTGGACGTCGCAGTAAAGATAGATGGCACGAACATTGAGGCCTCACTCACGGCCTATGAAGCCATAAGCCATGGGCTTACGAAAATTCCTGAGGATGCTAAGGATGTTCTAATGACCCTTTATCAAATATACGAGCCTGTGAGGTTTGGGAATGCATTGCCGTCTCCAGAAGGAGGATTGAGGTTCCTTGAGGCTCTAAAGAGGCTGGATGAGATGCTGATTAAATCGGGGGCCATAAATGTATGACTTCCCCAACGATTCCAATAGCCTCCATCATCCTGCTCGTTGTCTCAGCTTTCATCTTGGCTATGACCAAGAGGGAAAGGCTCACCGTCGGAAAGAAGGCTCTCAAGGCTGAACATAAAGAGGGGTTTAAGGATCTACTTCTCCTAGTAGAGAAGGAGCTAAGCAGCCTTGAACCTGAAATAGGAGCTCTTGATAAAGTGAGAAAACGTTTGAGGTGGGAAATGAAGTGAGAAATGAGGACCTGAGCTTCGTGGCTAAAATAGCTAGTGCTGTCAGGGAGGAGGTTCACAAGGTCATCGTGGGCATGGACTACGTTATAGATGCCGTGCTAACGGCCGTACTCTCCGAGGGACACATAATGGTGGAGGGACCGCCTGGCCTTGCCAAGACCTACCTGGTCAAGGCTTTCTCCAACAGCCTAGACCTGGATTTCAAGAGGATACAGTTCACCTCTGACATGCTTCCCTCAGACATCATTGGAAGCATGATATACAGCACGAGGACTGGAGCCTTCGAATTCAGGAAGGGACCCATATTCGCCAACATAGTCCTTGCAGATGAGATAAACAGAGCGCCTCCCAGATCCCAGTCCGCCCTTCTGGAGGCCATGCAGGAGAAGCAGGTTACTGTGGAGGGTGTGAGGCATCCTCTCCCAAGCCCCTTCATGGTCGTTGCTACTCAGAACCCTGTGGAGCTGGAGGGAACCTATCCTCTCCCTGAGGCGGAGCTTGACAGATTTATGATGAGGGTTTATGTGGAGCCGCCCAGCGTGCCAGAGGAGCTGGGGATATTGGAGATGAAGAACGTCTATGGGGAGGAGATGAGGGCGGTTAAGGTGACTGGGAGAGAGGAGGTGCTTAAGGCCATTGAGGCCGTGAAGGATGTTTATGTGGATAGGAGCATCATGGAGTACATGGTCAAGATAATTGGGGCTACCAGGTCGGATCCGAGGCTCATCCTCGGAGGGAGCCCAAGGGCTACGGTTTTCCTCATGTATGCCTCAAAGGCGATGGCAGCCCTTGAGGGCAAGGGATACGTCACTCCAGACCATGTGAAGGTTGTTGCCCTCCAAGTCTTAAATCATAGGCTGATAATCAAGCCTGAGGCTCAAGCACCATCCCCCCTCTACGCATACAAAACGGCTGAGCACGTGGTAAGGGACATCCTAGCCAAGGTGGAGGCGCCAAGGTGATGCTGACCTCTAGAGGTTTCAGCCTCCAGAGCGGCTCCCTGATAATGCTCCTTACGTCAGCCATCGTTTTCCCCCATCCACCTCTGGTCCTCCTCTCCTTCTTCCTCCTCTTCGCTTCGTCTTTCCACGCGATCATTGTGCACTCCTCCTACCTGTCCAAAATCAAGCCCGAAGACTTCACCGCCCATAGAAGGGTCTCGAGCTCCTCCTCCCTTCCAGGGAAGGAGATAAACGTGGAAGTGGAGGTCGTTTACGCAGGTAGACTTCGCATCTTCTGTTTAGTCGAGGAGTTCTTCCACAAGGCTTTGACAGTTAAGGGAAGCACCTTCTGGAGTGGGACCTTGGAGGCCTCCTCGGCTAAATTATCCTACTCTGTCAAAGCCGAGAAGAGGGGCGTCTACGATGTGGGCCCTGTTGTCGTTAAGGTAGTGGATGCACATGGTCTCTGTTCTAAGGAGGTAAAGTTGGGTCCCGTCTATGAGCTAGTGTTCATGCCGAGCATCAAGAAAATGAAGGGTGTGCCTAGGGGACCCAAGGTTCCGAGTTCTCTCTTCCATGCAGGTTCCTCTACCAACCCCTTCACAGGTCCAGAGGAGGATTTCATAGAGGTGAGGGAGTACACGCCTGGAGACGGGATGAGACACATCGACTGGAAAGCCATGGCCAGGTCCTCGAAGGATCAAATTTACATTAAGAGGTTTGAGAGACAGGAGCAAGCAGATGTGCTGTTGGTCCTTCGGGGAAACCCGCTGGAAGGGGTCAATGATAGGCTGGTGGGGGTCACAGCCAGCTTTGCAAAGTTCTTCATCGATGCAGGGGACAGGGTGGGACTTGTCGCAAGTGCCGGGAAGATCATCTCGGTGATGCCTTCTGGGGGAAAGGCCCACCTGAGGAGGATCATGAGGGGGCTAGCCGAGGCCATTTATTCCCCTAGCGCCGAACCCATGGTAAGTGAGGTGTCAAAAGTCTTGGCTAGAGCAAGGATGGGTTCCATGGTAGTCGTGGTTGGATGGCCTGAAAAGGAACTTTTGGAAAGCGTTGTGGAGGCTTGCCGAGGCAGGGCGGATCGAGCCTTGATCCTAACCCCAACGTATTCATCCATGGCCAAGGCCCTTAACATAGCTGATGCAGAAGCCTTCTTTGAAGAGGTTGATGTAGCTTGGAAGGAGGCCTTCTTGAGGAGGAAACTTGAGGGGATAGTGGTTATGAGAGCTCCGATGGAAGCCTTAGAGGTTTCTTTGATGGAGGCCTTGAGGTTTCTGAGATACAGAAGGGGGTTTGCAGCTTGAGGGCCACAAGGTTCATTTTCCCAGCCATCGCCTCCCTTCCCCTTACCCTTTCCTTCTGCCTTTACATAAGCCGCTTCGATGTAGTGAACTCGTATGCCCTGATCGGAGTGGCAACATTGTTCACACTTCAATATTTGAACAAAAGCCCGAAGGCCTTGATGATGGCATTCTACGGTCCTGTGCTTCTTGCTATATACACCCTTGTCTTTCACGGTAATTTTATTCTCATATTGGGCCTTGGAACAGGGTACTTGCTGGTATCCCCTATCCTGATGTTTCTAAGCTCCCTTTCGGAAAGCCCCAAAGGGATGCTTACCTCCTACCTCTTCGCCTACTTGACATCCCTACTCATCCTCGAGGTTGTCATGGCGGGTGCCACAACATCCCAAACCCTTTTCATGAGACTTGTCCGTCTCCTTGTTGCCATAATCTCGGAGAGGGTTGTTCCCTTCTATCCTGTTGCTGGCTTTAGCTCTGCAGTGGAACTCCTCGCCATACCCACAGCCCTGGGTGCTTTCGGCCTAGTTTTCTTGGTGGCATCCTCCTACAATGCTTTCAAACTTGGGCTACATGATTACGCTGGAATAGTAAAGGCTGTCCTACTTTCAATAGTTTCCACATCCTTCATCGCCTTTCTGTCCCTGGAAAGCCCATCTACGGTTAGCCTCATCATCGCCACTTCAGCCTTAGCCCTCATGATAACAGTCTTTCAGGTGAGCAGGAGGGCATAGCTTGAAATCGGCTGCTCTCATCCTTGTTGCGCTCTTGTCCATGAAGATCATAGGCTTATCCATTGCTGCTCGATCGCCAACGCCGATTCCACCCTCCAAATCCTTTGTGGGTTATGGAGGCGACATCATGCTTCCATTTCTCCATGGTGCCACCCTCAGATTCTATGCAGGAGAGGAGCTCTGGATTATGGCTACGGAAAACGTCCAGATAAGGCTGACCAGCCCCCATGGCAGCATCTCATATATGGCTACCGCAACAATGGAGCCGCAAATCCTCAAGAGATTTGGTGACGAGGACCTCACCGGAAGCTGGCTTCTAGAGCAGCTCAACCCAGAAGGGGTCCTAGCCATGAAAATAGAGCTGGAGAAGTACGTTACAAACGGACCCATAGAGCTGGTGTTCAATTTAGAAGAAGGCAATCTCTCGACAACCATAGAGAGGAAATTCCAGTCTTCGGCAGCCTTCCTCTCTCAGGATGGACTCCCAGCCATCGCACCCGGCGAACTTGTAAGGATAAAGCTGGGGACCCGATACTTAGGCCAAATCAACGTTAAAGTCCTCTCCATGGAGCCTGAGTTTGTAGAAGGCTATAGCGGCACTTCCCAGCTGAGGGTGGAGGTAACACCTCTCTTGGCAGACTACACCGTAGGGGTGGAAGGAAGCCACGTCGAATTTTGGCTTCCAAACGTCCATGAGGTTGGGCCGGGCGGGCTTTTCCCCCTTAGGTATGGCCCCATAGCCATAGAGGTAACGCCTAAAGGGGTTGTTCCTGGCAGCATGGTGAGATCCAAATTCTACGTGTTCCCGGTGAAGCCCAGCGTTGATGCAAGACTTTCAAATAGGCTGGAGTTGGAGGTCAAGGAAGCTCTTCATACAAGTCTGGAAGTGGCGTTGTCGTTTTCGGATCTTATAGTTGCATACGGTACACAGTACCGTTTTGCTTTCGCGAACTCCACCATTGTTCACGTTAGTCCTCCTGTAGCCCACGTACATGTCTTTGATGAAATGCATGCCAAATACCTCATCAAGGAAGAGTTCAGCCTAAGGGTTGGCGACTCCCAAGTCTGGTATAACAACAACTCGGCATATGTCCTCTACTTGAAAAGGGTCTCTATAACAAAGGAATACGAGAATCTGACCCTCCCATTTACCTATGAACTGAAAATAGGAGGCTTCACCGCAGGAGAAGCCATCTCAGAACCTCTCACCCTAAGTCCTGGGGAATTTGTGATCATAGTGACCAGGGTCTACGAGCTCAAGATAAGGGCTGTTGATACAGAGGGAAAGCCAGTGAAGTCCCACCTCTCCGTCAACGGCACAGTTTCCGTCGCGCTCATGGGAGAGGCAAACCTAAAGATGCCGAGAGGACACTACGCGCTGGAAGTCAGCAGCAGTCGGGGAAACGAAACGAGAACCATACTCCTTGAAAACGACATGGAAATAACGTTTACACTCGGTCAACACGGTTTGATTCTCACGCTTCTTATGGTGTTGGGAGCTGCGGAAGCCCTAGCCATAGCGATTTTCGCCACCCTCTTGATAAAAACAACGAGAACCTTAAGCAGATCTTTACTTAAAATACCAGTTTCTTCACTCAGTGGTTTAATTGAGCTTAGACGTGTTCTTTTGCGACATTAGAACGGCTCAGGAAGAGACTCTATCGTAAAGATCAGAATCATGTATAGTGCTAGTAGAAGTATTGTGATAAGGAGGTTTTTGGCCCACCTCGGGCTCAAAGCAATTCCAAAGGGGACGCCGATGAGGAAGCCAGCAACATGGGCCACATATCCCACACTCCCTCCAACCTGATAGTAAACAGCCAGTGTGTTGTAGAGAAAGTAGAGGATGGCCACGAGTCCTAGTGGCATGAAGAACACCCAAGAAAACTTCAGAGGCTTAATGAGCATCACCGCGGCTGTCAAGGTGAAAATCGCTCCGGAGGCTCCCAACATGGCAACATCAAAGCCGTAGAAGAATGCACTTGGTATGAACGATAGGACGCCCCCTGTGAAGAAGGCGGCGGCCATCTTCCCCCCTCCCAGCGTGTCTTCCAAGGTGTTTCCAAACACGTAGAGGAAGAGCATGTTCCCAATTAGGTGGATAGGGTTAGCGTGGACAAATAAAGCTGTTATCAGAGTCCAGACATACCCCTGAAGGAACCTGGATGCCCTGAACACTAAAAGCTGTTCCACGATTTGGGGGCTCACAAACCAGTAGAAAAGGCTTGTGACCACGCAAAGAAGTATCAACATGTTGGCCCTCTTCAAAGGATCCACCTGACAAGAACAAATATCCTATCAATAATTAAACTTGACCCTCTAAATTGAAATCGGAGACCTTTTCCACAGCCTCATTTTCCGGTGAAAATGTTGATATAACCCGTTTATTATTTTGAAAACCTTTGATCAAAGACTTCCATTTTAATGGCTTTTACTGGGCAGTTGGCCCAGCATTTTAGACATTTGTTGCATTCCATAATTGCCCATTTATCGTTCCTTGTGATAGGAATTCGCATGGGGCATGTTCTTTCGCAGTTTAGGCAGTTGAGGTCAAAGTCGATGCATTTTTCTTGGTCGACTTTCGGTCTGACCAGGTTTATGATGCTGAGAGTGCTGATAAAGGTTCCGAGGGGGCAGAGAGTGTTGCACCATGTTCGGCCGTAATGAACAGCGAACAAGTCTAGAGTAAAGATCAGTAAGAGAACCGTTAGGTCAGCTCCTATGGCTCCCTGGAACGTGAAGTAGAGTATTGTCCTATAGAAGACTCCAGGAGGGGAGAACAGGTAGGGCGCTGCGAAATCGAACATAAGGCCAGCTGCAAGAACGGCCAAGAGGATCGCATACCTCTCCCGGTTCTTCCATCCAATCCAATCTAAACTGCCTACGCCTTTCATGCTTTTCCTCTCGGTTATTGCATGGGAGTACTCGAGTAGTATACCGACGGGGCAGATCCACCCGCAGAAGAATCGGCCGAAGAAAACTATGATCAGGGCGACGACCAAGCCGGGAACTATGAGACTTACAAGCATGGTTTTTGTGCTTAGGCTTACAAGGACTAGCTCTAAAGGCGAAATTAACGTGAAGCTTCCAAAGGTAAGCGCGCAGGTTGTCCCGTACATGAGCCCAAGCACAGGTGCGGCAGTGAAAAATAAGACCGCTAGCGAGGCTGTTACCGCCCTTATTGCTTCAATTTTGCCGATTTTTGTTTTCTCCATTAAGCTCGCTTTGCTCCGTCTGGTCGTAAAGTCAAAGCCTTAGGTTCAGCCGGGCAGTAGTAGACGCAGAGTCCGCAGCCGACGCACTTTTCATCGTGGAATATGGGCAGTAGGTCGCTGGTTATAGTGATTGCCTCAGGAACTGGGCACATCTCATCGCAGACCACGCATTCTTTTCCGATATAGGCTAAACATTTGTCTGGGTTGAGCTCCACCGTTCCGATCTTGACTTTTTCCTTGTCTGCCAGCTGTAAGGCTTCGGTGGGGCAGAACTTGCTGCATCGCATAACTTCCTCGCATCTTCCTCTGAAGAACTCGCAAGGTCCGACTGTGGGGTCGATCTTCGGTGTGTCAACCGCTTCTATGCCGTCGTTGAAATCGGATAGCAGGATGGCTTTGGTCGGGCAGACTTCTAGGCAGATGCCACAACGCACGCAAAGACGGTTGAAATACTCTTCCTTCACTGCACCTGGTGGTCTTAGGATGGCCGTTGGCGATGGAGATGGGATTAGTGAGACTAGCTTTAAAGCACTTAAAGCGGCGGCTCCCTCTGCGAGGAGCTTAATGAACTGTCTTCGGGTGATTCTCAATTTTCGCCGACCACGGGTCTAGAGGATGTCTTCTTCGATGATGACTATTTTTTTTATTTCGTTGGTTCCTACTTTCACCGCTGCGGCAGCGTTGATATGTTTAACGTTGGCCGCATCGAAGGAGGGTATGCCCATTTGCTGTTCTAGTTCTTGTAGCCTTTTGGCTGCAACCCTGTCGATGGCTACGGGATCTTTTGAAGCCATTATGGTGTTCATTTCAATCATGTCACCGCCCGTGGGTCCGGTTCTAGCCATCGCGACTGTTGCATCTACTACGGTCAGGTCAGGCTTTAACACGGTGTTTAAGTCTGCGATGCATTGGGAAAGGTCTGTTCGGTGGAACCTCCCCATTTCGCTTTGTGGGGTCGTTCCCATCATGTTCTTTAGGGATATCGTAACTGTGGTGCTGCTATGTCTCTTCAGTCTAGGTACGCTGATGAGAACATCGCATTTGGAAATTGTTGGGTATGTCTTCACCGACTGGAGCTTCTGGCCGTTTGGGACTTCTAAAAGGACTTCATCTTCGGAGGGGAGGACCCTGACTTCGGCTCCAACTTCTTCAGCTACTGAGGTTATACCAACCTTTGACAGGCAGTATGCGGTGTCGCCTCCTCCTGAGCTTTCCGCTACGATCACTTTCCCGCCGGCCTCCTTCGCTAGCTTTGCCACGGCCGCGATAACCCTTGGGTCTGGGGCACAGTTAGGGTCGGATGTGAGGACAGAAGGTTTCACGACAACCGTCTTGCCTTCAGAGACTAGCTGCCTTATTCCTCCGATAGCGTCCACAGCTTTACGAACCATCATTTCGATGTCGGCATCCGACCTGCCTCTTACTATGGACACCAGGGATTTCCCGTTTTGGGTGGGCGTCGGTGTGGGGGTTGGTGTGGGCGTTGGTGTAGGTGAAGGCGTTGGCGAAGGTGTAGGTGTTGGCGTGGGTGTAGGCGAAATTGTGGGCGAAGGTGTTGGCGAAGGTGTAGGTGAAGGTGTGGGCGTAGGTTTAGGCGTAGGTGTTGGGGATGTCCTCGGCTGGGAGAGGTAATGCACAGCTCCGACGATGGCAACAGCGACGCTGCCTGCTACCGCTATATATGCTCTTCGTGATAGTCCTCTTTCATCTTTAGCAAATGACGATTTTTTGTCTTCATCGTCGCTCGACATTTTTTCACCTGTTACATTTTCTCCCACAGTATTTTGTCGAACGACCAATTCTTTGGCTCTCTTTACTAGTTGGTATATTTTCACGGTTACTTTTTTCCTTTCTCTTCAACTCAAAGAGAGTTGCTAATCCTTATTGGGATCGTGGCTGTTGCGGGTCAACCCAAGTCCTAGGCCCATGAAGAGAAGCGAGAGCAAAATGAGGATAACACTGTAGACGGAGGACTTCCTTGCCGCTTGTTAGGCGGTCCCTCTTCAACAGTATTCTTTCCGGAGCCGTGATCACCTTCGTGAGGAACTGGGAGAGGGAGCATGAAGGGCGTACTACCTTTATACTTTATATAGCTCCCGCTCGCTTGCTTAGTCATTTCGATCTCCTCGGTTAAGGCTAGGCAAATGAGGATGAGGGCCGAGATCATCCAAGGAAAGGTTGGATCTGGTAGGTAGTTTTACGAGCCACTTCGATTCCTCTTCCCATACAATAGAACGGACAGAGCCTCCGAATTTTTTTCCAACATTCCCTAACCTATCAAATCTGGTGGACTTTGCATGCGTGTTCTTTAACCTCGAGACGTTCAAGCCTTTTTGATCTCCTCAGACTATCTTAGAGAGAGACAACGTAGAAACAGGGTCAGATATTTAAACATTCATTATGATTCTAAGAAATTGCTAATAACCAGCATGGAACAATTTGATTATGCCCTGCAATTAATAAAAGAGTCCTATGACATCTCGCGATAGCTCCAAAATAAATAGCATGGGCAAGGGGGAGCTCTTTCCGAAGCTGTTTGAAGATATCGAATCCAATGAATATTCCGACCTTCTAAGGGAGTTCGAAGACTCACTCTAGCGTGAGTAGGGCGATGAAAATGGCGGGCATTGTTACGAGGAAACCGCCGAGACTAAGTCGGTAAATCTGTGGCCAGTTAAGATTGAATGCCTGAAACTATACAGACTAAAGCCATCTATTCTCGCTTTTTCTTTAATGTGAGTTCCGAACCTAGTCTCCATCGTTTTAGTCCCATCGAGTGCCCAGTCAACAGCGATCTCCGATGTGGCATTTTAAAGTATACTCGGAATCAGAATTTTGGATTCATAATGTTTTTGTTTTCAAGGAATCAAATTAATGTAACATGAGGTGAAAGCAATGAATAGTATGTCCTTTTTCGTAGAATTATGGTGTGGCAAGTGCAAGGGACGAAAAGAACATGCGTTAGTCGAGTTTTCGGACAAAACTCCCGATGGAACTTTCGAGTGCCAATTCTGTGGTGAGAGAAAGAAGGTCCTCAAGATAGTCGCGCCTGCTTAAGTGCCCAACCGAAGCCCCCTTAACCTGGCCCGTCACTGTCTCCACCATCTATGACACTTTGCGTGGCGGGTGCTATTGAAACAAATAGGAAAAATGAGGGGGCTTTTGGTTATAGACTCGGGTCTTGAACCATTAAAAAATTTCATATGCTCCACTTCAGGAATCGTGCGCCCATTGGTTTGAGTTCTTTGTTTTCGTTGCTCTTCGGTTATGGTGAAATCAAGCATTTAGGTAGTGATTTCATAGGGTTTCCATCTTCCAAACTCATCAGTTTTAGCTAAAC
>Ga0209314_10001085_pt1 | contig 12287 bp, 15 predicted proteins | sample I19B2metaG_FD_184146 | JGI IMG/M metagenome (GOLD analysis project Ga0209314, IMG submission 184146) | Lake sediment bacterial and archeal communities from Gulf of Boni, Indonesia to study Microbial Dark Matter (Phase II) - ​I19B2 metaG... | ecosystem: Environmental > Aquatic > Freshwater >...
GGGTCCTCATAGAGGATAAGATCGTGGAGAGAGCTGCAAGGCTAGGAGAGTACATGAAGAAGGGCTTGGCCTCCATAGTCGAAGAGTTCGACGTCCTAGACGATCTTAGAGGGAAGGGACTCTACTTTGGCTTCGAGATAGTCAAGAGCAAGCGGACGAAGGAGCCTGAACAGGATCTTGCGACGAAGATTGCAGACGCGGCGTTCAAGAATGGCTTGCTACTCAATGTTTCAAAGCTGAGGATGAAGGATGGAGTGATTGGGACGATCTGTCCACCTCTTGTTATAACAGAGGAGCAGATTGATAAAGGCTTAGAGATATTACGTTCGGCTGTTAAGGAATCCATCTGATCTAGGCATAGAGAGAAAATCCCAAATCTCCTTTTTTAATCAGGGCAATTGTTTTAAGAAGTCCTTCATACTTAATCTTGGAGGTTCCGTTTTGAGCTTCGATCTTGTTATCAGAGGTGGGCGAGTCATAGATGGTAGTGGAAATCCTTGGTACAGGGCAGATGTGGCTATCTCAGACGGAAAGATTGTTGACATAAACACTCGACTTTCTACTTCTAAAGCCGAGACCATAATCGATGCAAAGGGGCTGGTCGTCACCCCTGGTTTCATAGACATGCACAGCCACTCAGAACTGAACTTCCTTCTCTATCCCAAGGCCGAGTCCAAGGTCATGCAGGGGATCACAACAGAGTTCACCTGCCAGTGCGGAACGAGCGGATGGGGACCGATGAAGGGCGTCGTCCTAGAGCAGTTGAAGAGGCGTCTGGAGCGCCTGCCAGGACTCAAGGTCGATTGGACGACTCTTGCTGAGTACATGGAGCTCCTTGAGAAGCGAGGATGCAGTGTGAACGGCGCCTTCCAAGTTGGACATGGGACAGTGCGCATAGCCGTCATGGGATACGAGAACAGGGCTCCAACCAAGGATGAACTAGAAGAGATGAAGGCGCTAGTGGCGGAAGGAATGGAGGACGGCGCCTTCGGGCTGTCAACGGGGCTGATGTACACGCCTGGCAACTTCGCAGAGACGGAGGAGGTAATCGAACTCTGCAAGGTCGTTGGCAAATACGGCGGCATCCACACAAGCCATGACCGCAGGAGAGGCTGGGAGAGCGAACCCCGTGGGGGCAGAGACCTCATCGTCACAACGATTGACAGCGAGCTCTGGTCCATCAGAGAATGCATAAAGATCGGGGAGGACGCCGGAATCCCGACAACCTGGACACACGCAAAGGCCTGTGGGGAGGTCAACAGGGGGAAGGTCGGAGAATGGCTTAAGGAGATAGACTTCGCCCGCAGGCGAGGCGTCGATGTCGGGGTCGATGCATACCCCTGGACCTACAGGGGAGGGCTGGTCCATGGCTTCCCGACCTGGGCTGAGGAGGGCGGACCAGAGAAAGTCAGGGAGCGGCTGAAAGATCCTGAGACGAGGCAGAAGATCCGAGACATCGTGAGGAAAAATATGGAGTCGGTGGTGGCTGAACAGACTTGGGATAGGACGCTCATCCTCTCAGCCAGTGAGCAGGATAAGGACCTGATCGGGAAGACTATGGCGGAGGCTGCGAAGATTAGAGGAATGGAGCCTGTTGACCTCTATCTGGATAGAATGGAGAAGGGTAGGACCCTTGAAGGTATAGGAGAGGCGATGGTGGAAGAAGACGTGAGGACTCTGCTGAGGCATCCGCTCACAATGGTCTCGACCGACGGCTCAGCTATGCCCGCCGACCCGACGAGGAAGACCCACCCCAGAAACTTCGGCACGTATCCCTTGATCCTGAGGAAATACGTGAGGGAGGAGCGCCTACTCACCCTAGAAGACACGATAAGAAAGATGACCTCCACGCCCGCGAACAGGCTCGGTATCCTAGACCGTGGACTCCTGAGACCCGGCTTCTGGGCGGACATAGTCGTCTTCGACCCCCTCAACGTCGGTGAGCTGTCAACCTACACCGAGCCTATGAGGTATCCAGAGGGAATAGAATACATCTTCGTCAACGGCGCCCTGACAGTGGAACATGGAAAACACACTGGGGCTCTCGCTGGAAAGCCGCTGAAGCACAGATCAGCCGAGGACTGACCCAAAACTTTTCCCCTTCTTTTTTATAGTTCTTTTAAGATTCTGCTATTCATCCTCTGCTGTAGCGGTCTAACGTGCAGGGAATCGCGGCAACCATTAAGGCTTATATTTCTTGGATTTAGCAATTAATGATTATGATTCCGTCGTTCAGTGGTTCAAGGACCTTCAAAAGCGTCGGCATAGACATCGGGTCAACAACGACTCACTTAATTTTCTCTAAGTTGACCCTCGCTTTTGTCGAGGAGAAACACAAGTTTGAAGTTGTAGAGAGAGACATAGTATATCGTTCACCGATCTCGCTGACTCCTTTTGCGGAAGGCTACTTCATCGACATCGAGAAGCTCTCCTCAATCCTATTCTCAGCATACAAAGACATCGGATACTCGCCTGACGTGATAGACACAGGCGCAATAATCATAACTGGAGAGGCGTCAAAGAAGTATAACGCCGAGAAGATCGTCAACCTCTTCGCGGGGCAGATGGGGAAGTTCGTCTGCGCCACAGCGGGTCCGAACTATGAAGCAGTGCTCGCAGCTTACGGCTCAGGCGCCGTCGAACAATCTGAAAAGAATGGGCTGACGATTATGAATGTTGATGTCGGTGGAGGCACATCGAAGATCGCTGTAGCTAGGAAGGGCGAGATCGTGGACACTGCCTGTATCTCAGTTGGAGCCCGTCCGATCGTTATGGATGACGCGGGCAAGGTGGTCAGAGTTGAGGAGACGGCTGAGATCATAGCCAAGGCGAGAGGCATCCCCATAGAAGTGGGCGGAATTCTGTCCAAAGACGATCAGGAAAAGTTTGCGGCGACATTGGCACAATGCCTTTGCGAGGTGATGAGTCGAGGCAACCTCTCGGATCTCACACAGCGGCTCATGGTAACATCTCCACTGAGCTACGAGGGGAAGATTGACAGGATAACCTTCTCAGGTGGCGTGGCTGAATACGTCTATGAATATACCCACGAGGACTTCGGAGACTTGGGAAGGTTCTTAGGAGAAGAGATAAGAAGGGTCTCAGAATGGCTTGGAATCCCTGTAGTTGAACCTGTGGAGAGGATACGCGCAACAGTCATCGGCGTCTCTCAATATACCCTTCAGGTCAGCGGGAACACCACCTTTCTATCGAGTCCAGATCTCCTACCTCTAAGAAACCTCCCAGTAATTTCACCCAACTTTGTCACCAATGTGATGACGGAGGAAGGCATAGAAGAAGTGATCAGAAAAGCTCTTGAGATGCACGACATCGCCGAGGGAGATGGAGAGTTCGCCCTTGCCTTCCGCCGCTCCGTCATAAACCACCCCTCCTACGAGACGATGAAAACCCTAGGCAGCGCCGTAATCTCAGCCCTACAGAACACTATAAGGAATAAGAAGTCAGTCGTTCTAGTGTTTGAGGCTGACATCGGGATGGGGATGGGGAGAGTCATCAAAGAGGATCTCGGATCCAAGTGTAACTTAGTCTCCATAGATGAGATCAGGCTCCAGGACTTCAATTTCATAGATATCGGTGAGCCAGTAGATAAAGGAGGTTTTATCCCAGTGATAATAAAGTCCCTCGTCTTCTCCACGAGCACAAGTTAGCGAGGGATGTTCACTAGGTGCCTATCTCAGTCGAGAGCTTTCTGATGATGGAGTGCAGGGTAGCATTGAGGCATAGGCGAAGCTTTATAAAGAAAGGGTTCTGGAAGGTAATATCTTGAATGTAGAGTAAAAAACTATAAATACTATAAGAGTAACTTTTTTCTTCACTGATTAGGTTCCTCGGTTGGAGGCTATGTACGCCAGTGATCTAGATCCGAAGCTCGTTGAAGAGATTATTGAGAAGATTGCTAGGGCGGTCTCTAGGGCTGGGATGGAAATGCCTGCGATATTGCTCCTTTCCTCGATAACGCCCTTGAGCTGGGTTGGCAGTCAGTTCGGTAGGGCTCTTGTGGCACCGTTATTTGGGTTGATCAGCTGGGACACCATGAACAAGGCTGACCTATACTTCATGATCTTTGAGGAAAGGGGCAACATTCGACGTCTGATCAAGCGGATTGAGGAGCTTGCCGAGGCATCCGATCAGCAAAAAGAAAAGGGGAAAACGGATGGGAAATGACTTTGCTTCTTGTTGAGCAGAAGTTCGCAACGGGTAAAGGACTGGATCTAATAGCTCTGGTGATCATCTGGGCACTCGTCTTGTACTACATTTACTTGAAGAAAGGCGAGGTATGGATAAGGAGACTCCCCGCACTAGACTTCATCGACGAGTCTATTGGAAGAGCAGCCGAGATGGGGAGACCTGTCATCGATCACATAGGCGGAGGCTCGCCGTCGGAAGAAAATGCGCCGGCGACCGTCGCTGGGTTATCGGTTCTCGGCTACGTTGCCAGGCTCACAGCCAGACATGGGGTGGAGCTGATCTCTCCTATGCAGGTACAATCTACCATTCCCATGGCACAGGATGTTATCAGAACTGCTTATACGATGGAGGGGAAGGGCGATGTCTTCGAGGCAAACATGGAGGAGATGTTGGTATGGGCACCATCAAATGCCAATTTGGTGGCTTTGATCCAGAGGAAAAGACCAGCGGTACATATAATCATCGGACCCACCTGGCATGAAGTGATGCAGACCCTTGAGATGGCAGGAAGGCTCGGAGCTGTTAATATAGGTGGGACAAACAGGGTGATACAGATACCGATAGTCTGCGCAGTCTGTGACATGTCTCTCATTGGAGAGGAGATTTTCGCAGTGGGCGCCTATCTGAGTAAGACAAAATCAATGGTAGGGAGCTTGGCGGCTGAGGATTGGTGTAAGATCGCAACAATGTTCTTCAGCATCTTGGGAATTGTACTGGCGACGTTGGGGCCTTCATTCGTCAAGCCTCTCACTGATCTGTTTCTTTGGTGAGGTGAACTGTGATGGCAATGAGAATAGTTAGGCGGCAGGTTCCACTTGTCTTAACGTTCCTTACAGGGATGATCTATGTCTCAGAGTGGTTCGTAAGGGAAACAGTCTTAACGGATATGACGACTGGAATAGCGAATTTCATACAGACAGCGACCGTCTTCGTGTTCTTATTCTCGACTATAAATCTGACAGTAATACATGTAGCCAGGATTAGGCGTCAACTTAGGGGACCTAAACAGCTCAGAGAAATCTTCCTGAGTAGTTTTCTACTCGCAATGATATACATAGTGGGCATAGTATCCGCATACTATACAGTCGTACGAGGTTGGAAATTACCAAGCGCGACACCGGAATACATGTGGTGGTACAACAATTGGTATCTTTCCAGTAGCGCGACAGCCTATGCTGGAACGCTTTTCTACATCATAGCCGCGACGTACAGGATATTGAGGATCCGTTCAAGGGAGAGCTTGGTCCTAATCATAGGCTTTTTCATAGCTCTCCTTTATACGACACCTGTTGCAACGTCATACATATTCGGTCTGTCTTCACTGGGTGAGTGGCTCGATCGAATAATCGTCACAGCTGCAAATAGGGCGATTATGATAGGTGTCGGCATAGGAGCTATACTGATGGGGATACGGACGCTGTTAGCAATGGAGACAGGCTACTTAGGCGCAAGGGAGGAGTGAGGCAAATGGCTGAGAAACCAGAGCTTAAGGAAAAGAAGACAATCTGGGACAAGCTGCAGGATCTGCCAGTATCTAGCCTCTTCATCTTGGTTATCCTGTCCATGTCCATAATCTACGTATATCCCATTGGCTTGCCTGTTCCTATCACACAGATGGCGAAAGACACCTTCAATGCGCTTAATACCCTACCCTCGGGCTCATACATATGGATATACAACGCATATGCAACAGGGTCAATTGCCGTCCATGAACCAGGCCTCATAGCGATCCTCAGACATTCGATTGCTAAGCACTTTAAGATCATCCTCTGGAGTGCCGACACTCCAATCATGCTGTTTCCAAGAGTACTCGAAAAAATCAAGCCAGACCTCGACAGGGCGAATTACGTATATGGAAAAGACTGGGCTTATCTATATATCCCAGGAGGAGAGCCCATATGGGCGAACATCCTTCAAGATGTGTGGTCAGTCGTCACCGTGGACAAGGATGGCAAACCCTTCACACAGATGCCCTTAATGGTAGATATCAAGAATAGGGGACCTACATACAACAGTGTAAACATTGTATTCTTCCAGACCACGGGTGGAGAGACAGTGGATGGGATGGTGCGCCAGGTGAATGTAAGATACCATCAAATGACAGGGGTCAGGCTCATCGGTCAGATACTGGAGATCATGGTTCCCGCCGCAAGACCTTACTACAATGCTGGCAACATGGATGGAATAATGAACGGTGGGGTAGGGGCTGCTGAATACGAACTTCTCCTCGGTCGCCCAGGCGCAGCATTGAAAGTCACAGACATGCTATCACTTGCCCAGCTAATTGTATTGGCCTATTGGGCAGTGGGAAACGTAGGCTTCTTCATGAAGCGTTACAGCAGAGCAAGTGTACCAAAGGGAGGGGGTTAAAAAATGGAGTTTATCGACATAGTAGGTGTATGGATTGCTGCGATCCTCACAATCGGAATAACGAGCATATCCTTCAAGGAGACGTTCTTCTCAAGATGGTCCGAGGTCACCTATCTCGCTATGGGAACGCTCACCTCTATAGTCTGGTTCCCAACAGACCTAAGGCGGTACGTCCTCGAAAGAGTAGCCCCAGGCGGCGCTTGGATACCACTAGGACCAAGAGGAGGATACCTCTTCGTCATATTCGCCGTACTCATCGGCATCATAGCCTACGGCAGATATTCAAGGAAGTACTTCTGGCTCTACAGATACTACCTATCTCTAAGTGTAGGCACTGGCATCGGGGTCGCTATGAGAGGATTCATCGGGGCTAACTTCTTGGACCAGATAAGGGCTAACTTCCTCTCGCTTGTAGTGCCAGGAGACGCCTACACGAGCTTTAACAACACCGTCATGTGCGTGGTCGTACTTTCTAGTCTAATATACTTCATCTTCACCTTCAAAGCCATCGAGAATCCAACGGTGAGGAGGATCTCCATCATAGGACGCTACTTTATGATGATCGCCTTCGGAGTGACCTTCGGCACAGGAATCACCACCAGAATCAACCAGTACGCAGGGCGCATCGAATTCCTAATCATAGAGTGGCTAGGAATAAAGCCCATAGCATAAATCCCTCTTTTTTTGTTTATAAACTCGGACTCAAAATAGGTAACCTACTCACTGAAAGAACTAATTCTTAAATGTGTCATAGCTTGATGCACCTATGGTGTTATGAATGTCGTTTAAAGGTAAGGTAGCCTTAGTGACAGGGTCTGGACATGGAATTGGAGAGGCAACAGCTAAGCTCTTAGCAGAACAGGGTGCCTCTGTCGTCTGCAACGACAAGGCTCCTACCTGCGAGAGAGTGGCTGAAGAGATCAATGCCCGTGGGGGCAAGGCTATAGCCTTCGTCGCAGACATAACCGATGCGAGGGGGGTTAAGGCTATGATCGAGAAGACTGTTGAGGTCTTTGGGAGGTTGGACATACTCATTAACAACGCTGGCTGGTGGGGCGTGCCAAGAAACCAGCCTATAGAGGAGGTGAAGGTGGAGGATTGGAACCGAGTTTTGGATGTGAACCTCAACGGGCATTTTCACTGCGTCAGGTTCGCTGTCCCCTACATGAAGAAGCAGGGCTACGGCAAAATTGTGAATGTCGGCTCAGGGGCAGGCGTGGTCTGGAGCAGAACAGGCATCCACGCCTACGCAACAGCAAAAGCAGCTCTAGGAGGCTTAACAAGACAACTCGCCAAGGAACTTGCGGCGAAGAACATAAACGTCAACTGCGTCGCGCCAGGCTTGGTGAACAGCTATCCTGAGAGAACCGTCAAACCAGAGGACATGACCCCTGAACAGAGAGCTGAACACGAAAAAACCCTTGAAGATATCCCTGCGAGGCGCATAGGCACACCGATAGACATCGCCAAGGTCATCGTCTTCATGGCTTCCGACGACGCCAGCTATATCCACGGACAAACGCTGCTCGTCGACGGTGGACACTGGATGAAGTAACAAGTAAAACCTCACTAACCCCTGAATTCAATCCCTCTTGAAATAGGAGGATTGAACCGATGTCTGAGGAAAGCAGACGGCTTGAGAAAAATGCAGAAGGGTCTTTTGGCAAAACGCTACATATTCGACCATTAAAAACACAGGGCTGCTCTCCTTGGAACATGTAAATCATCACCTTTATCTTCGATAGTTACTTGTCTAGGTCATACCACATAGAGTCGAATTTAGATGTCAAAGACTACCCTTACAGACCAGTAGTTCTCCTCCTTCTTAATCTCCATAAGCGAGTAGGTTACCGCCTTTACATCGATTTTTGGCTCGTGCTGTGTCAGGTCGAAGGGTTCTCCCCAACACCTAGCCTTCAAATACTTCATCTCGTTCTCTGTGATTTCGACGCTGATCTTCGAGAAGACGAGGTTCTCTGTGTCCTTCAGGAAGAGGAACTCCTCGAGGAAGTTGTAGAGGAGCTCACCGAGGTCAACTCCACTCACCTCAAATTCTCTCCTCTCCTTGGGTATTATGTACTTCAAGGTTGTCATTGCGTTCACCATGCCCAACGCCATATTCGCAAAAGCTTCCTCAAGAGTTGCGCCGTAGCTCCGAATAGCCAAGTCGGCAGTAGCCTCACCCTCCAAGTACTCAAACCGCTTCATAATCCCCGTTAAGGTTAAAGAAACCCAGACATTTAAACAAAACCCTCTTTTCTCCCTAGAAGCCTATAGGTTTGAATCCCACTCTTCAATAATCCATGAATCCTAGTAACTTTTGATGGTTATTTCCGCTTTCTGAAGCTTAGCATCGCTCACACATCACAGAGATACGAGCCCTCGAATCTAATAGATCAACACTTATACACCTATAATCGCAACAACATGATTGGCAAAGATGAGAGAGCCTGAAATGTTTGACCCTATGAGGAAGCTACTAGAGAGTAAAGGGTACAAGATAATATCACAGAAGAGAGGAAGAGAGCCCGGACCCGACATCATGGCTGAACACCAAGGCCGTAGGCTAATCATGGAAATGAAGGGCGATAGCGCCGCACTTGATGTTGACCTCGGAACAGGTATATTCCAGTTATTTCGTCACATACGTGAGAATCGAGATGAAGACTACGCCTTAGGAATATCAGAAGCCTATGTGAGATTGGCTCGCCAAATAGAATACCCTCTGAAGAAGCTAGGCATAAAGGTCTTTGTCGTAAATGGCAAGTCGTATCAACTCTGGTAGTAGGCGTCTATAGGAAAGATTACGGAACAGCTCTACTTCAAAGGAGTGAAACGCCTTAAGTTCACTTCGTTTGATCGATTTTATAGATGCTGGCTTACATGTTAACATTGAGTTGTGACTTAAGACTAAGTCCCTTTGATTATATGAAAAAAAAGTCTCAGATTTAAACGCTTAAACCTCTTCTAGAAGTCTGAAGAACTCCTCTCTGCTTAAACCCGCTTCCTTTATTACTGCTCTAATCAATCCTGGCTTAACATCTTTGCCAGGATGAACAGGTGTCACTATCCGAGTTCCCCTCTCATCGATCATGATTACATGTGAGCCTTTTTGACGGATAACTTTGAACCCAGCTCTTTCAAGAATCTTTATGATCTTTTGAGGAGCTAAGGGCCTTATCCTAGGCAAGGGTCTTCACTTTCTGTATTCCGACCACTCTATGTAGTAGGAATTCCTTCTTCTCCTCTTCGGTTACAGTCTCTAAGTAAAGCTCTATCGCTTCTTTCACGTTCTCCATGAGTTCTTGCAGTGTGTCTCCCTGAGTATGACAACCCGGTAACGTCGGCACAAAAGCTACATACCCCCCTGTCTCATCCTCAATGATGACGATGTCGAACTCAACCATACTTTCTCAGTAACTACTTCCTCTAAAGGCACTATAAAAGAGTATAGGCTATAAAAACATAAGCCTTTAGGCATGAATATTGAGAAAAATCACGATCAGCGGATCACAAAAACATTAAACCCAGGACTTTCTCCTTCCAGTCAAGGTGAGGCGATGCCTGGGACTTTTGGGAAGGGGACGGTCTCCCAGATGTTGGTGACTCCGCAGATGTAACGAGTGAATCTCTCGACGCCTATGCCGAAGCCTGCTGAGGGAACGATTCCCTCCCTGAGCATCTCAAGGTACCAGCCGTAGGCAGCAGGGTCTTCTCCGCGTCGCTTCATGCGGTTGAGGACCTTTCCATACTCGTATTCTCTTTCTCCTCCTGAGACTGCTTCTCCGAATCCCTCGGGGTAGAGGAGGTCGAAGTCTCTTAGGATGCCTAGGCGCTCTGGGTCTTCTCTGTCGTAGAATCCTCGGGCTGTTTCAGGGTAGTCGTAGATGAAGAAGGGCTCGTCGAAGAGGCTGGACAAGTGCTCCTCAGCGTCCCAAGGAATCTCCGAATCATAGTCGAGATCGAAGCCTTCTCCTCGGAGCAAGTCTATCGCCTCTTGATAACTCAACCGTTTGAAGGGAACCCTTGGAACTCCCAGCTCTCTTCCCAGCGACTCCAGTTCCTCTCGGCAATTATTCTTGATTCTCTGACAAGCATATTGCTGCATCCGTTCCGCAAGGTTCATCACATCATGGTATGATGCCTTGGCGACCTCTAGGTCTAACTGCCTGAACTCGGCGAGATGGCGTCCCGTCTTCAAGGACTCCAAGGGTTCAAGACGAACATTGGGCGACAATGCGAAAACCTTTCCAAGAGAGCAGACAGCCATTTGCTTGTAGAGTATCATGCTGCTCATCACCTTGAACTCGTGCCCGTAATAGTCGACGGAGACCTGCTTCGCTCCCCTGATGCCTGGGTCCGTGACTGGTCCTATGATCGGGGCCAGTATCTCGAGGAAGTCCTCCTTTCTCAGGAAATCTCTTAAGGCAGAGAGAGCCTCATCCTGAACAACCAGTATCGACCTCATCTTTGGGCTCCTGATGTCTAGGTATCGTCTCTGGAGTTCCTCGCTGAGACGGTGTTCCCCATATCCCATTTGCAGTCCACCTGTGAGTATTAAAGGGAATGCGACTTATATATAAAATTATTTCAATGTCTTTCGTATTTTTTATGAATATGATAAGTCTTTTATATTTGAAACGGTAATTTTTACCTGTGAGTCCATTGTCAGTTGATGAGAAGGACATCGAGATATTGAGGATGCTTCAAGGAGATTGCAAGAGACCTGTGAAGGATATCAGCGAAAAGATCAATAGCCCAATCACGACGGTTTACACGAGGATAAAGAGGCTTGAAGACTCTGGCGTAATTAAGGGGTACAAGGCGATCTTGGACGCGGAGAAGCTAGGGAAAGGGACGACAGCCTTCATCCTAGCTTCTTTCAGCTATCGGTTGCCTGGCACGGATAGGATCTTGTCTCAGAGAGATATAGCTCGGGAAGTCGCACGGTTTCCAGAGGTTCAGGAGGTCAGTATAATCACTGGAGACTGGGATATTCTAATAAAGATTAAGGAGAAGGATGTGGTTTCCATCGGCAAGTTCGTGGTCGACAGGCTGAGAACGGTCAGGGGGATCGAGAAGACTTTGACGTGCATGGTCTTTGACTCGGTCAAGGAAAGTCCAGAAATCTCTTTGTGATGAGCTCTCATCACCTTTTTTCTAATAGTAACTCTTCAGAGATACAAAACATTAATAGAGACATTCATCAACTATCCCATAGTGTGGTTGTGATGAGCGGGCTTCTTCTTGTACGAGACGCCATGGTCACGAACGTCAAAACTGTAAGGGTCGACGACTCTGTTCTTGACGCTGTGAAGAAGATGAACAAATTCAGAATAGGCTCAATAATCGTCGTCAGCGGCGACCGTCCCGTCGGAATCATCACCGAGCGAAACATCCTCCAGCGGGTGGTTGAGTCAGGCATCGATCCGATGGTTATCAAGGCTAGAGAGATCATGTCAGCGCCCCTCATAACCATAGAGTCTCATGTCCCGTTGGAGGAGGCAGCGAGGCTGATGGTGAGACATGGGGTTAAGAAGCTACCTGTCGTCGATGATGGTAAACTCGTCGGTATGATCACTACCAGCGACCTCGTCAGAGCCAGCCCCATCCAGATCAGCATCATCGAGGAACTACTCAAGATCAGGGTGAAATAACGTCCCTATCGCCCGAGCTTCGGATACTATCATATTCTGAAGATTAGCAAC
>Ga0209314_10001086_pt1 | contig 12282 bp, 11 predicted proteins | sample I19B2metaG_FD_184146 | JGI IMG/M metagenome (GOLD analysis project Ga0209314, IMG submission 184146) | Lake sediment bacterial and archeal communities from Gulf of Boni, Indonesia to study Microbial Dark Matter (Phase II) - ​I19B2 metaG... | ecosystem: Environmental > Aquatic > Freshwater >...
GACTCCCATAGCCGCGACAGACACGAGCGGTTAAGGGACAAAGAAAGAGGGGCCACGCCTCTGGGGCGTGGTCCCTTTTGAGTGCCTTTTGTGAATCAGGGACGGGAACCAGGCTCAGGCCAGGGGCTCAAAGCGGGCGGTGAAGTGACGAAGCACCGGGGGCTCGTAGGTGAACCGCACGCCCCGGACTTCATCCCGACGGCGGTAGACGTCAATGACGCTCTTCGCCACCCAGTCCAGGTGACTCTGCGTATAGGTGCGACGCGGGACGGCCAGACGCAGCAGTTCCAGGCGGGCGTAATCATGCTCACCTGTGGCTGGATTGCGGCCGCTCAGCACCGTGCCGATCTCCACGGTGCGGATGCCGCCCTTGATGTAGAGTTCTACGGAGAGGGCCCAGGCCGGGAACTGATCCTGGGGCACGTTCGGCAGGAAGCGGCGTGCGTCCAGGTAGACGGCATGGCCGCCGGGGGGTTCCACGATCGGCACTCCGGCCTCACGCAGCCGGTCCGCCAGGTAAGCCACCTGCCCCAGGCGGTGTGCTAGGTAGCCCACGTCCACCACTTCACGCAGACCCTGGGCCATGGCGTCCAGATCACGGCCGGCCAGGCCGCCGTAGGTGGGGAAACCCTCGAACAGGATGGCCCAGTTGCTGCACTCCCGGTACAGGGCCTCGTCGCGCAGGGCAATCATGCCGCCGATATTAACCAGGGCGTCCTTCTTGGCCGACATGGTGATGCCGTCGGCCAGACTCATCATCTGCCGCACGACTTCCGGCACCGAGAGGTCGGGGCGCTCTCGCCGTTGGATGAAGAAGGCGTTCTCTGCAAAGCGTGCCGCATCCAGGAACAGGGGCTTGGAGTGGCGGTCGCAGATCCGGCGCACCTCGGTCAGGTTCTCCAGCGATACCGGCTGGCCGCCGCCGCTGTTGCAGGTGACTGTTACCATTACCAGCGGCACCCGTTTGCCACGCTCCGTCAGCAGGCGGTCCAGGGCCGCCGTGTCCATGTTTCCCTTGAAGGGATGAGCTGACGCCGCCTCGTATCCTTCGGGGCAGAGCAGATCGACAGTCTCGGCGCCCCGGTGCTGAACGTGGGCCTTGGTCGTGTCGAAGTGCATGTTATTGGGCACCAGGTCGCCGGCCTTCAACATGGAGGTGAAGAGCACATGCTCTGCGGCGCGGCCCTGGTGCGTGGGAATCACGCAGGGAAACCCCAGAACCTCCTCGACGGCTTCTTTCAGGCGGTAGAAGGAACGCGAACCGGCGTAAGCCTCATCCCCATCCATGACCGCACCCCACTGCCGCTGGCTCATGGCGCCCGTGCCGCTGTCCGTCAACAAATCGATGAAGACATCTTCCGACCTGAGGAGGAAGGGATTGTACCCGGCCTCGGCAATCAGGCCACGACGCTCCTCGACGGTGCTCTGCCGGACCGGTTCTACCACCTTGATGCGATACGGCTCCAGGATCGGAAGATTTTCCATGCGGGCGCCCCCTTTTCATCCCCAGCGTACACAGTCGGTACCCAAAAAGGAAGGTTTTACCCTGGCACCTCACAGAAGGATGCCGCAGCGGCGCGCCGACCCCCAAACGGGAAGCCGTGCCGCTATGGCGCGGCTGTAACAAAATCCCGCCACGGAAATGAACCGGCCCGGTTGCGTCGACTTGTCCGGGTATGTTACGATACATGAGCAACTTGCCCGCGGAGAGATACCCAAGAGGCTGAAGGGGGCGGTTTGCTAAATCGTTAGTAGGAGGTAACTCCTAGCGAGGGTTCGAATCCCTCTCTCTCCGCCACTTTTGATCAACGGAGCCGCCCCGGACGGGGCGGTTTTACTTTGCCGGGTTGCTCAGATTTGCCACCGGGCCATCCCTTGCAAAGGCAAAAACCCTGTGGTATTCTACTCTGTGCAGGTGCCGAGCCACCTGCAAAACCGAAATACGCGCCCGTAGCTCAGCTGGATAGAGCGTTTGACTACGAATCAAAAGGTCACAGGTTCGAATCCTGTCGGGCGCGCCATTTTCTTACTGACGGCATTAACCTTCATGCGCCCGTAGCTCAGGTGGATAGAGCAGCGGTTTCCTAAACCGCGTGCCGGTGGTTCGAGTCCTCCCGGGCGCGCCAATTTGCCGGTCCCACGTCGAGGTCACATGGACTACTCGCGGATGGAAGCATTCATGCGGGAAGCCCTGGTGGAAGCCGAAACGGCCTTCCGCCACGGTGAGATACCGGTAGGAGCCCTGGTCGTACGCAACGGCGAGGTCATCGCCCGAGCGCATAACCGTCGCGAGGAACTTCTGGACCCGACGGCACACGCCGAAATCCTGGCCATTCGTCAGACCGCAGAGAAGCTGGGGACCTGGCGTCTCGCCGGGACCGCTTTGTTTGTAACCCTCGAGCCCTGCCCCATGTGCGCCGGCGCTCTGGTTCAGGCCAGAGTCGACACCGTGGTCTATGGAGCGAGAGATCCCAAAGCCTGGGGCACCCTGACGGTGCGTGACGTGGCGGAAAACGCCGCGGTTAACCACCAGGTGCGGGTCATCGGCGGGGTGCTGGAAGAGGAGTGTCAAGCTCTGCTGCGGCGCTTTTTCGAGGCCAGGCGATAATCGAGACACCGTTGCGGAGAGGTGTCCGAGTGGTTTAAGGTACCGCACTCGAAATGCGGCGTACCCTAATAAGGTACCGTGGGTTCGAATCCCACCCTCTCCGCCATCAAGTTTATATGTTGCCGGCAAGAGCCGGCATCAGTTGTGTAGAGCACGCGGAGAGGTGGCCGAGTGGTCGAAGGCGCACGACTGGAAATCGTGTAGACGGCTAAAACCGTCTCGAGGGTTCAAATCCCTCTCTCTCCGCCATTCATCTTCAAACAGTCCGGCGTTCACAGACGCCGGTCCTCTTGTCTCTAGAGAGTTTTCGCCCTTGGTCGCGCTAGACGGGGAGGTAGCGGTGCCCTGCACCCGCAATCCGCTGCAGCGGGGTTGAACTCCTGCCCGAGGCGTCTTCCTTGTGGGGCTGGCCGGAGCAAGTGGCGACGACGGTTGGGTCCTGCGCAACGAGGCCTTCCGAACCCCGTCAGGCCCGGAAGGGAGCAGCGGTAAGGAATGTGTCGCGTGTGCCGCGGGGACGCCTGACCCGAGCCAACTACCCCGGTATCGACCGGAAGGGACTCGTCGACGGCAGGTGCGCGGCCAGTAGGTTTACACGAGGCTCACCCGAAGGGGTGGGCCTCTTTTCATACTCATGGGGGATACCTGGCGGCGGGGGTTAAGGCTAGCATGATACAAGGACAGCTTCGTTTTCATCAACGCCACGAAACCTTTTGCCTCGTCCTCCGTCCTAAGGGTGCGGATATGGGGCTGAACGAGAAATGGAGGCGTGACCATCTTGTCGGCCCAGACCGTTCCGCTGGATGATCTCGTGACGCGAGCCAAGCGGGACCCCCAGGTATTCGGAGAGCTGTATGACCAGTATTTCAGTAAGGTCTACGCCTTCGTCTATCGCCGGGTGGACGACCGCCAGACGGCAGAGGACCTCACGGCCGACGCCTTCCTCAAGGCCATGCGCAACCTGGGCAACTTTGAGGGAACGGCCGCCAGCTTCCCCGCCTGGCTCTTCCGTATCGCAGCCAACGTGGTGACGGACTACTACCGCTCGCTACGGCACCGGTCCGCCCCCCTGGAGCTGGACCGCTGGGCCGACGAACGTCCTGGGCCGGAGGAGATGGCCATGCTTCAGTCTGAAGCAGATGAAGTCAGGCTGGCCGTCAAATATCTCACGCCAGACCAGCAAGACGTAGTGTTGATGCGCTTCGTAGGGGGCCTCAAGCTGAAGGAAATCGCTGAGGCCACGGGACGGACGGAACAGGCTGTCAAGTCCCTGATGTTCCGGGCTTTGTCCACCCTGCGCCGGCGCCTCCAGGAGCAGAGGGGGCTCGCACGTGAGGGAGTTTGACGACGTCCACAAGCTAATTGAAGAAGAGGCCCAGAACCCCTTTGAGCGGGAAGCCCTGAACGATCTGGTCTCCCTTCTGGCGGAGGGACCGCTGGGAGCCCTGCCCGAAGACGCATTCCGCGACCAGTTGCGACGGACGCTCTTGGCCGAAGCGGCGACGCCGCGGAGGCTGGTTCGGCCCTGGTATCGTACCTCCCTGGCCATGAGCGCGGCTGCCGCAGTGGTCGTGGGGCTGGCCGCAGGGACCACCTTCTGGGGCTTGCAGTATGGCCGCACGGGCACGGCGCCGCAGGCAACCTCTCTCGTTGCCGATGCCGGCAGGGGTTCGCCGGATGATGTAAGCAAGTCCGCGCCCAACGCGCCGGAAGGCACGATGGGAATTGCCTCGACGACGCAGGAGCCAGCCGTCCCAGGTGCCGGTGTCGCCTCACCCCAGCCCTCGCTCGCCGCCCCGTCCGGCGGGGTGTCCAGCCGGGCCATGGTGCGGCCCGCCCAGCGCGACGGCTCCATGGTTCGCGTGGAACCGGGCACCGCCACCTTCACGCTGGAGGCCTCCCTGCCCGCGTCCCGGACAGACTTGCCTGTCTACCACATGGTGCAGTTGAGCCTGGTTCCCGCCGACGTTGAGGCCGTTGCCGGCCGCCTGGACCTGACCGGTGTTGTCCAGCAAGGGTTCGGCCATCTGTGGCTGGGGAGCCCACTGGCGGGCCAGGAAGCTCCTGTGGAGGGTCTGCCGCCCTACAAGCAGGCCGGTCGCTGGCTGGTGGCCAGCCCAGACTGGGGCAGCGGCTGGAGCTATCTCTACCGCGACGATACGCCGGCCTCGGCCTCGGGTTCGGGCTCTCCGGCGGCTACCCTGACCGAGGCGGAAAGGGCCCTCCGTTCCTTCCTGCAGAAGGCCGGGATGCCGGGCGCCGATGAGGCCGGCCTGATTGTGCGCCCTGAAGAGAACGGCAGCTACTGGGGAGATTTGCGCCTGCGCCTCGCCGACACCGACGTGGTGGATGCGGGCGGAGCGCTCCGGCTGGACGCATCCGGCCGGGTCATCTACGCCTCCTGGCCGGCCCTGAGCCTCACGCAGGCGGGATCGCGTCCGGTACAATCGCCCGAACAGGCTCTGACCGCTTTGCGCTCCATGCCCTTCGAGTGGTACAAGGGTGGCCCCAAGCTGACGGTGACGCGCGTGGCCCTGGTGTACCGGTGGCCCCTGATGACTTCGCCCGGGGCGGAGGCGGACGTGGAACCGGCCTATGAGTTCACCGTGCGGGATGCAGACGGCAACCAGTCGGTCCTGTACGTCCCGGCCTGGCGCTAAACAGGCGCCTCGCCGACAACCGAGATGCGCAACACAGGCGCAGGCACCCACCCTCTCCGGGCGGCCTGCGCCCTTCCTTGTCTTGGAAGCCCGGGAGTTTGCGCCCCGGAGAGGGAATGGGCCGCACAAAAACGAACCCTATAAGAAGCCCCGGACAGCGGGGCGGGGAGGTGGCTCAGCCGTGTCTTACGTGGCCCTGTACAGGGAGTGGCGGCCTCAGACATTTGCCGAAGTGGTGGGGCAGGAACACATCACCCGCACCCTGCAGAACGCCGTGCGCCTGGGCCGGCTTGGGCACGCCTACCTGTTGGCCGGGCCCCGCGGCACGGGCAAGACCTCAGTGGCCAAGATTCTGGCCAAGGCCGCCAACTGCACGGAGCGGGGAGACTCCCCCGATCCCTGCAACCAGTGCCCATCCTGCGGGCGCATCAACAGCGGCGCCTCGGTGGATGTGCTGGAGATTGACGCCGCCAGCAACCGCGGCATAGACGAAATCCGTGAACTCCGCGACAAGGTCAAGTACGCGCCGGCCGAGAGCAAGCGCAAAGTATACATCATTGATGAAGTTCATATGTTAACCAATGAGGCCTTTAATGCCCTGCTGAAGACCCTGGAGGAGCCCCCGGGCCACGCTCTCTTCATTCTGGCCACAACTGACCCCCAGAAGATCCCACTGACAGTGCTCTCACGCTGCCAGCGCTTTGACTTTCACCGGCTATCAGCGGCACAGATTCAGGCCCGCCTGGAGGAAGTGGCCGGCAAGGGCAAACTCCAGGTGGATGAACGCGCTCTGGCCCTGGTGGCCCGAGCGGCCGAGGGCGGTCTGCGCGACGCCCTGAGCTTGCTGGATCAGTTGGTCGCGTTCTGTGGGAATACCATTCAGTTGGAGGATGCCCTGGCCGCACTGGGGCTGGCCCCCTCCGAATTGCTGGCCGACATGGCCCTGGCCCTTGCCAGGCGCGACGCTACCACGGCCCTGCGCCTGGTGGACCAGGTGATGCGCCAGGGGAAGGATATCCGGCAGTTCCTGCGCGACCTGATGGGGTTCCTTCGCAACGCCTTGTTGCTCCAGGTCTGTGGCGACGGCGACCAGAGCCTGGTGGACGCTGCACCCGCCGACCTGGGACTGCTTGGCCAGGCGGCCGGCGAGCTCAGCGGCGACCGCCTGCCCGCCATCCTGGCGACCCTGGCGGAAACGGAAAGCGAACTGAAGTGGTCCAGCCAACCGCGGCTCCTGGTGGAACTGGCCCTGGTCAAGCTCTGCAGTCAGGCGGCCCAGCCTCAGCCGGCAATGCAGTCCTTGGCGGAAACCACCGCCCAGCCGGCCGCATCGACACCGACCGCCGTTCAGTCCGCCGGCAAGAATCAGCCTGCGGCCGGCCCGAAGCCGTCGCTGGACCGAAAGCCGGCCGAGAGCGGACCGACCCCTGAGGCGCCAACGCCGGCGCCGCCCCCCGGCGAACTGACCCTGGAGGCGGTTGTGGCGCGCTGGCCCGAGGTGCTCCGTTACGCCAAGGAGTCCCGGCCTCTGGTCTACCAGATGCTCAGCAAGGGGATACCCGTTCGGCTGGAACAGGGCCGGCTCTATATTCAGTTCGCCAAGGGCCTTTCGACCTATGACAGAGGCCAGATGAGCCGTGGCGAACGGCGGGCCGTGGTTGAGGAGGCTGTGAGCACCGTCCTCGGTGCCAGTCTTTCGCTGGCGGCCGTTGTCGAAGGCAGTGAACCGTCTCCCCGCCCCCGCAGCGAGCCGCAGCCTGTTGCGCCCCAGGAAGACCCGGCGGTCAAGCGCGTGCTGGACTTCTTCGGCGGCGAAGTTGTGGAAATACGCAAGGACAGCTAGCCTGTGCTGGTTCAGCCCAGCCCCGGCAAGGAGGAGCTTCGCCATGATGAACATGGGCAACATCAACAAGATGATGAAACAGGTGCAGCAGATGCAGGCCAACATGCAGAAGCTGCAGGAGGAATTGGCGGACCGCACCATCGAAGCCACCGCCGGCGGCGGCATGGTGACGGTGGTGGTGACCGGCAAGCAGGAACTGCGGTCCATCGTCATCAGGCCGGAAGCCGTCGACCCCGAGGACGTTGAGATGCTTCAGGACCTGGTTCTGGCTGCCGTCAATGAGGGCCTGCGCAAGGCGGGCGAGATGGCGGCCGCGGAGATGGCCAAGGTCACAGGCGGCATCAAGATGCCGGGGATGTTCTAGTTCATGTACTACGCCCAGCCCATCGCCCGGCTCATTGACGAGCTGACGAAACTACCGGGCATCGGCCCCAAGACGGCCCAGCGCCTGGCCTTTCACCTGCTGTTCCAGCCGCGGGAAGAGGTGCAGGCCCTGGCCGAGTCGATGATGGTGGCCCGGGAGAAGGTCAAGTACTGCAGTGTCTGCCAGAACCTGACCGATAAGGACCCTTGCGCCATCTGTTCCGCCTCGGGACGGGACCGCAGCCTCATTTGCGTGGTGGAGGAGCCCCGTGACGTGGTGGCATTGGAGCGGACCCGGGATTATAAGGGTCTCTACCACGTGCTCCAGGGCGCCATCTCTCCCATGGAGGGCATCGGCCCGGACGACCTCAAGCTGCGAGAGCTGCTGGCTCGGCTCGGCGACGGCCAGGTGCGCGAGGTCATCCTGGCCACCAACCCCAACATCGAAGGCGAAGCCACCGCGATGTACATGGCCCGTCTCTTGAAGCCGATGGGCCTGCGCGTTACCCGCCTGGCCCGCGGCCTGCCGGTCGGCGGCGACCTGGAGTACGCGGACGAAGTGACGCTGAGCAAGGCCCTGGAAGGCAGAAGGGAAATCTAGGCAGCCCGGATTCTCAGGCGAATTTTGGAGTGACATCAGCCAAAGGCCCATGCTGCGACCATGGCCGGCCCACGAAAAGGTGGGCCGGCCTAGCTTTTCAGGTATAGCCTCCCCCAGTTTTTGCCGATACTACGGGACGCATCTAGAGGCATAGCTTTCCTGTGGGATCGGGGAGGAACGGGTGATGGCCGTGAAAGAAACCATTTTGAAGGCGCTGTCGTCGTGGCCGCAACGACTTGTGGCCGACGACATGGGTGTGGGGGTTCCCGCGCCCCTCGCCAACCCCAGCTTCCTGGAGCTGGTGGAACAGGCCAGGCAGGATTGGCTGGCGGCCAAGTCTTATTTTGAGAGTGTGTCAGAACCGGACCTGGTTGACCACGCCATCTACCTGGTGGAGGCGGCCGAGACCAAGTACATGTACCTGCTTCGCAAGGCACGCAACGGTGCCAACCTTGGCACGACGTCCTGAGGCATAGGCCGGAGACAGCCCCCGTATACATAGTGTGACGGATACGGGGGTGGGCCTATGACATGGACGACCCTACTCGCTTACGCCTTCGGACTGCTGTTGGTGTACGCCCTGGCGCGCGTTCTCTATACGCCCCTGCGATGGGCCCTGACCCTGGTCGTCAACGGCCTCGTGGGAGGAGCCGCCCTGTGGGTGTTGAACGGGGTGGGCGGGTTGGTTCACTTCGCTCTGCCCGTCAACCCGCTGACTGCACTGATCGTGGGCGTGTTGGGCTTGCCGGGTCTGATCCTGATTGTACTGCTGAAGTTCTGGGTCTACGGCTGACAGGGGCTGCGATTTGCATACGCGGGCCGTTCGGCTATAATGGTAACGATACGTTCGAACGGCCAAGACGAGGAGCAAGTAAGCACTCCACTCGGGTTTCAGAGAGCTGGGGAACGCCTGCGGCGTTGCTGCAACCCCGCCCTGCAGAAGTGCTGAAGAGGCCTCCGAGCCGCCAACGGAGACCGCCCGAGGCCGAGGCCCGGCGGGAGTACGAAGGCCGCCTCTCCCCCGTTATCGGGAGCGCGCCGGCTCAGCCGGTGTTCAGAGTGGTCGGGGTGACCCGGCCGAGAAGGGTGGTACCGCGGGAGCACGGCTCTCGTCCCTTTGGGGCGGGGGTCTTTTTGTTTCACTGAGACTACGACACGGAGTTGATGGACATGCCTTCCCCCGTTCGCGTCCGGCTGGCGCCCAGCCCGACGGGCCCCATTCACGCGGGCACCCTGCACACCGGGCTGTTCAACTGGCTGTACGCCCGCAGCCTGGGCGGCACCTTCGTGCTGCGCCTCGAAGACACCGACCAGGAGCGCAGCCGCCCCGAGTGGGAAGAAGTGATCTACCAGGAGATGCGCTGGCTGGGCCTCGACTGGGATGAGGGCCCGGACATCGGCGGCAACTATGGCCCCTACCGCCAGATGGAGCGGCTGGACACCTACCGCGACTCTGCCAGACGCCTTCTGGAGGCGGGGCATGCCTACTATTGCTACTGCACCCCCGAGGAACTGGAGGCGGAGCGCCAGGAGGCCCAGAAGAAGGGCGTAGTCTATCAGTATAGCCGCAAGTGCCGTAACCTGACGGCAGAGGATCGCCGCCGGCGCGAGGACGAGGGGCGCAAGCCGGTCATCCGTTTCCGTGTTCCGGATGGCGAGAAGGTCGTATTTGACGACTTGATCCGCGGCCTCATTGAGACACCCACGGACAGCATCGGCGACTTCATCATCGTCCGGTCCAACGGCATTCCTATCTATAACTTCGCCGTGGTCATCGACGACGTGACGATGAAGATTACTCACGTCATCCGCGGCGAGGGCCACATCTCCAACACGCCGCAGCAGCTGCTCATCTACCAGGCTCTGGGCCTGGAACCGCCGCGGCTCGGGCACATCGGCCACATCCTCGGCAAGGACCGGGCCAAGCTGTCCAAGCGGAACGGCGACGCTTACGTCGGCGACTACCGGGAACGCGGTTATCTGCCGGAGGCTCTGCTCAACTTCATGGCCCTGCTTGGCTGGACACCGGAAGACGGCCAGGAGTTCCTGACGAAGGAAGAGATGATTCGTCAGTTCAAGCTGGACCGAGTCACCCGAGCGCCCTCGGTCTTTGACCCGGATAAGCTGGACTGGATGAACGGCAATTATATTCGCAACCTCAGTCTGGACGAGCTCGCCCGTCGTTCCCTGCCGTTCCTGCAGAAGCAGGGGCTGATGACCGACGCGTTGCAGCCGGCGGACTGGGACCGGATGGTCAAGATTATAGCCACCGTACAGGAGCGCATCCGGACCCTGGCGGAAGTCCCCGGCATGACCGAATTCTTTTTCCGCGATGAACTGACGATCGATCCGGATGCTGCCAAGCTCCTCACGGAACAGAGCCGGGCCTGGCTCGGCCAGGTCCGCGACCGTCTCGCCGTAGTTGAGGTCTTTGATGCCGTCCAAACCGAGGCCGCCTGCCGGGCCTTCGTGGAAGAAAACGGGCTCAAGGCCAAGGCCGTGTTCCAGCCCATTCGCGTGGCAGTGACCGGGCGCACGGTGAGCCCGCCGTTATTCGAGAGTATGGCTCTGCTAGGCCGTGAGAAAACGTTGCGGCGCCTGGACTCCGTCCGCTAGACGTACATTCTGTAGGCCAGATATTGCCGCCCCGAGGCGCTTGCGTGCCAACAGGTCGTCTGTTATAATCGTGTTTGCTCGGCGATATTGCTGGGGATTGGGGTAACGGTAGCCCGGATGACTCTGGATCATCTAGTCCTGGTTCGAATCCAGGATCCCCAGCCAACTAAGATTATTGTTTGGCCCTATCGTCTAGTGGCCTAGGACGCCGCCCTCTCACGGCGGTAACAGGGGTTCGAATCCCCTTAGGGCTACCAAATTTGAAACCGCGCCACATGTTGGCGCGGTTTTGCTTTTGTACGCTGAGATCAAGCCCCGGCGCGTTAGAGGTCACATAAGCCTCGTGGGCCATAAACTAGGCCGAGGTGGTTCTAGATGTCGCTGCAGAAGACCACGCTGGCCGAGGGGTACGATCGTTCGGCGCTTCTGTACGATCAACTAGTGGGAGCCTCCTATGTGGCCGGCGTCAGGCGGCTGCTGGCTCAGCACCCCGTCCCGCCGGGAGCTTCCATCCTGGATGTAGGCACCGGCACCGGCATTGCGCTGTTCGAAGCCATGCGCCAGGCCGGAAGAACGAGCCTGGCCATTGGTGTGGACCTGGCGCCTAACATGGTCCTGCGTGCCACGGCCAAGGCCATGTCGATGGGCCTGCCGGCCCGATTCTTTGTGGCCGACGCCGAACACCTGCCGTTCCCGGACGCCACATTCGACGTGGCCATCTGCAGTTCCGCCTTTCATTGGTTCACCGACCGGGTGGCGGCGGCCAGGGAGATGCTTCGTGTACTTAAGCCCGGCGGTCGCTTACTGCTTGTAAGTGCCTCCGCTCCATGCGGCTGGGAGTGGTTCGTGGCAATGATGGCGGCGGCTCGCCTGGTCACGGGACGACTCGACGCCCTGCAGGTTCCAAACTTACCCTCGCCAGAGGCGGTTGCGGCCTCCTTGATGGCGGCCGGCTTTCAAATCCTTGCGGCCAACCCCACGATGCACAGGACCCCGATGGATCCCGCGGCCATGACCGGCATGATGTCGCTGGTCGTCCCCAACTGGAATGCGAAGATGGACCCCATCACAAGCAGTCGCGTGGCGGAGTTGGGCAACCGCATTCTCTCCATGAAGCAGAGTTCCGGCGGCAACTACACCTGGACGGCCGTTGAAATCGTTGCCGTACGGCCTCTTTTGTCGCTTCCGAGCCGGGCCTTTTGAAGTAAAGTCTTACCTGAGTTACTCTGCATAGCCTGGGATTCCCGGGGAACAATACCCTGGTGCGGCCGCAATTACCGCTTGTCTTTGCTGGCGCGAGGTGATAGACTCAAATTTGTCGCCGCGAGCGACGGCTGCGAAAAGCAGCAGCAGAGCTTCATTTGAAGCATCGGTCAGGCGACGCAGGAACGATTTGGTGGCTTGACTGGAGCAAGAGCCTCTGCTAAGATTTAAAACTGCGGCCGGGACACAGCAGGCTCGAAAGAGCGAGCCGCATATCTCGGAAAACCGCATCGATCCTTGAAAACTGAACAGTGTGCCTGAGGTGAGAAACACAGCTCTAAAGCTGAGTCATCACTTTGAGGACTCAAAAAATGTAACTCGAGCCAAC
>Ga0209314_10001087_pt1 | contig 12278 bp, 13 predicted proteins | sample I19B2metaG_FD_184146 | JGI IMG/M metagenome (GOLD analysis project Ga0209314, IMG submission 184146) | Lake sediment bacterial and archeal communities from Gulf of Boni, Indonesia to study Microbial Dark Matter (Phase II) - ​I19B2 metaG... | ecosystem: Environmental > Aquatic > Freshwater >...
GGATGCCCTCAGCCTTGCCCTGGGCAGCAGGGCTCAGGCAGATTTAGTCAGATCAGGTGAAAAGGAGGCAATCATTCAAGCATCCTTCGATGTGGAGGGCAACGATATCCCTGATCTTGGCATTGATGTATCTGATGGTGTGATCCTGAGGAGATATATTTCTCTTAGTGGAAAAAGCAAGGCATACATCAATGACACGATAGTAAGCCTGCAAAGCCTTGGGGAAGTAGGTAAATCCCTTGTTGATATCCATGGACAACATGAACATCAGAGCCTTATGCATATTGATAAACATAGATTACTCCTCGACTCTTACGGCAAACTCCATGATGACAGAGCAATGGTAGGATCCCTTTATAGCAAGGTTCAAGCACTCAGGGGGGAAAAAGATGATTTAAAACTAAAGGTGAAGGAGAGGGCGCACAGGTTAGACCTGCTCAGGTTCCAGATGAATGAGATAGATACAGCTTCTTTGAAGCCTGGTGAGAAAGAGGCACTCATTGAAGAGAGGACAATTCTGTCAAACGTAAGCAGATTAAAGGAATTAACAGAGACGTCCTATTCAATGCTTTATGGTTCTGAGGGTTCTTGCACAGAGAGGCTTTATTCCGTCATAGCTAAAGTGAGAGAGATGTCCTCTCTTGATCAGAGTTTATCTGAGACTCTGAATTTACTTGAGTCAGCCATTCCCTCCATTGAGGATGCAGCCATCTCTCTGAGAGGATTGAAAGATAAATATGACCTTGAACCTGAAAGGCTTGCTGAAATCGAAGAGAGAATTGAACTCATCAAGAGGCTTGAAAGAAAATATGGAGAAGGTATTGAAACTATTCTGAGTTACCGCGATGAGGCAGAGGAAGAACTCAAGGGACTTGAACTCACAGATGAAAGGCTTGATTCTCTTGAGGCAGAGCTCAAGGAGAAAGAAGATATACTTTTAAACGCTGCCTTTTCCCTCTCTGAAAAAAGGAAAAAGGTGGCTCACATGATAGAGGAACTTGTCAAAAAGGAACTGAAAGAACTTGCCTTCAGCAATGCGGAATTCAGGATAGACATGAGGCAGGAATCTATCACGTCTACAGGGCTTGACAGGGTTGAGTTTATGTTCTCTGCGAACCCGGGGGAACCTCCGAAGCCGCTGATAAAGATAGCCTCAGGTGGCGAGCTTTCGAGGGTCATGCTTGCCTTAAAGACCATCCTTGCTGATGTTGACAATCTGCCTGTTCTCATTTTTGATGAGGTGGATGCAGGAATCGGGGGGAGGACTGCAGAAAGCGTGGGGAAGAAATTAAAGAAGATATCCAATAAACATCAGGCGCTTTGCACAACCCACCTGCCACAGATTGCCTCTCTCGGAGATTTCCATCTCCAGATAAACAAGAGGCAGAGAGATGGAAGAGTATATGTAGAAGTGAAAGAGCTTACCGGCAAGGAGAGACAGGATGAAATTGCACGTATGCTGAGCGGTAAGATCACAGATACCTCTCTGAAACATGCAAAAGAATTACTGGGTAGTATGAAATGAGACAAGCATATTTGAAATCAGGATTTAAACTTGTTTTTCCTTGTAGTCTTGCTACAGGGAGTATTCATTTTGTTTAGAATTTAGATAGCAGGTTTTTTAAAAGAGGTATTTTAATAATGAAAGGTATGATCGTCATAGACAGAGAACTCTGTAAAGGATGTACTTATTGCGTGGATGCATGCCCATTGAGAGTGATTATCATTGAAGATACATTCAACGAGAAAGGCTTTTTCCCTGCTTACCCCGGAGATCAGGAGAAGTGCACTGGTTGTGCAATATGCGCACAGATGTGTCCCGAGGTCGCAATAGAGGTCTATAGAGAAGAGGGTGAATAAGAGACTTGCCATAGGTATCGACCTTGGTGGAACAAATCTCAGGGTAGCGTTGGTCACGAGGGACGGTGAGATAATCAGAAAGGAGAAAGAGCCTACATCCGAAAAGATTCTCGACTCTCTTTTTAGGTTATTAGACAGCATTTTTTCTGAAGATATTGCAGGCATTGGTCTCGGTGTGGCAGGGCTTGTTGATAGAGAAGGCGGGAAAATAACGATCTCTCCGAATATCCCTGCCATAGAGGGGATTAATCTTGCAAAAGAAATAAGAGAAAGATTCAGGGTACCCGTATTCATTGAGAACGATGCAAATGCCGCTGCACTCGGGGAGAAGTGGATTGGTGCAGGAAAAGAATTTTCAGACTTTGTCCTTTTTACTCTTGGCACAGGCATAGGAGGTGGAATAATAAAAGATAAAAAACTTCTCGATGTAGCAGCAGAGATAGGGCATATGACCATAAATACAGATGGTGAAAAATGCCATTGTGGTAATTCCGGGTGTCTCGAGGCTTACGCATCAGCGAGGGCAATACTTTCAAAAGTAGTATCTGCTCTCGAAAAAGGCAGGGAGAGTATGCTAATACGATTCCACAACGGCAACTTTTACAAGCTTTCAGTGGAGGATATTTACAGGATGGCCCTCGAAGGGGATAACCTCGCAAGAGAGGTACTGAAAGAAGCAGGGAGACATCTTGGTATCGGAATCGCAAATATTGTTAATGTAATGAGTCCTGAGGCAATCATCCTTGCGGGTGGACTTGCAGGGGCATGGGATATCTATATCCAGGAGGCAATAAAGGAGGCATCAAAAAGGGCCTTTCAAAAACTCTTTGATACAGTAAAGATCATTCCCTCTTTACTCGGAGAGGATGCAGGTATTATTGGGTCTGCAGGGCTTGTTTTCCATGGATACAGAGAAATATGAAATTTTCAATTTGAATCAAAGAATTCCTTGAAGCTCTGCTTCGGGTATAATATTGTTGTTCTGTTTGTCACCGGGAATCCTTCTTTGATAAGAAAGATTCTGGACTTCGGCGTGAGCCCTCGGCCTGAGCTCGGGCCGAAGGCTCAGTCGAACGACAAGCCAGAATGACAGACTCGATACCTCGCAGCTCTGCTGCGGGGTAATTCATTTATAAATTTAAAGTTTAGATATGTTGACCTATTTCAAATAGTCAGGAGATTCTTCAAATGAAAAAAGACAGAAAAAGACTTATACGGGAATATGCAGAAGCTATACTTACTGCTTTACTCCTTGCCCTCATTATAAGGGCCTATGTCATACAGGCCTTTAAGATCCCCTCAGGCTCAATGATCCCCACACTCCTTATCGGTGACCATATACTCGTCAACAAGTTCATATACGGGACTAATATCCCTTTTTCCGATAAACGTTTTTTGATATTCAGAAAGCCAGAGAAAGGGGATATAATAGTTTTTAAATTCCCCGAAGACCCTAAGAAGGATTTTATCAAAAGGGTTATTGCTACGGAAGGTGATGTTCTGGAATCGAGGGACAAGGTAATTTATGTGAACGGGAAGGAAGTCAAAGAGGCTTATGCATACCACGGTGACAGCTTTATCAGACAAAGGGGGAGTGACCCGAGAGATAATTTCGGGCCTGTACTTGTGCCTGATAATAAGGTCTTTGTTATGGGAGATAATCGGGACCAGAGTTTTGATAGCAGATACTGGGGGTTTGTTGATGTAAAGGCTATAAAAGGTGAAGCCCTCATTATCTACTGGTCCTGGGATTCAAAAAAATGGCTCAGGTTTAACAGGATAGGGATGTTAGTAAAATGAAAAAGGCTTTTTTTTGGCTTCTGATTCTTGTTTTTCTTGTGTATTCGGGTGTTAAGTTCGGCATGCCCTATTACCGATATTTAGCCTTTAAATCTGATGCAAAAGAAATTGTGAGGGTTTTTTCCATCGAACTCAAAAATGAGGAGGATATAAAAGGAAAGGTATTTGAAAGGGCGCAGGAGTTGAAGATACCCATCAATAAGGAAGATATAGAAATTTCTAAAACAGAAAAGATTGTGAGGATTAGAACCTCATGGTTTGAAAGTGTAGATATTCTGGGGATATATCACAAAACCCTCACGTTTACTTTTGACTCAGGGGAATGAGATGTTTACCGGCATCATCATAGAGTTAGGTGAAGTGACTGCTATAGAGAGGAGAGGGGGCATTGTCCACCTTTTCCTGAATTCAAAGGAAGTCATAAAAGATGCGAAGATAGGTGACAGTATATCAGTCAATGGAACATGTCTTACGTTAGTTGAGATGAAAGGTTCCTCCATGAGATTCGATCTCTCTGATGAAACCCTGAGATCTACAAACCTTGGCTTGCTGAAACCTGGTGACCGTGTTAACCTTGAACCTTCCCTCCGTCCAGACTCAAAACTCGGAGGGCACTTTGTTTCAGGGCATGTGGATGGTACAGGCAGGATAAGGTCAAAGACAGAGATAGGAGATACTTTCAAGATAGAGATAGGAATACCAGAAAAGGTCATGCATTTTCTTGTCGAGAAAGGCTCTGTTGCCGTAGATGGAATAAGTCTCACAGTTGTTGATATACTAAGGGATAGTTTTACCGTAGTGATTATTCCACATACTGCAAAGCTTACGACAATGGGATTCAAAGGCCCTGGCGATACTGTGAATGTCGAGGTGGATATTATCGGGAAGTATGTTGCTCGATTTCTGAATAAAGGCGGAAACCGAGATTCAAGGTTAATGAAAACTCTGACGGAAGAAGGATTTATTAAGTGATAGGAGTCAAGGGGTCAAAGAGCCACCCCTCTGTGTCCCCCCTTACTAAGGGGGGGAATTGAAGGGGGGTTGAACCCTTGAATCCTCGAATCCTTGAATCCTCTCTGGAAGGATTAAGAAATGGAAAAGTATAAATTCAATACGATCGATGAAGCAATAGAGGATACAGCAAAGGGCAAGATAGTTATCCTTGTTGATGATGAGGACAGGGAGAACGAAGGTGACCTGTGCATGGCAGCTGAGAAGATAACACCAGAGGCGATCAATTTTATGGCAAAGTACGGAAGGGGTCTCATCTGTCTTTCCGTTACCCCGGAGCGGGTAGATGAACTCAAGCTCCCGATGATGACAGCTGAGAACACTTCATTCTTTTCGACTGCCTTTACTGTCTCAATAGAGTCAAAAAAAGGCGTCACAACAGGCATCTCGGCAGCAGACAGGGCAACAACAATACGGACTGCTATCGACCCGAAGGCAAAACCAGAAGACCTTGTGAGGCCTGGCCATGTATTTCCCTTGAGGGCAAGGCCTGGTGGTGTGCTTCAAAGGGCAGGACAGACAGAGGGGTCTGTTGATTTGGCCAGGCTTTCAGGGCTTTATCCAGCAGGTGTTATCTGCGAAATAATGAACGACGATGGAACAATGGCAAGGGTTCCCGAGCTTATAGAATTTGCAAAAAAACATAATCTCAAGATTGTCACCATAAAGGACCTTATCAGATACAGGATGAGGACAGAGTCATTTGTCAAAAGGCTCGTAACAGTGAAAATGCCAACAGAATATGGTGGAGAGTTTAATGCTATCGCTTACACCAGTGAAATGGATAGCAGCGTACATGTTGCCCTGGTCAAAGGTGAAATCAAACCAGAAGATGAGGTGCTCGTGAGGGTTCATTCTGCGTGCCTTACCGGTGAAGTTTTCGGTTCAAAGAGATGCGACTGCGGAGAACAGTTGCGCAGGGCAATGGAGATGATTAAAAAGGAAGGCAAAGGGGTTCTTCTCTATATAAGACAGGAAGGCAGAGGCATTGGCTTGATAAACAAGCTGAGGGCGTATGAGCTGCAGGATAAGGGTCTTGACACGGTTGAGGCAAACCTGAAGCTTGGATTCAGACCTGACCTCAGGGACTATGGTATCGGTGCACAGATACTTGTTGACCTCGGAGTTAGGAAAATGAGACTTATGACGAACAATCCAAGGAAAATCGTGGGATTGGAGGGTTATGGCCTGAAAGTGGTGGAAAGGGTGCCGATAGAGGTTAAACCACATGAGAAGAATATTGTCTACCTCAAAACAAAGAAGAAAAAGTTGGGGCATATGCTTGATAATGTATAACGTATCGAAGGATTCAAGTGGCCAAGGATTCAAGGGATCAAGTGACATTTCTAAAAACACTCGAATCCCTGAACCCTTGAATCCTTGAACCCTGTTAAATATGGAGGGATATGATGAAGATCATTGAAGGCGAGCTTCAGGCAAAGGGTCTAAAATTTGGTATCGTCGTCAGCAGGTTTAATGATTTTATTACAAACAAGTTGCTTGATGGTGCTCTTGATGCCCTCTTGAGGCATGGGGCAAAAGAAGAGGACATAGATATAGTCAAAGTTCCAGGCTCTTTTGAGGTCCCTATGCTGGCCAGAAGATTGGCATTGAAAGGAACATATAATGCACTCATATGCCTCGGCACCATTATACGGGGCGCGACGCCACATTTCGAATATATTGCTGCAGAGGTATCAAAAGGCATTGCCTCAGCATCAATGGAGACAGGTCTTCCTATAGCCTTTGGCATCATAACCTCTGATACCATAGAGCAGGCTGTTGAGAGGGCTGGCACAAAGAACGGCAATAAGGGGTGGGATGCAGCAATAACAGCCATTGAAATGGCACAACTCCTTAAAAAGTTATGAGCGTAGAGCATAGAGCGCAGAGTTCGGAAAAAGCAGTTAGCGATCAGCGGTCAGTTGGTAATGCTTTACTAATAGGTAGCTCTTCACTCTTCACTCTTCACTCTTCACTTGTCACTGTCGCATGAAGCGTCGAAGGGCAAGAGAATATGCACTCCAGATACTATTCCAGATAGATTTTAAAGGAAAAGAGGTTAACAAAAAGGACATTGAAGATTTCTGGTCTGACAAACAAGAAAGTGAAGATGTTAAGAAGTTCGCAGAGGACCTTGTCAGGGGTACTATAAAAAGTCTGGATGATATAGACTCGAAGATTGAAAAGGTTGCAGAAAACTGGGTATTAAAGAGGATGGCTGCGGTAGACAGGAATATACTGAGATTTGCAGCATACGAAATCCTCTACCGGAATGATATCCCCTCTGCAGTTACCATAAACGAGGCATTAGAAATAGCGAAAAAATTCTCGTCCTCAGAAGCTGCTCCCTTCATCAATGGCATTCTCGACAGACTTGCAAAAGAAGTAGGTAAAACCTGATGCGTTATGCCGTCCTTTCTGATGTCCACTCAAACCTTGAGGCTCTTGAGGCCGTTCTGCATGATGTGGGAATCAGGAAGATTGAGGATATATTATTTCTTGGGGATGCAGTAGGATATGGCCCTAATCCGAATGAATGTATAGAGCTTCTCGTAAAAAACTGTAAAATCCTCCTTGCCGGAAACCACGATTGGGGAGTAATTGGACAAACAGATATCACATACTTTAATGAATATGCAAGAGCAGCCATAGAGTGGACAAGGGATGTGCTTACAGAAAAGAATCTCAAAACCCTTAAGTCCTTCCCTATTACAGAAGTGATCGAGAAGGGAGATATGCTTCTCGTGCATTCGACCCCGAAGGAGCCACAAGAGTGGCATTATCTCCTTACGCTCTGGGATGCAGAGATAAATTTCCACTACTTCAGCAAGAAATTCTGTTTCCTTGGTCACAGCCACTATCCTTTTATCATTGAGAGACTTCCGTCAGGAGAGCTTGTAACGTATAAAGAAAGGGCTCACAAAGGTCAGACAGGGAGATACATCATGAACGTGGGAAGCGTCGGGCAGCCGCGGGATGGAGACCCGAGAGCAGGCTATGCAATTGTTGATGATGAAAAGATGGAGATAATCAGGGTTTCCTATGACATCGAGGCTGCGCAGAAAAAGATGAGTAAAGCAGGTCTGCCTGCATTACTTATAGAAAGGCTTTCGAAAGGGGAATAAGGAAAACACTTTTTTAATTCGAATGAACTACATCCTGATAGAGTTTGATCATCTTGTCTGTATAGGCCTTGAAGGAAAAATTCTCGGCGAGTCTTCTTGCCTCTGAACTCATTCTTTGGTTTTCATCCTTGACCATAAGGAAAAGAATCTTTTCGGCTATTGTCTCTATATCCTCTGGTTTATCTATGACAAATCCCTGCAATCCATCCTTGATGATCTCAGAGGCTCCGCTCAGCCTTGTTGTTATAACGGGCAATCCACTCGCTAATGCCTCAAGATGGACATTACCAAAGGGTTCATACATAGTAGGGAAAACAAATATGTCAGAAGCAGCATAGTATTTATGGATTTCTTTCCGGGGCCCGCAGAAGATAACACGCTGCTTTTTGATAAATCTCTTCATTCTCTTTTCAGAACCTTTTCCCACGATCACAACCGTTATCGGTTCCGGAATTAATTCTACCGCCCTTAAAAGATATTCAACACCTTTCCTCTCAAATCCTGAGCCGACAAAAAGAACTACAAATTCATCTCTTTCTATTGAAAATGTCTTCCTCATTTCTTCCTGATAGAGTTTTCTGTTTTCAGGGTTAAATCTTTCAAGGTCGACACCGTTATAGATAACCTCTATATCCCTTTCATCTACACGGTAGTTTTCAATAATATTCCTTTTTACAAGCTCTGATATGGCAATTACCTTTTTAAATCTGTGGCCTCTGAAAATCAGTCTTTCCATGACGAGTATCAGCCAGTGGTAGGGGTTAAGGATAATTGACACCTTGCCCTGGAGACCAATCCTTTTCCATCGCTGTCTCAACCATTCAATATGACATCCATCCCCGGCTCGATATATGTCCTGATAAAGGGTCTTGTCGTGGCTCTGGATGATGTCAAAATTTTCGTGTTTCAGGATTCTATGCGTTGATAAGGCAAAAGTGAAGTCACGTAAAAAAGAGTTAAACGTGATAGCAGGAACTTTGTGGAAATGGATGTTCTCATATGGAGCACCTTCCCATTTTATGGCATATACATGAATCTCATGACCAGCATTAGCAAGTTGAGATATCAGGCTTTGAGAAAATCCCTCAGCACCTCCGTGGAAGACATATTTCTTTCTAATGATTGCGATTTTCATAGGCTACTGTTTTTGCAGCCATGCCAAGGCCAAGGATCACTGCAAGATATTGTAAGTAAAAATCCTCCAACATAGAGTGGATCAGATAATTCCCAACCAGTACGGAAATACATGCCACGAGGACATATGCCCGCAGTCCTGTTGCCTTACCTGCCTCTTTAGCAAAGAAATACAGTGCCCCGAATAAGACTGCCATATACGAAAGTAGACCTATGATACCCTGGTGAAACATGACCCTGAGAAAGGTGTTGTGAGGCTTAAATGGAGGAGGTTTTTTGTATGATGTCTTCCTGTATGGTTCCTCCTGGTAATAAATTTGTTTACCATAACCCCATCCTAACAGGGGTCTCTGCTGAAAAGCCTCCATAGCTGGCCCCCACACCTGTGTTCTGAAATTGAAGGTTGTTAAATCCTTCTGTATATTTCCTATTCTTTCTCTCAGGTGAGGGAAGGAAAAGGAGGAAATCACGCCTACCAGCAGTACAACCACAAATACATATGCCATTACTTTTTTCGCACTGTATCCCCTTATTTTTGCAAGATATCCGGTCCAGAGAAAGGTCATACTGAGAAAAGCCAAAAGACCTCCTCTGGATGTACTAAGAATAAGGGCGAGAATCGAGAAAAACATTGTAACACTGAGAATTATCTTTAACCATTTTCTCTTCCACAGGGAATAGAGAATAAATGAGAAGGGAAGAAAGGTATTCACATATATCGCAAATTTATTATGCCATCCACGAATAACCGGTGTATTGAGCCTTAGCAAAGGGGTATCGTAATAGATGTAACTGAAGTAGCCCATTGCAACGATGAAGATCATTGTGAAAAGCATGGCATAGATTGCCCTTCTAAGCTTTGTCTCATCAGATAAAACAGTAGCCATCATAGGGAAGAGTACAGCAAACTTAAGAGGCTCACCTTTTAGGCGATTCAAGGAATACATCGGGTCCATAGAGAAGAGTGAAGAGAGAAGTATGCTCAGGATGAATACAAGGGAGACTGCAAAGAGGGGATGTTTCAGAATATGAAGATTTTCCCTGAATTTCAGAGAGAGCAGCCAAAGGACAAAACTACCAAAAATCAAAATAGTCCTTATGGCTTCACCTTTAGAGAAATACATGATAATGATGTAGAAATAAAGACTGAACTCTATAACTTTGTCAATGAACTGATATCTTTTCAATCTTCCCTGACCTTCCTGTTGAGGATTTCCTCTACCGCAGCCCTGACCCTATCAACAGAGAGATTCTTAATACACCTAAATTCATACTGACAGTGCTTCCCCTTGCACTGCTCACAAGGAGCCTCACCCCGTAACACGATTGAGTCTTTTGAAAATGGATACCATCTCTTTTCGTCAGAGGGCCCAAAAAGGGCAACAACTGGAATTCCCACAGCTGCAGCAATATGCATGGGACCACTATCATTGCCTATATAAAGGGAGGAAATTTTGCAGAGGGAAATGAGTTCCCCAAGGGACAATTTGCCAGAAAGATCATAGGGGGAAGCCTTTGTCATTGCCTTTATTTCCTGCACATTACTTCTATCTTTCTCTCCTCCAACAAGTATGACGTCAAAGCCCTCTGATGATAACCAGTCACAAACTTCAGCAAATCCTGCTAAAGTCCACTGCTTATAGATTTTGCCTGCACCGGGGTGGACACAGATGACAGGTCTCATGAGTGTTATGCCTTCTTTTGCAAGAATTTTGTGCAATGACAATACAAGTTGCTGTGAACTGTGCAGATAGGGAATCTTTATATCAGTTTCTATTCCTAATGCTCGGATGATAGCCATGTACGTGTTCGCTCGGTGTACTCCCCTCGGAATTTCGACTTTCCAATTATAGAGGTAAGCCCTTTTTCCTGAGGCTTTCCCTACACGAAGAGACGCCCCTAAAAGGAAAGCCATGATAGATGAAGAATGCCGACCCTCAAGGTCTATGACTACATCAGGGGAGACCTTCCGAAGAAGCCTGAGAAAAGTGAGCATTATGCCTGTTCTTAGTAACGCTGAAAGATCATGGATTTTTTTTCTTGGATAGAGAATTAAACTCCGAGGCTCAATGATTGAGTCTACAATCTCCCTGTATGCTTCATCTATAACAAGGTAAAAAGCTTTCCCCCTCTCCTCAAAAAATTCTTTCGCTGCTACTATTGAGGGGAGTGAGACGACAAGATTCCCCATATGTTTGTCAGGCATCAGGACAAGCACTCTTTTCATATCCTTCAAATCAGAAGACATTCTGAACAATCTCCAGCATTTGCCTTATTCGTACTTCATAGGTATGTTCCTGTAAAACTTTGTTTCTTCCCGCTTCTGCAATGGTTCTGCGCAAATCTTCCTTCGGAAGATAGAAATTTATTTTGTCAATCATCTCATCCTCAGACCGAAAGGTCACAATCTCCTTGTCAGGTTCAAGGACCTCTTCTATCCCGTCAACATGCTGACAGAGGTAGAAAGCTCCGCAACCCACAGCGGTATACATCCGTGCACTCATGGATTTCCTTATATGTGGATGAGCATCAAAGGCAAGGAATATCTTTGATAATTGTGCAACCTTTGCATATTCCGATCCCCATATAAATTTCCCGCCATAGGTACTTCCTAATTTCCCGAAGATCAAAGGGATGGTAGATAATTTCCGTGGGATTTTTGGTCCCCACCACTTCAGATGAAATCCCTCGTTGATCACCCTTTCAAGGTATTTTTTTCTTGGCAGATACTGTGGTTTGGAGCCGAGATTCCCCACAAAACTTACATCTGCAGAGAAAGTCTTTACATCTTCAGGCTCAATGGATCCTATTTGAAAAAAAGATGGCTCGAATGCCTGCGTAAGCCAGAAAATATTTGGGTTTAGTTTTTTGAATTTATCCAAGAGCCCTTCTGACATGGTAAAAAAGATATCCGAGGCTTGAACATATGGATATAACCACTCAGGGATTATAGGGTCAGGATACCATTGTATTATCTTTGTAAACCTCTTTAATTCCAGAAAAATCTCAGCAGGTAGTTCAGCTTTTGTATAGAGGATAAAATTAGGTTTAAGTTCTTTTGTTAAATTTAATATAGTGTCTATAGGATTTGATATTAAAGCAGGATCAAAGGTAGTTACCTTGTAGCCATTCTTTTCAAAACCGGCTTTATAATACCAGCCACTATTCCATGGTTTTTTGAACCCGGTTATCAAAAGGATGCTGTTCTGTATCACAAAAGTCCTTTCCTGCCGAAATTATCAGGGATTATTGTAACTTTTTTAAAATTATCTTTATTCAATGATGCCAGATTATTTACTTTCAGAAGCTTACAAGCCGCTTTAAAGACATCTTGTGGTGTTATAG
>Ga0209314_10001088_pt1 | contig 12274 bp, 10 predicted proteins | sample I19B2metaG_FD_184146 | JGI IMG/M metagenome (GOLD analysis project Ga0209314, IMG submission 184146) | Lake sediment bacterial and archeal communities from Gulf of Boni, Indonesia to study Microbial Dark Matter (Phase II) - ​I19B2 metaG... | ecosystem: Environmental > Aquatic > Freshwater >...
CCCCGGGCCACCGCGGCGTTCTTAGCAATAGCTGGCGATGGTGGCGGTATAGAGGCATTGGCCGCCGGACATTCTAGCAGCGAAAGACGAACCCAGACTGGGGGTGTAAGCATGCTTGGCGCCATCGTCCGCTTCATTGTCTCGGCCCTGGTTCTCCTCCTCGTCAGCTACCTGGTGCCGGGCTTCCGCATCTTCGGCTTTTGGAACGCCCTGATCGCGGCCGTCGCCATTTCCCTTGTGGGCTGGCTGATTGAGTCCCTGATGGGACGCCGGGTGACCCCCGGGACCCGAGGTGCGATCGGCTTCCTCACCGCCGCAGTTGCCATCTACGTGGTTCAGTTCTTCATTCCCAGCATGCGTGTGAGCATTCTGGGGGCCTTACTGGCTTCCGCGGTCATCGGGATCATCGACATGTTCGTACCCACCGAACTGCGCTAAGCCGGAGCGCCCCGCCAATCCCAGCCCTGCGGGCTGGGATTTTTCTGTCGCCGCCTGTCCGCACCACGCCGCATGGCCGGCGGTCGCCGGCATATACATGGGTTGTACACGGGTGGTGATGTTATGGATGGCGAGTGGACCCGCTGGCTCAGTGACCGGCTGCCGAAGCGACTGGACATGAGGGTCGTGGCGGCATACGGGGCGGTTATCGGCGCCATCCTGGTCGTGCTGGCGATACCATCGGGACGACCTGCCGACGAGATGGCCGTTCCTGCTCTGGCGCGGCCAGGCCGGCCGGGCGGGGCCCCGCCGGCGGCGGTGTCGTGGTTCTGGTCGCCAGGCGGGGGCGTGAAGGTGCTGCGATCTTCGCTGGTGGCGGGAATGCCGGTGCTGGGCTGGCCGGACGCGTCGGCGGTGCAGGCAACGGCGGGGCAGCACGGGCCGGGCGCGGCGCCGGCCGGCCACGGCGTCTGGAGCGTGAGTGGATGGCTAAAAGGCCTTATCGGCGTCAACCCGCTGGACCCCCGCTCCCTGCTGGCGGCTGAGGTCCCGGGCATGAAGGATCCGGGCCCGGCGGAACGCGGAGAGGACGGACAGGCCGGCCAGGTCGAACAGCCGGGCCGCACCCCGGCAGCCGATGTCACCAACCCGCCCCCGGTGGCCTCCAGCAAGGACCCGCTGGTGGCCATCTACCACACCCACGCCTATGAGTCCTACCTGAAGACCCTGGACCTGCCGGCCGGCGCTCCCCTGACCTCCGCCATCAGCAACGACGACAGCAAGAACATTGTGGCGGTGGGCGCCCGCCTGGCGCAGGACCTGGCCGACCTGGGCGTACCGGTGGTGCACTCCGAAGCCCACCATGGGCCGCAGGTGGGGGCTTATGTCCGGTCGCGCCAGACGGCCGAGGCCATGATGAAGGAGTACCGCTCGGTGCAGGTTCTCTTTGACCTGCACCGGGACTCGCAGCCCCGCAGCATCACCACCTCCACCGTGGACGGCAAGCCTGCGGCGCGGGTGATGATCGTGGTGGCCAGGGGCTCGTCCAACCTGAAGCAGCCCTATTACCCGAGGAACCTGGAGTTCGCCCAATCCATCTACGCCGAGGCCAACCGCCGCTATCCGGGCCTGATGCGGCCGGTGTACGAGGAACCGGCCCGCTACAACCAGGACCTCCTGCCGGGGGCCATCCTGTTCGAAGTCGGCGGCCCGGAGAACACCCTGGAGGAGACCTACCGCTCGATCGACATGCTTTCCCGGGTCCTGGCCGACCTCCTGCGCCAGGGCAAGTACCCCCACCCGTCGAAAGCCCCAGTCAAATAGGACCGATTCGGGAGCCGGCGGCAGCGCCGGCTCCCTCGTTTCCGGACAGGCAAGGGCCGCGGCGCCGGGCGGTCCGACGGCGCCGGCCGGAGTGCCATTCGTGCTGGCGCTTTGTGTTATAATGGGTAGCGATTTGGAACAGCCCGGAGGCAGATATGGCCGAATCCCAGCGTGAGCGCATCCGCAACTTCTGCATCATCGCCCACATCGACCACGGCAAGTCCACCCTGGCCGACCGGCTGCTGGAGATGACCGGCACCGTCGCGCTGCGCGACATGGAGGAACAGCTTCTCGACCAGATGGACCTGGAGCGCGAGCGTGGCATCACCATCAAGATGCAGGCGGTGCGCCTCGATTACCAGGCCCGGGACGGTCAGGGGTATGAACTGAACCTCATTGACACCCCGGGCCACGTGGACTTCACCTACGAGGTGTCCCGCTCCCTTGCCGCCTGCGAGGGGGCTTTGCTTGTCATTGACGCCGTCCAGGGCATCGAGGCCCAGACTCTGGCCAACCTCTACCTGGCCCTGGACGCCAACCTGGAAATCATCCCCGTCATCAACAAGATCGACCTGCCCAGCGCCGACCCGGAGCGGGTGAAGAAGGAGATCGAGGAGATCATCGGCCTGCCGGCGGACGACGCCCTGCTGGTGTCGGCCAAGACCGGTCAGGGCATCGAGGACGTGCTGGAGGCCATCGTCCAGCGGGTCCCGCCGCCCAGGGGCAATGAGGCGGAGCCGCTCAAGGCTTTGATCTTCGATTCCCACTTCGACTCCTACAAGGGTGTCATCGCCTATATCCGCGTGATGGAAGGCTCGATCACCCTGGGCACCCGCATTCGCATGATGGCCTCGGGCAAGGAATTCGAGGTCACTGATCTGGGCTGTTTCCGGCCCAAGCTGGTTCCCGCCGACCGGCTGGTCGCCGGCGAGGTAGGCTTCCTGGCGGCCAGTATCAAGAACGTGCGGGACTGTCGCGTGGGCGACACGGTCACCGAGGCGGCGCGCCCCACGGCCGAGCCCCTGCCCGGCTATCGCAAGGCTACCCCCATGGTCTTCTGCGGTCTCTATCCGGTGGAGACCAACGACTATGAGAACCTTCGCGATGCCCTGGAGAAGCTGCAGCTCAACGACGCCGCTCTCTCCTTCGAGCCCGAGACCTCCGTGGCCCTGGGCTTCGGCTTCCGCTGCGGCTTCCTGGGGCTGCTGCACATGGACGTGGTGCAGGAGCGGCTGGAGCGGGAGTACGGCCTCAACTTGATCACCACGGCGCCCAACGTAGTCTACCGCGTGCTGCGGACGAGCGGTGATGTGGAGACCGTGGACAACCCGGCCCGCATGCCGGACCGCACCCTCATCTCGGCCGTCGAGGAGCCCTACATCAAGGCGACTATCATCACGCCGTCCGCCTATGTGGGCCCCATCATGGAATTGGCCCAGGATCGGCGGGGCACCTACCAGTCCATGGAGTACCTGGACGCGCAGCGGGTCACGCTGCACTACCTGCTGCCCCTGTCCGAGATCATGTACGACTTCTTTGACCAGTTGAAGTCGCGCACCCGCGGCTACGCCTCTTTCGATTACGAGCTGGAGGGGTACCACGAGGGCGACCTGGTTAAGATGGACATTCTGCTGAACGGGGAGCCGGTGGATGCGCTGTCGTCCATCGTGCACCAGGACCGGGCCCAGATGCGCGGCCGGGCCCTGGCCACCAAGCTTCGTCAACTCATTCCCCGTCAGCTGTTCGAGGTGCCGGTGCAGGCCGCCATCGGCAACAAGGTCATCGCCCGTGAGACCATCCCCGCGCTGCGCAAGGACGTGCTGTCCAAGTGCTACGGCGGCGACATCACGCGCAAGCGCAAGCTGTTGGAGAAGCAGAAGGAAGGCAAGAAGCGCATGAAGCAGGTGGGGTCCGTGGAGATCCCCCAGGAGGCCTTCATGGCGGTGCTCAAGATCAACGACGACTAGGGTCGGGGGCACGGACCTCAGGCCTTGTTTCAGCGGGAGGGAGGTGCGGTCGGGTGACGGACAAGCAGAGCGCCATGGGTCAGTCTCTGGCCGTGTACGTGCACATTCCCTACTGCGCCCGCAAGTGCGCCTACTGTGACTTCAACTCCTACGACCGCTTCGGCGAGCCGCAGGTGGAGCGGTTAATCAGGGCTCTCCGGCGGGAGATGGCTCTGGCCGCCCGCCGCCCTGAAGTGACCGGGCGTCCGGTCACTTCCGTCTTTTTCGGCGGCGGCACGCCAACGGTCCTGAACGGGGAACAGTTGGCCGACCTTCTCACAACCTTGACGAGCCTGTTTCCCCTGGCCCCGGGGGCCGAGGTCACCAGCGAGGCGAACCCAGGAACCGTGGACGAGGCGAAGCTGGCCGCCATGCGACAGGCAGGGTTCAACCGCCTGAGCCTGGGCGCGCAGGCCCGGCAGGACCACCTGCTGGAGCGCCTCGGGCGCATTCACCGGGCGCCGGAGGTGGAGGAGAGCGTCAGGGCGGCACGCCGCAGCGGTTTTGACAATCTGAACCTGGACCTGATGTACGGACTCCCCGGCCAGACCCTGGCCGACTGGCGCGACACGCTGGACTGGGCTGTCTCGCTGGGACCGGAGCACATCTCCGCCTACAGCCTGATCATCGAGCCGGGAACGCCCTTTGGCGCCCTGCACGAGCGAGGCCTTCTGACCCTGCCGGGAGAAGACCTGGAGGCGGCCATGGACGAGATGGTTCTGGAGACCCTGCCGAAGAGCGGTCTGGAAGCCTATGAGGTCTCCAACTTCGCCCGCACCGGACACCGCTGCCGGCACAACCTGGTGTACTGGCACAACGAGGAGTATCTGGGACTGGGCCCGGGGGCCTTCGGCTTCCTGGGCGGCGAGCGCAGTTGGAACCTGCGCCGTCCCCAGGACTATGAGGCTGCCTTACTGGAACAGGACCGCCTGCCGGTGGAGGACCGGGAGAGGCCTGACCCGGCGACCAGCATGGGCGAGACCGTCATGCTGGGGCTGCGCCTGACCGAGGGCCTGGAGCTGGAGCGGTTTCGGAGGCGCTTCGGCCGCAGCCTCCAGGAGGTCTATTCGGAGCCGCTGCAGCGCCTGGTCGGGCTGGGCTTGCTGGAACGCGGCCCTGGCCACGTAAGGCTGACGCGGCGCGGCCGTCAGGTGGGCAACCGGGTCTTCGCCGAGTTTCTCCCTGCCTGATCTGAAGGAGAGTGGTCGTTCGGCATGTTGACGGACCTCCTGTTGCTTGGCACCGGCGTTCTTGCCGGCTTGTTCGGGGCCGCCCTGGGTCTAGGCGGCGGGGTCATCATGATCCCTGTCCTGACCCTGGTCTTCCACGTGCCCATGCACACCGCCATTGCCGCCAGCGTGGTGGCGGTCATCGCCACGTCCAGCGCGGCGGCCATTCACTACGTCTCCGATCGGCTGTCCAACGTACGCCTGGGCATGACCCTGGAGATCGCCACCACCGTCGGGGCCATCATCGGCGGCCTGCTGGCGGCGCATTCGCCCGACCGGCTCCTGCGCCTGGTCTTCGCCGTTTTTCTCGTCTACACCGCTGCCACCATGCTGCGCGGCGGTGAACGCAAGATGGGCCAACGAGGAGAGGCGGCGGCGACGTCAGAGGGCCTGCGTTCCCAGGAGCTGGCCGCCGGACCCGCCGATATGGGGGAGTGGGGCGACCACTACCACGACCCCAACCTCAAGAAGGACGTTGTCTACCGGGTTCGGAACCTGCCCCTGGGGCTGGGCGCGTCGTTCATCGCCGGTAACTTCTCCGGCCTGCTGGGCATCGGCGGCGGCCTGATCAAGGTGCCGGCCATGACCCTGCTGATGGGTGTCCCGTTCAAAGCAGCGGCGGCAACCTCCAACTTCATGATCGGCGTGACGGCGGTGGCCAGCGCTTTCATCTACTACGGCGAGGGCTTCGTCAACCCGGTGATCACCGCCTTCGTAGCCCTGGGGGTATTCGTCGGAGCCAGCCTGGGCGCCGGCTGGGCTCCCAGGATGTCATCGCGCCTGCTGGTGCAGGTCTTCTCTGTGGTGCTTGTGGTGGAGGCCCTGCTGATGTCGGCGCAGGCGCTCGGGCTCCCTGTTCGCTAGGAGGTGGCCTTCCTTTGAACGAAGTCATCAGCAAGGTCCTGAAGACCGGCCTTTACCTGAGCCTCGCTGTGACTGGGCTGGGGCTGATCCTGGTCGCGGTGCGTCCTCCCGCCCCCACGGACCTGAGGGCCCTTCCCATCCCCGAACTGGCCCGGGGCCTGGCTCACGGCAGCGGCGTCGCCGTCCTGGACCTGGGATTGGTTCTCCTCATGTTCACCCCGGTGGCAAGAGTCGTCGCCGCCCTGGTGACATTTGCGATGCAGGGCTACCGCCGCTTCACCTGGATCTCTCTGGGGGTGCTGGCGGTGCTGACGGCCAGTCTCCTGGCGGCCCTGTTCACGGGCGCGACGGCCGGGTAAACCCCGGCTTCCTTGACACCCGCTTCAGGCCGATGGTATTTTTTTAGTTGGGTGTTAGCACTCAGCGACAGAGAGTGCTAACACCGGCAGACCCATCAGGCTCGCGTGAAGGGAGGGCGTCTCCCTTGTGGATGGACGAACGTAAGGAGAAAGTGCTCCAGGCCATCATCGAGGACTACGTGTCAACGGCGGAACCGGTGGGCTCCCGCACCCTGGCGCGCAAGTACCGTCTGGGCGTGAGCCCTGCCACCATCCGCAATGAGATGGCGGACCTGGAGGTCCAGGGGTACCTGGAGCAGCCCCACACCTCCGCCGGCCGGATTCCCGCCGACAAGGGGTACCGCTATTACGTCGATACCCTTATGGAGGACCATGAGGCCACCCCCGACGAGCAGAATCGCATCGCCCAGGTTTTTGACCGCCGCCTGACGGAGGTGGACCACCTCCTCCGGGAGACGGCGCGCCTGCTTGCCGAGACCACCCACTACTCCGCCCTGGTGGTGGGGCCAAGGGTGGGGCGCACGGCCATCAAGGGCGTGCGGCTGGTGCCCCTGGAGGAAGGGCGGGCACTGCTGGTGCTGGTGACGGAGGGCGGCTTCGTCGAAGACCAGGTCGTGGACATGCCGGTGGAGGTCACCATGATGGAGCTGCAGCGCATCTCCGGGGTGCTGAACGAGGTGCTCCGCGGCCGCACCGTCATCTCCCTCAGCCGGGACGCCCTGGCCGCCCTGCACCATGAACTGGACCGGTACCGGTCACTGCTCTCCCAGACGCTGGACTTCCTGGACCAGTCCGAGGCCCCGGAGGGCGACCGCGTCTTCGTGGGCGGCGCCTCGCGCATGTTGGCGCAGCCCGAGTTCCGCAACGTGGAGAAGGTCAAGCGGCTCATGGACCTGCTGGAGGAAGAGCAGGTGGTGCACGACATCCTCGGCGCCGCCGGCAGGGGTGAGCCCAGGGTGGCCATCACCATCGGGGAGGAGATCCACTACCGGGAGATGACCGACTGCAGCCTGGTGACCGCCACCTACCGGGTAGGGGAGGAGACCATAGGCCGCATCGGCGTGTTAGGACCCAAACGCATGGAGTATGCTAAGGTGGTCTCCCTGGTGGACAACGTGACCCAACGTCTCTCCGAGAAGCTCTCCCGAGGCACCTGACCGGGGGGGCTTCCTTCTCCGGGAGGTCTCCATGTCGGATTTGCAGGCCCTGCGGGCCGGCGGCGACGAACCGCTGGCCGCGCTCTACCATAACCTCGAAGCGGTGCGGGCCATGGCCCTGGCGGTTGAGGGGACCCTCGGCAGCAAGGGCCTTGATACCATGCTTGTGGATCCGCTTGGCCAGGTGGTTGTGACCAACGACGGCCTGACCATCCTCACCTCGCTGGAGCCGTCGCACCCGGCCGCCCGCATGGTGGTGAGCATGGCCCGAGCCCAGGAGCAGGCGGTGGGTGACGGCACCACCACCGCCACCCTGCTGGCCGCGTCCATTCTGGAGGAGGCGGCGGGGCATGCCGCCCGCGGCGTGCCCGTCAACCGTCTGGTGGAAGGGCTGAAGCTGGCGGCGGCATCGGCAGCTGCTGAGTTGCGCCGGCGTTCCCGGCCCCTGACCGGGACGGAGGACCCGCGCCTGCGGCAAGTGGCTCTGGTAGCCGCCCGGGGCGACGAGTCTCTGGCCGACCTGGCTCTGCAGGCCGCTCAGGCCCTGGGCAGCGCCGGGCCGCCGGAGACTGAGGGGCCCCGCCGGCGACGAATCGTCGCCCGCGAGGGGGCCGTGTCCCGTCTGGTGACCGGCCTGGCCGTGCGGCGCGAGCCGTTGTCGACGCAGATGCCGGGTGTGCAGCGGGACGCCCTGGTGCTGGTGCTGGATGACGCCCTGGAGGCAGACTTCGCCGGGCCGGAAGCCCTGCGGACGGAGGCCGGGCTGGCCCACCATTTGCAGGAGAACGAGGTCTTCCGCCGCTTCCTGGAGGCCCTTCCCGCCCGGGGCGTGACCTGCGTGGCCTGCTCCCGGGTGGCCTCTGACCTGGCAGAAGAGGTACTCGGCCAGGCCGGTGTGCTGGTGCTGGAGCGGGTACCGCGTCAGGAGCTGCTGGACCTGGCGGACCATCTGGGGGCTCAGATCGTGAAGCGAGCCGCCCTTGGCCGCGAACCATCGCGGCTCAGTGCCGCCCTGGGGCGGTGCTCCCACATCCATGTCGACGAACCCCTGGGTCTCACCTGGTTCGAGGGCGGCCGGGGCCGACCGGCGGTGACCCTGTTGGTCGGCGCCGCCACCCCCGAGGTGCTGGAGGAGCGGCGACGCGTGGCGGAGGATGCGGCCGCAGCCGTGGAGGCGGCCCTGGACGGCGGCGTGCTGCCGGGAGGCGGCGCTACGGAACTGGCCCTGTCCAGGGCTCTGGCCCGGGAGGGGGCCCGCCTGCAGGGGATGACCACCTACGGCGTGGCCGCCCTGACGGAGGCCCTCAAGCGCCCTCTGGCCCAGATGGCCGCCAACGCCGGCTACAACCCGCTGGAGAAGCTGGGGGACGTTCTGTCCGCCCAGGCCAGGGCCGACGAGGAGGGCCGCGAGGCGGACGCCCTGGGCCTGGACCTGGATTCGGGCGAGGTGTCGGACCTTGGACAACTTGGCGTCTGGGACCCGGCTCCGGTGAAGCTGCATGCCCTGGCGGCGGCGGTGGAGACCGCCATCGCCATTCTCAGGATCCGCCTGATCGTACAGAAGGCAGGACGCCCCGCTCACCGCGGCGGCGACTCCGCCGATGCCCCGTGGCAGGAAGGAGACCCCTCATGAAGCAGGAAGAGCTGAACCAGGAATCCCTGGCGAAGGACGACACCCAGCCCGAGGCTCCGGCGGAGGCGCAGGCCGCAGCGGGCGACACGGAGGCCCTTCGGGCCGAGGTGGCGCGGCTTCAGGCTGAGCTGGAGGCCAGGACGGCCGAGCTGGAGTCCAGCCGGGCGGAGGCGCGCGAGAACTTTGAGCGCTGGGCCCGGTCCCAGGCCGACTTTGACAACTTCCGCCGCCGCTCGCGTCAGGAGCGCGAGGAGGTCACCCGCTTTGCAGCGGAGGGCCTGTTGCTGGACCTTCTGCCCGTCCTTGACAACCTGGAACGGGCCATGAATGCCGACGCCCAGGCCGAGACCTGGAAGCAGGGCGTGGAGATGACCGTGCGCCAGCTCCTCGCCGCCCTTCAGTCCCATGGCCTCAGCCCCATCGAGGCGCTGGGACAGCCCTTCGACCCCAATCTGCACGAGGCCGTGATGCAGCTGGACTCCGATGAGCACGACGAGGGCACCGTCCTGGGCGAGGTGCGCCGCGGCTACCGGCTGGGCGATCGGGTCATCCGCCCCAGCCTGGTGCAGGTCTCCCGACGTGGCTGAGTACCCGGCCCTGGAGGCCGTTGCCGACCCGAAGCTGAAGCGGGCTGCGGCCGACACAGCGGACCGGCTGGCCCGGGACTCCAGAGCGCTGGCCTTGGGAGTCTTCGGCAGCGCCGTGGAGGGCCGCTCCTGGGATCGTTCCGATGTCGACCTCTGGCTCATCCTGGACGAAGACGGCGATCGTCACGAGGCCGCCGCCATTCTGGAACAGGGTGCGGAGGTTGCCTTTCAGATCGTCAGCCGGGGCAACCTCCCCAGGTTGGTGGAGAAGTCCCGGGGGAGCCCGATGTGCCGGGCCCTGGCCACTACCCGGTGGCTCTGGTGCCGGGACGCCGCCACGGAGTCGCTGTTGGCGAGAGTGCGCTCCTTCCCTGAGCCATGGCGCGGCCTGCGCACCCTGGCCGCCGTCGACCAGATCCGTACCCGCCTGGACGAGGCCGAGAAGATGCTCTTCCTCAATGAGCCCCTGGGGGCCTTGCCCAAGCTGGCCGATGCCTTCGTCCATCTGGCACGGGTCAGGATCATCGCCGAGGGTGTCTACCCGGGCCGTGACCCAATCGGCCAGGTGATCGACAGGCAACCGCAATTGGTTCAGAGGTTCCGCGACCTCTCAGACGGCGTGCTGCCCCTGGCCGACCGCATCGAGCAGGCGGTGGAGTACCTGGATGAGGCGACGGAGCCCCTGGCCGGCCTGTGTCTGGAGGAGATCCGTCCGGCCCTGGCCGGCGGCCCTCTGAGCGCCGACCAACTGGAGGACGACCCAGCCTTCGAGCGGTTGGACTTGAATTGGGTCTCCCTGCTCCGATGGCTGGTGGGCCTGGGGCTCCTGCAGCGGGGCACGCGACCGCGCCCGTCGGACCAGCTGTTCGCCGGCCTCCCCGAAATCGTCTTTGGTTTGCCCTCCTGACGGGCGCCTCGGCCCGAACGGCGGCAATTGGCTTTTACTCACAAGTCTCAGGGAACTAGGAGGAATCGCACGTGGGAAAGGTAATCGGCATTGACCTGGGCACGACCAACTCGGTCGTGGCCTTCATGGAGGGCGGTGAGCCCACCGTCATCACCAACACCGAGGGCAGCCGGCTGACGCCGTCGGTGGTGGGCTTCTCCAAGACCGGGGAGCGCATCGTCGGCCAGGTGGCCAAGCGCCAGGCCGTCTCCAACCCGGACCGAACCATCAGTTCCATCAAGCGTCAGATGGGCACCAACTACAAGGTCCGGATCGACGAGAAGGAGTACACGCCACAGGAGATCTCGGCCATGGTTCTTCAGAAGTTGAAGAACGACGCCGAGGCCTACCTGGGAGAGAAGGTAACGCAGGCGGTCATCACCGTGCCCGCCTACTTCAGCGACGCGCAGCGCCAGGCCACCAAGGACGCCGGTACCATCGCCGGCCTGGAGGTCCTGCGCATCATCAACGAGCCCACCGCTGCGGCCCTGGCCTACGGCCTGGGCAAGGGCGAAGAACATACCGTCCTGGTCTTTGACCTGGGCGGCGGCACCTTCGACGTGTCGCTGATCGAAATCGACAACGGCGTCTTCGAGGTCAAGGCCACCGCCGGCAACAACCGTCTGGGCGGCGACGACTTTGACGATCGCGTCATGAACTATGTGGCCGACGTGTTCCAGAAGGAGAACGGCATCGACCTGCGCAAGGACAAGGTGGCCCTGCAGCGGCTCAAGGAGGCGGCAGAGAAGGCCAAGATCGAGCTGTCCACCATGACCACCACCAACGTCAACCTGCCCTTCATCACGGCCGACGCCTCCGGCCCCAGGCATCTGGATGTCACCCTGACCCGGGCCAAGTTCGACGAACTCACCGCCGACCTGGTGGAGGCCACCATGGGCCCCACCCGCCAGGCCCTGCGCGATTCCGGCCTGGAGTCCAAGGACATCGACAAGGTCATCCTGGTCGGTGGTTCCACCCGCATCCCGGCGGTGCAGGAGGCCTGCCGTCGCCTGCTGGGCAAGGAGCCCTACCGCGGCGTCAACCCGGATGAGGTGGTGGCCGTCGGCGCCGCGCTGCAGGCAGGCGTGCTGGCCGGCGACGTGGACGCCAAGTCCGTGCTGCTGCTGGACGTCACCCCGCTGTCCCTGGGCATCGAGACGCTGGGCGGCGTGTTCACTCGCCTGATCGACCGCAACACCACCATCCCCACGAAGAAGTCGCAGGTCTTCTCCACCGCCGCTGACGGTCAGACCCAGGTGGAGATTCACGTGCTGCAGGGTGAGCGCGAGATGGCCGCCGGCAACAAGACCCTGGGCCGCTTCATCCTGGACGGCATCCCGCCGGCCCCCCGCGGCGTTCCCAAGGTCGAGGTCAGCTTTGATATCGATGTCAACGGCATCGTCCATGTCTCGGCCAAGGACCTGGGAACGGGCAAGGAGCAGAAGATCACCATCCAGAGCCAGACCTCCATGTCCAAGGAGGACATCGAGCGGTCCGTCAAGGAGGCCGAGGCCCACGCGGCCGAGGACAAGAAGCGCCGCGAGGAGATCGACATCCGCAACAACGCGGACGCCGCCGTCCACAACGCGGAGCGCACCTTGAAGGACCTGGGCGACAAGGTGGACGCCGCCGCCAGGTCGACAGTCGACAAGGCCATGGAGAAGGTGCGCGAGGCCTTGAAGGGCACCGACACGGAGGCCATCAAGAAGGCTAACGAGGAGCTGTCTGAGGC
>Ga0209314_10001089_pt1 | contig 12242 bp, 10 predicted proteins | sample I19B2metaG_FD_184146 | JGI IMG/M metagenome (GOLD analysis project Ga0209314, IMG submission 184146) | Lake sediment bacterial and archeal communities from Gulf of Boni, Indonesia to study Microbial Dark Matter (Phase II) - ​I19B2 metaG... | ecosystem: Environmental > Aquatic > Freshwater >...
CCATAAAGAACTTGAATGCTTAGCTGCTCTGCTTTGTTGAGTATTTGAGTTATGGAATGTCGCCCTATAGCGGCTGTGGCTTCAGCCACTGGCGGGCAGTAAAGGTCAAAGGTTTCAGCTCCGAACACTCCGTAGCTAGCGTTTAAAATGACTTTAAGGGCTCCTTGAGTGATGTTGTACCAGCTTCTAAGTTCAGCTGATAATGCCTTGTCTTTCGTTCTTGGCTTGTACCATTGCACCCGGAGGTCTCTAAGGGATCCAACGATGAGGCTTTCTAAGGCGCGTTTTTTTGTGCAGACCCAGTGCGGTGTGTCAGGTATTATGTTGTTTCGGCATTCTGGATGTGGGCAAAGTATGGATTGGTAACCGAGGTTCCAAACCTTTATTATGGATGGGTATAGGCTCGGAAAATCCATGACTGCAACGTTGAAGTGGGCACCAAGAACAGGTTCCACAACTATTGCGCCTTTGTATTTTTTGCCTTTTATGACTGCTTTGGTTGCTGTTTTACCTTTTTTGGCAAGTATATCTTCAGAATTTGGAATCAACATGTTTCTTCTTCGATGTTCACGATGCATGAAGTTTCTTATCCATCGAGAAACACCTTGCCGGCTCACGTCATCCATTGGCATGCTGCTTATTCTGGCCAGGACGAGGATGAGCTTCATCACTAACTCATCTTCAAAGCTTGTTAGCTTGAAAGCTATTTCTGCGTCTCTGAAGCAGTATTTGGCGAGTTCTGTATAAGTCAATTCGCTTATGGCTTTGTCTAACCGTATCTTTCCCATTCCAATTAGGGCTTTGCCCACATCTTCCAGTGTTACATCGCGGTAACGATTGTTGAACGCGTAGATTTGGATTGAACGGTTGAAGAAAAACTTGTACAGATCAATGTGCACGCCATATCCTAACAAACAAACGCGCTTGCCAACTTCTATCGGAATTTCGCTTTTTCTAATGCCAAAATTTAATGCTCTGTGCGCCAAATAGCGCAAGTCAAAATCGTCCCCGTTGAACGTTATGACAAATGGGTAACTCCACAAAATCTCAAAAACTGCACGCACGAGCTCCTCCTCAGTGTCAAAGTACTCATGAGTCACGTCGGCTGGCAGATGCTCATTTCCTTCGCGAACGCCTTCTCTTTTCAATAACAAGACTTTCTTTTGGCCGTCTGAACTGTAAAGTGAAACACAAATAACTTGGTAAGCGGCTTCCCGCGGATCCGGCACTCTGGTTGGTACAGGCGCGCAAACTTCGATGTCAATAGCCACTCGGTGAAATTTTGGAGCCGGATATTCCAAAAGCCTAGCCCACTGTTCAATATGCTGAAGCTCTTCCGGCGTAGCGTCCTTAAAAATTTCGAGTATCTGCCTGACCGTTTTTTCTGTTTCTTCCAAACTTTTCAGAACGAGAATATTGTTTTTGACGTCATAAATCATTCCTGGCAAAAGTTTATTATCATAAATGTAAGATTGGTAATATTTTATTTTTGATTCCCAGACTCTGATGTCTTCAGGAGCGATGGATGTATCTGAAATGGCTGGAAAATCTTCTGGAATTATGTCTCTAATACAACCTTGGGGGCGGCCGCCGATGGCTAAAGGATCTTTTGCTACAATTTTCGTTATGTTCACTTCTCTATCCAGCAACGGATCGAACTTTTCTTCTAATTCAAAATGGTCAAAGCTTGAATGCTTGGTTAACCGATCGATTTTTTCCAGTTCATACTGAGAAAGATTGGTTAAGCAGTAGGGCTTGTGGCCAGTATTGTCATACCAGAAATAAATCTTGCCCGAGGCGGGCTCGTAAAGTTTGATTAAGGCTTTTTCTGCATGGCCGTCATAGGTGGCTGAGACAAGATATGCAGGAGGCAGATTCTCAGGCGCTACTGGCGGAAAGGCACGCTTTTTCTTTTCCCTCGCTTTATTTTCAGTTAACCGCAGAACTTCTGCTTCCTTTTCCTTCTGAGGCTTAACCTCTGGGCGGTAAAATTCGTCTAGGAGCTTCTGCTGTGCCATCTCCACTCACTATCTATATGAAAGGGATAAGCCTAAATCTCTTACTTAACACAATCTTTGCAGTTTTAAACTGTTTGGTTTGGGCGAGTGCGTAGGTTGCTTAAAGAAGCTTGGACCCTTGCGATTGAAACCCTAAGTTGGATGGAAATGCAAAAGCTAAGTGAACGTTTAGCCTTGACAAGGACTGTTAAACAGTTAGGCATAACCAACGCTGATTCTGTTAGATTCGCCTATAGGCTTATATGCGAGACAGCTAGGCGTCGAAACTTCATAGACAAATTCATAAATGCTGTAATAACTCCCCGGGCCATAGGTGAATTTGATCTAGGCGTTCAGGCATTTTTACGACTTTACGTTTACCAAACAAGAATTGAGAAAAACTGGTCAAAAATCGACGTGAACGAGGCTGAAAACATAGCTAAACTTGCCCGCGCAATACTCGGCTGGAGAACTCTCCTGGTCGTCGAACCCGTACTAGGATTTTTGCTTACCCAAAAGCCTGCGGAGATTTTTGGCGGTGTAAGCGATGGGGAAAGGATAGGTCTTCTAACGTTTCATCCAACGTGGTTTGTGAAGTATTGCTTTAGACTTCTTGGCAGAAGCGAAGCAGTCACTTTTCTAGAAGCAAGTATGCATTCACCGCCGACTTACATACGAATAAATACTCTTAAAGCGTCTGAGAAAGAAATTTTGGGAATTGTCGAAGAAGAGATTAAACTGGCTAAGGTCGAATCAGTAGAATACGCATATAGAGTTTTAGACGCGAAACAGCCTCTACCAAGAACAAAAAGCTTCAGGGAAGGCTTCTTCTATATTCAAGATAAGGCAAGTTGTTTCGCAGCACAAACGGCTGACCCAAAGCCGGGAATGGTGATTCTGGATGTTTGCGCCGCGCCTGGAGCTAAAACCACCCATTTAGCGCAGCTGATGCAAAACCGAGGCACCATTTATTCCATTGACTATTCGCAGCGTAGAATGAACGTTTGGAAGAGCGAAGTTGACCACATGGGCGTGAAGATCGCAATACCTATAATCGCGGATGTATGTAACCCTCTGCCCTTAACAATTGAAGCCGACGTGGTAGTTTTAGATCCACCATGCACCAGCACAGGCGCTTTTGGAAGGTTACCCTCAGCTAAGTGGAGACTCACTCCACGTTCAATAGATAAAATGGCCGAGATTCAATGGCAGATGATAAACAACTCTGCTAAAAATGTGAAGTCTGGAGGCACCTTAACATATTCTACGTGCAGCATAACAGCAGAAGAAAACGAGATGCTCATTGAACGGTTCTTAAAGTGGCACCCGGAGTTTTCGCTGACTGAAATAACCCCAAAAATAGGCTTATCAGGTTTGAGAGGGTTAGAAAGTTGTCAAAGGCTTTATCCGCATACTCATCAGTGCAACGGCTTCTTTATTGCAAAACTTTTGAGAAAGGAGTCGAGTTGAAATTTGTCAATGTTTTCTTGACTTTTCCAATTGACAGAGCATCTCGAACGTTACTTTGGCAGCTTGTATTGCTGAAACGCCTTCGTCGTAGTTTGGCGCGATTTCCAAAACGTCAAATCCTATTACTCGTTTGTCGCATATGTTGCTTATGATATCAAGTAGAGCCTGTGTTTCAAGGCCTTCTGGCTCTGGGTTCTGCACTGCTGGCACGTAAGCTGGGTCGAGAACGTCCATGTCTACGGATAGGTAAACGTTCTCGTACTCAGAAAGTTTTTCTTTTAATTGTTTTGCAATTTGTGTGCTTCCTTCTGTCCTTATTCGTTGAGATGTTAAAAATTCTATTCCAGCTTTCTTCGCGTAGGCTAGTTCTTCTCTGCAAATAGCTCTCGTGCCGACTTCTACTATCTTCGCTGGTTTTACTTCCTCGTTTATTCTACGCATAAAAGTTGTATGTGAAAGCTTGAGTCCCATAAACTTGTCGCGCAGGTCAAGGTGCGCGTCACAACTCACTATCGCCGTCTTTGAGGCTTTAACACCTAAGCCTTTTGCTATACCCAACGTTATTGTGTGCTCTCCCCCTATCGCTACGGGCGTTTTTTCCGCTTCTAGAATGTCTTTCACTACGAGCTCCAGCATTTTCAACGTTTTCTTTGTGTCTATGGATACATGCAGATCGCCTAAATCGTGCAGTGCCAAATCGTCAACGTCTATTTCTGTGCGGAAACTGTAGGTTTCTATGTTAAGAGATGCATGGCGAATTGCGCTAGGTCCGAATCTTGCTCCTGAACGGTATGTACTTGTAACATCAAAGGGAACACCAAAAATTATGTAATCTGCCTTTTCGAATGGCTTTTGAAAGCCACTGAAAAAATTTGACTGCGAAACGAAAAGTTCAAGATGACCCATACCTGACTCTTTTCCTCTTATTAATGTGCTTTATTAGGCGGGTGCTCTAAACCTTTTCGTTTGCTCTTGATCCAAAAAAGCTCTCTTCGCTACCATTTTTGCAGAATCAATCCAATACGGCAACACCTTTTCTGATTTTGTTAACGTAGGTGACTATGCCTAGAAGGGCAGTTATGCCGCAAAATCCGTAGATAACACTGTAGGTCTCTGATGCCGAGATCAAATTGACGAAAAAATTGCCTGGCAGCGGATAAAAGGGCTCCATTTCGCCGTAGAGAAATGAGTCTAAGAGCACATGAGTATAAGCGCTTGCAAAAGATGTAAAGATTATCTTTTTGAAGACCGGTTTCTGTGACATTCGAAAAATTCTGACAATTTTGCTGATGGGGCCTCTGAACAGATACACGAAAACTGCTAACGTAACAGCTAGAAATGTTGAGCCCAGATAGGAGTGGAAAAAGCCATGAAGCGGATAACCATGAATGTTGAAATAAAGAACTATGAAAGGTTCCACGTCAGGTATTACACTTGCCATTAAAAGCGTCGGCAAGTCAAAAGCCATCGATAAAGCTAGACCAAAAAGAAGCGCTGGACCCAGATGAAACGGTGTAAAAGGCAAAAATGGATCACCTTTTAGTCAAACAGACTATGTCAATATATTTAAGGTTTCCAGAAACTGGAAAGCCAAACATTAAATTTATTGGTATTCGGAAGGGAGATGTCTCCCTTTTTTCCCGCACAATTCCCTCTTTTTTGTGGTTAGCACTTCCGTTTTTATGGAGTTTTTGAAGTTGACAGAGGAGGTTTAGCGCGCGCTATGAATCAGGTAGAACTTTCGTTCATAAATCTTAAGAACAACTTCTGATAGTATTGTAGAGTCGCCCAGCAAGGACTTCTCTTGTTCTTGCGAAGATGTCACGATTAGTTTTCTTCTTCAGGGGCACTTCAAAGTTAGCGCGCACGTGTGCGCTGGGTAGAGCGCGACTGCCGCGTAATGAGCTCCTTATCGGAAGAAGGGGAATGCAAAATGAGAAAGGAGGGATGATAAAAATGAAAGCAAAGTTGATTGCAACAATAGTGTTGGCACTGTTTCTGGGATGCATGTTGTTAGCACCAGTAGGGGCACAGCCGAATAAGCCTCTTAGATATGAGGTATCGGGAGAAAGTGCAAGCTATGGATGGGTTGGAACCATTGACAGTGGAGACCTTGACGGTTATACTGGGATATGGGTCACTAAAGTCCTAATTCCTAGAGGAGGAGAACTTTTCGTTGACGCAAAAAACGTCTACTTCTTTGAAATATGGTATATTGGCGAGGACATTACATATGTTGACGGTGAGGATGGGTTTGAGATTGAGGGTGACTATATCCTAGCTGGATTTGACAAAGGTGTAACCAGATTCGCGAACGGTAAGTTTAGCGGAAACGGCATAGTAACAGAGGCATATGGGGCATGGTCGCATTTGATTGGCCACAAAGAGCACCTGAGTGGCAGGGTAAACTTCACGGATTGGACGTTCACAGGCACAATACAAATAAACTGATGATTTCGAGGATAAGTGGGCTTGGAGGAGTAAAAGATAAAGTCTCTCCGTACGACTCCCCTTTTTCTATAGCGTCGTCGTTCGTCGTCGTAATAGGAAGGAAGGAATTAAAATTCAATCGCGCGCGCTAATTGAGCTTTGCCCAAAAAATATGGAAAATGGATTTTCGGAGACAATGGCACCGTTGAAGCTAAGAAAAAACTTCAAAGCAACGTTCAATGTAATTTTTGGCGCTTGCGAAAAAGAGTAGCTAAAACTCTTGAAAACCCCAGAATCTCACAGATAAGTCTCCACACTTTCCGCCATTTCAAGGCAACAATGGAGTATGCACGAACCAAAGACATCTTATATGTTATGCAGTTGCTAGGGCATAGAAACATACAAAACACTCTTATCTACACTCAGCTTGTAAACTTTAAAAGCGCCGAATACCATTCAGCAACTGCCAAGACCGCTGGAGAGGCAAAACAGCTTGTAGAAAGCGGATTTGAGTTTGTCTGCACTACGCCTGAAAACGTAATGTTGTTCAGAAAGAGAAAATGAGGAGAAATGTAAAACTAATGTTGGAAATGCAAACATTAAATTTATTAATTTTACCGTTACTGCAATAAGGTTAAAGGGATTAAAAGTGTCACTCGGGGCTAAATTGAAAGCTAGTAATGTACAAATAATTTCGGCAATAATCTTCTATTCTGCCGTTGGAATAATTTGTTTCGCTCTTTTGCCTATCGCTAATTTTCCTCCCCACATTGGAATTATAGGAGTTTTAAGCTTAATAACAGCCTACGGATTGTTCAAGAAGCGCGTTTGGACAATTTGGTTCGGCATAGTGCTGTTCTTTGTTGCTACGACCTTTTCTATGTATACTCTCTATTATCTATGGCAGAACCTGTTTTTTGCCGCGAGCATGGCGGCATATCTTATTTTAACGTGGGCCTTTACGGCTTATATGGTGTCCAAAAGAGAAGCTTTGGAAAAGTAAAATCCGTTCTCCCTAATTCTTTAAGAGGTGCACAGTGACCTCCTCGTCGGCGTCAATGAACTGCTGATCTTCTTCTATTTCCACAAAACCGTCTGCCCTTGAAACGGTTGTTATAGCTCCTGAAAGCCCAGCTGGAACTGGTACAGCCATAAGCCGATTTGAGTTATCTCGCTCTAGCTTGACTGTAATGAACGTTCGTCTTCCCCTCGCTGGGAACATTCTCATTGCCGCCAAAGCTTTGACTTTCAAAGTTTTCTTCACTTTTCTGCCAGCCATAAGCTGGATAATTGGGCGGACCAGTAAGTGAAAGACTAGCAGTGCTGAAGTCGGGTGGCCGGGAAGCGAAAAAATCGGCTTCCCATTTATCAAAGCAACTGTTGTTGGTTTTCCAGGTTTTATCGCAATTCCACACACAATAACGCCAGGTTTTCCAAGAGAGTCCAATGTTTGCGGCATAACATCTTTTGGACCTACTGAAACTCCCCCTGAGGTTATCACCATGTCGGCAGACGACAGCGCATGTTCTAGGGCCTTTCGCAATTCAAGTTTGTCGTCCGGAAAGACCCCAAGATAAACTGGTTTTCCCCCGTTTTCGAAAACCGCCGCGCTCAAACTGTAAGCGTTTATGTCATAGATTTTTCCAAGAGTCAAATCTCTGCCTGGCTCGGTCACTTCGGCCCCAGTTGAAAGAACTGCAATGCGTGGAACGAAATAAACCTTAACCGTTGCCATGCCCAAGGCGGCTAAGATTCCTATTTTCCGTGAACTCAAAAGTTGACCCGTTTTAAGGACTGTTTCGCCTTTTCTGATGTCTGACCCAATTTTCATAACGTTTTCATCCTCGGCGACGGCGCTGTAGATGTAAACCTCACCATTTTTCCGCTCAGTATACTCAACCATGACAACGGCATTTGCGCCTCCTGGAATTGGCGCACCAGTTACAATTTCGACAGTTTCACCATGAGCAACTTTTGCATTCGGCGGTTCTCCAACGTTTACGACCCCGCAAACCCTCAATTTTCTTGGCAAGTTTTCTTCTGCACCAAATGTATCTTCCGCTTTCACCGCGTATCCATCAACGGTTGATCTGCTAAAGGGGGGAATATCTAAAGCAGAGGCCACGTCTTCGGCGAGAACACGGTTATAAGCTTCTAGGAGTGGAATTTCTGCGATGCACAACGGTTTAGGTTCAAAATGTTGATTGACAACCTGCCTTGCCTCATCTAATGTGAGAAGCCTTCTAAACATTATCATCAACCGCTTCCACGCTATCAAACAAGTAAACCGTGACATTTTCGCCTTCCCCTAGCCCTTCCCTGTTTTTCGGAGCAATAACGTATCCATTAGCCTTAGTCATGGTTGAGATAACACCAGACCCTCTGGCGCTAACGGGTTCTGCGAAGAACCCCTCATTTTTCCGAAAAACCCAAACTCTAACAAAAGTCTTTCTCCCAAGCGCCGCTGTTACTTTTCTCGTCATTTTGGCTTTAATCATGGGCCTAGGTTCTTCTTTTTTCAGTCCAAGCATTCTAAATATCAAAGGTCTAGCAAAAACCTCAAACCCTACGATTGCCGCCACAGGATTACCTGAAAGAATAATTATAGGCTTTCCTTCTACTGCAGCAAGCGCAGTTGGCATGGCCGGCCGCATAGCTATGCCGTGAACGATAACTCCAGGCTTTCCAATAGCGTTAATGGCTTCGGGGACAAGGTCTAGGGCTCCCACGCTTGTTCCACCGGAAGTTATTATTGCATCAGCGTTTTCAAGTCCAAATTTTAGCTTCGCAGTAATCTCGTTGATGTCGTCTTTTGCTATTCCTAAATCTAAAGGTTCGGAGCCTAATTCGCGACATAAAGCTGAAAGCACAATTCTATTAACCTCAAAAATCGCGTTTTCACGCAATTTACTGCCTACCTCTACCAGCTCATTTCCTGTGGATAAAATGGCAATTATAGGCTTTTCAGAGACCTTGGCTTCCGCTTTTCCCAAAGCTGCCAGCAACCCTAGATGCTGAGGTTTCAAGCGGGTTCCAGACTTCAGAGCAATATCTCCCTTCTTAACGTCTTCACCTTTCCTTGAAATGTTCTCGCTTGGTGTCACTGAAACCCAAAGCTCAATTTTATCAGCAGTTCGCTTTGTTTCTTCCAACACTACAACCGCATCTGCGCCTTTTGGAATGCGATTTCCAGTCCAGACCTGTTTCACCTGCTGGGAGCCTATCTCATCCGCATCTGTTATTCGAAGGGTTTTTGGTCTAAACTGGGAGGCTCCAATGGTACTTTCAGCTCTAAGGGCGTATCCGTCAACAGCTGACCTGTCAAATTTTGGCAAATCTTCTTCAGCAATAATATCCTCTGCCAAAACCCGGTCTAAAGCTTCGTTCAAGGAAATCATAACTGCTTTAGGCTTCTTAATTGGCAGCGCAGTAAACCATATTTTTAACGCGTCATCTGTGGGCGTCAGTTTTTGGAATCCCTTAAGTCTCGTCAAAATACTTACCCATAAAAAGCAGTAAAGACTAGCATAAAAAGTATATCGCAAAAAGGTCTCACATTTTAGCATTCCAATTCTTCTTGAAGATTGTTGAGCATTTTCGCGCGCGCTTTGACTTTTAAATAGAAAAAGTTGCTGATAGAAAGCATTGGAAAAATCGAGGAGAACGTATTTCACTGAATAATGATGTTTCTACTCGGTTTGCAGTTTGAACCGCAAGATCGCGGCTATTCCGCCGAAAGAATTTTTTAACATTTGGCCTTCTTCTGTTTCGCCGGATATGATTTCTACGTCAGTGTTTGCGTATTCTGCTATTTGAACGAGGTCGTCTATTATCTCTTGCTTTTCATTTATGGCTAGGGCTGGAGCGCTGCATTTTGGGCAAGGTTTTCCGTAGAGGTTCTGCTCAAAACTTGTTAAGGTTTGACTTTTAATGGTGTCTTGTTCCTGATAATTGCATGCATTGCATTTTACGGTGACTCGTAAAAGGTCTACGCCTTCCGAAAGTAGTAGGGTTCTAACAGCGCCCGCTTCTAGTGCCATTCTAACCTCTCCTTCACCGTAGGTTACCATCCCAGTGTCATGGCCTATTTCGTAGAGAAACTGTTGCATTATCTGTTTTTCCTCTATGTATCGTACTTTTCGCATTATTTCAGGGGCCTTGTCCATTACTTCTTTCACGCCTTGTTCTTCTACGTAAGCCGTGTCAATCGTGTCTATAATCTTGTCCTTCAGCATGTAGTTCAAGTAATCGCCTTTTTCAAAATCATATTTTGTTGGTCCAGGCCCTGCTATTATCAGGCCTTTGAAGTTGTCAATCGGGAGAAATGTCTCGTTGGCGTGTTCCCCTATTCGGCTGAAATATTCTTGAAGTCTCATTTCTCTAAGTCTTTCATATCTTCGCGCTGATTGGCCACCTGCACGGGTTTTTCCAGGAACCCCCGATGTTAAGTTTCTAACTATTTCAAGTCTTCTGCCTTGGAGCGTCGCGAGGGTAGCCTCCGTAGAATCTATGAGAAGTATGCCGAAAGTTAGTTTCTCCCTCAGAAGTTCTTGCAAGTGTTCTGTGTGGAATCTCGCGTCGCATCTGTAAAGGTAAATGTGTATTGGTTCTGGCGGTATGATCACGTAGGTTTCTATCCTTTCGCTGCCAGCACCGTTTTGGGGAATCGCGCCGCAGAATATCACAAGTCCGTTTTCTGGGGCTTCTTTGAAAAGTTTGAGGCGTTGTTGAACCTTGACTATGGCGTCTTGAACGTTTTTTCTGGTGGTCGTAGATTTTATGTTGGAGGCTGTTCCATACTCGTCCCTGAGCATGTTTATTACATCGCTTATCTGCTTTCCAGGAGGGACGTAGAGTGAAACTAGCTCGGTTCCGCGTCCTTCTTTGTCAGCTAGGCTAGTCAGCGTCCTTCTTAGCCTGAACAGTTCTAAAGAGGTTTTTTTCCCACTACTCAATTATTTTCACTGACATTTGTTTGGTAATAAGCTACATTGCAATGAATCAAATAAGAGTTCCTACGGTAAAAGCTAAGTCACTTCTAAAACTTCCTTTAAGAATGCCTTGTATGGACCTAGTTTTCCAGCGTAGTTGCCTGCAGAGATTCTGACGACTCCTGGTACGCCTACGGCAGCCTTTATGCCTTCACCCATAGCCTTCTTAATGGCCCCGACACTTAAACCATTAACAACAATTTCGTAAACACAATTCACGTTTTCTGGCAGTTCCGAATCTTGCACGAGCGTTTTCAATCCTGGACAAAAAGGATGATTCGTTGAGGCTTTAAGCTTATACTTTAAGGAACCAGCTTTCGACCCTGAACGGCAGATTCCACCGGGAAACGGCAAAACAACCTCGGTCGCTTTGGTCTTGATTGCTGCAACTGCTTCTTCAGCTGCTCTAAGCCCGGAGGCTTTGTCTTTGGCTAAAATGAGGAAGTTTCCGCCAGCTATGGCTTCTGCAGCACCGAAAGTGTCTTCCACAATGAAATCTCCTTCCATAATAGGTATTTTCCAGACTTTTCTATCCCCAACCATGCCTTTTCTTTGGAACCCATCACCGAACAAACGCAGGCTTCTGCCAATTTTTAGTCTTCTTTTGGCGTTAGGCATGGCATTGAAGGCTGAGGTTGTTGGACAAGTCATTATACACTGGCCTATACGTTGTATCATCTGGTTCTTCAACTCAAACCTATTGCGGTTATATATTTGAATCAAAATGCCAACGCGGTTGTCCGGAGTTTTATCCTCCGGCACTATGCCTTCTATGCCTGCCTCTGCTGGGGACATTATTACACTTGTCGCGAAACCCGTTGCAACGGTTGCTGCAGTTAAAGCCCACCTTTCATCACCAGCCGTAATTAATGCCCTTCCAGCCCATAATGGAAACATCTCGGCGAATGTGTCCATTATGGTGCAAATGTTTCCCGTCTGGCGATGTTGAACCTTAAACCAGTCTTCTCCACGTTCCACGACTTCTAGGTCACTTATGCTTCCAGTAGAGTTTAACTCCGTCTCGCTCGGTAACATGCTCAAACCCCATTACATTAATTCTTCGTCTTCTTTGATATAAGAGAAGGTAAACTGAATTTAACTTTTTAAAGATTTGTAGAAAATTAGAAGAGGTTACGTTTTAGTGAACTGCTTGCCAGGGCAGCGGATGTTTCTCTTGTTCAACTAGATGCTATAAGGTGTTCTTGACTCAGATGTGCCTCAAAACTGGCGTTGTGAAAATCTTATAAACATCTTGTCCTAAATACGGCTTCTAGTTTGGCTTTAGGGTGGTTTCTTGAAAAGGATTAAAATAGGAGTTGTCAAATGTGGCAACATAGGCACCGCTCCATTGCTT
>Ga0209314_10001091_pt1 | contig 12228 bp, 13 predicted proteins | sample I19B2metaG_FD_184146 | JGI IMG/M metagenome (GOLD analysis project Ga0209314, IMG submission 184146) | Lake sediment bacterial and archeal communities from Gulf of Boni, Indonesia to study Microbial Dark Matter (Phase II) - ​I19B2 metaG... | ecosystem: Environmental > Aquatic > Freshwater >...
TGCCCTGGTGGCGAGCAGCCTCCTGGCCACCAAGGTTGAAATCCAGGTGGCCCAGAGCAGCGTCTCCGGCACCGTCTCCGCACTCACCAACAACAGCGGCACCACCCCCGACGTGCTGGTGCTGAACACCGGCTCGGCCACGGCCATGTATCAGGTCAACCCGGACGTCGCGGTGACCTGGAACGGCCTCAGCCTGACCTTCGCCGACCTGGTGGTGGGCGACCAGGTCACCCTGACCCTGACCAACGGCATGGTTTCGGCCATCGCCATCACCGGCCGCACCACCCAGGCCGTCAGCCTGACCGGTCAGGTGTCCGGCCTCACCGCCACCAACAAGAGCTTTACCCTGACCGTGGCCGGCTCGTCCGGCAACACCGCCTACACGGTGGGCTGGAACGCCCAGACGGTCTTCACCTACCAGGGACTCAGCGTCACCTCCAGCCAGCTGGCCAACGGTCAGCAGGTGACGGTGACCGGCACCGGTGCCGGCAACCTGGTGACCGCCTCCAAGGTGGATATCCAGGTTAACCAGGCCAACCTCTCCGGCACCGTGGTCTCCTTCACGGTGCCCACCGCCTCCGGCAATGGCGCCATCACCATCAGCGGTAGCGGCACTACCTCCAGCTTCGCCGTGGCGCCCACCGCCAGGGTGACCTGGAACGGCCTCAGCCTGACCTTCGCCGACCTGAGCGTGGGCGACGGCGTCAAGCTGGCCCTGACCAACGGCATCGTCTCCGGCATCGAGCTGACCAGCCACCCGTCCACCACCGTCAACCTGACGGGCAAGGTCTCGGCCCTGGACGCTCAGGCCAACACCTTCACCCTGACGGTCCAGACGACGGACGCTAACGGCCAGGCCGTGAGCCAGACCTACACCGTGGGCTACTCCGGCCAGACCTCCTTCACCTATCTGGGCCTCAGCGTCTCGGAGTCCTCGCTGGCCAACAACCAGACCGTGACGGTGACGGGCGGCCAGGTGGGCCAGGCCGTCTCCGCCACCCTCGTGGACATCCAGCAGGTGAACTAGACAGCCGCATCTGAGGCGGCCTCGCACGTGTGAGAGAGTTTTACAGAGCAGCCCCGCCGGCCGGCGGGGCTGCCTCCGTTCAGTCCCCCGCTCCCCAGGCAAAGTCGACGAGTGAGGCCGTCCCTTCTCAGGCAAGCTATACCAGGGAGGGGATGAAGCGTGGGAGCCTATCTGGAGTTTCAGGACCTGCTCCTGAATCTGTTTGAACAGGCCGGCCTGGAGGCCCTGACTGTGCATGACTACATCGACACGGAGCAGCTGGGGCGTCGCTGGGACATCCTCTGCCGCCACCACCGTCACACGGCCGACAATGAGGATGTCGTCACCAACGTGTCCGTCCGCCTCAACAGCCCCCTGGAGGTGCTGCTGGAGGAAGCCCAGGCCCTCGGCTGGGAGCCGGGCGAGGACGTCAACCAGGACGAAAGCGCCGACGGTGAACTGGAGGTAGAGATTCGTCTCGCCGGTCACCTGGTGGGGGAGGACGCCAGACCCCTGTGGGACACGCTCCAGTCCACCGTGCCGAACACGGGTGTCTTCGACCAGATGGCTCTGGTTCGCGAGGAGCGCCTGGGGACCGGCGGGACGTACGGCGAGGTGGAAGGGGGGTCCACCGTGCACCTGCGGTTCGCAGCCTACCCGGAGCCCCAGGACTTCTGTCGCGACAGTTTCTGGGCGGCCTTGGCCAAGGTGCTGGCCGACACCCTGGACCTGTTCTACCGTCAGTTTCCGGAAGAAGAAGGGGAGCCGTCCTAGCGGCTCCCCTTGCCGTCTGGTATCCTGGGAGCGAGGAGGGACGCCCATCAAGAAGACTGATTTGCCCAGGGACCCGGCCCCGCCGGGAGAGCGCTTTCTGCTGGTGGACGCCTCCAGCCTCATCTTCCGCGCCTACTACGCCTTGCCGGAGATTTCCGGGCAGGGAGGGCGGCCCGTGCAGGGCGTGCTGGGCTTTCTCAACATGCTCTTTCGACTGGCCGATGACCTTGCGCCCGGCCGCCTGGCGGTCTGTTACGACGGCGGGATGAGCCGGCGGGAAGAGGCGTTCCCGGAGTATAAGGCGAACCGGGCCGAGGCCCCCGACGACCTGCTGGAGCAGTTCCTCATGGTCGGTCAGGCTCTGGAGGCCCTGGGGCTGCACACGCTGTACGTCGAGCGGTCGGAGGCGGACGACCTGCTGGCGACGGCCGCCCGCCTCGGCGAGGCGGCCGGGCTGGCACCGCGCGTCGTCACTGGGGACAAGGACCTACTGCAGGTGGTCACCGACCGGACCCACGTGCTCTTCACCCGGCGGGGAGTCACCGACCTGGCGGTCATGACCCCGGAGACGTTCCGCGAGCGGTACCACATCGAGCCCGCCCGGTTCCCCGACTTCAAGGCCCTGATTGGGGACAAGTCAGACAACCTGCCGGGCGTCACCGGGGTGGGGGAGGCCACCGCCATCCAGCTCCTGCGCCGCTTCGGCAGCCTGGAGGAGATCCTGGACCGTTCCGCCGAGGTCGGCGGGCACCTGGCCCTGACCCTGGCGGAGCAGGCGGACCAGGCCCGGCTGACCTTGCGCCTGGCCACGCTGGACCGGGGCGTTCCTCTCCCCCTGGACCTGGAGGAGGCCCGCTTCTCCTACCGTCGCCTGAGGCCGGAGGGAGTCGAGGCCTTGCTGACGCTCGGCCTCAGGGCCCTGGCGGAGCGGTTGGCTAAGAAGATGGTGGCTGCGGCACGGGAGGCGTAAGCATGACGGCAGGCGCAAGCATGACGGGAGGCGAGAGCACGGCCGGCGGGCGGTCACTGGACCCACTGGTGCAGAGCCACGTGCAGCTGCTGCGGCTCTCCTCCCAGCGTCCCTTTGACCAGGCCCTGGCCCACCGCGTACGGACCCTTCTGGCGCAAGCGGTCGAAGCCCAGGCGGCCCCCGGCCTGCCCCCTGAACATCGGGATTTGCTGGCGCGGATGCGGGCCCATTGGGAGAGCTACCTGCAGCAGAATGAGCCGTGAGAAGGAGCCCCTGCCGAGGACGGCGAGGGCTCACAACCTGAAACCCTCGTCCACCGGACGAGGGTTTCAGCATACAGAGCCTTATTCGCGGTCCGTCAGATCGTCCATCTCCTGTCCGTTATAGGCCTCCATCAGGGCGGCGAGGGCATCGCCGTGGTCATCCCAGGCGCCGACCGAGGAGTTCAGGTTTGCGCCCGCCAGGTGAAAGTGGTCCTCCAGTGATTGGACGACCCTGCTCGTCAGGCCGCCGCGGTCCCTGCGGCCCGGTACGGCGTTATAACCGTCGCCGCCTGCTTCCTGCCGGCCCGTTGCTCTCGGCATTGCGCATTCCTCCCGTTGCTAGTCTGTCCAGGTCAGGCTGAAACTCGGCCAAGTTCCGTGGCCAAAGACTGGATGGCCGCTCCAAACGCCGGGCGAACGGCCTCCGTTTTCCACCCCGGAGCTTTCTGTTACACTTGAACCGAGGTGAGGGGACAAGTTGAAAATCGGCTGCCATCTGAGCATCGCCAAGGGCCTGGAAGCGGCGGCGAAGAACGCCGTGCGCCTGGAGGCGGAGGGCTTTCAGTTCTTTACCAAGAACCCGCGCGGTTTTCGCAGCAAGACCATCAACTACACGGATGCGGAGAAGGGCGTGGCCCTGATGCGCCGGCATAATCTGGCCACCATCGCCCACTCGCCCTACATCACCAACCTGTCCACCCCCAAGCCGGACCTTCAGGACCTGACAGTCAGGTCCCTGGTGGAGGACCTGACCATCTGCGATGCCTTCGGCACGCCGGGCCTGGTCGTTCACTGCGGCAAGCACGTGGAGATGGGGGAAAGCTATGGTCTGGACCGGATGGTCGAGACGCTGAACCTGATTCTCGACGCCTATGACGGCCCGTGCCAGATCCTGCTGGAGAACACGGCGGGGCAGGGCTCCGAGGTGGGAACCACCCTGGAGCAACTGGTCGAGACCCGTAACAGGACCAACGGGCCGGAGCGCATCGGTTTCTGCTTCGACACCTGTCACGGCTTTGCCGCCGGCCTCTGGAACGGCGATCTGCTGGGCTCCTTCCTGAAGGCGGGCCGGGACACCGGCTACCTGGAGTCGCTGCGCGCGATTCACCTGAACGATTCCAAGGGGCCTTTCGGCAATCATCGGGACCGGCACGAGTTCATCGGCAAGGGCAACATCGGCGAAGAGGCCCTGGCCGCGTTCCTGCGTTCCCCCGAACTGCAGCACCTGCCGGTTTTCCTGGAGACGCCGGTGGAGGACGAGAACGCGTACGGCGCTGAGATGGCCTATGTCCGGCGACTGGCAGGCAAGGATGGGGATGCTCTGGAGGGCCGCGCATGAGCGACGAGGACCTGCAGCGGGACCGGGAACAGAATGCGGATGACCAGTTGACGGAAGAGGAGCGCACCTTCGGCCGGCAGGGCATGGAAGAGCCCCAGGACCTGGCCACAGAGTGGGCGATGCGCCGCGGTTGCTCCGGCTGCGGGCTGGTCCTCCTGCTGCTTTTCGTCATCATGGTGGTCTCCATGTGCGTGGGCCCTACCCGGCCCAAGCTCTTCTAGAACCCGCAGGCCCTCACAGGTCCATCGAATCAGTATGACGACCTGGGCCGCAGGGGCTAAAGCCTCTGCGGCCGTGCTATAATTGAGGTCCCGGAGGTGAGCCCCGTGACCAAGAAGACGGGCCCCATCAGCCTCGCCGAGGTGCGGCGGCAACTGGAGGGCCTGGGCGAAATCGTCGACGACGGCGTGGTTATCGGCTACGTGGACGCCGCTCTCCGTTACAAGGTGGCCGAGGAGCATCTCGGTCACGGCGGCTTTTTGGAAGTTCGTCGGGATGAGGCGACGCGCGACTATGTCGCCAACGAGTACGATGCCTTGCAGGACCCCCGGACCGGGCGCCTCTACCCGGGCGGCTATTCCGCCCAGGGTGTCTGGCGTGTGGCCGACCCGGAGCAGGCCGCCCGACAGATCATGGATTACCTCCGACGAGCGGACCTGGCGGCTGAAGACTGAGGGGGGCTCATCATGGCAGTACGGCGCGTTCCCCTGTTCCCCCTGAGCCAGGTGCTCTTTCCCAACATGGTCCTTTCCCTGCACATCTTCGAGCCGCGCTACCAGCAGATGATCAACCGGTGCATCGATCAGGACCTGCCTTTCGGCGTGGTGCTCATTCGTCACGGCCGTGAGGTGGGCGGTCCGGCGGTGCCCTTCGAAATTGGCACAATGGCCCGTATCACCGACGTGGAGCGCCTGCCCGGCGGCCGGATCAACGTGGTCACCGTGGGGGTCAACCGCTTCCATCTCGAAGGCGTCAGCTACGACGAGCCGTACCTGGCGGGCGACATCGAGTTCCTGGAGGAGGGCGAAGTTGACGACCGGCGCGCGCCAGCCCTGGCCCGCCAGGTGACAGCCCTGTTTTCCCGGTACCTTGAGCTGTACGCGGAGTTGTCGACGGACGATCGGGAAGAGGACCAGGACGAGGAGGACGGGGAGGGGGACGGCGATTCGGGGACCGGGGAGACGGACGTCTCGTTGGCCGAGGCGGTGGACGAGGCGGGGCAGGCCCTGGCGGAGGCTCTGGAGCAGCCCGTCCAGGAGGACCTGTCCCCCGTGGACGATTCGGCCGGGCCTGAGCCCGGCCTCCTAAGCGACCGTCCGGCTCTTCCCAAGCACCCCGGCGCCCTGGCCTATGCCGTGGCGGCCTCTGCCGGCTGGCGCCAGCGGGACAAGCAGGACCTCCTGGAGAAGACCACGGCGGCGGAGCGCCTGAGGGCCGAGGTCGGCCTGCTCCGACGCGACATCGCCAGCATGCTGGGACTGCGCCGCCGGCGCGAGGAAGGCGGGCGCCCGCCCTTCTTCGGCCCCTGCTCCGCCAACTGACGCGCAGGAGGTTTGTCGTGGATACTCTCAACCTGACGCCGCAACAACTGGAACGCTACTCCCGGCACCTGCGGCTGGGCGAGGTCGGGCCCGAGGGCCAGTCAAAGCTGCTGGCCTCCCGGGTCCTGGTGGTGGGCCTGGGCGGGCTGGGGTCGCCCGTGGCCCTCTACCTGGCTGCCGCAGGGGTGGGCACCCTGGGGCTCCTGGACGACGACCGCGTCGCCCTGAGCAACCTGCAACGCCAGGTGCTCTATGCGGAGGAAGACCTGGGGCGGCTCAAGGTGGAGGCAGCTCGCCGCCGTCTGCAGGCGATGAACCGGGATCTGCGGGTCATCGCCCATCCGGTGCGCCTCACGGCGGATAACGCGGAGGAGATTCTCCGGGGCTACGATGTGGTGGTGGGCGGCGCGGACAATTTCCCCACCCGCTACCTGCTCAGCGACGCCTGCGTCCTCCTGGGCAAGCCCCTGGTCGATGGCAGCGTGCTCGGATTCACCGGTCAGGTGACCACCTTCCTGCCGGGGAAGGGCTGCTACCGCTGCCTCTTCCCCGCGCCGCCGCCGCCCGGAGCCGTTCCCAACTGCGCTGAGGCGGGCGTCCTGGGCGCCATGGTCGGGCAGGTCGGCTCCCTGCAGGCCATGGAAACGCTGAAACTCCTGATGGGCCTGGGCGAGCCCCTCTCCGGCCGGCTGCTGCTCATGGACGCGCTGGCCGGCGACGTGCAAGAGATTCGCTGGAGCCGCGACCCCGGCTGCCCTGTCTGCGGCGACCACCCCTCCGTCACCGCCCTGGCTGCCATGGACTACCCGGCCTTCTGCGGCCTGACGCCGGATGGCCCGCCGGTTCAGGCCGACGGCCCGGACCCGGTCGATCCCATAAGCCTGGCGGGACGCTTTGACCTCAGCCCCAACGAGGCCTACCGCCTGGTCCAGTCGGGCCGCGCGGACCTCATTGACGTGCGCGAGCCCTGGGAATACGCCATGTACCACGCGGGCGGCGCCGTGCTCATCCCCCTCAGCCAGGTCCAGCGTCGGGCGGGGGACCTGGATCCCAGCCGCGACCTGCTGGTGGTGTGCGAGCACGGCCACCGCAGCCTGGTGGCGGCGGAGGCCCTGCGCCGTGCCGGCCTGGACCGGGTCTACAACGTGGCCGGGGGCATGGCCGCCTGGCTGGCCCAGCACCTTCCGGTGAAGCGAGGCGCGGATCAGTGAGGCAGGCCGGCTCGGCCCCCCTGGTGTTGGAGCCGAGACTGCTGGCGCAACTCCTTGGTCACGCCCGGCAGGAGGCGCCGCGGGAGTGCTGCGGCGTGCTGTGGCTGGACCGACCCGGAGGGGGCCAGGCCCCCGCGTCCGGCCCGGCCCTCGTCGCCGCCGCCGGCCCTCTGCCTCTGCGGTACCACCGGACGCGCAACCGGGCTTCCTCGCCGAATCGTTACGAGATGGACCCGGACGACCTGCTGGCCATCCTCGACGGCCTGACCGCCGAAGACGCCTCCCTCTGGGGCTTGTTCCACTCGCATGTTCGCCATGAGGCCCTGCCCTCGGAAGTGGACCGGACCAACGCCTATTACCCGGACGCCATCTACCTCATCCTCAGCCTCAAACCGGGCGCCGACCTGGGGCGGGGGCTGACGGTGGAGGGGGCAGCGCTCCGGGGTTTTCGCATCTGGGACGGCGAGGTGGAGGAGGTCGCACTGACCCAAGCGGGGCTCGGCGGCGCGCCGCCGCCCCTTTCGACAGATTACGCGTCATAGGAAAGCCTCGGCTTTCCTATGATTTTGCCTCTGTCAGGCCCCAAGACGACCCGCTATAATGGTGTTGTGCCCGAAGAACCGGCCCCAGCGGCTCCCACCGGGTCACACATTCTATCGAGTGAGGTCGATCGGACGTGGATTTTGACCGCGTGGCGCGCAAGACCATACTCTCCATAGCAGGCAACTCAGCCGTGACCCGGTTTGCCAAGACTTATGGCATGCGCCTTGGCGCCCGGCGGTTCGTCGCCGGGGACACCCTGGATGAAGCCGTGAAGGCCGTACAGGACCTGAACCGTCGTCATATCTCGGCCACGCTGGACCTGCTCGGCGAGAGCGTTTACAGTGAGGAGGCGGCGCGTGCCGCAGCAGCGTCGGTCATGGCCATCCTGGACGGCATCCGGGCCTCCCAGGTGGACAGCAACGTCTCCGTCAAGCTCACCCAGATGGGGCTGGACGTCTCCTACGACCTGTGTCTCGACAACCTGCGGGCCATCCTCGGCAAGGCCCGGGAGTATGGCAACTTCGTCCGCATCGACATGGAGGACTCGGCCCACGTTGACGTTACCCTGAAGCTCTACCGCCAATTGCGGGAGGAGTTTGAGAATACCGGTCCGGTGTTCCAGTCCTACCTCTACCGGACGGAGCAGGACATGAGCGACCTCGGCGACCTGGCCCGCAACATCCGGTTCGTCAAGGGCGCCTACAGCGAGCCGGCCAGCGTAGCCTACCCCAGCAAGGCGGACGTGGATGCCAACTACAACCGGCTGGTCCGTCTGCACCTGGAAGCCGGCCGCTACGCCGCCGTAGCCACCCACGACGACGCCATCATCGGCTCCACCCTGGAGTACGTCAAGAGTGGGGCCATCCCGAACGACCAGTTCGAGTTCCAGATGCTCTACGGCATCCGGGCCCAGCGCCAGCAGGAGCTGGCAGACCAGGGCTACAAGGTTCGCATCTACGTGCCCTTCGGTCTGGAGTGGTACCCCTACTTCACCCGCCGGCTGGCCGAGCGCCCGGCGAACCTGTTCTTCGTCATGAAGAACTTCTTCGCCAGGTAGCGCCCCACCCCAAAGACAGTAGTCAAGCCGGCGTCTTCCGACGCCGGCTCTTTGTTTTTCGCTTGATGTCAGGCAAGTCCGGCGTATTGCTCAAGTCGCGCCCCTTGAATCCCGCGCACTCTGAAGGAGAAAGCCGTGAAAAGAGGCCGCTTCCGGAGTCTTAGCCGCCTCGACGGCGGAGAACGGTCGATTCAGGCGGAATTTTATGGTTTGTGAATTTCATCACAAAGGAGTAATATCTAGTTGGGGCAAAGAAGGGCACAGGAGCCAATAAGTCGAATTTAGTAGATAAAATGTCGAAAGTCGTGGAGCGAGTTAGGCCGGCAGCCCATATCGGCGCCCGTCAGAGGGAGGGCATGGATTGTGACTCGGCATTGCATCACATCTGCGGATCCCCGTTGGACCCAGTTGGACGTGGTGATGGAGCGCTACCGGGACGTGCCCGGTGGGCTGATTCCGGTGCTGCACCAGGCCCAGCAGCTCTTCGGCTACCTGCCGGAGGAGGTGCTGGACCACATCGCCGCCGGGCTGGGCCTGCCGGCCAGCCACGTCTACGGCGTCGTTACCTTTTACAACTTCTTCTCCACCGAACCCGTAGGAAAGCACCGCATCAACGTCTGCCTGGGTACGGCGTGCTACGTGAAGGGGGCCGGCAACATCCTGGCCGAGATCACCAAGGAACTGGGGATTGAGCCGGGCGGGATCACGGAGGACGGCTTCTTCTCCCTGGAGGTGGCGCGCTGTGTCGGCGCCTGCAGCCTGGCTCCGGCCGTGGTCATCGACGGCGAGGTCTTCGCGCGCGTCACCCCGGATCAGGTCAAGGGACTCCTGTCCCAGTACCGGGAACCGGCCGCCGCTCCGGCCGCGGTGCCGGCCACGGCCCGCAACGCCTCCGTGGAGGTGAGACAGTCATGACCACCGCACTGGGCACCAGGCTCAACTTCCAGACCCTGGTGCAAGCCCGACGGGGCGGCGAGGCCATGATGGCCATGCGCCGGGGGCAGCCCCCGGCCCAGGCCCTGCGGGCCGCCGGCGTTCTGCCGCGGCTCTACGTAATGGTCTGCGGGGATACCGGATGCCTCGCCCGCAAGAGCGACAAGACCCGGGACGCCCTGATTCAGGCCATGTCGGCACACGGCCTGGACAGCGATGTGGAAGTGATGCGCAGCGGCTGTTTCGGCTTCTGCTCGCAGGCCCCCGTGGTGGTGACCTACCCGGACGGCATCTTCTACTGTCAGGTCAAGCCGGAGGACGCGGAGGAGATTGTCACCCGCCACGTCCTGGGCGGCCAGCCGGTGGAACGCCTGCTGTACCAGCCAGACCCCAGGGTGCGCCAGCGCGTCGCCCGGATGATGGAGATGTCCTTCTTTAAGGGGCAGCAGCGCATCGCCTTGCGGAACCTCGGCCTGATTGACCCGGAGTCCATCGAGGAGGCCATCGCCGCCCGGGCCTACGAGGCCCTGGCCAGGGTGCTTCAGGAGATGACACCGGAGCAGGTTATCGCCGAGATGAAGCGCTCAGGCCTGCGCGGTCGCGGCGGCGCCGGGTTCCCCACCGGGCTCAAGTGGGAGATTGCCCGCAACACCCCGGGCGACATCAAGTACGTGACCTGCAACGCCGACGAGGGCGACCCCGGAGCGTTCATGGACCGCGGCATCCTGGAGGGCGACCCCCACTCGGTGCTGGAGGCCATGGCCATTGCCGGCTACGCCATCGGCTCACACCACGGGTTCATCTACGTCCGGGCGGAGTACCCCAACGCCGTCCGCCGCCTGGAGCGGGCCGTCTCCCAGGCCACGGACCTGGGGCTCCTCGGTGAGCGCATCCTCGGTTCCGACTTCAGCTTCCACGTGGAGCTGCGTCTGGGCGCCGGCGCCTACGTCTGTGGCGAGGAGACCGCCCTCATGGCCTCGGTGGAAGGCAAGCGGGGCATGCCGCGGCCGCGTCCGCCGTTCCCCTCGGACGCCGGGCTCTGGGGCAAGCCGACCCTGAACAACAACGTGGAGACCTATGCCAACGTCCCGCCCATCATCCTGAACGGCGGCGACTGGTACGCCTCCATCGGGACCGAGAAGTCCAAGGGCACCAAGGTCTTCGCCCTGGCCGGCAACGTCACGAACACGGGCCTGGTGGAGGTGCCCATGGGCACCACGCTGCGGCAGATCGTCTACGACGTCGGCGGCGGCATCCCCAAAGGCAAGAAGTTCAAGGCGGCGCAGACCGGCGGCCCGTCCGGCGGCTGCGTCCCCGCCGAGCACATCGACACGCCCATCGACTACGAGAGCCTGGCGGCCCTGGGGTCCATCGTCGGGTCGGGCGGCCTCATCATCATGGACGAGGACGCCTGCATGGTGGACGTGGCGCGCTACTACCTGGAATTCACCCAGGACGAGTCGTGCGGCAAGTGTCCGCCCTGCCGCATCGGGACCAAGCGGATGCTGGAGATTCTGAACCGCATCGTCGCCGGCGAGGGCGAGGAGGGGGACATCGAGCGGCTGGAGTCGCTGGCGTCCTCGATCAAGGCCACGTCGCTCTGCGGCCTCGGCCAGAACGCACCGAACCCGGTTCTGTCCACCATCCGCTACTTCCGCGACGAGTACGAGGCCCACATCCGCCACAAGCACTGCCCGGCCGGACGCTGCAAGGAACTGGTGGAGTACCGGGTGAACGCAGAGAAGTGCATCGGCTGCACCCTGTGCATCCGGGTCTGCCCCTCCGGGGCCATCACCGGCGAGCTGAAGAAGCCCCACGCCATCGATACCGAACTCTGCGCCAAGTGCGGCTCCTGCTACGACGTGTGCCGCCCGAAGGCCATTGAACGCTAGGAGGCAGGCCACATGACCAGGACCATTCACCTCACAATTGACGGCCGCCCGGTTCAGGTCGCCCCCGGCACCACTGTGCTGCAGGCGGCGAAGGCCGCGGGCATTCACATCCCGACCCTGTGCTACCTGGAGAAGATCAACGCCATTGGCGCCTGCCGGGTCTGCCTGATTCAGGTGGAGGGGATGCGGGGGTACCACACCTCGTGCACCCTCCCGTCGGCAGAGGGCATGGTGGTGCACACAAAGACCCCGGCCCTGCGCGACGCCCGCCGGACCGTGGTGGAACTGCTGCTGTCCGACCACAACGTGGAGTGCCCCACCTGCCTTCGCAGCGGCAACTGCGAGCTGGAGGACCTGGCCCACGAGACCGGGGTCAGGCGCATCCCCTACGGCGGCGAGCGCCACGCCTGGCGGCGGGACCACTCCACGCCGTCGCTCAACTGGGACCTGTCCAAGTGCGTGCTCTGCCAGCGCTGCGTGGCGACGTGCAGCCAGGTGCAGACCGTGTCCGCCATCGGCCTCATCGACCGGGGCTTTGACTCGCACATCGGCGTTCCCTATGACCACGACCTGCTGCAGGCGACCTGTACTTACTGCGGCCAGTGCGCCCTGGCCTGCCCCACCGGGGCCATTACCGAGAAGGACGACACGGACGCCGTCTGGGCGGCCCTGGCCGACCCCAGCAAGCACGTGGTGGTG
>Ga0209314_10001092_pt1 | contig 12225 bp, 9 predicted proteins | sample I19B2metaG_FD_184146 | JGI IMG/M metagenome (GOLD analysis project Ga0209314, IMG submission 184146) | Lake sediment bacterial and archeal communities from Gulf of Boni, Indonesia to study Microbial Dark Matter (Phase II) - ​I19B2 metaG... | ecosystem: Environmental > Aquatic > Freshwater > Lake...
CTTTTGAATTTAATGCCCATCTTAGTAAGTTTGCTATTTGGTTTATTATGTACCTTTTCAATTACGCTGTCCTCAATAGAAATTTACAGTATTACGCCTTTTCCCGAGGGCGTTTCTGGATCTGTTGGTAACGCGTTTTATTTTGTTATTCTTTCGGCGGTGGGTGCATTACTAGTTTATTGGCTTTTAAAGAGAAAAAGTCGCAAGTTGATTACTTTGATTACCGGTTTTGCTTTAACAGCTTCGGTTTTTGCGCTTTCCTTCGTTTACCTGTCTGCGGCATTTTCTTTCATTCCACATATAGGAATTTTGATGTTATCTATACTTATAGCTGCCCTAGCGGATTTTGCAATTTTTCGATTGGGTGGTAAAGCCTGTAATGTGGCTGTTATCTTTTTGGGAGGAGCCTTAGGCTCTTTTTTAGGGGTTGTCATTCCTACTTTAAGCGCGGTGTTGATTCTGGTTTTTCTGGCGGTTTATGATACCTTTGCGGTTTACTATGGTCCTGTAGGGAAAATAGCTCGGATTGGGCTTGATCAGCTTAAGGGTTTAACTCTTTCTTTTAGGAATATTCAGATTGGATTAGGCGATTTAACGTTTTATTCCATGCTTTCTGGACATATGCTTTTCAACTTTGGCGTTGTTTCTTGTTTTGTTTCTGTCTGTGGCATTTTGACTGGATGTTTGCTTGCCTTTACAATGCTGGAGAAGCTAGGCATTTTTCCTGGCTTGCCCCTTCCAATCTTTTTGGGCATCGTAGCGGGGCTCTTAGCTTGGCAATTATGATTTTGACATGGGTAGGCGCGCTGAGTTTACGTCAACTTCCATGATCGTGCATTTTTTGAATCCTTTTGTTTCGTCTAACACGTCATTGACGCTTACGACATTGCCGCGGGTGGTTTTATGAATGAGGAACGCAATTTCAATACAGCATAGTTAAAATGGTGAATCATTCAGCAAATAATGTTGGAGCTGGTCAATTTTGCAAAAAGCTTGTACACATGCCATTTTCCACAAAAGTTATATTTTAGAAAGTCTGAACAAGACAATCTGAGTGATTGCTATGGCTTCTAGAATAATATCTTCGAAGAAAGCAGTAACAAAGATGCAAGCTATTCTTCTCGTAGTAATTATAGTGGTAGTTGCTGTAATTGGTGCAGTCGCATACATGTTGATGCAAGGCCCTACAGGACCGATAAAAATTGGTGTAATTACCCCACTTTCAGCCCCTGCAGACTATCTTGCAGGTAGCTTGATTCGAAGAACCGCTGAATTGTTCGTCGAGGCACAAAACAAAAAAGGGGGAGTGCTTGGAAGACCCTTGGAATTGGTTGTAGCTGACCAGACACTAGACGCAGGGACTGCTATATCAAACTTGGTCAGGATGGTCACAAATGACAAAATCGTAGGCTTGGTTGGGCCTTGGGAGAGCGGCGTAGCATTGCCAATGGCGGAAGCAACCAGGCAATACCCAACATTGATGTTCTGTACCTACAGTTGGGCTGACAACATTACCGCCAACAAATACCCCTACGTGTTCAGAGTTGGTGTGGCAAATCTTCTAGTTTCAAAAGGTACGATTGAATGGGTTAAGATAGCAGGATATAAAAATGCGGCTTGCATATGCGAGGAATCAGCCTATGGATTAGGCATGTGGGAAGGCATGAACAAATGGAGAGATGAGCTGTATCCAGAACTGAAATTGACTCTAATAACGACGAAACCTGGCAAGACAGACTACACTCCTGAACTTATGCAGATATCAACGATGGATCCGCCGCCAGACCTCATAATAGAAAACGAAAACCTTCCACACGCAAACACAATGGTGAAGCAGCTTTATGAAATGGGATTGACGCCCAAGATTCAGCTGATGAGTTCAACTCCATTCCCGCTTTGGGTTCCAGATTCCTTCTGGGAGACTTGTGGCGAGGCGGGAATAGGAATGATAAATCAAGACTCTCAAAGCCCATACGTGGAGTTCACGAGCATTGGTCAAGACTTTTCAACTCTTTACGAGGCAGATCAAGGTTCAAAGCCTCCAGTGTGGATAGCTTGGTACTGGGATTGCTTGCGCATATTGGTGAAAGCCATTGAGGATACGAAATCCACAGACATAAACGCGCTGAAGGATTACATAGAGAACATACAGATACAGGGAACAACAGGCTTCATAAAGTTTGAAAACGATCCGACGCCGGGTTCAATAATGTGGCATCAGTGGACAGGCTTCAAATTCTACTTCTTCAAGTTCGAAGCTGTCGGTGAAACAACAGAACACCAAATCTATCCTCCAGTTCCTTAATCCTTTTTTTTATTTTGGCTGGAGAAAACTATGTCGATCCCCGTAATAATTTCAGCGTTACTTAATGGCCTAATACTTGGTTTGATATACAGTCTGATAACCGCGGGAGTCAGTCTCATATACGGCATTATGAAAGTCTCAAATTTTGCTCACGGCGAATTCTACATGATAGGAGCATATGCTTCCTATTTTGCAACGACCCTTCTAAAAATCCCGACTTTCGCATCGTTACCTTTTTCCCTAATGGCAGGCTTCGTTGCGGGTTACACTGTTGAAAGGTTTCTGATTTCAGATACATACAAGAAAAAGATCGAAAGGCCAGGTGAATATGCCATGCTCACGACACTTGGACTCTCGATACTTTTCCAAAACATCGTAAGGGAATTCTATAGCCCTTTTATGAAGTCAACGCTACCAATACTGCCTGGGACCGTGCCGTTTTATCTAATCTCCATAAGTTGGGATAGAGTATTGGCCGCAATAATATCTGTCATCACGCTTGTTTCGTTGTACTTGTTTATTGGAAAAACTAAAACAGGAAGAGCTTGGAGAGCCACAGCTCAAAACAAAGTTGGCGCTCTCCTGACTGGAGTTAATATGGAAAGGCAGTGCCATATTTCTTATGGTGTCGGAACGGCGCTCGCTGCCTTGGCTGGCTACCTCTTAGCGCCTCTGTATGGTATTTACCCTAGCATGGGCTACTGGCCGCTCACCATAAGTTTTGTCGCAATGACTCTTGGCGGACTAGGATCCATAGAAGGCAGCTTGATTGCCGGAATAATAATCGGACTTGCTCATTCTTTTACGGCATCATTTATCAGTCCCAGCTATGCAGACGTAGGGATGTATATAGTTCTCATAATTGTCATACTCGTTAGACCTACTGGCCTCTTTGGGAGAAAGGATTAAGATTGGAAAGAGCTTTGCTGGAGTGCAAATCTGTTACAAAGAGCTTTGGCAAACTCATGGCATTAGATGGCGTCAATCTAAGTGTTAATGAAGGCGAAATGCTTGGCTTGATAGGGCCAAACGGGTCTGGCAAAACTACATTAATCAACTGCATCAGCGGCTTTTATAAACCTACAAGTGGCTCGGTAATTTTTATGTCCAAGGATATTGTGAGGCTAAAACCTTATTCCATCTGCAAAACAGGGATTGCAAGAACTTTTCAAGTTCCAAGACCTTTTCCAAGGTTGACTGTGCTCGAAAACGTGATGGTTAGCTCAGAGGGAAACCGGGACATTGCCTTGAAATATATCGAACGAGTCAAATTGTCAGAGATGAAAGACGCTCAGGCTAAGAATTTGACTTTTCACCAGATTAGATTGATGGAGATAGCTCGAGCCTTAGCTTCCGCCCCAAAATTCTTGCTATTGGACGAAGTGATGTCAGGGTTGAATCCTGTCGAGATAGATGAGTCTATAAAATTGCTTGGAGAGATCAGAAAAACTGGAATAACAATATTGTGGGTTGAACACATAATGAGGGCAATAATGAGAGCTGTTGACCGGATTGTTGTTCTCCATGAAGGAAAGAAGATCGCTGAAGGCACACCGAAACAAATTGCGAATGATGAAAAAGTCGTTGCTGCTTATCTCGGAGAGAAATACGTTATCTAAGGTGTTTAGGAATGTTGCAAGCAAATAGCATGGACGTGTTCTACGAAAAATTGCCTGCATTACAAGATGTTTCTTTGAAAGTGGATAGAGAGGAGTTCGTCGTTCTAATAGGATCCAATGGAGCGGGAAAGACGACGATATTAAATACTATAGCCGGAGTCTTACACCCAAAAAGCGGCACGATCACTTTTGAGAAAACGCAAATTCAAAATTATCCACCGTATCGTATAGTGGAATTAGGAATTTCCCTTGCTCCAGAAGTCAGAGCTGTATTCCCGTTGATGAGCGTTATGGATCACTTGCTACTGGGCGCCCAGTCATCACGCAGGGCATGGGAAAAGAGATCAGAAACTATAGATAGAGTTTTTCAACTCTTTCCTAGACTTAGAGAGAGAAAAGATCAGAAAGCTGGCACACTGAGCGGTGGAGAATCTCAAATGTTGAATATAGGAAGGGCTCTGATGACGAGACCCACACTCTTGATGTTGGACGAGCCATCACTTGGGTTGGCTCCAAACTTGGTGCTTACGATATTTGACACCTTACAAAAGCTACACAAAGAGCGAATGACAATTCTTGTATCCGAGCAACATGTTCATCATGCTCTGAATCTCTGCACTAGAGCGTATGTAGTTGAAAATGGAAGAATCGCCCTTGAGGGGTCAGGGCCTGAACTACTTTTGAATAGTGACGTTAAAAAGAAGTACCTAGGAGGGTGAACTATGACTTTAGATAAGACTGGCAAAACCAAATTCTTAAGAAGCCGTCAAATCCAAGCCACAATAGTATTCATCGCAGTTTTGGCCATTGTGCCCCTGTTTGCACTACAGCAACCCTACATATTATGGGTATTCATACTCACGATGTTTTACGCAATATTGGCTCTAAGTTGGAATCTGCTGTTAGGGTACACACAATTGTTAAGCTATGCTCACCCGGGCTTGCTTGCAATGGGTGGATATTTCTCTGTTCTTCTCATTAAATCAACTGGGTTGTCTCCAATAATCGGTTTGTTTTTAAGTACGGCTCTAGTGACTTTCGTCGGTTTCCTAATAGGATGGGCATGCCTAAGACTTAAAGGAATCTACCTCGCTCTGACAACTTGGGGTTTTTCAGGTGCAGTGCAACTAATCATGATCTCTGAATATAACGTCACTGGCGGATTGACTGGGCTTACTACGCAGTTTCTATTACCAATATCCTCTTTCCAAGCCCCACAATACTATTTTTACGTAGCGTTAATGCTTTTCACGCTCTGTGCACTAACAACGTACAAGCTGATCCGCTCCAAATACGGTCTATACCTAAGGGCTATTGGTGATGATGAAGAGGCAGCAGCAACATGCGGGGTTAACATAGTGAGATTGCGAATATTCATCTTCACTCTCAGCACTGTCTGGGTTGGAATTGCCGGTGCCTTTTACGCTCATTTGCTAGGATACGTGAGTCCTGCTCTAGCGGATTTTTCCATCATGATAATGGTCATCGCGGCCACCATAATGGGGGGGCTCGGCACATTCTTGGGCCCAATATTGGGTGCTTTTGTTATGTGGCCGGTCTCAGAGTTCATACGGGCTCGCAGCGCCGGTCTCGCGATGATAGTCCTCAGTATACTCATACTCACTTCTTTGAAGTTCTTCAAAAACGGTTTCTTAGGAGTCTTATCTTCTTTATACCGCCGTGTTCGCCATGAAGAGAAGAGAGAAACCACCAGTATAGCTGAGAATGCTTGAAGAGACGTCACACTAAATTGGTCGCGTGCGCCAAGAGATCATATATTGAGGTTTCGGATTGTAATTTGGCAGCGGAGCGATCTCTTCCAAATCTTCGGTTTCGCTGTTGCATTGAGTAATTGAGGGACCCAGACACTAGACCGTACGCTTATCTTTTTGTTTAGATTGGCCAATTCATTCAGATTTTTCAATGCAATGTAATTGTAGTCAATGCACAGTCTCAAAAAGAGAATATTCGATTTATCGGAAAGACTTAAATTGCAGACGACCGTAAAGTCGAATCCGGGATTATCATGTCTGAACTTACGCAAACCATAAAAGATGCTTTGCTGACCTTTGAAGAGGAAAAAATTGAGGAGACCGTTGTAAAACGGCTGCAGTCCGGCGGAAACCCCTTGGAGATTGTTAATGCAATCACCGCCGCTTTGATAGAGGTAGGTGAACTTTTTCAGAAAGGCGAGCTTTTCTTGCCGCACTTGGTCATGGCTGGTGAAGCTGTAAAGAGTGTAATATTAAATCGATTGGAACCATTACTTAAGGCGACTGGGGCTGAGAGGAAGACCGCTGGACGAGTCGTCATAGGGACGGTGGCCGGAGACATCCACGATATAGGCAAAAGTATAGTAGCCTCAATGCTCTTCTCAGCAGGGTTTGACGTAATAGATTTAGGAAAAGATGTTCCCGCGGACGAGTTTATTAAGGCTGTAAAAGAACGCAACCCGAATATAGTTGCAATGTCCGCCTTGCTAAGCACGACCCTACCAGTGCAGAAAGAAGTCATTGAAGTTCTGAAGAAAAATGACCTCAGGGATAAAGTCAAGGTCATAGTTGGTGGGGCCCCGGCGACAGCTGAATGGGCGGAAGAAATAGGCGCAGACAGCTACGCTGAAGATGCAGTTGAAGCGGTTAAAGTCGCAAAGAGGCTGGGTGAAAAAAAGACCTGATTCATGGAACTGGTGATGTTTATGAAGATGGCTCCGTTTGAAGTCCTATCAAAAGATGAATTATACAGACTACACTTAGCATCCTTAGAGCTCCTAGAACATGTTGGGGTTAAAGCACCCTCAAAGAGGGCCTTGGAACTTTACGACAGCGCTGGAGCAGAGGTCGATTTCGCGAAGCAAATTGCCAAGATACCGCAATACTTGGTCGAAGAGTGTATTAGGAAAACGCCCCGCAAAATCACGCTGTACAGCAGGGACAAACAACACAATCTCATCCTCGGTGAAGACAAGCGCTATTTTGGAACAGTTGGATTTGCAACGAGGATGGTGGACATAGATACTGGGCAGTACCGCTCGCTTTACAAAAAGGATTTAGCGGATGGAATTAGATTGGCAGACGCTTTGGAAAACATTGATTTCCAGTTAGTTATGGGTCAACCTGTAGATGCCCCAGCAGAGGTTGTTGATCTATATCAATGGCTCATTGCATTTGAAAATACCCGAAAACATATCGTATGTCAAGTTCTCAGTAAGAACACAGCCCAAGCCGCAATTGAGATGGGCTTACTCATAGCTGGTGATGAAGAAGGATTGCGAAAGTCTCCAATTATGTCGTTCATGATATGCCTAAATAGCCCGATGTTCTACGGAGCTTTTGAACTGGAGGGCATGATTGAAGCAGTCAGACTCGGAGTGCCCGTTTATGTTGAATCGGGACCAATGGCTGGTGCGAACTCTCCAGTCACTTTGGCTGGTACCGCGGTGCTTACCAATGCCGAAGTCTTAGGCGCTCTCGTGCTCAGTAGGCTAGTTGACCCACGTTCGCCTTTCATTTATGGAAGCTGGAGTAGATCCATCGATATGAAGCTCGGAAGCGTCGTCCTAGGTGGTCCAGAATTTGCTCTACTGCGTCTATGTACTGCCCAATTAGCGCAGTACTATAATCTCCCTTCGGGCGGTGGCGCGGTATTATGCGATTCAAAAACTTATGATGAACAAGCTGGCTGCGAAAAAATGTTGACAGCGGTAATACCGGCATTAGGCGGTCTCAATCTGCTCACTGGGATGGGACTAGTTGCTTCTGAGACAACAATGAGTTACGAGCAACTTGTCATAGACAACGAAATCGCAGGTATGGTGAAAAGAGTGTTGCGCGGCATAGATTTTCGAGATCAGACTTTAGCCATCGACCTGATAAAGAGTGTAGGCACAGAGGGCAACTACTTAGCCAAGAAGCATACACTGCAGTTCGCTGAATCAGAACACTGGTCTCCTAAAATTTTGGACAGGCAATTCTCAGACGCTTGGATTCGAAGCGGTTCAGCGGGATTACATCAGAGAGCAAAGGATAAGGCACTCAAGATATTGGGCGAACATAAACCACTTCCTCTACCAAACGAGACTTCAAAGGGACTAAGGAAAATCGTGGAAGAGCTCGAGAAGAAAGTTCTTTGAAACCAACGCACCATATTCCTCTTTTTTAGGCTTGAATCAATTCTTAAGGATATGAACCGCACACGCGCTGTAGTCGATTGGTAATCCAGTTTTTTGCCTCTGAACTGTTTCATTGGATGGGGGGAAGTTTTTGCTACGACGTCGTGAACATTTAAGTGGCTGCGTCAAAGACTTGAAGACCATTTTTTCCTTTATTGCATGGCTGTGGACGCGCGCAGTTCCTTGCATTCGCAGACGGTTGCTATCAAGTCGGCGTTTTCTCTCAAGAGTTTTTCAGTCATTTCCAAAACCTCCTTTTCTGCCTTCTCGAATTTTCCACTGAACTTCCAATTAGGAAGATCTCGAGGTTCTCTTATTGAGGCCCGAAATTCTTCATCGTTTTCAATGCCCGCGATTGCAATTGGGTAGGTTCATCTACTCCAGCATATATTACTCCTATTTTTGTCTTTTTTCAACGATCTGTTCACCAACGGTACCTGCAACAAACTTGATGTAAAGACCAGGGCGCGCTTGTTCCTCGATCGCAGGTCAGCGTATAAGTCTAATCTCGTATTGTCAAATTGGCAGTCTATATATGGGAATTGAGACTATACCAACAGTCCAGCTAGGAAATCGCTGGTGGAAATTGTTTCACTCAAACTTTATTTAATGCTTCTACCTATTCTCAGTTCTTAATGCTCATAATGAAGGCGAGCCTATGAAGGATGACATCCTGAACTATGCCATGAAATTGGGGGCAACTGATGCCAAGATAATACCTACTGCCGATGTCATGATCGAAAATAGAGTGGTCTTGAAGTGTAAGTATAGGTGCCGCGAGTATGGAATGAACTGGTCCTGCCCGCCTTTTGTGCCCTCAGTCGAGGAGTTTCGTTCCATAATGAAAGAATACAAATACGCTATGGTAGCCAAGTTTCAATCTTCAGCCAAGGTTAGTGGGACAGCCGTCGGAACGCATGGAGATGCTATAAGAGAATTAGACGATTTTTACGGGACTTGGAACGAAGACAAGCGTAAGGCAACTGTGGCTCTCCTAGAACTTGAAAAGTTTGCCTTCAACAAGGGATTTACGTTCGCTTTAGGTTTGAGGGCTGGAGCTTGCACTCTTTGCTCTAAATGCGACATCACTAAGCCATGTGTCCACCCAGAAATGCTTCGCTTTGCTCCTGAAGCTGTGGGTGTAAACCTTGTTGGGACTCTGAAAAATGTCGGATTAGCTTTAGACTTTCCAGTTGGAAAGGATGATAATAATAGCGCGAGTCTAGTCATGATGTTGCTAATTACGTAGCCAGTAGTTGGAGGTTCCAAACGTTGGTTGGAATGGTTGAAAGAGACGTTGAAAAAAATGTGGACGTCATGAAGAAACGATTCAGCATAGTGGGCCGTGATCAAGAGCTATGCCAAATTCTGGTCGCAGTGAGCAAGAACAAGCATGTTTTGCTTGAAGGGCCAGTGGGAGTTGGAAAGACCACGTTGGCTTTGGCTGTGGCGAACTTTCTCAATAGATCTGTGTACCGCGTCGATGGTGATGAGAGATACACAGAACACAAACTTACAGGGTGGTTTGACCCACCACGAGTCCTGTCAGAAGGGTACACTTGGGAAGCTTTCATTCAGGGTCCATTGACACAAAGCATGCTGGATGGCGGCGTGCTTTTCATTAACGAGTTGAATAGGATGCCTGAAGGTGCACAGAACGTCCTACTACCCGCCATGGACGAGAGAAAGATAATTATCCCAAAGATAGGTGTAGTTGAAGCTAAGCCAAGTTTTGTTGTAATAGCAACACAAAACCCAGAAGAGTTTGTCGGAACAAACCGATTAAGTGAAGCTCTTAAAGATCGTTTTGTCTGGGTTGGATTACACTACCAGCAAGAAGACGAGGAAGAAGCTATAGTCATGAAGGAGACCAGCTGTTGTGACATGGAATTGATTAAGCTTGCCGTAAAAATAGTGAGGAGAACGCGAGGGCACCAAGAGATAAGACGGGGATCATCAATCCGTGGAGCCATAGACTTCATAGATCTGCTTAAAGATCAATCTGCAGTGTCAACGCCACAGGAGTCAGTGTACGTGAACGCCGCGATCACAGCTCTACATAACAAGATAGAAATCCAAGCTAGAGCTAAGAAAAGTAAGGAAGACATAATAAAAGAAATTGTATTTTGCGCTTTAAAAGAGACGAAAGAGAGACGACCCAGCGAACTGAGAAGTGAATATGAAGGAAAAGCTAGCTCCGAAAACACGAGTGGAGTTTTTGCTGCGGTGACTGATGGAACGAAATTCAAGAAAGCTAGTGATGAAAGTGTCCTTAAACACATGATGAATCTTCTCGCACCCCACGATCGTGCAATCAGCTACAAAAGTCCTTCACAGACGCTAGGGGAAGTTGCTGATGTGGGTTTGAGGTGGCCGATACTTGAGGCATACATGAGCCTAGACGAAAACTTGGCAGACGCTGAAAGATATCGCATCGAACGGATTGTGAGTAGAATAGTAGCTTTGATTGCTGCAAGCTTAGGTGAGAAGGGGACTAGGAAGCACTATAGAAAGATCGATTCATACTTGCCAGGAGCAGAAGATTTTGATTTAGAGTTAACCCTAGAAGAAACCTTAGGGAAACCGCTTTCAAATTATGAACAGATTGCTGCTATACATAGACAGCCGAAGAGACTCGCGGTTTCTCTGATGTTAGATACAAGCAATTCCATGCAGAGATCAAAGATTATCACAGCAGCCATCGCTGTAGCTGTACTGGCTCATAAGCTAGAGAGAGATTATTATTCCGTCATAGCTTTCAGAGATGAAGCTCATATACTTAAATCAACAAAAGAACCGCTAACTATGGAAGAGCTTGTCATGAAGATTCTGGAATTAAAGACTGGCGGACTTACCAACATCAAGGAAGGCTTAAAGAAAGGAGCCGACGAGTTAGAGTCTGTTAAAACGGCGGGACAAATTGGAGAACTCATGGGAATTATCGTAACTGATGGGTGGGTCACAACTGGCGGGGACCCTAGAGAAGTCGCAGGTCTTTTTCCCAAGCTGAATGTTCTACAGGTTGGAATCGGTGGGGGCAAGCAAGAAAGCGAGGACCTTGCAAAAGACCTTGCCAAGATAGGTCACGGAGAGTACATTTTCATAGATGATTTTGACGAGCTTCCCAACTATATTATGAAGGTTTTTAGGTAAGATTTACTTAATGATTGCTAAAGAACCATGGCTCGCTCGACATTTCTCTCGCGATTAAAAGTAGATTAGCAAGACGATAGGTTTAAATTTCTAAACCAACAATTCCTTTAGATTCTGAGGAGCCTGACTGCATGTCAGATTGCGACGTCGTCATAGTGGGAGCCGGAATTTTGGGTTTGTCAACTGCCTATCATATTAAGGATAAGAACCCTGAATTGAATGTTGTGATCGTGGACAAGTTTGGTGCTGCTGGCCAAGGAAGTACAGCGAAGAGTGCTGCTGCATTCCGCTGCTTGTTTTCTTCTAGTACAAACTTTGCCCTAGCTAACTCCTCATCCGAATTCTATAAGAGTATACAGGACGATTTACGTTTTGATTTGAAACTGAAGTGGGCAGGCTACTTATTTCTTTTAGATAAGAATCGATATGACAAAATGATCCCAGTTTTTGAAGAATTGGCTGCCAGGGGTCTTAAATATGTCGAGTACGATAAAGGTGATTTGAGCAGAAAACTTCACCTAAACACGAACTTAGACGATGAAGAATCGCGGTTAATGGGTTTGAGCAATATTTACAAGGGGATGTTAATTCCAAAAGCTGGTATAATTGATGTTGATTCTCTTGTAAAGTTTTATGAGTCGAGATTTCTGAAGCTTGGAGGCAAGATTCAGTATAACACTGAAGTTACCGAAATTGTTGTGGAACCTCGCATGCCTTTGGGTATGCCTGGCGAACCGTACTTCTGGCAAGAGGCTACGGCTGTTGGAGTCAGGACTAGCAGGGGGTTATTGAAGGCAAAAAAGACAATAATTGCGGCTGGAGCTTGGACTTCACAGATCTTAGACCCTATCGGAATCGATTGTTTCGTTAAGCCTAAAAAAAGACAAGTTTTCTCGATTAAAGCAAAAACTGAGGCTCTCAAAGAACTACTTTATACAACAGAATTTACAAGTGCTGGGTGTATGCCTATGATAATT
>Ga0209314_10001097_pt1 | contig 12190 bp, 10 predicted proteins | sample I19B2metaG_FD_184146 | JGI IMG/M metagenome (GOLD analysis project Ga0209314, IMG submission 184146) | Lake sediment bacterial and archeal communities from Gulf of Boni, Indonesia to study Microbial Dark Matter (Phase II) - ​I19B2 metaG... | ecosystem: Environmental > Aquatic > Freshwater >...
GTTAGAAAAATGCTTGAAGTTTGTTTTGAGCTTGGCTTCCCTGTTTTTATCAATGAAAAATCTCCAATGCTTCTTCGTGATTTAGATGTTCTAAAGAAGATCGCTGAAAAATCCTATCTGAATGTTGGTTGGTCAATTATTACAACTAAAGATGATAGGACACGTCTCATATTTGAACCGAGAGCACCACCGGTTTCAGCTCGATTTGCCGCTATGAGAAAATTAGCAGAAAACAAGATTATAACGGGCACAGTTTTCATGCCTATTTTGCCCTCTATTTACGATGCTGAAGAAAACATTGAAGCAGTTATCAAGAAGACCGAAGAATGTGGTGGACAATATGTTTTAGACGGAGGGCTAACCCTCTGGGGTTATTGTAAAACCCATTTTTATAAAGCACTCAAAACCTACGATCCAGCCTTAATAACGAAATATGACGAACTTTATGGAAATACAAAATTATTAGCAGAGCATACTAAATCCGCTCATCAATTAGTTGTTAAATACTGTCAGAAATACAAAGTAAGACCCTATATCCCGAGGCTAATAGAAATCTATCCTAAAGAGCTACAAATTAACAAAAAAATTGCCGAGAAATTCTATTTGAAGGCGCGAGAATTCCAAATGTCAGGCCAAAGCGGCTACAGGGAATGGACTTACCGAAAAGCTGCTTGGAGTTTAGACGATTTAGAGGAAAGCGTTAAGGAGATTCTTCAAAAACAAGGAATCGACGGAATGAGGCAAATCAAGGGAGTTGGCAAGAGTTTAGGCGAACAAATAAAGGAGTTCCTGAGTGGGATTACATAATGAGCCCGGGGGGAACTAGGAAGAAGAAGTATACCATTCTAGAAAAGGAGCAGAATTGGAGAAAAGAAAAAGAACAGCCCATGTATTCGTTCAAAAGTTGAAAGGTCTCCCTTAACGAATTAGGATTTAGGTTTCACAATAATATCCATAATGCTGCCACGATGTGTCTTTTCTAGAACATGAAATTTTTGATTAAGCCCTATTCGAAAAACAGTTTTAAGAAGTCAACTTTTCCTAGGTGTTTAAAGTCATTCGAATACACTTCAAAGACTTCTGGTATTCAAAACTCCGAAGACTCCTATCAGTATCTTAACTAATTGGTTTTTACATATCCAAACGCATTAGTTACAGATAATCTATCCAGATAAAAATTACAGATAACTATTTCAAAGTATTAAGGTATTTAATTTGCTTCTCCCTTTAAATGGAGTAGCTATGAGCGCTATGGCTAAAGTATCTAAAATGTTCAATCGCCACAGGGTTGAATTTCTCATTCCGCTCTCGATCTTTTTAATGGCCTTTTTATTAAGAGCCGTCGCACTGGACCAAGTAGAACTTCGAGGAGATGAGGTTACGTATATAAAATCTGGACTCATATATATGCAGCTGATTTCTCAGGGTAAATTACCAATTCCTCCATATGTATATGAATGGACCACTTCAACTCCTCCCGTGGGTTTTTTCATAATTGGCTTAGTGGTATGGATGATGGGTTATAGGGCATTACCTACACCGTTCCCGCCTCAAAGGCTAGTCCCTAACCCTGTAGATACGTTGCATCCGTTGTGGAATAGAGAGGTATGGACTTGGCCGAAAGATCAAATAGAGATTCTTTTAACAGCTAGGGTAACTGATGTAATTTTTAGCAGTCTTACATGTGTTGTTATGTATTATCTTGGCAAGACACTGAAAGATCGAAAAATAGGCTTAATGGCAGCCATCCTATGGGCTTTTAATCCCCTTTCGCTTCTCTTGGGACGGTTGGCCCTATTAGACTCAATAATGATATTTTTCCTAACTTTATCCATTCTGACATTTTATAAGGGGATTCAACAATCTAAATTAAATTTGATTATACTCAGCGGCGTCTTATTTGGACTAACGACTGGGTCAAGGCTCTTTGGGTGGTTATTAGTTCCAATAGGGTTCTTCTGGTTTCTGGGCTTGGCTATAGGAAAATACTTAGTTGGGTTGAAATTAGGTAAAACGCTCACGATCCGTTACATATTATTCAGTTTACTCACAGTCCTACTTGTCGGTATTGTAACTTTAGTAGCTGTTTACCCATACCTCTGGCCTAACCCTGTTAACCAATTCATCAAACCCTTCACGGCAGCTGAACGCTTACATGGGACTAGACACCTAGGCTTTAACCCTTACTTTCTGTTGCAGCTAGTAGTAAAACAGCCAGGACAAGCCCTAGAGGCAGGAGCCACCCTCACGATGCTAGAAATAGTATTCTTCGCTTTAGGTATAGTGTTTGCCATCTGGCAGATGATAAAAGCTAGGCAAATACTTCTCCCAGAGGCTCTATTACTATCTTGGTTTGTAGTACCTATTCTATTCCTATCGTTTTTCATCACAACTAAGTATTGGCATTATCCTTTCATTGTAACACCTGCAGTGGCTATTTTAGCTGCTACAGGAATTGATCGTGTCTTCCAAGGTGCGTCGCGAACTTCTCTTATGCTTACAGGAGCTGCCTTTGCCGTAAACATCACGAGCGTATTGATGTTTTATCCTACTTATCGATATGATAACTTTGAAGACGTAATAATCGGGATAATACCAGTTAAGCTGGGAGTTTTAATTCTCATTCCTTTAGTTGCTATGTTATTGCTGTCGGTTTATTTTCATTCAGCGAAAGGACGGAAATCGACTCGAAGAGGGTCTCCGCTTCCTTGAGATTCTTCTGAGCGTCAAGTGTGGGGTTATAGAAGTTTCAGCACCGCTCACATGGCATCAACAATCCTCTAGAAAAATCATCTAAGAAAAATCTTCATTCAATCTATTAGACCTCTTCCGATCAGTAATAAATGAAGGAAACGACACAATTTGAAGGTCTGCAACGTATCCATCACCTACAAAACAAAATCCTTGATGATGTTTCCTGACAGATGTTATCAAATCTTAACGCGGATCAAAGCCAAAGGACACGCGGTATCTTCGCTTGTCATGGCACCATGTGGTGGTGTAAGTAATCCCTATATTGGATATGGCTTAGGCACCGTTTCCCAACTTATACGTGCCATGCGGAATGACGTTGATGTTTTTCTCGCCGACAAAGTTGAAACCGGGCTTTTTTCACTTATCTGCAAGAAACTACGCGGACGACCTTTCGTATTCGACTTCATCGATTACTACGTTGAAATAGCAAGAGATGGCGAAGAACGACTAAGGCCTTACTATACTTCGTATTTAGAAAAAACCGTTCCAAAGTTTGCAGATCACGTAATAGTCGTGATAGAACCCTTCAAAAACCGCCTCAACGCATTGGGCGTTCCAGAAGATAAAATCACCGTCATTCCCAATGGTGCGGACACATTAAGGTTCAACCCTAATGTCAACGGTCGAGAGATTAGAGAAAAGTACAACCTGCAAAGCGATTTGCTAATAGTTTACGTTGGAAAAATCGAACCTTGTTACCACTTAGATGTTATAGTTAAAGCTGCCTCCCTAGTCCACAAAAACGAGCCCTCCTCAAAGTTTCTCTTTGTCGGCACTGGTAGAGCGTTGAATGATTTGAAAGCCCTCGCGAAAAAACTGGGGAACTCTGATTGGATAATTTTCACTGGTTTTCAACCTTACGAAAGAATTCCCAACTTTGTTGGAGCGGCTGATGTCACGGTTTTTCCGCATCCGAGTGGCATAGCGGTTCACGAATATATGGCGTGTGGAAAACCGATAGTTAAGGTAAGAGCAGAAATGGGAGATGTGCTCGAACATCTGAAAAGCGGATTCTTAGTGGAAAGACGGACACCTGAAAATTTCGCGAAAGGCATACTCACCCTCCTTTCCGATAGAGGGCTAAGTAACAAATTAGGAGTGAATGCGAGAAAGTTAGCAGTTGAAAAGTATGACTGGGAGACACTAACGGAAAGGTATCTTGAAGTTTTAAAGAGTGTTTGCTGAAGCTCGCCATTAGAGATGGTAGTATGGGGCAGGAAGTTCCTCTTAGACTAGCTTTGGTTGTAAGCAAGTTAACTAACCAGTTTTGGCTGCAAAAGACGACAACGTTAGGGTTCAGGCGCAAACACGCGGAATGGATCGGCTGGAAACATGTCTTAGAAGAATACGGCTATCCATTTGATGTATTCACAGATACGGATCTTGAAAATTTGCCTAAGCTATCCCGTTATTCCCTCATTATTTTACCTGAAGTATCTATGATGAACGATCTCGCCGCAGAAAACATAATCGAGTTCGTGAGGCGCGGTGGAGCCATCATTGTTTCGTCGAAGTGGGGACCATTTTGGTATCCAGATGGCACTGAGAGGAGGAATAATCAAGGCCAGCCCACTTTTCCGACGGATTTTACGCTCATGATGGGAATAGACTCCCCTCCCATGAAAGACATAACAAGTGGAGGTTTTTTCTCTCATATTGAGCTAAGCCATGAGATCTATCGAAATCTCTCCGACGACGAGGCAAGAATCCAATTGTCAACCAGATCGATTGGAGGCGGATTTAACGTTCTAACTGACTCCATTACCGTAAGCAAAATACGAACCGGAATGGGCGAGGTTCCGGGCATCATCACCCATAAACATGGAAACGGATCATGTATCTACTTTAACTTTCAGATTGGAGGAATCGTTGCAGATTACGAAAACGATGTGTGCGGTGAAAACGAGGGTACCATGCAAGAGCTTCCCAGAAGGGAAGAATGGGAAGCGGGGGAATGCTACGTCCTAAAAAAGATAATGAAAAACAGCATCGACTACGCTTTAAAAACGAACATTGGCTTAGTCGTTAGGGTGTGGCAAGGCATAAACGCCGCTAAGACGACGATGATCCTAACGCATGACATCGATTCAAGATACGGTTGGAATAATGGCATAAACACATTAGAAGCAGAGGAGGAAAAAAGAGGACTAGTTTCAACCTGGTACGTCAAACCGGATTCATCAGAATACACTCCAAACAAAACCAAACTTTCTACGCTAATCGGTAAAGAGCATGAGATTGGGCTACATGGAACTGACAGCTATGCAAATACAAGTGAAATGCAGCGTGAAGTGGGCATTCTTGAAACCTTCTGTCCTCCCGGTTACGAGATAAAAAGTGAAAGACAGCATTATTTGCGTAGGAATCGTTTAAACACCTTAAACGAGGAAGTTCTCCCATTACCTGCCTATGAAGCAGAATTAGGTTTCATTTGTTCGTCTACATTCCCCGTATACTCTAGGACAGAACCACAAAAAGCTAACTCAGGGGTAAAATGTTATTCGCCATATCATGCAGTTTGTTGGAGCGCAGCCGATCAAAGTCTCGCTGAATTACCCATTTTGATTCTTCCCATCGTTCTCCAAGATGTTTGGGTTGAGGGAACCTTTCTTCAAGAGCTTAAGCGTGCGTTAAAATCTCGCTTCCTTGCAAAGCTTTGGACGCTAATTCTCAGCCATCGATATGAAAGAAAGTTCCTGTTGAGATGGATTGAAACCTTCAACTATTGTTACGCGAAGGAAGTCCCCCTCTGCCTCTTAACCCACCCAGATAGCAAATATGAAGATGGCACTGGATCCCCAAGTCGAGCAGAGAACCTTTATGGGTCATTCTTGGATTACGTGCGCAACAAAGAAGGAGTTACATTTCTCACGGTTGGAGACTTCGCCGAATGGTGGATAGCCAGAGAAATCGTGACGAAAAACTTGGATGTTAAAGTAGATCAAAGCACAAACAGGATCACCGCTGTAATCCCGAAGACTGAGAAACAAGGGATAACTCTTCTTCTTGAACTTCCAAATAAAAAGCAAGTTTCTTCGTTGTTGGTAAACGGTAAGGAGTGGAAGGCTTTCGCTGTTGATGGCACTCGGGTTTTTGTTATTCTACCTAAATCAGAAGAGAAACTAGTTGTAGAAGCAAAACTGACCATGTCTTAGAAAGAACCTCTGGAATTGCTAGGCTAAATTGAAAGTCAAATTTCAATTTCAAATGGCTAGAACCCTGTACTTTATTCCTCCGCGAATTCTACCGATAGTGAAAGCATAATGTCTAATAAAATGGAGAAGGGAAAACAACACTAGCCACTTTAACTCTCCACTGCTTTTTACTATTTCAACTGTGCGATGGAGTGTTCCCGCGAGGACACATAAGAACAGAATAACGGACAAAAATAGGAAAAACCTTGAGAGAACGGCTAAGATTAAGCTAAGTATAAACAAGTTGAGGAAATCTAGACCAATTAACATTCGTATAGGTGATTTAAATCCCAATTCGTATGCGGGCAATATGTACGTTTTAATCTCGATATACGATAAGCCTCCAGACTGTTTCTGAAGCAGTTGCGGCTGATCTTTACCCCACCTAAAGAACTGTTTAAAAAGCTTCCATAAACTGTCACGATGTTTATGCCAAACAACAGCCTCTGGATCAAAGATCAGATCATAACCAGCATCTAAAACCCGCCACCCAATTTCTACATCGCCACCTGAAATAATTTCTTCATCAAAACCGTTTACCTCCTTAAGCACAGTTTTCCTATAGGAGGCATTTGCAGCTACTGAGTCAGCCGAAAGAAACCGATTCGGATCCCTTTTTAGCGGTCCCCTTTGATTTGTTAAATTAAGCTTTTCGACTCTTTGGACGCCAATGAGATCTGCAAATTTCTCTGCTATGGAATGAGGTGAATACGAGAAGATCTCTCCACATACTCCCCCAATTTTGTTATCGGTATAATTTTTGATCAAGTTTCTAAGCCAATTCTGACTGACAATGCAATCTGAGTCGGTGAAAGCTACGATTTCTCCATTAGCTTCTCGTATGCCTTCGTTTCTTGCAACGTATGGTCCTCCACCCTCTTTAACAACGAGCTTAACCGGATAGTTCAACACAACTTCTCGGGTGTTGTCTGTAGATCCGTTATCAACAACTACCACTTCAAATGAAGGGTAGTCGAGTTTTAATAAGGATTCAATACATTTCCCTATGATCTCCTGGCGATTGAGCACTGGAACGATAATTGAAACCTTTGGGAACCGATCCATCTTTGAAGCAACCGGATTCAATAAATGACTCACCTTACTGTAGAAAATAAGTCATGATATTGTCTCAAGACCTGTTGAACACCTTGAATGTACGTTGGGTAAAGAGGCTTGAACCCTAACTCACGCTTTATTTTCGCATTACTAAATCTATTTGATTGCGTAGAAATGCGTACGGTATCTGGCGTTGTGAAGACTGTGCGTCCGGTAATCTTGTTGTAAATTTGCATCGCCTCGCTGTATATTCTTGCGATAGACGTCTGTATGTGCCGAGGCGGAGGCAGTCCGAGTTGTTCCGAAACGAAGTTGTAGAACTCCCTAATAGTGGCTGGCACATCGTCGGTGACGATGAACGTTTCGCCGGTAGGTCTCTTTGTAGCCGCTATCTCAAAGGCCCTTGCCACATCATCCACATGGACGAAACCAGTCCAATTTTCCCCTCCACCTATCAGGTAGAAGCGCCTCCCCCGCCCCTCGAGGTAAGGCTTGAGAATATATCCCCCGGGTCCATAGACGCCAACTAGCCTCAGAATCACGGCGGGAAAACCCAGTTCTTTATGAGCCTCTAATAGGATCCTTTCTGCTTCCAACTTCGAACGCCCATACGCTGAGGTAGGTCGACATTCGCTTGACTCGTCAACGAACCTACCCCCATGGTCGCCGTACACGGATGCACTACTTGAGAACAGGAAGCACTTTACACCAGAGTCAATACATCTATCAACCAAATTCTTTGTGCCCAACACGGTGACACGCCTAATGCTATCTTTATCACCATAAAACCTCGCGGCAAGATGAAAAACGATGTCTACGTTCTCTACGACCTCCTTTAACACCGCCTTATCCGTGATATCCACTACGCGAGCGTAGATTCTTCGGTCAGGCTCTAACTCTCCACTAGCAGTGTCGAGACCGATGACGTCGTATCCACGCTCAACTAGATATCTGACCATAATTTTACCGATGAACCCGTTGCTACCTGTGACTAAGACCCTTCTGGAGGTCATCAGGATAATCAGCCCTCCCATTCTTTGTTTATGACAAAAAGATGTAGCTTCTGGAAGAAAAGAAGCTTGGGTTCAAATCGCTATCAACCTGTGTTTTATACCTCCGCGAATCTTGCCGATCGTCCAAGCCCAGTTTCTAATAAAGTGTAGAAGAGGAAAGAGTAGGAGCCATCTCATCTGACCACTCTTTTTTGCCACATTCAGCCCTTTGTGTAGTGCACCGACTACGACTCCCAAGAGTACGAGTGCCGACGGGTAGAAAAGAATAGGGTAAACGAGAGCCAACAACATACCTAGTATAGACAGGTTACAGAAGTCGATGCAAACTAGCATTCGGATTGGTAGCTTAATTCGGAATTCGAATGGTGGCAATGCGTAGGTTTTAATTTGAATATAGGAAAAGAATCCAGGTTGTTTCTTGAGTAATAGTGGATGTTCTATGCCGTAGTTAAAGAATTGCTTTATGAGTTCTGATAAGGTACCCCGGTGAATATGCCGAACAATGGCTTCGGAATCAAATTCTAGTCTATACCCAGCTCTTTGAAGCCGCCAGCAAAGATCGTAATCTCCGCCTACAATGAAGTCTGTATCAAATTCACCTACTTCTTTAAGAACATCCTTTCTAAATAACGCGTTTGCTGTGTACAAACCTCCTGATAGAAACTTGTTCTTGTTCCACTTCACAGTGCCGTTGGGGAGGTTGAACTCGACGATGTGAGCATAGTGTGAAAAACGTTCTATTAAGGTCGTAGGATTATATGCTGAGATTTGCCCACCCATACCAGCGATTTTCTCGTCTCCAAAATGGCCCACCATTTTTTTGAGAACATCCTTGTCAATGACGCAATCCGAGTCGGTGAAGAATATTAATTCTCCTTTTGCCATTCCAATGCCACTATTTCTAGCCGCGTAGGCTCCTCTTCTCCTATCGATTATCACCTCAATTGGATACTTCGAAACTACCTCTGTTGTCTTGTCAGTTGATCCCCCGTCTACGACAATAATTTCATATGATGGGTAATCTAATTCAAGTAACGATTCGATGCAACTACCTATAGTATCCTCACGATTCAAAACTGGTACAACTATCGAGACGTATGGAAACTCTTCTCGCATGAAATTACTTCCGTCTGCTTGTATTCCACCACCCAGCTAACTCGGCTAGGGTTGTAAACCAAACATCATTCTTACTTTTAGCGTATTCTATAAGCGATCTAAGCGCTCCTATATACTCTTGACGACCTATTCTCAGAGGATGAGCTAATAAGACGTACAAACCGTTCCCATTATAATGACAGTCAAACTCTTTTTTCCAAACCGCTGCTACGTCTTCCCAATATTTTAACCTAGGCCACACATCGATCAAGTAATAATCATCATGCGATAAAGGCAGCACGACAATGCCCAGTTTCTCTTCCTCGACAATCGGGTTGAAAGGCTGGTCTTTTAGCCTTCCACTAAAGCTACCTAAACCAAAAAGTTTCTCCACCGGGCGCGAATAGCGTAAAATTGTTTCAAATTTTGATGCTAGCTTCAGTTGCGTGGAATGTGTTAGTGATCTTAACCGTTTACTTCTAGTTTTTTGATGCAAATCTTCCTCTGAATGCCACAATCTGGCACTTCGATAGGTGACGGAACTGTCATACAGGATTCCTAATTCAGTCTCCGCCTTGATTGTGTTGGCATCCTTTGATAGATAGGGGGCTCTAAAACCCCTTATTCTTACTCCACAAATTTTCTCAATCGTTTCCATCATAAGGATTAATCGCGTCTTCTGAGTGCTGTATTTTTGACCATTGAATCCTACGTGAATATCCCCATGTCCTGCAATTTCATCTCCACGTTCAATTATCGGTTTAAACACATCAGGATCTTCGATGAAAGCGTGGGCGGTTATTGGAAAAGTAAACTTAACTTCAAAATCGTCCAACGTAGCTAACAATCTCTCCAGCCGACCCTCAGCTAAGTCTCCAGCTGCATCAACGTCCCCTGTAAGACAAACAGCTGCTTTAGCATTCCTCGGCCATAATGAGCTAAAGGCTTCCAAAAGCTAAACCTACTGACTATGAGGGTAGATTGGAGAGCACATGAGAAATCACCAATTTAATCTTGCCGTTTGGGGTCCGAGGGATTTCCTTTACAGGTTCAATTGTTACCGAAATATCGTCTCCGACAATTGCCCTAAAGTCTTTTTTTACCTCTGCATCGAAAACTTGAGTCCATTCTTGGCTTGGGACAACTCTTACACGGAGATTATGCAAATCTTCCTGAATGACTTGGAATTGGTACACGTACTCTTTCTCACGGAATATAGAAGGAATGAGTTCGGATACTAACTTGTCTTTTAGAATTATAATGTCATTAGTTCTTCCCTCGATTTCTTTAATCATTGGGAGACGACACCCACAACTACAATCATTCCCACCCATTTTGACCCTGTCGCCGAGTTGATAATTCAATATGACCATCGCCCTATTTGTCAGATTGGATATTACGATTTCCCCGCTTTCATCCTCGCCCACTGGATCCCCGTTTTCGTCTATTACATCCATTGGGTACGCGTCCACACACATGTGATAGCCTTTATGGAGTTCGCATTCAAAACCAATTCCCAGGGCTTCTCCTGCCCCGTATAGTCCGAAGATTGGACAGTCGAAAGTATCCTCGATGAGCTTGCGTGCTTTCGAGTTTAGGGCTTCCGCGGTAAATGCAACAACCCGTGGGTTGAATTTTACATCCGCTCCGCGTTCACCTAGTATATGCCTCATCAACAACTCAAGATAGGAGCCATAACTCAAAATCACATGAGGCTTAAACTTGTTAAGGGCTTCTACAATCTGGCTAATTGGCTCTAGGACTGAGAAAAACTTGAGGTCTTGGAAGAAATCTAGGAAGGGTAAGGTTTTTTTGTAATAATTATTAGTCACAGTGCTCACGGAGTCCGAGACAACCAAATAGGCCCGCCTAGTTCTTAACCTGCTGGTGTAACTCCAGAATAGGCTGTTCCAACGTAGGCTGATTAAGAGATGAGTTAGCATAGCGTCTTTGTCGTAGTAGATTGATGATGGGATGCCCGTGGTGCCGCTGGTGCGAATGCGGGCGCAGTGGGAGAGGTCCGCCGTTCGAGAAATGAAGCTTTCGGTGTCTTTGCGGAGGTCTGCCTTGGTGATTTTTGGAAGCTTATGTAAGTCTTCCTTCGTCCTTATGTCCGCTGGCTTTAAGCCAAGCGCGTTGAAAACCTTGTGGTAATATGGAACAGTTTCGTAAGCGTGGGTTATGATTTCCCTCAGCCTACTAGTTTGTATTTTGTTATGCTCCTCAGGAGAAGAATACATTATTTTTCTGACTCTTCGAGCCGCAAGCGCTAAACTGAAAAGGTTCGTTTCAATGCGCCTCCAGACGGGCACCGGGCGATGTATTGGAGCTACGGAACTTGAATTAATTGGGTTTTCTGCTGCTCCAATTTCACGTAAGCCTCTTCTGCAATAGGAGTTACTTGCAAATCATCTAGAGATCTGACTAGCAACAGCATCTTACCTGTTGGGGTGTTTGCGACATCATAAGGATGGTAACCGTTCCTAATCATGCTAAGCAGCGACCGTGTGTTGTGGACCTCGATTTTTGAGTGCACCTTGCGGATACCCTTAGCACGCAGAGTTTGAAGTAGTCGCATGAGCATCGACGAGGCGAGCCCTGTGCCTTGATATCCAGAATCAATAGAAGCCATTAAGGTTTCTGCTTTACAGGGAGACTTTCTGAACACAAGGTCGCAGAAGTTTATGTTCCTCAGGAAAAAGCGGGCGTTTGCTGGGGGATCATAATAGCCCTTCAAGGCGCGGATTACCAGCCTAAAGAACAATTTCATATAATGCCCGCTGGTTGCGCAGCGGAAGCCAATGATCTTTCCATTCGTTTCAGCTACTAAGAAAAGCTCAGGTTCCCGTTCGATCAGACCTTCGAAAACGTCGTGTAAAAAACGTGGCCCAGCTTGGAATAGGAAGCGGCCCTCATCGAAAGTTTCGAAATACAACTTTACAATTGTAGATAAATCCTCAACCCTAGCTTGCCTTATCAAAATTTTTTCCGAAGTGCTCACAAGTTTTCCCTATTGTTCCAAGCCACAAAAATGGTAATTAATCTAATGAAAAAATTAAATAGATATATTTTCTATAA
>Ga0209314_10001098_pt1 | contig 12181 bp, 9 predicted proteins | sample I19B2metaG_FD_184146 | JGI IMG/M metagenome (GOLD analysis project Ga0209314, IMG submission 184146) | Lake sediment bacterial and archeal communities from Gulf of Boni, Indonesia to study Microbial Dark Matter (Phase II) - ​I19B2 metaG... | ecosystem: Environmental > Aquatic > Freshwater > Lake...
AAAGGATGGCAGGGCACCCCCCTGGCCCTACCCGATACGCTACGACAGAGAGCAAGAAATTGAGACTGATGTCCTAGTCATTGGCGGCGGCATCGCCGGGTGCTGGGCGGCTATTAGTGCTGCCAGGAAGGGCGTTAGAGTGGCGCTGGTGGAGAAGGGGGATGTAATACGAAGCGGTGCCGGAGGCCCCGGCTGCGACCACTGGTGCAATGCTCCCGCCAACCCGTTATCAAATGTGGACCCGGATGAGTGGGCTCAGCACATGGTCGAGCCCCCGTACTCTAACGGCATCGGCACACAGATTCAGTGCCGCGAGGACTGGGATACCCTGCTTGAGATGGAGCAGATGGGTGGTAAAATCAGAGATACCAAAGATGAATACGTTGGTGCCATAGGCCGGGATGAGAAGACCAAATTGATGATATCCCCGCGCTATACCCGGGTTCACAGCTATATTCCTGGGTCACAAAAGGAGAAAACCTTCAAAAGTAATCCGGAAGGAAAACTGAACAATGTGGTCATAAGGGTCTGGGGAACGACCTTCAAACCCGCCCTCAAAAAGGAATGTAAGAGACTGGGTGTGGATATCTATGATCGTGTTATGGTTACCGGCTTGCTAACGGAGGGAGGTGTCCAGGGAGCTAGGGTGGTTGGGGCTACCGGTTTTAATAACCGCACCGGCGAATTTATGGTTTTCAGGTCGAAAGCCGCCGTGCTGGCTACTGCCGGCAACTATTCCCTCTTTGTACTGAATACGGAGCTGGCGGGTTATAATACCTTCCGTTCGCGCACCATGACCGGTGATGGCGTTGCTATGGCCTGGAGAGCTGGCGCCGAACTTACCCTTATGGAACGGACGGGGATTCTGATGCTGGGGACAGGTTACAAGCATACCTGGTACGGCGGTGCCGGAGATGCCAGCTATGAGAATGTGCAGCTTGTGGATGCCAACGGGAAAAAGCTCCCTTGGCCTACGCAGGGATGGCCGGATGCCGGCGCGATGAGGCCGCCTCCGGAAGATATGGCGAAAATCGTCAAGGGTGTGCAAACTGGTGAATACGCCCTGCCTTTCTATGGGGATTTTCCCGCTATGCCGGAGATTGAACGTAAGGTCACCTGGAACCTCATGCTGGGAGAAGAATCCACCACCAAAATCATTATTGATACCTATGGTAAAGCCGGCTTCGACCCAAGCAAGCATCTTCTACAGAACTACCAGTTCATCGAAGGGACGAGCCCTTCTCAATGGCGGAACGCTGGGGGCGGCGGACCCGTCGTTGACTGGGACTTGAAGTCCACTCTGGACGGATTGTATGTCGCTGGAGAGCAGACATTCTCTGCCGGTGACCACAGCTACGCGGCATCGACTGGCAGGTATGCCGGTCGGAAAGCCGCCGACTATTCCCGGCAGATAGGCGAATCTAAAATATCTAAAGAGCAGGTTGCTCTGGAAAAAGCCCGCATCTATGCCCCGATAAAACGGAGCGATGGCATCGAATGGAAAGAGTTAAATGCCGGTATCGCCAAGACCATGCAGTACTTTTGCAGCGAATTCAAGACCGAGTCACTGCTCAAGATGGGGCTGGACTCCCTGAAAGAGATAGGAGAAGTCTTTGTCCCCAGGCTCTACGCCCTTGACCCGCATAAGTTGATGCGCAGTATCGAAGACTTGAGCCTGCTGGCACACGGTCAAATTATCCTGAATGCATCTCTAGCGCGCCGGGCAAGCAGCCAGATGCTGAATTTCTTCAGAATCGACTACCCCAAAGTAGACCCGCCGGAATGGAAGAAATTTGTTACTATCAAGCTGGAGAACGGTAAGGTCAAAGCGGGCGAACTACCCCTGGGCTACTGGGGTGATATGAAAGCCAATTACGAGGCTCATAATAAGGATTACACTGGAGTCTATAAAGGAAAATAAGGAGACTGTCATGCCTCAGAAAAAAATATACGCTTTACCCAATATAATTACCCCGAACACACCGGTAATCTTCCATCCCGATATCTGCAACGGGTGCAACCATTGTGTGGAAGTCTGCCAGGTAGATGTTTACACGCCCAACCCGGAGAAAGGCAAACCGCCGGTCATCCTGCATCCCGACGAATGCTGGTACTGCGGCTGTTGTGTTAACGATTGCCCCCGGACGGGAGCTATCACCTTTAACTGGCCTGTGCAGCAGAGGGCATACTGGAAGGATAAAGCTACCGGTAAGGTCTTAAGGGATAGCCAGTAACGCTCAGACTGTGATACGGTTTAGTGCTTTTTAGCAGACTGATGTTGGCATCATAACCTGGACGGGAGTCTGACTGGTTCTGTCGGTGTCTCGGATTGCTTTTGTGGAGGAGGTGATATAGTATAAACTCCGTATGTTGACGCCACGAAGCAAGTAAAGTAAAAGGAGGTTAGAACATGAGTTTACCTAGTTTGTCATTGGAAGGCAAGGTAGCCATCGTCACCGGTGCCGGCGGTATAAGGGGAATTGGGAGGGCTACCGCTTTGACTTTTGCCGAGGCGGGAGCGGATGTCACCGTTTGCGACATCAATGTTAAAGGGGAAACCTTTGATCTGGAAGGTACTGCCAAGGAAATCCGTAAGCTGGGGCGGCGAGCCCTGACCATCCAAGCCGACCTTGCCAAAGATAGCGATGTTGATAACGTTGTCACTAAGACAGTGAAGGAGTTCGGCACGATTGATGTTCTGGCAAATGTTGCTGGTATGTCCATTCACGTTCCGTTTATGGAAACGACCCGGGAAATATATGACAAGGCGATGGATACTAATCTCCGTACCCAGTTTATTTGCTGCCAGAAGGTCGCCAAGGTGATGATAGAGCACAAGAGTGGTAATATCATCAACTGGATATCCCTCTCGGCTTACAAGACCGGCCGCGCCTACGTGTATGGCATGGCCAAGATAGGCGCGACGGCCTTGACGGCGTGGGTAGCCAGGGAGCTGGCTGAATACAACATCCGTGTTAACGGCATTGCTCCCGGCCTCGTCAGGACGGATTTAGGTCCCCACGGAATACACACTGTACGTAGGAATATTCCACCACCTGATGAGAAGTTGGGGCATCCAATGGATGTTATGGGTAGAAACCTGCCGCTGGGGAGGATTTGCGAGCCCCAGGAAATCGCTGATGTCGCCCTGTTCCTCGCCACGGACGCCTCCCGCATGATTACGGGGCAGATTATCATCGTCGATGGCGGCGCCATGATTGCTTAATATCACCGAGAGACGAAATTAATTAAACAAGGTAATAAAATATACTTCATAGGAGGACTTTAAAAATGAGTTCAATTAAGGTAGGTTTTATCGGTCTGGGAAACATGGGGATGCTTATGGCTAAGAAACTGGTAGAAAAGAAGATACCGTTCACCGTATATGACCTAAGGAAAGAGGCGGTTGACGAAATAGTGGCCCTCGGAGCAAAAGCCGCAAGCTCGAACCGGGAGGTGGCGGCGGTCAGTGATGTTATCATCAGTGTGGTCCGCGATATCCCGCAGAACGACGAAGTAATCTTTGGCAAGGACGGGGTGTGGGAGGGCATAAGAAAGGGCGCGACCATCGTCCTCTCGAGCAGTATTAGCCCTTCATACGCCCAGAAGCTATATGACAGGGCGAAGAAGAAGGGGGTGCGGGTGGTTGATGCTCCGGTGAGCGCTGAAGCCAGGGATTTCACCCCCGGTAAAGAGTGGGCACTGCTGACTCTGATGGTTGGTGGCGATGATGATGCGGTTAAGTATTGCTGGCCCGTTTTCGAAGCCATCGCCAAGAACGTAATTCATCAAGGTGGTATCGGCACGGGGATGGCTTGCAAGCTGGTAAATAATCTGGCGATGTACTGCAACAACATCGTTGCTCGCGAGTGTGCGAACCTGGGGCTTAAGGCAGGGCTTGATTTGCAGAAGATGGCTCAGGCAATTAGCGTAAGTACCGGCTATAGTCGGGCTTTCGGGGGTATGGGCAGGCGGATGGCTGGACCGCCTCCTCCGCCTAGACCTCCTGTTACCAGAGCTCCGGGAGCTAAACCTCCCCCAGAAGATTTAGGAACCAAGGACAAAAGGTTAGCCCTGGAGATGGCTGAGGAAGTGGGGGCAAAGACGCCGGTGACCCGATTCATGGAGAAACTGGACCTGGAAGCGGAGTATGACGCGTTTCCCACCATGATGCGGCGATAGACGCCTTGTTAAATAGGGAGGTTATATCTATATGACTGAAGAAAAAAAGGTTATGGTGCTGAACCCGCTGGGTCAGCTTCCGCCGATAAAACTGGAACCGATGGCACCCCGTCTTGATACTCTGGACGGTAAAACGATATATGTGGTAGATGTAAAATTTCCCGCCAGCAAAACATTCGGCGAGGAATTGATAAAAGTACTGAAGGAGCGATACCCCAAGACAACCTGGATATACCGGGAGAAGGCAAGGTCTTACTTTGATGATGACCCGGCTCTGTGGGCTGAGATTAAGGAAAAAGGGCACGGAATGATACAGTTTATCGGCCACTGAAGCACCTGTTCGCCGGCGGTCGCCGGCCATTGTGTAACCGTGGAAAAGCTGGGTGTGCCCACGGTTCCCATCATCACCAATACTTTTGAATGGCCCGTAAAAAATGCTGTTTATGCGAAGGGAATGTCCAACCTACGATTTGCTTTTGTCCCCCATCCTGTCGCCTATACACCAGCGGAGGAGTGCCGGAAAAAATTGCTGGGTAACGACCCGATAACTGGTAAGAAAGTTTTGACGGAAATTGTCGAGGGGCTGACTAAACCGCTAACTGAAGAGGAAAGGAAGACAGGATTTATCGAAAGACCGCGGGAAAGGCGGTTAGGGCCAGACACTCCGGATAACCTGCAAGCTCTCTTTCGTAACAATGAGTGGACTTCGTATATGCCAGTAATCCTTCCCACAGAGGAAAAAGTTGCTGAGATGCTTAAGGGAACGAGTCATCGCCCTGATGAGAAGGTAGGCGAGATGCAACCATCCTCTCCCCATGAGAAATGGTCGTACACCGTGGAGCAGGTGGCTGTCAACGCAGTGATGGCAGGAGCGACGCCAGAGTTTTTACCGGTAATCTTAGCCATAGCCTCAACAGGGGAAACCTCACTCTTCACCTCTACCAACTCTTTCACGGCGATGGTGTGTGTTAATGGGCCGATACGCAATGAGATAAATATGAATATGTCCGTAGGTGCACTAGGTCCCTTTAATCATGCCAACGCTAGCATTGGATGTGCCTGGACATTGATATCCAAGAACCTGGGGAACGGAGGCGCTCCGGGGCGTAAGTATATGGGCAGTCAGGGACAGGGTCATAATTATAACAATCTCTGTTTTGCCGAGAGAGAAGAGCGCTTGCCCCCGGGATGGAAGCCTTTTCATGTGCAAAAGGGGTTCAAGCCGGAAGAAAGCGTGGTGAGTGTCTTCAATGGCTGGAGCTGGTCAAACATGGGAGGCTTCGAAACTAATAAGTCCAATACCATAAAGCGGTTTTTCACCTATCAGACACAGTGTTGTGGGCAGACGATGGTGGTAGACCCGCTGGTAGCCGATTTACTCTATAAGGAAGGGTTCAAAACGAAGGAACAGCTCAACCAGTGGCTCAAGGAAAATGTCATGTTCCCCCAGGAGGAATATTGGGGTCAGGTGTTTGGCGTGAGCTTTGGGCACGCCAAAGAACTGGAACAGGCCAAAGCCGGGGTTGAGCCTTATGCCTCATGGTTAAAACTGCCAGAAGGTGCGGTGATACCCGTACCGAGGAATGTTGATGTCAATATAATGGTGGCAGGAGGAGAGACAAATCCTTACTGGCAGGGCGGCACTCTCAGGTACATAGCGAGTGCCTCGGTAGACAAGTGGCGCTAAAGAGATGGTTTACCAAGTAAATGGCTTGACAATGGATAAGAAAAAGAGTATATTCGTGACGAATTTGATTAAGGAGGCAGGCAAAAGTAAGTAGAAATAAAGAGCGCCGGCCCTGCCTTGAAAACTAGAGAAGCTGTCGGCCTTTTCTTCTCGGGCTAGCAGCTTAGTTTTCACCTCTTCTCATGACCCCCCTTGGCTAGAGCCTTGAGGAAACGAAGTTAAAGGCAGGCCGGCCAAGGGGGGTGATACTTTGAAGTAAAAAATGAAATACGAGAAGATGACAATTGAATAGAAGATGCTCACAAAAGGTTAACGGTCGAAATTATGTAAAAACTAGAAAGGAGGTGAAATGAGAATGAAAAAGAAAATTATCTGGATGCTGGTGAGCTGCTTGATGGTGCTATCCTTGGTAATAGCCTCCTGCGCCCCGAAACAAGAGGCGAAGACGGAGACAGTAGGGCAAGCCACAGTAGTCACAGCACCAGAAGAAAAAGCAGCACCGGAAGAGGAGGTGGTGGCACCAAGTCCAGAAGTGCCAAAATATGGAGGGACATTTAGTTTGGTTGCAGGGGCGCCTTTCACTACATGGGACCCGACCCGAATAATAACAGGCACAGTCCCCGGCTTGTATCTAAACAGCCTATGGGAAGGCGACTGGTCAAGAGGTTCTGCCGGCGGCTATGGCACCAAGGAGACAGACTGGGGGTTTGGCAACAACGACATTTTTGACCTGAAGCTGGGCTATCTTGCTGAAAGCTGGAAGTGGACCGTCGATGAAGCAAAACAGGAGGGAACGATTGTCTACCAGATTCGCCCGAAAGTGCGTTGGGCACTTGACCCGAATAATGAAGCCAGCCGCTTGGTCAACGGGCGCGAAGTTACCGCAGACGATGTGGTCTTCTCCCTCAGCCGGGCTACAACCTGGTCCCTTGCTTTCGTCTATTCCATCAACGCTGAACTGAGGAACGTCCCGATAACCAAGACTGGACCCCGCGAGGTCACCATCAAAGTCCCCTACGATGCCCTGTATACCGCCATTACGCGCTTCGGCGATGCTATCTTCATTGTGCCGCCAGAAGTGGTGAACAAATACGGCGACCTATCAAACTGGAGGAACCAGGTGGGTACCGGTCCCTTTATTATCACAGACTATGTGGAGGCGAGTGCCGTTACTGCCGTAAGAAACCCCAACTACTGGATGAAGGATCCGGTCGGACCGGGCAAGGGCAACCAGCTACCCTATGTAGACCGGGTTCAGGTGATGGTGATAACTGACGCATCCACCAGAAACGCCGCATTACGGACAGGCAAGATCGATTGGAATGTCCCTCTTACTTATGACCAGGCAAAAGAGATTAGGCAAACAGCAAAAGGCATAATAGAGATTCAGTCATCGCACTGGCAGGGCAGGGGTTCTCCGATGTTCATGAGGACAGATACACCTCCGTTCACCAATGTCCTGGTCCGCCGGGCGATGAATATGGCTATCGACAGAGAGACGATTAACCGGGACCTCTACGAGGGCAAAGGGGATCCGTTCCCCTTCCCGTTCGCCTATACCAAAGAGTACGACGCCATGTACCTCAAGCCAACCGACCCTGACTACCCGCCAATACTCAAGGAGATTTACTCCTATAACCCGGAAAAGGCAAGACAGCTCCTGAAGGAGGCGGGCTACCCCAATGGCTTCAAGACCACCCTGCTTCTGACCAGCGGCGAGGTGGATTACGCCTCGATACTCATGGAGATGTGGGCCAAGATCGGCGTTGAAGTTGAGTTTATGGTCAGAGAGATAGGAGACAAGACTAGCATGTGCCTTGGCTGGCGCCACCCGGCACTGGTATCAGACACAACGGGACCCGTGGCTGTCTTTATGGTCGGGAATTCCTTCACAGGAAAGCGCTATAACCTGAGCATAATTGACGACCCGGTCATTACTGAGTCACTGAAGAAAGTCCGCATTGCGGCCATCACAGACCTTCGCCAGGCTATGCGGGAATACAGGGAAATGACCAAATACGCGCTTGAACAGGCATTCCATATTCCTGATGTTTCAGGCCCGGTGTCTCTGTTTTACTGGCCATGGGTAAAGAACTACTCCGGTGAAATCTGTGTTGGCTATGACGACATGACCTTTATGCAGTGGGTCTGGATTGACCAGGACTTGAAGAAATCTATGGGCTACTAAGCCGGGCAAATAGAGACAGTCAAAATAGAGGAGGGGAGTGGAGGACATAAATTCTCCACCCCCCTTCTTCTTTTAGCTTCATGGTGGGCGGTAAAGGATTCGAACCTTCGACCTCTCGGATGTGAACCGAGTGCTCTAACCAACTGAGCTAACCGCCCGAAATCGTATCTATTTTACCCCCAAAAGGGAGCTTTGTAAACACAGACTTCTTGCTTCGCCAAATTTTCGCACTGCGTAGGAACTATTTTCATGATATGTTATAATACGAAAAATTGTGGCAACGACAGTAAAAACCGTGTTATCGGTATTATTGTTATGAGCAAGAGACAAATCTGGAAAAGAGGAGGGCTGGTCTTTGGGGGGCTACTGGCTATTATTTTGTTGGCGGCGATGTTACCCGGATGTGCCGTTAGTCCAGCCGCAAAGAGCGGGGATAAAAACATTAACCCATTTTTCACCGACCGTATCGCCACGGTGCGCATTGTCATGAGCGAAAAGGACCGGGAATCTCTAAAGGCTAATGCCTATGCGAAAGATTACTACAAAGCCGATTTCTGGTTCGATGATGAGCTGGTGCCGGATGTCGCCGTCAGGACCAAAGGCAACGCTTCACTTATGGAGACGGTCCACTGGAATAGCCCCCGCTTTCCGCTGGCGATTGATTTTAATCTATTTAATCAGGCGCGCACCTTCCACGGCATGCAAAAAGTGCATTTCAACAACGGCTGGAGCGACCCCACCCTCCTCCGGGATGTTATTTCCTACGAGATTTTTGCCAAGATGGATATTCCCTCCCCCCGCGCCTCTCTGGTTGACCTCTGGGTTAATGATATGCATCTGGGGGTGTACACCATGGCGGAGGCGGTGGACAAGTCTTTCCTCCGGCGTCACTTTGCCAATGCCAACGGCAACCTGTACAAACCCGAGGTAGCCTCGGCACGCCTGGACTGGACGGAAGAAAACGCTTATAGAAGCCTTTCCATATTCGGCATGCCCCAGGCCCAAACAGTGGAGGACCCTCTCCTAAAGGTTAATATCGGCGGAGGACCGCTTCTAGATATTCTGAAAGCTCTGGACGCGGAGGATTTAATCCCGGCTTACAAATCTCTCATCGAGAAGCAAAGTGCCGTTCTTTCGCCGTCTGTAATGCCGCGCAACCTTATCGAGGGTGCTGCACTGAAGACCAATACGAATAATCCAGACCACTCCGGTCTATTTAAATTCCTCGATGTCCTCAATAATGAGCCTGACGAGACTTTCCCGCAGGAAATTGAGAAGGTGCTGGATGTGGATGAAGCGCTGCGGTTTTTTGCGGTATCCGCCTGTATCGTGCACCTGGACAACTATATCGGCATCGGGCACAACACCTATCTCTATGAGGTCAACGGCAAATTTTCTCTTATTCCCTGGGACCTCAATATGACTTTCGGCACGTTTAATGGCGGCATCCGTAAAGATGGCATTATTAATTATTACATCGACGAACCAACGGCTGGCCCGATGTATAGGTTCCCCCTCGTCAACAGGCTGCTATCTTACCAGCCCTACCTGGAAAAATATCGCGGCTATATACAAGAATTGCTGGACGGCCCGTTTTCCCTTGATGTTGTTCTGCCGCGTATCGACCAGTTGGTAGAACTGGTGCGACCTTATGCCAAGGCAGACACCGAGATGTTCTATTCATACGAAGATTGGGAGCGATGCCTCACCGAGGACTTAAGACCGCCGGATGTCTTTGAAGGCTGGCAGGCAGGTGGACCCTCACCGCAGATGCCCTTCTGGCTTTCCATGGAAGAGACCGCCTTACTCCGCAGAAATTTCGGCGTGAGCAGTCTGTACGAGCTGTTGCGCCATACTTTTGAGCCCGGCGAACTCGATACGCTTAAGGAATGCCTTTCCGAGGAAAACTACCACCTGTTCCTGCAAAATATATACGGGCCGCTCGAAGCCCCCCAGCCCCCGCGCCAGTCCGGCTTCGGGCCCAACTCGCTCGGTCTGAAGACCGTTATTATAGCGCGGTGGGAGTCCGTGCGTCAGCAGCTCAATGGGGAGCGACCTAGCCGCGGCGCCTACAGCAGTGGTAACGGCGCCAGTATGTGGCTGGCGGACATGTGGCAAATCCCCAGATAACAGCATAAGCCCGGAGGAAACTGAAATAAAAATTTCTAACGTTTTGAAAAAAATAGCCGGTCAGCCTCCCGTGCAACCAGCCCAGCGGTTCGAGCGGAAGTTTTACATAGTGCCCAGAAACATTGGCTTTGCCTATACTCTGCTGAGGCAAGTCTGCCGCCCGGATAGAGAATATCCTCAAGGTCAGGTTAACAGTCTGTATTTCGATACTCCTGACCTTGACCTGTACGAACGGTCAGCGTCGGGCGATTTCAAGAAGAACAAGGTACGCATTCGCTGGTATGATAGTATTACCGACTATCAAGGAACAGTTCCCATATTCATTGAACTCAAATCAAGGCAGGGTTTTGCCAGCAGTAAGCAGCGTCAAAGGTTCCTGATACCGTCAACCCGCCTTATGCCGGAACATCTGGGTGACGGTATTGTTGATAGAACGGTGCTTATCAATACTCTAGCCAGCTTGGGCTATTTCCTTGAGAAACCACTGCGACCTATTATTATGACATCCTACTGGCGCTACCGGTTTAATGAAATGCAGACCGGAGTACGAGTATCGTTCGACTACAATATCAGAGCCTTAGCGGTAGCTCCAGAACTGGGCCGCGGAGAACGGGAAGTAAGCCTGCCGGGAGGAGTCATTGAGGTCAAAGGACCGACCCTGGAACTACCGATAACTCTCCGACGCATGAGATTGTTAGATACAGATTGGGCTCGATTCTCGAAATATAGCCAGTGTATTGACGCATTCCTATCGGAGCCAGGCAGTGTGGCTCGTTTTTGGCCTTCAGGAAGAATGATTAAGCTTTAGAAAGGAGAAGATGCTATGTTCGAAAAAATCATTGAATTCATCAAAGGTCTGCAAACCCCCATTGCCCCTGAGGAAGCTATCGTTGTCCTTCTTTTTTCGTTAATAGCTTCCATAATCGTGTATCTGATGTACCAGTTCTTTTACGGGTCAAGGTACATCGGGGCTGGAGTGCACCGCACCTTTATCATCGGGGGACCGGCTATCACCGCGCTATTCCTGGGTATCCAGGTCTCCATACCGCTTTCACTGGGCTTATTAGGAGCGCTGTCCTTTGTTCGGTTTCGGACTCCGGTGAAAGACCCGGCTGAAATCGGATTTATCCTTTTACTAATCGCTTCTTCAATTGGCATAGCCACCAATAACTACCTATTAACCGGCATTCTGATTGTTCTTGTCTTCTTATGCTTAGGCATTCAGTGGCTGACCCGGAATCGATTGACTTTGTTTGGGCGGGGTAACCTGATGATTTCGGTAGACCAGCCCTCCTTCCCGGACCTGGAAGGGAAGCTGACCGCTTTCCTTAGGGAAAGGCTACGCGGCGTCAGACTGGAGTCTATGTCCGTTCTGGAAGACCGCGTTAGTCTCAACTACCTGTACCGACGGCGGACTGGTTTTGACTGGACAGCCTTCACTAACGACCTTATCCAGCTTGCCGGTCCCGCCAAGGTCGAGGTATTTGTCGGCTAGCCACCATAGTCAGAATTCGTAGCCTGATTGATATATATAAAACCTGGTATTAGAAGAGATTATATTAGAACGCTGAGGAAGGAGGATATTTCATAATGGCTAAATTGAAATACGCCAAGAATATCGTATTCGACACCAAGCCGTTTCCGCCCGATTTGGTCGAAAAAATGAAAGCCAGAAGGAAGGATATCAAATCTACGATACAGGCGACCCGTATGTTATGGATGGATGACACCATGGTAAAAGGGGCGACCTTCTATATGGAGTGTGTCTGGCTCTGGGAGGGTTCGGTGCAGGGCTCCACCGAAGAGCCGCATGTCCATGATTTCGATGAAATTATTGGCTTTGTGGGGTGTAACCGGGAGAGTCCGCACGACCTGGGCGGGGAAATCGAATTGTGGCTGGGTGACGAGCAATATATTCTCACCAAGAGTTGTCTGGTTTTTATCCCGAAAGGAATGAAACACTGCCCGATGATATTCAGAAAAATCAATAAACC
>Ga0209314_10001099_pt1 | contig 12181 bp, 7 predicted proteins | sample I19B2metaG_FD_184146 | JGI IMG/M metagenome (GOLD analysis project Ga0209314, IMG submission 184146) | Lake sediment bacterial and archeal communities from Gulf of Boni, Indonesia to study Microbial Dark Matter (Phase II) - ​I19B2 metaG... | ecosystem: Environmental > Aquatic > Freshwater > Lake...
GGGTACAAATCGGTAATCTCAGTAATGCAGAGCCCCTTCCCTTACTGTTTAAGGGAAGGGTTAAGAATAAATAATACCTGATGATTTATCATTATTAGTTTTTTGCAATAATAGAATTGCATTTCAGTAGTGTGAATGATAATTGTTTGCTGTATTTATAACATTTGTCATTTTAATAAGTTCATTATAACATCCCAAACTCAGGGCACTTAAAACTTTTTATTGTAAATTGGTCTTATATTTCAAAAGTCCGGAATATGTCAGAACGGAAATATTATATCTTTTCAAAGGCCGGGTTGTTTTATGGTATAGACACTCTTGATGAAGCAATCTCATCATCGAAGGATAATGGGTATATCTGGCTAAACTACTATAATCCACAGAAGCAAGACCTTATGGAGCTGGTTGACAAGCTGGGAATTCATCCTCTTTCAGTTGAAGACTGCCTGGATGATAAGCAGGTTCCCAAGATTGAGCAATTTTATGATAATACTTTTATCCTTTTCAATGCATTTAACTATTCTCAGAAAATTTTGAATATAGACGAGGTAAATATTTTCATTGGTAAAAATTTTCTTATTACAGTAAGCGGTCATAATTCAGATGACAGGAAACCGCTGGCCGGGCTTGAAAAAATAATTTCCGGAGATCCAGGTAATATAAAACTTGGCCCGTCGGGTTTGATGCACAGGATTCTGGACCATATTGTTGACCAGAAATTTCTTGCATTTGAATCTCTTGAGGATGAACTTGAAGAAACAGAGGATCAAATACTTGAAAAGCCTTCAGTATTTGATCCTACTGATCTTATGAGAATAAGGAAGTGTCTTCAGGTACTAAGGAAAAGTCTTTTTCATGAGAGGGAGATACTTGTAAAGTTAACACGACATGATTCTCCGTTTATTCCTGAAAAGGCGTTAGCACATTACAGGGACATTTATGACCATCTGGCAAAATTCTTTGAACTTACAGAAACATACCGTGAAAATGTTACCAGCCTTATGGAGCTTTACTCGTCCCTTCAGAACAACCTCATGACAAGATCAGCCAATGAGACAAATGCTTCTGTGAGAAGGCTTACCCTTATAGCTACAGTTTTTATGCCATTGACTCTTATTGCTTCAATAGGAGGTATGTCGGAATGGTCAATGATGACAGGACCTGAAAACTGGAAACTCTCTTATCCTCTGTTTATGCTGGCTATGGTAATAATAGCTGCTGCTAATTTCATTATTATAAGAAGGATTGAGAAGAGGGGAAGGATTCGCTTCTGATCAGGAGAATTGTTCCCTTTCAACACTTTTGGAAAGATCAAACATCCAGAAATGCTTGATGCCATACGACTTTATTGCATAGGCAAAAAAGACTCCCGAGAAGATATCAATACTGTAATGCCCGTGGGAAAGTAATAATGCTATAATTACCACAATCAGGCAGGCAAGGATTATTTTTTTATAAACGGAATCATTCACCAGCATAAACAGCATAAATACATTTCCTGTGTGTCCGGAAGGATATACCCCGAGTTCATATTTCGAAAAGCCATTAAACAGAGGATCTGATCCTTCGAACAATGGAGGATTGCCAAAAGGAGTCAGTACAATAAAGACACCACGAACAAGGTAAAAAATCCCAATCATTAGAAGGATGAAAGGAACCCGGCTATAATCTTTCCTGTGGGCAACATATACAAAAGCAAGGAAAATCGGGATCAGGCATACAATATCATAGACAAGGGAAAGGTCAATTACAGGAAGATTGTCAAGAATAAGATCTGACAACATCGGAAGAGTCTTCCCTTCGCTCATATAATTATGAAGATAGGTTTGGGACGCAATATTAAGTGCCATCCCTGTCAGCACGGAGAAGAAACCAATATAGAAATACCTGCTTTTAAATAGCTGTATCAGAGAAGTGAAACCTTCGGAATTGAATATAGATCCTTCTGCTTTTATCCGGCTATTCATTGTTTTTTATTTTGCCCGACAAATATATGAAGATTAGTAATAACAAACAGCAATCATTCAATCCGATTCCTGCGACATATTGTTAAAAATGTCCAATATTTCATCGCGAAACTCTTCGGGAGCATCAATTTGTCCCCATCCTGATTGGGTCTGCCAGAGACCGTCATATGCTGAATCGTGATATGATTTCATTATGTGAGGTATGTTCCTTTCCTTCAGTATATCATCAAGAAGCATAGCCTGGAACTCATTGTCAAGTGACAGAATTTTTACAGGATTACTCATATTATTATTTTTAAATTTTGTTCTGTGAGATTCTGTGCCTCCTCTGTGCCACTCTGTATTAGTTCTTAAAAAATTGTTACACAGAGATCCACAGAGAATACACAGAGATTCACAGAGGACTTTTTCGAAATACCCCAGTTAAGGGAGTATTTAATAAATTATGAAGTTCAAATTCATACTCAAAGTTAGGTGTAAACAAACCTTTACCAAGACATGATTTTATATCATCGATACTCCAGAATTTACCTTCCTCAATTTCCTCAGGGTTTATGACCGGATAATGATCAGACACTGCTGAATAGGAGTAAACCAATTCCCTCTCACGCCGGGATTTCCATATATATTTTCCAATGAAACTGGTCTGAAGGCCAATCAGACCAAGCTCTTCCGAAGCCTCCCTTTGCAGGGCAGACTCAACCGATTCGCCCGGGCTTATATGGCCGCCTACAGAAGTATCCCATTTTCCTGGCTGAATATCCTTTTTCGATGATCTTTTCTGAAGGAACAACTCCCCTTTTGTGTTGAACAGGTGAATATGAACCACGGGATGCAGCAGCATGCTTTTACCGTCATGACAGACACTCCGAAGGGCTTCTCCTATAGTGTTGCCTTCTTCATCGACAACTGGAAATATTTCATTAGGATCAGAGTAGTTCATATAGGATGTAAAAGTAGCTTTATTTTTTAACCAGAACAAAGCACGGATCACAGATCCGCGCTAACGAAACTAGCGTACTATTTCAAACCCGCATTTGACCGAATTTCCGTCTTCATCGACCGCTGTAAGTATATGATTCCCAGGGCCTGCAATTACCTCAATATGATGAATATAGCGGGTTGTAACAAGGTAAGTATCATCAAGATGCCAGAAGATTTTATGGGATGGATTACGATGCGCCACCTCCGGTACTATCCTCGTCAGATTACCTTCCTGATCGCGGGGAATAAATATCTTAATTCCAGGAGAAGGATAGATAAACTCCATTACCGGAATTGACTTATCTGAATTGCAGCCCGGAGCAAAGGGAGGCAGAACCCTGTATCCGGGATGTTTCTGTCTGTAAAAATACTCCATGGCCGGGGTAAGTATAAACCACGATTCATTTACAATATCTCCCGGTTCATAACACTGTGATGAAACCTGCAAAGTCCGACTGCTGTTAAGATGTATTTTATGATGATAAGGACACGCTTCGCTTCTTAATCCTGCTGTACATACCAGTGCTTCAACAGTCTCTGTACAATCGGGGCCTGCTCTGAATCCACTCTGGCTGCAGACAGAAATATTTGTCATTTCTTCACGGGGAGCATCAAACCACTTATCGGCATCAAGCAATCCGAAAATATCAAACAATAGAGGTGCCGCGGTTGTAATACCTGTCAGTCCAGGTCTTCCTTCACCATCGGCATTTCCGGTCCAGACTCCTGCCACATATTCTGGAGTTGTGCCAACAGCCCAACCGTCTCGAAAACCGAAGCTTGTTCCTGTTTTCCATGCCATGCGTGTCCCTGATGAAAAATACTGCCACCCTGTTTCGCTTTCGGGCCTGTTTACCCGCTGCAGTGCCTCATATGTGAGCCATATTGCGGAAGCAGAATAGGGAGGCTCGTGATCTTCATTTTTAACCTCATCATTCTTTATTTCACCAATTATTACCGGTTCATGATAATCCTCCCTGAAGTATTTCTTATGGCTGTTATAATTGTTTAGCACCCTGGAAAGGGAAGCATAGGCACCGGTTAGTTCCCATAATGTGGTTTCTCCGCCGCCAAGTATTATTGATAAGCCATAGTGATCGGAAGATCTGTTAAATGTGGTGAATCCTGTCCTTATCAAAAGATTAAGGAACCTGTCAGTATTATACTTCTGGAGCATTCTTACCGCTGGAATATTAAGTGATTGTGAAAGGGCGGCACTTGCAGGTACTGCTCCGCTATAGGTCATATCGAAGTTTTCCGGAGTAAATCCCGGGAATCTGGTGGGGATATCTGCAATCAGGCTGTTTGGAAGCAGGTCTCCTGACTGCTGCATACCAGCATACAAAAAAGGCTTAAGAATACTTCCGGTGCTTCTTACTGAACGTATTATATCGACATCCCCTCCATGCTGTCTGGTTTCCGGGAGGGTACTGTTTCCAACATAGGCCAATACGTTTCCTGTTGTCACCTCGATTATTATGCATGCTGAATTGAATATATTGTTTTCATCAAGCTTTTTCTGATGCTTATTGAGTATCCCGGTAGTTTTTTCCTGAAGTTCGTGATCGATAGTTGTTCTGGTAGTATGGCCTCTTTTATTGATATACAGCCAATCGGTAAGATGTGGAGCTCTTGCAGGTAGCGGTTTTGGTTCGGAGGGAAGTGGTTCATCAATTGCCAGTACCAGAGTCAGCGAATCAATATAGTTCCGTTCATACAGTTTTTTCAGAAGATTATCCCTTTTCTGTTTTAACAATTCCTGGTTTTTCCCGGGATAGATAAGGGAAGGTGAATTCGGTAGCACTGCAAGAGCCGATGCCTCAGCCCACGAAAGTGCAGATGACGATTTTCCTGTATATCTCCATGATGCAGCTTCGAGTCCGACAGTATTTCCTCCGAAAGGAGCATTGTCAGCGTACATCCGGAGAATACTCTTTTTTGATCTGAATAATTCCAGCTTAAGGGAAGAAAGGATTTCAACCAGTTTGGCAGCATAGGTTCTGTTTGTATTTCCCTGAGAAAGCCTTGCTACCTGCATTGTAATTGTGCTTCCTCCGCGAACAATTCTTCCGGCTTTGATATTATCTGCCAGGGCTTTTAATACAGCAATGGGATTGATCCCGGGATGGAACCGGAACCATCTGTCCTCGTATGTGAGAAGTGCTATTTCGAATTTTTCAGGAACCGGACCGGAAGGAGGAAATCTCCATTGACCGTCATCTGCTATCCTTGCACCCAGCAGCGTACCGTCTGATGCCTCTGCCACAGTAGCAAGAGGCGGACTGAACTTTGGCATTGGAGATAGCAAAACCGGAGTGATCAACACTCCGGCTGCAATAAGTAGCTTTTTAAATTTCCTATTCAATATTTTCTCCTGAGACTTTTACAGTATTTCCGGGATGCCTCGAATAGTAAGCGGCATTATACATTGCTTCACACCATATTGAAGGCTGGCTGTATTCACCCTTGTAGGCTGCATTAAGCACCATAACGAAACTCTTTGTTTCTCCTCTGGTAAGTGAGAAATAGGTATTTACCCGGTCATCCCTGAAATCGCGGTAATCATAGCTGCTTTCCTTGATGTCAGTTACCATTTCAAAAAGCCGTGTATTCTGTATCTCCCAGCCAGAGGGAACCATGCACGTAAGAGCTATATTATCAACTTTTGAGAATGAGGTGTTTGTGACTTTTACAACCATCATAAAATCCGTACCCTGATCAAGAATTCCGGGATCAACAGGTCGGAGATCGGTAGCAACATATTCAACCTTCATGTTAATACCTTTTTCTGATTTCACCTTATCTGAAGCCAGGGGGATTCCTTTCATCGTAAGTGTGGCGTAAACAGGTTTGCCTGACTTGTTCTCAATTGCAAGTGAATTATCTCCCTGCTTAATCTTCAGTTCATCCGACCATATTCTGCCAGACTGAATGGTCAATTCGCTTTTCTCCCCGTTTATGGCAGCACTCAGAACTGATGGGGTATCCGTTCCTGGTGTCATCTTATCCGACCACTTCATATAGGAGAATAATCCCCAGGCAACTGACTGTGTGCTGTACCATGAGTCGGAATTAAAATCGTCGCATATCTCCTTAAGAAGTGGTAATGCCTCTTCATTTTTATTAAGAAGTGTAAGTGTATAGAGTATAACAGCTTTATCGCGGGTGCTGCTGCCATAGTAATAATCCTGGTATTCAGGTGTGACCGACAGATTTCTCATATCCAGCAGTATATCGGCTACTTCACTCCGGCCGGTGGTTGCAAATGCAGCTGCAAGAAGCCATCGTGAAAGGTCAGGAATACCCTCTGTCTCCCTCAGCCTGTTCATAGCCGGTTTTTCTGCCTCTCCGGCAAAAGCCAGAGTGAACAGCCTGTAAGCCTGGTCGTTTGATGTCTGCCTGAATTTCGCATCAAAACGCCAGTCAAGGCTCCTTGCTTTCTGCCAGGAGGTCCATTTTTGCCTGAATCCTGAAGGGATACTGTATCCCTGCCGCTCAGCCTCAATCATGAAGTGGCCTGCATATGATGTTACCCAGCTGTCGGGCTGGTTAGCCCCTGGCCATAATGCTATCCCTCCGCTGGCCATCTGTCTTGATGCTATCTCCTGTATGGCTTTTGTGACATTCCGTGAGGCATTCTTATTCTTAATCCAGAGCTGCGGAAATGCTGCAGATACTATCTGTTCAGAACAGCCATGCGGATAATTGAGCAGGTAATCCAATCTTTTTTCAAGGTTGATTGAAGGTAAAGATGATACTGAGAGATTTGCAGAGGCAGTTCCTTCAATACCAAACGGTTTGAAAGTTTTTTCCCATTTCTCACCCGGTTGAATGATCCTTAGTTCGGAACGAACCTCAGGCGGATTGGGACTTCTTACTTCTGCTTCAAATGCATAGGCTGCTGTTTCTCCTCCTCCCTCTGCTGTTATATTAATTCTGGCCGTGCCGGTTTTTTCTCCCACTGTAAAGTATAGTTCACTATCTTCTTCTGTTCCTGATACTGCAATAACTTTTGTATTCTCTCTGAAGCTTACAAGTTCATTTGATGAGGCAGAAATTCGGATCTCTTTTATCCCCTCCTTTTGCACGAACAGTGTAAGCGGAAGGGCAACCTTATCCCCGGGACTTATAGTCCTGGGAGCTGTCGCAAGCACCATAAGAGGATCCCTGACAAATGATGATTTTTCGGCAAATCCGAAAGAGTTGTCACTTCCGGCGATAACCATAGTTTTCACCGATCCTGTGTACTGGGGAAGTATGACAGGATGAGTATTTGTTTTTCCCGGTTCGAGACGGAAAGGCCCCATGAATCTTACGACTGGTACAAATCTCTGTGCCTTGCCTGCCGATCTGTCTATCAGGGCTTCGTCACCTCCAACTGCAAAGATCCTGTCGAGTGTTCCTCCATATGAGCCCAGTACAAGATCATAAAGGTCCCAGGTCATTACTCCCAGTGCTTCCCGGGAGAAGAAGTATTTCCAGGGATCGGGTGTGGTGAAACCGGTAATGTCGAGCAATCCTTCGTCAACAATTGCAAGGGTATAGTTCATAGCCTTTTTGTTTGTCTCGCTGACCTTTACCATAAAGGGTTTCTGCGACCTCAGCTCATCATCCATTTCAATTGAAGGAAGGAGTCTGGTTTCAGGATCTTCAACCATAACAGGTACAACGCCATAGAGTCTTACGGGCATATCATTCAAAGTTTGTGAATGCGGCTGGATCACTGTTACATAGGCATAGACATTGGGAGCCATCCCGGGCTTTACCGGGATTTTAACTACAGTATTGCCTTTTTCAGTGGGGATCCTTATTTCCTCTAAAACACCAGTAGCATTTTCAAGAGTAATAATTGCCCTTGCATTTTCGGGTGATGGGAATGATAGTTTTAATTCATCACCGGGGGCATATTTCTCTTTGTCGGTGCTGATTGCGAGCAGGGTTGCTCCCTCAGTATTTCCTTTCATTCCATATTCCCAAGGCCAGTCGATAAGAACTATCCTGCCTGTTGAATGACCTTCGGGAGTTGTTACCCTTATGAGGTATCTTCCCCATTCGTTTTTCCCGATATTGAAATTGAAAGAGCTTTCACCATTTTTTGTAATAAGCTTATCACTGATTACCGGTTTATAAATATCGTTTGAGATGTAATAGCCAAGATTCTCTTCATCCGATTCCCACCACCACCTGTATGAGATCTTGTAGATATTGATCTCAACCTCCGATTTTACCGGATTTCCATCTTCATCTACTGTTACAATTTTAACAGTATTGTCGGCATCTGTGAATAGCATTCGGCTTTTACCCTGCAGTCCGGGAAGATTAATTCCGGCAAAGACACTAAATGGTGCATACTTGCAGGAAGCCTGGGTTATGCTCTCATCTCCTCCTTTCTCCGAAACCTTAACTGTAAAAAGCGCATTGAGCATACCGGGGGCAACAACGTCGCTGCCCGGGTTGAAATAAATTGTGGCATTGCCATTTCCATCAACCTGGTTATTGAAGATGTTGACCGTCTCGGAGTAGAATTCGTTTACAGGATCATCAAAATTATATTGTTTGTATTTTTCAAAGACAGTGTTTGTTTTTTTAAGAATATAATCAACAGACGAATTCAGGTTCCGGGCAACTGATCCGTTGAGCCACTTTACGTTAAGGAAGCCTCTTGATGACTGTTTTGATCCCCCGAGAATTTTGTCCTCGAAGGAGAGATTTATTTTCAACCTGTTGGGCTTGATGGTTTCAATCCTGACTCGTTTTGTAAATGTTGCACCACCTATCCTGAAGCTTGCTGTATAATTTCCAGTCAAGGCATCCTCAGAAGTTTTTGTTGCAAATACGAGAAGATTTTTTCCATCCGCCATCTGCACCTGGTTATCGATCTTCTGCCCCTGAGGACTTACCAGTTCGAACTGAACAGGATGACCCGATGGCAGTTTCTTACTCATTTCCTTAATAAATACTGACAGGAATATGGAATCTCCCGGTCTCCACACATCTCTTTCTCCATAAACAAATGCCTTAATTCCCTTCTCCGGAGATGTTCCGGTTACATCAAAAGAACTAAGTGAGAGGGATGATCCGTCATTTACTTTAAGATAGTTGCGGTCTTTGTCCTTTTTTGCAATTATGAGAAAGGGTTTTCTTTCACAGGGAAGTGCTAATGATCCTTCCGGATTGGTGTTTCCTGACGTAATGAGCTGTAGCTGGTAATCATAAACATCTATGGCAGCCTCATTAACCGGAAGGGCAGTAAGCAGATCATTAACCATTACATGCAGGACATCATCTGAGCCTTTTTTGGCTATAATACCAAAGTTTGAGGCCAGTATATTTCTGGTTACCTTTTTATCGGGACTGAAATATGCATCCTTACAGGGATCATCACGGTCTTCCCACAAAAATCCATATGAATAATAAAGCGCGTCATTGTTATCTTCAAAATAGTTTTCAGGATCATCCCACAGTTCTTTTGACTTCTGCTCGGAAATATCCAGAAGCTCTTCATAGTTGCTTTGTTCGTCTGCTTCATTACACGGATAGAGAGAATAAGACTTCCTCATACTTAGAGAGACCTTATACAGTACCCCCGGTTCCACATCAATATAATCAGCAAGATTTATTGTATAAAGATTCCATGTGCCTGTATTTGTTTCTGATCCGGAGATGAGGTCGAATCTGCCGGAATAGACAGGTCGTCCGAATCTCTTCACTGAATACCCCTGGTCAATATCATTCTCCTGAAGGAAATAGGGCAGATTGTTCTCAAAGATCCTTATGATCTTCAGATCAACCGCCTTCAGGTTGGCTGCCTTGAATGGCAGAATCAGATTTTGTGATGCAGGGAGAATGGCTCCTTTGCCTTCAATCATGATCCCGGGTGCAACCTGTGTAAAATCAAGAATCCGCTGAACCGGTTCTGCCAAAAGGATACCTTTGGTATTTTTTACTGAAGATTCAACATTGAGTGTAAGCTCTCCTGTGAGGTCATCTGAAGGATAGAGAGTGATTATGTTTGAACGCACGCTTGTTCTGACCTCTTTCCAGGGATAAAAATGAACAAGACCATCAAGCTCCTGTGAGGCATCAACCGGATCGGAAAAGACAACATCAATTCTTGGGCTGGCACCCGGATATTTCACTACATCAATGACATTGAAATAGCCTTCCGGAGGTATAGTTACTGTTTTTGATCCTGACTGATTAATGCCTCCTTTTGAGCCATCCCATTCAATGGTAAGCATCTGTTCCCGGACATCCCTGGTGATACCCTTAATTGAAAACTTATGTAACAGGTTACCTGAATGATCCCACGTTATTTCAAGCTTTTTTCTACCGATTCCGGCATCAATGAATTTTTCTGTTTCTGCAGGATCAATAAAATCAGAGGTGGCAATTTCACCCTGTAATATATAGCTGTCTTCCTTTTCCTGGTCACATTCAAGTACGCCTGTGATCACACGGAAATCCTTTCTTAAGACTTGGATCCTTAAGGGAAACGTTTTATACCGGTCATCAACCTCAGCAAGCTTTCCAAGTGAAAGGGTACCGGTATATATTTCTCCTCCGTCGAGTGGACGTGAGGGAATCAATTGGAGAGTTGTCTCATTTTTCCACTCGGTCCTTCCTTTGATATTGGGATTGAAGGAAAACAATCCGGAGGCATTTTTATTTGCCCTGGCGGCAAAATCAGGGGAGAACCTGATTTCAATTGATGTGTTTGCCGATACTATTCCAGAAGTGTATCCTTCAATGAACTGAGAGAATCCCTTATCAACCGGAATAGGAGCCGGGACTTCCTGTCGCGTCAGTTTTTTCAATGCCTGGGGGAGCTTTTTCTCCTTTTTACCACATGAGGCAACAGCAATTACCAGTAAAATAACAGCAATGATTTTCAGGTATTTCATAACCGGGATGATTGATTTCACAAAGCGGAACTAATTTACGAAAAAAAAGGCTTCAGGCATCAGGCGTCAGGCTACAGGAAAAACTATTGCCAGCGCGGATCTGTGATAGGTGCTATGAAAATGGCTTGGCGCATAAATCCGATTTTACCCCCAAACCCCCCAGGGGGGCTTTCAAATCCACTGATTTTCAATAAGTCCCCCCTGGGGGATTTAGGGGTGGATATAGAAAAAGAGGCTTTTGGACAGCCGCAGTAACCTCGTCCTGTCGCCTTTTTAAGGCGTTACCATCTCCTTCCTCAAACCGGCAACATAGTCCCTGATCTGATTTAGTGTCTCGATAGTAACTGTCATTTCGCTGCCTGATGAACGGAAGACCTGATTTATCCTGTCTATTTCCAGGTCTCCTTTTTTAAAGTAGATATCGAATGTATCGAAATATTTTTTGAGGAATATTAATTTTTTGGTATAGTAAACCACAACAGGATCGTCATAATAATTCTTGAGGAAACTTAGAAGTGTTGTCAGGGTATATTTTTGTTCAGCGATCTTCTGTATAACTTCAGGATCAGGTTTGGCAGGATCGTACACCAGTTGAGTGGAAATATACATTGCCTCAACCCATCCGCCAAGAACCATTAGTCCTGCAGTACTCTCCCTGCCTCCGGAGCGAAGATGATTTTCCATCTTGTTGAAAGCATCATTCATAAGCTTCATTAAGGTGTCGGGCTCTGCCATATCCGATTGCATCTTTTTAATTGGCTCGGTCAGATACTGATCAGGTATTCCCAGCTTATTGCTCATCTCCCTTATTGTGACCATATAATTTATCATCTCCTGACCTATCCCGAAAATTTTCAGGTAACCAAAATCAACTCCATATATGCCTGTATTGATTGATGCCTTAGCGTTGCTCATGTACAGATCGCGGTTTGATACCGGATTAAGGGCGGTATTGTTATACGGAACACCCAGCCTGTTAAAGATAGAGCAGATCTCAACAGGTGTAAGTATTCCGTAAAAGATCTCATTTTTCTCTGCAGGTGCTGCGGAGTCAGCATTGTTCTTGTAGGTAGAAAAAGATGGCTCGAACGGTTCTTTCTCCTTTGGGCTTTGCTTACAGGATATAATTGTAATCAATGAAAAAACTACCAGTACAGCGAGAAAATGCTTCATGCCTTGGAAATTAGTTGAACCAAAATTAGGAATAAATCTTTAACTGCAAATCTGAAGATGCTAATTAATAAAGCATTTAGATAGTTTTTTAATATTCAGCATTTTTTACCACGGAGTTGCACGGGATTTGCACGGAGTTTCACTGTTAAATAT
>Ga0209314_10001102_pt1 | contig 12159 bp, 11 predicted proteins | sample I19B2metaG_FD_184146 | JGI IMG/M metagenome (GOLD analysis project Ga0209314, IMG submission 184146) | Lake sediment bacterial and archeal communities from Gulf of Boni, Indonesia to study Microbial Dark Matter (Phase II) - ​I19B2 metaG... | ecosystem: Environmental > Aquatic > Freshwater >...
CCTTCGTTGAAGCAACAGAGTATCTTAGGCCCAACGTAATAGCAGATTTCGCTAATTCGTTAGCCGATAAATTCAACACTTTTTACAATGCGATGCCAGTAATAAAGGCTAAACCACCAAAACTCAGCGATGCGAGAATTGCATTAACTGACGCCATAAGAATTGTGCTCAGGAACGCCCTTAACCTAATCGGTATAGTGGCACCTGAAAGGATGTAAACCGTTAGATCAGAGCGTCTTTGATTATAACAATAGCATTACTTGACCATATTTTATTAGTGCCAGCCTCCAAGGCTTCGAATGCACAAGCCTCTTTTGCGCGCTAACCCCTCAATTTCGCTTCCAGTGGCCGTTGTCTTAACATTCGTAGCATCCATCATTTTGGCCGACTCTGCTCTAGGAAGTTTCAATTTTCTTCCTTCCCTAGAAAGGCTCTGATCTTTTCTGCAAGTTTTTCAGGCTCTTCCACCGCTTCGCCGTCCCACAGCAAATATGGTAGGGCCCATGCGTCCGTAAAGCAAAGCGTCTGTATTCCTGGTCTGCTAATCACCTTCAAATCAACGCTAAAATAGTCTAGGTGCTCGTCCATTGGTCCTGATGTGAGGATAACGTTGAAGCTTACGTATCCTTGGTTATGATAGAACCGCAGAACTTTCGATATGCCCTCCGCTAGCCCAAGTCGCTCTTTGTCATCTAGCTCCAGCAAGTGCGATTTGCCCTTCACTATTGCTTGAACTTCATTTAACCCCCTTAATGGTGCAAAGGGAACAAGCCACTCCACGCCGTTGTTTTCAAAAAGGTATCTTTCGCCTCCCTTTTCCTTGGATATTAAACTCAGCCAATAGCTGACACCGTTGCTCTCATAGTAGGCTTTGCTTTTTTCCATCAGCAACTTCACCAAGTGAAAAGGGCGATCTCTAACCAAAATTTGCATGTGCGGGTGAAATATGGAGGAACCTGCTGAAGGTAGGTAGTTGAAAATGAACACAGGAAAGCGTACGGAATGATCAGATTGATTTAACCTCTCTAGGTATTCTGTGCCGCCTTTTAAGCCATCAAAAATAAGCTTAGGCGTGAAATCTTTAAGCTTCAAATAGTGTTCCCGCGACAGAATTGCCAAAATACTCTGTTCTGCATGGCCCAGCAGGTTAGGGGTAATGGCTGTGTCGCCTACGAAAATTCTTCCTTCTGCGAGAAAATCCCGGGCGAACATTGGCGTTTTAGTTTTTACATTTTCTGGGCAAAAAGGGCAGTTCACTCTTGTTTTTTCAACTAAGAAGTTAAGTAGTTTTAGGTCAGAAACCAAGAATCTGCTGACATAATTTAGCATTCCCTTTATCACTGTAGTGTTACGCCCAGTTAAGGGATCAGTTCTGTACTCAAAGACTCTGATGTCCTCTTCGAAATTCTTCAAAGGGTTCAAAATCCTAGAGTACTTAACGACCTTCTCAAACGTTATCAAGTGAAACACCTTTTCCTACATTAAGAACCTAACTTAATTGCTTTTGTCCTTGACAATGTTCTTTACGGCAGTAGCTTCCGCAATTTATGCTGTAAGCAACTTTCTGATCAGGCTCTTTTGGCCTTCTTCAATGGTTTTGATTTTCAAAGCGGACTATAATGAATGACAAATTTCATATATGAGTGAACTAATCTAAAACGAGGTGCAAACTCATTGACGGGATCATACTTCAAAAGAAAAGTAGAAGCAATCGACGTTAAAGAAAAGAGCATTTCCCAGCTTCTGGCTGAAATGAGCCGAACCGCCTACCAAGGAAGAAAACGGTGAAGCTGTGGAAGTTTGGGAAGCCATGTTAAAGGAGAAAGACTTGACAATTATTATGGGCTTTTCCGGTTCCATGAGCACCGCTGGACAATGGAGAATAATAAACTGGCTTATGGAAAAACGCTTTATCGATGTCCTCGTTTCTACGGGTGCCAATGTTTCAGAGGATATTATTGACGCCATGGGTCTTGGCTACTGGCAGGGCACTCATATTGCAAACGACGAGGCACTCTTGGAGGCTGATGTAAACAGATATTACGATGTTTACGGAAAGGAAACCGATTACAGAAAAATGGAAGATTTAATGACTGACTTTCTTTTAACCCTGAAACCCAACTTTCCATATTCATCCATGGAGTTCCTCTACCTGTTTGGCAAATGGCTAAACAACAAAGGCATAAGGAGCATAACGGCAATAGCTGCAGAAAACAAAGTGCCAATCTTCAGTCCAGCTATGGTTGACAGCGCCTAGCGCGCGCGCCAGACCTCTCGTGGCTATTCAATGCGGTATCTTAAGACCTTCCCAGCCTGCTTATCAACGCGCTTACCGCTAATGGAAGAATAAGCGAGGCATCACCCTCAATCATAATGCGCTTTGCCTTTTCACTTATTTTTCCCCACGAAACCGCCTCTCTGGGTCTGGCTCCCGAAAGGCTACCATCCCATTCGTCAGCCGTGCTGATGTATACGACATAGTCTAATCCATCTCTGAATTGATTCCACCAAAGTGTATGATGCTTGGATATGCCGCCGCCAATGATTAATGCGCCTGCCTTTTTAGCTGCGAAGACAATTTCGTTTATTTCCTGCGAATCTTTCAGTAAATTAAGCCTAAAATCATGTTCTTGGGAGAAAAGCCACATTTGGTATCCAACTGCGCCGTCGGTGATGCCAGGCACGTAGACTGGTATACCCTTTTGGGCTGCCCAGTAGAGAATGGAGCTTTCGTTGCATATCCGCTTTCCAATCTCACGGCACAGTTGACTTGTTGAAACCTCCTTTACGTTTTCATTCCATAAATCTTGCAGTAACTTCTGCATTTTCTCTTCTATTATAATGCCGTAACTCGTGTCGGGAACCAAAACGTTCCCTAAACGGTTTATGTTGAGCCCACGAAGCTTAGCGTCGTTCATGACGAAAGAACCTTTGTAGTATTTTCTCCAGCATCGTGCGATGTCGTGGTCCAAAGCTCCGCAAGTTGTAATTATAACATCGAAGAGTTTTCGTTGCACAAGTTCTTTTAACGCGCCACGGGTTCCAGTGGCCACAAGGTTTCCAGTGAAAGATAGAAACTTTACGCAGTCGCGCGTCTTAGCCATGCGTTCTACAATGTTCACCCCCACAGCCACTTTTCCCGCTGTGAAGCCCCAAGCCTTTTCCATCTGTAGGACAAGCTCATCAACTGACATCTTATCAGAGAATGTGTAGTCTTCAACACCTTCCTTCAGCATAGACTTTCTCTCCTCTAGCCATGACAAATTGTTAAGGTTAAAATAAATAGGTGTCGAAACCGTTCATGCATTAATCACTTGTTCACCTGCCCTTTTGGGTTGCTGTGTGCGAAAAATAATTATGAGAACAATTGAGGGTAGCTGGTCCTATGGAGCACGCGCTTTAACGGTTAGTTGGCAAGGTACTCTATGATTTTTCCGTACAAATCTTTGTCTCTCAAATCTTCATAGCCAGCGTAGATGCTTGGGTTGTCGTTCACTTCCACCACGACGTAGTTACCGTTAAATTCTTTAACATCCACTCCGTAAAGTCCTTTTCCAACAACTTTGCATGCTTTCAGCGCCACTTCCTTAAGCTCTGCCGGCGCATTTTCCCTTTTCATCGTCACCGTTCTGCCCCAGATAAAGGTAGGCTTTCCTCTGAGTTTGGCGCCATGTTTCCATCGACCCTTCGGAATCATGTACTTGCATACGTACAGAACTTCGTTGTTGAGCACCCCGACTCTCCAGTCAAAGGCTGTTGGCATAAACTTTTGCACCGCCAAAACGTCGGATTTTCTGAAAAATCTTTTGGCAACTTCCCTAAAGCTTGTCTCGCAGGCAACCTTTTCCACATATCTCGAAAAGCTTGTGTATGGAGCCTTAACAACTACCGGTTTTCCGAACACGTCAAAAATATCCAGAAGGCGCTTGTGATGCAATTCATCCTTGTTCAAGAAAATCGTTGGAATGTGGGGGACATCGTACTTTTTGAAGAGAGCATACAGGTGAATCTTGTTTCCACAAATTCTGATCGACTCGGGGTCGTCAACGACCTTCAACCCCAATTCCCAAGCGGTCTTAGAAACCACGTACGCCGTGTAAAGTGGATCGGTGGTTGCCCTGATAAAAACAGCATCGTACTTGGGAATCTCGGAAATAGCTTCTCTGAACAAGAAATCAAATTCATGACCTAGCTTTTCTGCTGTAAACTTAAAATTCTGAAGACCCTTTTCCTCTCTAACGCCGCTAAGATTGTATTTTTCAACAAAACAAGCTATCTTAGACACTAAATGGGTCACCCTGCTTCGAAATTAGCCGAATCTCCTCTGAGATCATCTTCAAGTCAGAGGGAGAAAGTTCCTCTTTTTTCAAAGGTTGAAGCCCACACAAGTACGCTCTTCGTTCAACACGTTGAACGTGCAATTTACAAATTGGAATTCCGAATAAGTCGTAAACTTCCTCTGAAATTCTTCGGACTTTTTCTTCCAGTTCACATTTGCCAAAGACAGATTTAAACGAAACCATTTCCCCCCTAAGCGGTTGCGCGCAAACGGTGAATTTATAGTTCATGCCTGAACTCTTCATCGCCTTGTAAAGGGCACTTTTATTCTTTGCAATCTTAAAGCCATCATACACAAAGGGATTAACGGCAAAAACAACTACCGGAAAACTGAACTCGGTAACTATTTTTTTCACGGAATCCGTTACTAGGTAAGGCATGGTTGGAATTCCAGCCTTGGACGCTCTAAGCAATAGGATCGGGTTTCTGTTAGCGTCTATCATGTTTTCGCTTGTTGGTATCACAAAGTTGCCCAGAATTTCCGCGTGTAGAGAAACGTAGTATCCTGTCTTCAAGTAGCGATAATCGTTGTTAATGTTGAGAGTAAAACCTTTAATCGTTGATTCAAGGAACGTTGAAGGTTTCATTATTGGCAGGTCACATGTTAGGTCGATGTTTGAGACGACCAGCACTCATTAGACACCAGACAATTAAAAGGTCGATATTGCTACGGTCATATTTAAAATTAACTGTGCGTTTATATTCGCGTTCTAGGAAAATATGGTTAAAGAGGAACTTGTACGTATAAAACGCTGGAAGTTTTAGGTCCAGAACACGAATTTTCGTTAGTTAACCGAGAACTAAAAGTCTTGCCTATCGTGGACAAAGTCATCAAGGATTTCCGTGGCAGAACTGTTAACTTCGTGGAGCAGCCCTTTTTTACTTTCGGCAAAGAACTTCAGCTGCACGTCATGGAGATGAAAGCCAACGCTCCCTTTAGATGGCCTGAAGACTTCGAAGAAACCATGCATGGCGCGGTTCTAACCATTCTGGATTTTTTAGAAAGCAAATACGATGCGCATCTTCTCGGAACAGGCATGCATCCCTTACTTAGGCTTGAGGAGACAGGCGTGTGGCCTCATCGTCATCGGCAAATATACTCAGCATACAGCAAAGTTTTCAATCTAAAACAGCATGGGTGGCTCAACATCCAAAGTTTCCACTTGAACCTTCCTTGCAGCCGCGAAAAAGAGGGGATTTTATTGTACAATTTGTTAGCTAACCTTTGTGCTTATTTACCCGCAATAAGTGCTTCCTCGCCTTTCTATGAAGGAAAACAAGGCGAATATGTTGACAACAGACTTCACTTTTATGTGCTGAACCAGAAAGAAGTACCCTCCATAACCGGAGATGTTATCCCTGAATATGCCTCTTCATTTGAGCAATACCGGAAAGAAGTTATCGAGAAATATTCGGGAGACTTGATTAAAGTCGGGGCCGACAAGCTTCTTCTCTTCAAGGAGTGGGTTAACTCTCGCGGCGTGATCTTCAGGTTTGACAGAGCAGCTATCGAAATACGAGTGATGGACGAACAGGAATGCGTCAAATCAGACGTGGCATTAAGCTGCTTCGTTAGAGCAACTCTTAGGGGTCTGATTAAAAAAAAGGCTGAAGTTTTGCCACAAAAAATCTTGATAGAGGACTTCAAATCAGTCTTGGTCAACGGTTTGAACGCGAAGGTTATACATCCTTATGGGCAAACTGCCCGCGAAGTCTGCCAACACTTTCTGAAGATTGCTTGGGAAAACGCGGACGAAAGCGAGAAGAAATATCTTCCAATAGTGCAGAAAAGGGTGGAATGCGGAAATCTGTCGGAAATTATTATGGAAAAAGTTCAGAGAAGAGCGCAAAGAACAGATTTCATGGAGGCGGTACTAAACGTTTATTTAGGGCTTATAAAGAGCCTTGCCATTAATCAACCCTACTTCTAAAGCTGCGAGGTGGAGTTCCAATGTCCAACGAGAATAAGACGGGCTGCAACTTCTTCGAAACCTGCAAGAAGTGTAAGATGGATTGCTGCCACAGGGTAAAACCTCCGATAACCTCTGAACGTAGAAAGATTATAGAAGGTTATTTGAAATCGCATCTTTTCTCCATTGAAAATCTCTTTGTTGAAAAAGTCTACACCTTCCCAAGAGAGGACGCTGAAGGTTACTGCGTTTTTTATGATAAGCAGACCAAACAATGTGTGGTGCACTCTGTGAAACCAGAGACGTGTATGGCTGGGCCGATAACGTTTGATTTGGATATGAAAGGTCGCAAAATCGAGTGGTATCTCAAAATAGGAAAAACATGTCAACTGGCTGGAAAACTATGGGAAGACGAACGAACAGTCAAAGAGCATCTAAAACTGGCTAAGAGAGAAATGCTGCGCCTCGTTCGCGAACTTGATCCAGAAGCCCTAAAGGCAATATTAAAGATAAAAGAGCCTGAAACTTCCATAATAGACGAGGACGAATTGGAAGAAGACGTCTTAGAAAAGCTAGGCTATTTACAAAGAAGTGTGACGGAATCTGCCGTTGCTGCTTTGCCATAAGAGACAAGACTTAAATGTCAATTACTGGTATGCCTAATGGTTAGACAAGTAGAACAAAAGGACAGAACAGGATAGATTGAATGGAAGTCGGTTTCTTACCACCTGTTGGCTTCAACTCTTGTGAAGTTAAAAGTGAAGTGAACGGTGAGTAGGCTGACCTGATGATAAGATAGAACTCATCTGAACAAGTCTTTCTCTTTTGGTCTTATGAGATCTGTTGCTTTTGCGTTTTGGCCTTCTGGGTAACTATACCCTCTAATGATGGCTACTGGGATTCCTTCGTCTGCTTGTCCTATTACAAGCTCCGCTGCTGATGCGAGTTCATCAGCAATAGCCGTCTGCTTTATCCTCAAAACATACCCAAACAGGTCTTTTTCTCCACGTCTATCCCTAATTGGCTTTATGCCCGCCACGCCTATCGCTACGTTTATTTCGCCCATTCTTAGCGGGCGTCCATGCGTATCAGAGATTATGACGGCGACTTCACAGCCAGTCAGCCTCTTTATTTCTTGTCTGATTTTTTCAGCCGATGCGTCAGGGGTTTTCGGCAGAAGGGCAATATTTCTTTCTCCTTCAACGTTGGATTTATCCACTCCCGCGTTTGCACAGACAAACCCATGTTTGGTTTCTGTTATGAAGTTTCCATCGCCGATTCTTACGATGCTTTTTGATTCTTGAAGGATGACTTCAACCAAGGCTGGTTCTTTTCCAGTTTTCTGGGCGACTTCTTTTGCAAACTTGGACGGTGAAACGTCGTCAAGGTTGACAACGTTGCCCTCCGCCTTTGAGACGACTACATGCGTGACGATGAGGATATCTTTCTCTTGAATGGGAGTTTTTTGTTTTTCAGTTGCGTCGCAAACGAGTTTGGCTATGTTGTCTCCTTCCTTTACTATTGGCAGATCTTTAACGGCGATTACCTGAACAACATTCATGAATAAGACTTCCTATTTACGGTTAATAGATTATTGTTTACATGTACACGAAAATTTTAAAGCTTGTCCTATCGATACATAATTAAGTGACTGCCATGCATCTTGACAAGGCAAGTTTTGAAGATACTCTGCAAAGAAAAGTTGTTTTGAAAGGAAAATGTTTTGGTTGCTCCGCCTGCGTTATAGTCTGCCCCTATGCTAGTTTGGACTTTGCGGAAGGGAAACCCCGTCTAGCAAAAGAATGTAAAATCTGTGGAATCTGCCCGCGCACTTGCCCTCAATACAAGTCTCAGTTAAGCCAGGTTGAAGGATATGTGTTTGACAGGCAGCGAAAACGTCAAGAAGATTTTGGAATTTATCGCCGAATTATAGTTGCCAGAGCAGAAGACGATAGGGTTTTGAAAGTTTGCCAAGATGGAGGCGTCGTCACTGCACTTTTGTTGCACGCCTTAGCCACCGGTCTCATCGACAGCGCGGTTGTCTCTGGTATTAGCGAGAGGAAGCCTTTTTATCCCGTGCCGAAAGTGGCCACGACATCTGAAGACCTTTTGGCATGTGCAGGAACAAGATATTCCTACTCTCCTAATCTTCTCGCCTTAGCAGAAGCCGTAAAAAATCACACCAGCGTCGTGTTTGTGGGAACACCGTGTCAGATCCTTGCTCTTCGAAAAATACAAATGGCAGGGCTTAAAAAATATACAACTCGCTTAAAATTTTTAATCGGGCTTATGTGTTCAGAGTGCTTCACATACGAGGGCCTGATGGAGAGGCACATTCAAGAAAAATTAGGCATAAACTTGGTTAATGTTAAAAAGATAAACATCAAGGGAAAGATGATTGTCACGCTGAAAAACGGCCAAGTTCAAACCATTCCTCTCACGGAAGTGAAACAGTACGTGCGCAAAAGTTGCGGTTTTTGTGGTGACTTCAGTTCTGAGCTAGCAGATGTTTCTGCTGGAGGCCTAGGATTAAACGGATGGACGTTCACCGTAATCCGCACTGAAAAGGGTGAAGAATTGTTTTCAAGTGCCGAAAAAGCAGGGGATGTCAAAACGCGAAGTGTGGGTGAAGAACCTAATGCATTGAGTTTGTTACGTAAACTTTCACAAAAGAAAAGATAGCAATTGACTTCTCTCTTTGAGAATAAAACAACTTATAACAGATAACATGCAGCTGCACTGGTCCTATATTGTAGCAGGCGCTAGTTTTACCTTAAGCTTGCAATTCAACGGTTGCGGATACTGGAAAAACTTAAGTTATACCGAAACTTGTTTTCAGAATGAGGCTTAAAAATGAGTAGAAAGATTTGGCTGCAAGAGATGACTTGGGAAGAAGTGAGAGATAGAGTAAAAGAAGTGGACATAGTAATAGTTCCCGTTGGAAGCACCGAGCAGCATGGTTCAGCTTTGCCGTTAGGCACCGATTCATATGCTGCCATTGGGCTTGCAGAGGACACAGCCAAAAGGACCGGTGTAGTAATTGCTCCACCAATTTGGTATGGTGACTCTGCTCACCATATGGCTTTTCCTGGAACAATCACGTTGAAACCGGAAACGCTAATAGAGCTGGTAAAAGACGTTTGTGAAAGCTTGGTTAAACATGGTTTTAAGAAATTAGTTATCATCAACGGTCATAGAGGAGCAAATTTGCCTGCGTTAGATATTGCCACCAGAGCCGTTAAAGAAAAGGCTGATGTGTTCATAGCTGTAGTAGATCCTTTTCACATAGCTGGAGACATCGTGCCTCAAATTAGGGAAACTGACGGATATCATGCCGAAGAAATCGAAGCATCTCACATGTTACATTTAAGACCGGAACTAGTCCATCTGGATCGCGCTGTAAAAGAAATGCCCGAGCTTCCTAAATACATGGTTCTAGACCCATTTAAAAAAGCTATTCGAATTGACATTAAATTCAATGCAAAAGATGAATTGACAATGACGAAGTCTGGAGCGATGGGAGATCCTCGAAAGGGGACAAGAGAAAAAGGAGATAAATACCATCAGGTCATGGTAAATGTGATAGTCGACTTTATCGAGGGCATCAAAACATTAAAAATATGAACGCATTTGCAGTACATGCTTGCATGACATTTGGCAAAACGTTTAAGTGCGAAACAGCCCATGTTTCGTTTCTAATCCCGCAAGTTACTTGCAGGCGAAACCAATGACCCACGAAAACTGGAACACAATAGAGACAGATGTTCTAGTCGTTGGAGGCGGAGCTGCAGGTCTCATGTCAGCTATTTCTGCAGGCAATTGCACTGTTGCTATAGCAGTCAAAGGAATCGGAGCCACTTGTATGGCGCCTGGTGGTATAGCCGCTGTTGGAAGATGGTGTAAAGAGGGGGACAGCAAAAGCCTTCATCTCAAAGATTTTGTGCAAGGAGGCGCCTATCTAAATGAACAGAAGCTTGTCCGCATAGTGGTAGATGAGGTAGGTGACAGGATAATTGAATTGGAAAAGTTTGGAGCTTTTTGGGAAAGGACTGATGATGGAAAACGCTATTTGTTGCGTAATGGTGGTGGACATACCTACTGGAGATCTGTCTACTGTGAGGACCATACTGGACGCGAAGCACTAAGAGCGCTGGAAAGTGAGGCCAAGAGGTGCGCCATTCACATTTACAATAATGTAATGGTTACTAAGCTGCTTACGGAAAACGGATCAGTTGTCGGGGCAACGGCAATAGACTTGAATTTTGGCAGCTTCTTGGTCTTTAAAGCCAAATCGGTCGTTTTGGCAACTGGCGGCGCGGGGCACATCTACCAATATACATCTCAACCTGAAGGTTGTATTGGCGATGGTTTCTCAATGGCTCTTCGTGTGGGAGCTGAACTTGTAGATATGGAATTCGTTCAATTTTTTCCAATCGGTTTAGCCTATCCTGAAGAATTAAAGGGTACACTCTGTGGGACACCATATTACATTCACTTGTTTAACGCGAAAAAAGAGCGATTCATGGCAAAATATGACTCTCGGATGGAACTTGCCACAAGAGATGTTCTCAGTCGGGCGATGTTCAAGGAAATCCAAGAAGGGAGAGGTACGCTTCACGGAGGATTATATTGTGATGCCACATACAATCCGCCAGACTTCTTCGAAGAACAATGGCCGTCACTATATGATCGGGCAAAAAAACTGGGCATTGATTTGAAAAAGGACATGATTGAAGTTATTCCAACTGTGCACTATTTCATGGGAGGGGTGAAAGTAAATGAACGATGGGAAACAAGTATACCCGGCCTCTTCGCCGCTGGAGAGGTCACAGGAGGAGTCCACGGAGCAAATCGTCTGGGCCAGAACAGTCTAGCTGACACTCTTGTTTCTGGGTCGAGAGCCGGCAGATACGCAGGTAAGCATGCGGCCAAGGTTAAAGGAGTCGCCCTTCCTGAAGATGAAGTGAGCAAAGAATACGCTAGAATTTACAGTTTTCTAACTTCAGAAAAAAATGAGATAAGGCCATCCGAAATCAAAAAGAAAATCCAAAGCATAATGTGGAACAAAGTTGGCATAATTAGAGATGAGAAAAAGCTGCAAGAAGCTCTTAAAGAGCTAAGAGACATTAGAAAAAATGATATCCTCGGAATAGCCATTACGTCCAATTCCATTAGGTTTAACAAGGAATGGATCGATGCTATAGGCCTCTTCTTTATGTTGGATACTGCAGAACTCGTAACAAAGTCTGCCCTATTTAGAAAAGAGACACGCGGTGCCCATTACAGAGAGGATTATCCTGGGATAAACAATGACTTCTTGAAGCACACTGTTGGTACTTTTCAATGTGGAGAAATCAGGTTAGGAGTCTGTCCTGTGGATCTATCAGAAATCAGGAATGAGTGAAGACAAATGTCGGGCGAAGAAAGAATAGCCGCATCTATTTTTCGGTATGATCCAGATAAAGATGTTACACCTAGGTATGAAAACTTTGTAGTTCAATACAGAAAAAATATGACCGTTCTTGGCGTCCTTCGATATATTTACGAGCACTTAGACGGAAGCCTTGCTTTTGATCATGAATGTAGAAACGGCTATTGCGGAATATGTGCAGTGTTAGTAAACAAGGAGCCTGTACTCGCCTGCAAAACACCAGCGAGTAAAGAAATGATGATTGAACCTTTGCCCAATTTTCCAATAGTTAGAGATCTAATTGTAGACCGTTCATTTTTTAATGAAAGAATTGATAGAGTCAGACCATTCATTGAAAGAGCAACACCACCGGCTTTGGAACCAGAAGAGCTAAGACCCGAAGAGTTTAAGATACATAAGACGCTAAGCCGTTGCGTGAGATGCTCAAGTTGTTATTCGATTTGTCCAGTTGTTACAGACGCTGCACGAGAGTTTGGGGGC
>Ga0209314_10001103_pt1 | contig 12158 bp, 12 predicted proteins | sample I19B2metaG_FD_184146 | JGI IMG/M metagenome (GOLD analysis project Ga0209314, IMG submission 184146) | Lake sediment bacterial and archeal communities from Gulf of Boni, Indonesia to study Microbial Dark Matter (Phase II) - ​I19B2 metaG... | ecosystem: Environmental > Aquatic > Freshwater >...
TCATCGACAATCTCGATGAACTTGTTGCAGATCTCGGTGACCATATTGATGACCCCCTGATAGCCGATGATCGGCGAGCGGTGCAGGTTGACCCGGTCGAACACCGGGAAGCCGAAGCGGAACAGGGGGATCCTGGCATCACGGGCGATGAACTTGCCGTGGGTGTCTCCGATAATGGCATCAACCGGGTCGGTCATGAGGAGGCTGCGCAGGTGCCACAGGTCCTTGCCCATATAAACCTTGCACCCTTTGCCGTACATTGAGGAATCCAGCAGCGACTGGATCTCCTTTTCCACCTTCTTGCTCCCCTTGCTGCAGAGGATGTGGTTGGGGACTGCCCCCATCTCCAGGAGGAAGGAGACGTAGCCGATGAGCTGGTCCGGATCGCCGTAGAGGGCGAACTTCTTGCCGTGCATGTACTGGTGGGAATCGGTCATGGCGTCTACCGCACGGCCACGTTCCGCTTTGATCGACTCGGGAACCGGTTTGCCCGAGAGATCCGCGATCTTCTTGATGAACTCGTCGGTTTTGGCAATACCCAGCGGCATGGGGATGGCAACATGCTTGCCGGCATAGTTGTCCTTCAGCCAGGAGAAGGTCTTGGCGGCCGAGAAGGGGCCAAGGCTCAGGGTAGCCTTGCCGTTGATGGAATCACCGGCATCGGCCAGCGGGGTGCCGCCCGGATACGTGCGATAGGTCCCGTCCAGGGGGGAATCAAACACTTCGGAGATGTCGCCGAGAATCGTGAGAGGTGCACCGAATTCGGCAAAAATGCGTTTGTACTCCCTGAAGTTGCCGGTATTGGCATCAAAACCAGGGACAAGGTTGATCTTGCCGGTGCAGCGCCCCTCCATCCGCTTGCCGTCGGTCAGGGTCTGGAGAATGGAGAGGAGCATGGCGTCGTAGCCGTGGACATGGGAGCCGTTGAAGCTGGGGGTGTTGGCGTAGGGGACCGGCATCTCCGCCGGGACTATCCCCTTGCCACGGGCATTCTTGATGAAGGCGGTCAAGTCGTCGCCGATAATCTCCGGCATGCAGGAGGTGAAGACCGGTATCATCTTCGGCTTATAGAGGGCGATGGCATTCTCCAACCCCTCGTGGAGGTTGTTCTGGCCGCCGAACACCGCGCCATCCTCGGTCATGGCGTCGGATACCGCCGGCGCCGGCTCGCGGAAGTGACGATTGAGGGTGGAGCGGTAGTAGGAGGCGCAACCCTGGGAGCCGTGGACGAAGGGGAGCGACCCCTCGAAGGCGTGGGCCACCAGCTCGGCCCCCAGCGGCTGGCAGGCGTGGGGGGGCATGACCACCAGCGCCTCCCGCTTGAAGTTCAGCTCCTTGTACTCTTCCGTATTGATCCAGGCCGCCACCCGCTCGATCTCTTCTACTGGGGTTTCGGTGACCGGTTTGACTGCAAGGCCTAAGTTGTTAGCCATGATAGTTCTCCTCTCCGGGACTCATCCGTCCACGGTAGATTATTAACCCCTCCCAGCCTCCCCTTGTCAGGGGAGGAGTGGGACAGTGGGGATTGATACTTCCCCCCGGATAAGGGGGAACGAGGGGGGTTAGAACGGCGACTTCACCAGTTCCCAGGTCGGGCTATTGATCGCCATGTCGATATCCCTGGCAAAGATCGGGAACCCCTTGTAGCCGTGATACGGGCCGGAGTAGTCCCAGCTGTGCATCTGGCGGAAGGGTAGCCCCATCTTCTGGAACAGGTACTTCTCCTTGATCCCGGAGGCAACCAGGTCCGGTTTCATGGTATGGGCGAAGTGCTCCAGCTCGATCTCCGAGGCGTCGTCAAAGACCACCGTGGCGTCCGGCATCTCCGGTGTGGTCCGGTCGTAGTCGTCGGTGTGGGCAAACTCGTAGCCGCTACCCACGCAGACCATCCCCAGGTCCTCGTAGGCGCCGATGGTGTGGCGCGGACGCAGGCCGCCGACGTAGATCATGACCTTCTTGCCATCCAGGCGGGGCCTGACCTCGTCGATGATCGCCTGGCAGACCGGGTCGTACTTGGCGATGACCGCCTCCACCTTCTCCTTGATGGAGTCGTCGAACAGCTCGGCCAGCTTGCGCAGGGACTCCTTGATCTTGGTCGGGCCGAAGAAGTTCAGCTCGATCCAGGGGATGCCGTACTTCTCTTCCATGACCTTGCACATGTAGTTCATGGAGCGGTAGCAGTGGATGACGTTCAGCCTTACCTGGTGGGTGGCGGCGATCTTCTCCATTTCGCCGTCGCCGGTCCAGACCGCCTTGACGTTGAACCCGCACTCTTCAAGGAGCGGCTTGGTGGACCAGGCATCGCCGCCGATGTTGTACTCGCCGATCAAGGCGATGTCGTAGGGGCCGATCGGCTCGGCAAACTCCCGGGTCTCGATGATGTAGTCCCGGATGGTGTCGTTGGAGATGTGGTGACCCAGGGACTGGGAGACCCCGCGGAAACCCTCGCAGTTGCAGGGGATGATCGGGATATCCAGCTCCTTGGCAGAGGTCTTGGCCACGGCGTTGATGTCGTCGCCGATGAGACCGACCGGGCACTCGGAGAGGACCGAGATCCCCTTGGCCAGGGGGAAGAGCTCCTTCGCCTCGGAGAGGAGGGTCTTCAGCTTCTTGTCGCCGCCGTAGACGATGTCCTTCTCCTGGAAGTCGGAGGTGAACTGCATGCCGAACTGGTCAACACCAAGTTTGCCGGTCATGAGGTTGCGGCGGGTGCCCCAGGAGTACCAGCCGCAGCCGACCGGACCGTGGGAGACGTGGACCATGTCGCGGATCGGGCCCCAGACGACCCCCTTGGCGCCGGCGTAGGCGCAGCCCCTGGCGGACATGACTCCGGGGACGGTCTTCTTGTTGGACTTGACGCAGGCCTTGCCCGACTCCTGGTCGTTGGGTGCCAGGTGGGGGGCCCGCTTCTTTCTCCCCTTCTCGGGGTAGAGATCCAGGACCTGGTCGATGGCGGCCTGGGTGGATTCCTTGGTGATTCCATCTATTTTCTTTATCTCGATTGACATAAGATTAACTCCTGTATGGTTACCCCTCTCCCCGCCCCTCTCCCACAACGGGGAGAGGGAGCCAAACTTTCATCCCCCCTCCCTTGATGGGAGGGGGTGAGGGGGAGGGTGAATTACGCCACGCCTTCCGCCTTGCCGACGATCGCCTCGTCCTCGGCCTCCATAATGCCGAACTCCATGAGCAGGTCTTCCAGCTCTTCCATTTCCAACGGGGTCGGAACCACCAGCATCTTGTTCTCGGAGATCTTCTTGGCCAGGGTCCGGTACTCCTCGGCCTGCTTGTGCTCGGGGGAGTACTCGATGACCGTCATGCGGCGCAGCTCGGCGCGCTGTACCTGGTTGTCCCTGGGAACAAAGTGGATCATCTGGGTGCCGAGCTTGGCGGCCAGGGCTTCGATCAGCTCATCCTCACGGTCGGTATTGCGGGAGTTGCAGATCAGGCCACCGAGGCGAACCTTGCCGGAGGAGGCATATTTGAGAATACCCTTGGCGATGTTGTTGGCGGCGTACATGGCCATCATCTCGCCGGAGCAGACGATGTAGATCTCTTCGGCCTTGTTCTCGCGGATCGGCATGGCGAACCCGCCGCAGACGACGTCGCCGAGAACGTCGTAGAAGACGAAGTCGAGATCAGGGGTGTAGGCGCCGTTCTCTTCGAGGAAGTTGATGGCAGTGATAACGCCTCTACCGGCACAGCCGACACCCGGCTCCGGTCCGCCGGACTCTACGCACTTGACGTCACCGTAACCGACCTTGAGCACGTCCTCCAGCTCCAGGTCCTCTACCGTCCCGAGTTCGCGGACCATGTCCATGACCGTTGCCTGGGCCTTGGCGTGAAGGATAAGGCGGGTGGAGTCAGCCTTGGGGTCGCAGCCGACGATCATCACCTTCTTGCCGATGGAAGCGAGACCTGCCACCGTATTCTGGGTTGTGGTTGACTTGCCGATGCCGCCCTTGCCGTAGATTGCGATCTGTCTCATGTTACTTCTCCTTTCGCGGCCACTCATCCGTGGACCGCCGTTGATATTGCGGGGCAACAAAAAAAGGCACCCCATTCGTCTGAAATGGTGGCGCCTTTGCCATGGACTTCGCTTATAACCAGCGGGCAGCTTCAGTGCCGCCGTTTTGACTTTATTAGAGCATCAACCGTGCCACATCTTACAACCAGAGTATTTTCAATTATTTAGCAGCTGACAGCCCCATTTATCCTGCCAACCGCCTGCCCAAAGGGTGGAAAAATTCGCATGGATCATTTGCACCGAGACTGAATGTGCCGAAAAAACGATCATGCCACTGCCCCCCTTCACCCAGGCGTCAATGCTGTACCGCCTGGCAAGCAAATCCCGAAAAAGCATGAACCGGCCATGCCCCATTATTGGGCAGCTGCCGCCGAAAGATTCAGTTCCACCGCCCCAAGGCGATGCATGCCCGGAGCTTCTTCCGGCAACTCCTGCAAGTCCGGTGCGTTACCCCGTCACCATGAGGATTTTCGCTTCGGCAGGCATGTTGCAACTGACAGATCGCCGCTTATGAACTGACAGATTTCCGGAAACGGGGGGGGAACATGAAGAGGGCACAAATCGGCAGTATCGTCTCCATCAGATATATCGGCACCCTGGATAACGGCAGAATCTTCCACAGTACGGAAGGTGGTGAGCCGCTCACGTTTGTCATTGGCGAGGGGCAGGTATTCCCGGCTTTGGAGCAGGCAGTGACAGGCATGAAGCCAGGTGAGGTTAAAAACATCGTCATTTCCGCGGCTGATGCCTATGGACCGAGACTCGAAGAGAACGTGATCGTGCTGGAACGGCGGATGTTCCCGGCCGGGCGCGACCTGGCAAGTGGGCAGAAATTGAGCATCGACTTTGCCGGAGGTCAGTCCAGGGTGATGATCATAACTGCCGTTGACGAGGAGCGGGTGATCCTGGATGGCAACCATCCCCTTGCGGGGCTTGATCTAACCTTCGCACTGAAAATTGACAAGGTTGAATAGTGGCAAAAGAATTGCTTCTCAGATAAGAGCGGATACTCGCAGGAAGTTGTCCCTAAGTTTACGTGCCGCAGGAGCATACACCTCGTAGTTTCGGGAGAAATCAGCCAGGATATTGTCAGCTGCCGCTGCAGTTTCCGGCCTCCAGGAGCACCAGTTGCGTATGATGGCCGCGGTCACTTCCGGGTGGAACTGCACCCCCCAGGCTCTCTCGCTCACCCGAAAAGCCTGGTGTGGGCAAGCAACCGAGGATGCCAGCAGCACGCTGCCTTCGGGCAAGTCGAAACTGTCGTCGTGCCACTGGAAAGTGGTGAACTCTGCGGAAAACCCGGCAAAAAGAGGGTCACTCAGCCCGTTATCGGTCAGCTTGACCGGAAGAGTGCCCCTTTCCCCCCAACGACCGGCAATAACTGCCGCACCGAAGGCTGAAGCCAGCAGTTGCCCGCCGAGACAGATACCCAGGTATGGGATGCCGGAATCCACCGTCCGGCGGATATACTCCTTTAAGCCGAGAAGAAACGGTACACGACCGATATCATTGACCCCCATGGCTCCGCCAAGAACCATCAGGGCATCATTCCTGCCGACAGTCGGCAGGGGCTCTCCCCCATATAGGCAGTGGACAGCCACGGGGACTGGGCAGTCGTCAAGAAGGGTGCCGACCGGTACGGCCGGATCGTTTTGCAGAATATGGAGCATGAACGTTACCAATCCAGGGCAGTGGCCCTTACTGTATAAGACACTCCCGTGCCGAGCCAAGCAGGTAGCCGTAGACCTCCCCCCGCGTGACGATGAATCCTGGCATCTCGTTGAGGATGTCCTCCAGAAGGTGCAGAACCTGGCCGTCATCACTGCCGAGTTCAGACATTACCGCATTCATCATAGGCAGTATCTCATATAGATCGTGCCGGTTGAACCCGGCCGGGTCCGGCAGAGAAATGAACTTCTGCTCATGACGTCTCTCCACATCCCGCGGATATTTGAACTTCAGGTCCGAAGCCTTGACGGTTACTGTCATGACTCCCCCCCATGGCACCCGCCGCAACCTCCACCGCACCCGCTTCTCCCGGCGGTTGCCGGCGGATGGGGCTTGCCGCAGAGCTCCAGGGAGGCCTTGTGCACCTGCCAGGTCTCCCCCTCCAGCTCACCCTTGATCTCGCCGCGCTTCAGCATCATCAGCACCCGTGGGCCGGTGGTCTCCAGCATCCTTGCCGCCTCGTCGACTGATACGAATCTATCGATTTCACACATGACTTTTCTCCTCAGGCTGCGTGGAGCAGAGACTCGCACGCAGCATAAATTCTAAGCAGATCGGCATCGGAAAGATCCCGTTTGCATTTGCCGGCCATGACCCTGGCCCGGGCAAGAAGCGCCTCGGCCTGGCTACGCCCCACGGTGATCCCCAGGCAGCGATACCGCTCCATAAGGCCGCTGGTTCCCGAGTGCTTGCCAACCAATATACGCCGCTCCATCCCCACCTCGGCAGGGTCAAACCCTTCGTAGTTAGCCGGATCCTTGATCAAGCCGTCCGTATGCAGCCCGGATTCGTGGGAAAAGACCCTTTCACCGACAACCGGTTTTGACACAGGAATCGGCCTGTGGGAGGCCTTGGCGACGAAGAGGGACATCTCCCTGAAACGGTGCGTGTCGATGCCCGTATCGATGCCGCAGGCATGCTTGAGCCCCATCACCACCTCTTCCAGGGCGGCATTCCCCGCCCTCTCGCCAAGGCCGTTGACTGTCGTGTTGACGAAACGCGCACCGGCCCTGATCCCGGCAATTGCGTTTGCCGTGGCCATGCCAAGGTCGTTATGGGTGTGGACCTCGATCACCACCTCCGGGACAGCATTTCGCAGGAAGGATATTTTTTCGTACAGAGCAAAGGGGTCCATTATCCCCAGGGTATCACAAAAACGAAAGCGGTCACCCCCCATGGCACGGACGATCTCCATCAACTCCACCAGGAAGCTTAGATCCGCGCGGCTGGCATCCTCCCCACCAACCGAGACGTAAAGATCGTGCTCCTTGGCAAAGCCGAGGGCAACCTTGAGCTGCTCCTTGACCGCTGCCCTGTCCTTGCGGAGCTTGCGGGTGATCATCTGATCGGACACGGACAGGGAGATATCAACAGCCCCGACCCCGCAGGAGATGCTTGCCTCTATTTCAGGCACCAGCGCCCGGTTCCAGGTGATCAGGCGTGCCCCAAGACCAAGGTCCACCAGGGAGCGGATCACCCCGCGCTCCTCTTCACCCATCGCCGGAATGCCGCACTCTATCTCCTGCACTCCGATGGAGTCCAGCATCCTGGCAATGGCTATCTTTTCACGCTTGCTGAAGACCACCCCGGCGGTCTGCTCACCGTCACGGAGCGTGGTATCATCAATTACTATATCAGCTTGGCTATGCATCATTTCCCCCTATCCGCAACTCCCCATGGTTGCCAGTCCGAACAGCAGCTCCGGACGGTAGTCCGGCTTCCGCCCCGCATACATCAACTCCGTGCTGCCGCTGTTTCTAAACCCCATCCGGGTGAAAAGCCTTTCCGCAACACTGTTGGATGCAGGTGCATCGAGACATATCTCCACCCCCTCCGGGACGAGTGAGACGGCATGTTCCAGCAGCTCAGCCGCCTTATGTTCGTCCATGGCTGCAAATGGGCCTAGCTGGACCACCCCCTCCCCGTATTGCATGACAAGGTGCCCACGGTTCGCTGCAAGGGCCTCCCCCCTCGCCATGATCGCCTGCAGGAGACCCTCGCGCCGGTCTCCCCAGGCAAGGGTGTCCAGATGAAGACAGAGTGCTAAAGCCTGCAGAGGACTGGTCACCGCCCGGACCACGGCCCGCCGCCCGGTGGAGATCATTTTCCAGCGATTGACCGTGTCGATGGTCCTGAAACCGTGGCGTTCGTAGAGCCTTTTCCCCATGGTTGAAGCAGTCAGCCAGACCGTTTCGGCCCCTTGGGATCGCAGGCTTTCCAGCGCTTCATTGAACAGCATCCTGCCGACCCCCTTGCCACGATAGCCGGCGGCCACAATAAGGTTGCCGATCCAGCCGCTCCTCTCATGGCGCAGGGAGGTTACGAACCCCACCCCCATCCCCCCACGGGGGACCGCGCAGAAGCACCCCCTGGCAAAAACCGAAAGCAGGAATTCGAACTCCCATCGGGCGACTATCCACCCTTCCTCCCTGGCCATCTGCAGGAAACCGGGGATCATGCATCTGTCAAAGGGGATCAGGTTCATGGCGCGGGGGCAGCCGCTTCCGCCACGGCAAAATTCATATCCTTGCCGATGAGACCTACGGCATCGGCCCGGCACTGCTTGCAGTGGGCAAACTGACCTATGATCGACTCGTTGGCCCTGCGGGTGGCAGCCAGGTAATCTTCGCTCGGAGGCTCAACGTGGGCCAGTTCCGCCTGGGGGATGATCGGCATTATGTTCATGACGAATGCCCCCAGAGCCTTTACACGAGCGGCTATCAAGGGTATCTGGCCGTCATTTATCCCCGGGATCAGCACGGTGTTAATCTTCATGGTGAGCCCCAGCTCTCCGGCCCGCCGCACCCCGGCAAACTGGTTGTCGATAAGGGTTCTGGCCCCCTCGACCCCGGTCAGGTGACGGCCATGGTAGATTACGTGGGGATAGATTTTTGCACCGATCTCAGGGTCCACCGCGTTGATGGTTACGGTCAGGCTATGGAGCCCCAGATGATGGAGCCTGTGGATCGATTCGGGGAGGAGCAGGCCGTTGGTGCTCATGCAGAGCATCAATTGGGGGAACTCCTCCTTGACCAGGCGGAAGGTCTCGAAGGTCTCCTCGTTGGCCAGTGGGTCACCCGGGCCGGCAATGCCGATCACCTTGATGATCGGCCCGAGAACGGGGCTGGCCATCACCTCCCGCACCCTGTCGATTGCCTCCAAAGCGGTCAACACTTTGCTCGTCACCCCGGGCCGGGATTCGTTGGCACAGTCGTGTCTGCGGGAACAGTATCCGCACTTGATATTGCATTTCGGTGCCACTGCAAGGTGCATGCGACCGTTTTTCTGGTGGTTGCCGCCGAAGCAGGGGTGCCCCTGGATTCTGCTTTTCATTTCGCACATGGTTGCCATGCCAATACCCCTTTCCCATAAAAAACGCCCGCAGGAGTATCTCCTGCGGGCGCCGTTGCCTACGAGATTGATTAAGGCACAATGCATGCCAGCTCGAACCAAGTCGGGGCAATACAGGCAAACATACTATCATTTCAGCAACTTGCTAACCTGCACCATCCCTGGCCGTCTATATTGCCCTCTGTGGCAACCGATGCAACTGCCCGCATTTTGTGCAGCCTGATGGTTTATGATTTGCATGATCTGCACATTATCTAAATGCAGCAAGATGGGAGGTGCGCCATGATAAACCGCTACGACCCAGAAGATATCTGCGATCGCGCCCGGGCAGCATTCCTAGGTTTCGCCATCGGTGATGCCCTCGGCGCAACTGTGGAGTTCATGACAGCCTCGGAAATTGCCGCAAAATACGGCAGATTCAGGGAGATCGTCGGCGGCGGCTGGCTACGGCTCAAACCGGGAGCAGTGACCGACGACACCCAGATGGCCCTCTGCATTGCCAGGGCGGTCAGGGAGCACGGGGGGTGGTCGCTGCCAGCGATAGCAGAGCAGTTCGCCGCATGGCTTAAATCCCGCCCGGTCGACTGCGGCGATACCTGCCGCAAGGGGATCCGTTCCTACATGCTAAACGGCACACTGGAAGTTCCGCCCAACGAATGGGATGCGGGGAACGGGGCTGCGATGCGCATGGCGCCGGTGGCACTGCTCACCCTCGGTGATCGGCAGCTTTTGGAAAGATATGCCCTGGAACAGGCGCACATAACCCACAACAATCCCGTCTCGGACGCTGCCTGCCTCTGCCTCGGGGAGATGCTCCACCAGGCGATGCTCGGGGAGGGGAAAAGCCGCCTGAGGCGAACGGCTGACCTGCTGGCAAACACCTACCCGACATTCTGTTTCGAGCCCTATCGCGGCCTGGCAACCGGCTATGTGGTCGACACAATCCAGACCGTTTTCCACTGGTTTTTCCGGGGGAGAAACTTCGAGGAGTCCCTGGTGGGGACTGTCAACCAGGGTGGGGATGCGGACACGACAGGTGCCATCTGCGGCATGCTTGCCGGCGCCTATTACGGCATGAGCGGCATCCCCCAGCGCTGGGTGAAGCGCCTGGACGGGGATGTTGCCAAAGAGGTGTTGGGAATGGCCGACCTCATGGTAAGGAGAAGCCCTCTTCTTGCCGATTCTTAGCTAGTAAGGACACCGGCAGCCTGACAGGGTCTGGCGTTTCTCCATGACCTTACGCTTTCACTGGCTGCCTCTCCCTTCTATTTGGGGCTTGCGTCATCCATCCCCCTTCTTTTCATACTCCCGTCTCAGCCGCTCCAGCCCCTTCTGGTAGCTCTCGCCATCGCCGTACTCGAAGAAGCGCGGGTAACGCTCGTGGGCGGCCTTGATGCGGCGGGCGTGCTTTATCGGGCACCAGTACTGCTCGGTACGGGCGGCGATCTCACGTCCGTAGGCCATGAGACCGTTACCGTAGGAGCAGTAGAAGCAGTTGAATTTTTCTATCAGGTTCAGGTAGGGGAGATCCTCCCGGTCGAAGATGAGGTATTCGGCTCGCCTCACCTTGGGGATGCCGTAGATGGGAAAGCAGATCGCCTGGTAGAGGCTGAGAAAGATGTCGAGAAGGATAAAAGGGACAAAACCGGAGTAGATCACCGGTGCCGTAAGGACGTTCAGGGGGCGGGCCTCGATCAGGTAGCGCAAGAGACCGGTCTTGAGGCGCCTCTGCTGGCGGGCAACCTCCTCTGCAAAGCGGACCCGCTTCTCCTCTATGATGAAGTGGAACTCCTCCCTCCTCTGATTGAATTCGGCCTCCAGCTCTTCCTGCAGCTCCCTTATCCGGCTGATGAGCTCATCGATCCTGTGTGGCATAGGTAGCCTTTCCTGTTTCAGGTAGTTGGTCCTATCTAAGTGCGGCTGACAAGCCCTTTCTCGTCAATTGTACCTGTAATAATGAAAAAAACATGGACCTTTGGCCACTGTCGGTGTAAGTCTCAAAAATATCTGCTCAAATAGCAGCAAGGATCAACAACAGAGGAGCTGCGAAACCATGGCCCAAACTTCATTTGCGGATACCCTGCGGGGAGTCGACCCCGACTACCTGGCCACCTCCACCCTGCAGACACTGCAGGTTAACCTGGGCAACCTCTGCAACCTGGCCTGCAGACACTGCCACCAGGAGGCATCTCCCCAGGGGGACAAAATCATGGGGAGGTCTGTCATGGGCGAGATTGCCGCCTTCCTCGGCGGCATGAGAGGCCTGACGCTCGACATTACCGGCGGGGCCCCGGAGGCAAACCCGGATTTCCGCTATTTCGTGGAATCGACAGAGGGGCTGGCGCAGAAGAGGATCCTGCGCAGCAACCTTACCGTCATGGATGGAAATGGCATGGAGTGGCTGCCAGGGTTCTGCAGGGAGCAGGGGCTGGCGATAGTTGCATCCCTCCCCTGCTACCTGGAGGAGAACGTCGACCGCCAGCGTGGGGGCGGCGTGCATGGCAGGAGCATCGAGGTGCTGCGCAGGCTGAACGAGCTGGGATACGGCAGCGAAATTGAGCTCAACCTGGTGTACAACCCCGGGGCGGCATACCTGCCGGCAAATCAGGGTGAGCTGGAGAGGGCCTACCGGGACGAACTGCAGGGGCGTTACGGCATCGTTTTCACCAAACTCTTCACCATAACCAATGCCCCACTGGGGAGGTTCGCCGCCCGACTGCGGGAGGAGGGGAAGTACGACAGCTACATGATGAGGCTGATTGAGAGCTTCAATCCGGAGGCTGCAGGGAACATAATGTGCCGCAGCCTTATTAGCGTGGACTGGCAAGGCTACCTGTACAACTGCGACTTCAACCAGGTGACCGGCCTCAAGATCCGCGGCAGCGACGGCTCTCCCATGACCATTTCCGCTCTGGCATCGTCCATGGATGAGATTCGCGGTATCCTCTTCGCCCCCCACTGCTACTGCTGTACAGCAGGGGAGGGGTCCAGCTGCAGCGGCGCCCTGGCCGCCGGCAGCTAGTGCTCCGCGCCGGAGGGTGCAGTGGCCGCT
>Ga0209314_10001104_pt1 | contig 12157 bp, 13 predicted proteins | sample I19B2metaG_FD_184146 | JGI IMG/M metagenome (GOLD analysis project Ga0209314, IMG submission 184146) | Lake sediment bacterial and archeal communities from Gulf of Boni, Indonesia to study Microbial Dark Matter (Phase II) - ​I19B2 metaG... | ecosystem: Environmental > Aquatic > Freshwater >...
TCCGGTATATTCTGACCAGTTAGTTACTACTCTGGTTACTCTAGCTCTCGGTGGTCCGACCTCAAGGTAACCGATAAACCTTTCTAGTTGCTTTCTTTCTCCCTCAGCTTGAACCTCTACCGCTTCTACATCTCGGAGGTTTCTTACATAGCCGGTTAAGCCAAGCTCTCTAGCCCGTCTGGAGGTAAAGTCGCGGAAGAAGACGCCTTGAACACACCCATATACTATTACCCGAACCGAGGCTAGGTCAGCCATTGGTTGTCACCTCAGGATGAGCCTTAGTGGGGGCGAGAAGTCATATTTATCCAGCCTGTTTAGACCTTGCCGGTGAGCTAGGTCAATAGCCTGGTAAAATTCCTGTTTACTTACTGGACGGCTTAGTTGCGGAACATCAAACGCTTTGTAGCAGGGGTGATATTGAGCCATAATGTTTAAGTAGGTATTAGTCGACACCTCTTTAGCCAGAAAAGCCACTATCTCTTCAGTCCCAGCTAACCCGTTAGGCAATACTAGGTGGCGCACCAGAAGACCACGTTGAGCTATACCCTGCTCATCTAGCTTGAGGTCACCTACCTGGCGGTGCATTTCCTTGATGGCTGCCTTATTTACTTCAGGGTAGTCTTTTATCCCAGATAGTTGCTCGGCAGTTTTAGCATCGGAATACTTCATATCAGGCATATAGATATCAATAATCCCATCAAGCAGCTTTAGGGTTTCCACGGAATCATAACCGCCGCTGTTATATACCAAGGGCAGACAAAGCCCCATACTCACTGCTAGCTCTAGAGCCTCAAGGATATAGGGCACGACATGGGTTGGGCTTACTAGGTTTATGTTGTGGCAACCTTTTGCCTGAAGGGAGAGCATCATCTTTGCCAGTTCTTCCTTGTCAGCGGGGCTGCCTTCACCTAGCTGGCTTATGGTGTAGTTTTGGCAGAAGACGCATCGTAGATTACAGTAGGTGAAAAAAATAGTTCCTGAGCCATGCCGACCTACCAGCGGTGCTTCTTCACCGAAATGGGGACCATAGCTACTAATTACCGCTTGTCTGGTAATATGGCACTTTCCATTTTCACCAGCCAGGCGATTAACGCCACAACGGCGAGGACACACATGGCACTCTTCCAGTAGCAACCTAGCCTTGTCAACCCTAGTTTTTAACTCTCCGGTGCTGTATAGCTGTTGGTAAGCGGCTATTTGTCTTACTCCTCTATCTTTGGTTCTTTCTTCCCCTTTTTAATCACTTCCACCGTTACCGGAGGTGGCAAGACGGTCTCAGCCGATATTTTCTTGGCCTCCTTTTTCGGTTTCTTTGGTTCTCTCCGTCGGTAATCTCGTCTCCCCATCGTAGCACCTCTATTTGTTGGACTAATTCTTGATTGAAGTTTAGCAAAGGCAGGCTGTGGTGTAAAGCTCAGAGTCTTTCCAGCGCTGAGCGAGCAGCCTCAGTCTCTGCCTCTTTCTTACTTCTGCCCGAACCCCTCCCCAGCACGGTATCACCGACTCTGACCTCAACAGTAAATCTCCTATCATGGTCTGGTCCCTTGGCTTCTATCACGTAGTAGGCAGGCGTCTGCTGCTCCCTGGCTTGAATAAGCTCCTGAAGTTGCGATTTATAATTGACTTCCGCCCCCCGATTAATTACTTTCTGTAGTTCTTTATTAAATGACCGTAGGATAAAATTCTTGGCGGTAGCTGACCCCTGGTCAAGGTAAATAGCCGCAATCACCGCTTCTAAGGCTCCGGCTAGGTTAACCGGCTTGTGCTGTCCACCGCTTGCCTCCTCACCCTTCCCCAGGTAGAGGTAATCACCAAGTCTGATGGCTCTTGCCGCCCGGGCTAGAGTATCCCGACGAACCAGGGTAGCACGTAGCTTGGTCATCTCACCCTCTGTGACCGAAGGGAGGTCGTGGTATAGCTTTTCAGCAATTACCGAGCCTAATATGGCATCACCCAGGAATTCAAGCCGCTCATTAGAGGTTGAAGCTAAGCCCGGGTTCTCATTAACATAGGAGCTATGAATCAGGGCTTGCTCTAACAGTGTGGGGTCTTTAAAGAAAACCCCCAGAATTTGTTGCAGAACCGCCAAATCACCCAAAGCTGTACTCCCTAATTAACCACTAGTTTATTTTAGCACATTGACAAAACGGAGGAGCACGATTATGATTTCAACACATTTGATGCGAGTAGTTCTATGGCTCCAAAATACAAAATAGGACAGAAAGTCACAATAACACCGGTAAAGCTTCAGCATTTCACGCCGAGAGATGCTGACATAGAAGGATATGCGGGTCAAAGCGGCGAGATTACTGATTATTACTGGGTAACTCTAAAGAGAGGTGTGGTCATCTACATTTACAGTGTAAAAGTTGGGGACAAAGAGATTATTTTACACGAGGATGAGATAGAATCATACGTTAACTAATTGCCCCAAATTGTCTGATTCCCCCTCGCACACCATGTGTGTGCTGTTTTTAATTCGCTTCGATTTCGGGGTATCTGCGAGACACTTATATGCGGACTAGATTCCGGGAGCTAGCTAAAAAGTGTTAAGCGGCATAGGGTTGACACCTTGTTGGTCTGGAATATAATACTTAGGTATCAAGCAGGCAGGTAGATTGAAATGAAAAGAAAACCAAAAATTAGTGTTGAGGAATGCTGCGAGGAATTCTACGACAAAAACATATTCCATGCAATAATTGCTGGCATAGACGGTTGGTCTGTGCTCCTAGATGCTTACTCAAAGTCTGTTACTGAGGCTGACACGTCATTCTCATCCATTGACCCAACCTTGTTTCGACAAGAAATGACCGCAGTGCGCATGGAAGTATTCGCTTTAGCATTCGCACGGAAGGTAAAACGGGAAGACTTAACGCTGGTGCAGAGCTTTTTCACTAGGCGCTACCTAGAGGAAAACGGCAAGCTCGATATTTGGGACATCATGCTAGAATACAACCGAGCCATTTCCGACTCGGCGACACTGACTGCTACATTAGAACGGATGGAAGATTGGCGAGTTGAAAAATCCAATCTTGCCAAGTGGGAGTTTTTTAAGAAATGGTGGGATACTAACATAGGCGGTCCCATAGACGACCCGTCTGCATCAACCGAGGAACAGAAGATGCTTGCTAAGTGTGTGGCTCGCGTTGCCAACCGAATTGGAGCTGATATGAGACGGGCTGATTGTGCTGCAGCTAAACGACTAGCTGCGAGACTTGCAGAACGATTGGAATGCGACATAAACCTAAGCTACGAAGCCCTCTTTAGGCTGGCGGCTACGATATTCGGCTTCTATAGGGGAGCGGAGGAATATCTTAAATCTATTAGCCTTTGATTACAGATGCCCACTCATAGCACAGGACTGTAATTTATACTCCTCATTAATGTCCGTGTCAGCTTATAAGTTATTTTTTTGTATTCAAAATTCGGACATAACGCTAATTGTTTGTGCGACCCAGCCGGTAGAGGGACGCGGTTTTTAATGGACTCCGCTTTGAGGAATATATAAACGGCATTTTTATACAGATGAAATTTTGGAAGCTGGAGGGAAATTACGAAGCTACGTAAGAACTAGACGTTTCTTTTCATTAACCTTTGAATATGTCTTGAGCCTACGAGTTCTTGCCCAATAGCTAATAGTAGCAATAGAATGATGCTTCTGTCTACACTTTCGTAGTTGTGTGCCTCATCTAGCGCAATAAATTTCTGCTCTAGTGGTTTATTTGACTTACGAGTAAAGTCTATGTGCGTTCCACCCAATTTATTCGCTACATAATTGATTAGCTCAAGTCTATTAATCTCTATTAATCCCCCGTCTTTTACTCGAACTACCATACACGTATTTCTACGATACTCGTCTAAAGTTAGCTCTTGTTGGCATGTAGCTGGCGTTAACGGGCTATCTGTCTTCGGCTTCTCTCCCGAAAATGCTACGACTAGCGCATACTGAACGCCTCTATACCGAGCGCCTCCGGTCCATGCTGTTAATATTTTATCTTTGTCATATTCACTCAAGATGCGTGTCAGAGTTAATGCTTGTATTCGTATTGGATATGTATAGCCACAAAGTCTCCAAGCTCGACCTAAAGCATTTTGCACTAGCAGTATTCTCAAAACATTAGAGTTTCTTACTACTTCCTCAAGTTCAATGCTATCGTTCCAATTATCTCTAAGGTATCTAAGATGCTGAACAACTCTCTTTATGAGATACTCTTCTTGTCTCGTCATAATTTCGTCTGTCTTTCGTCGATTCTAGTAACATTATACTACACTGCACTTGGTGATTTAATTAGCAAACGTCTAAACCACGCCGAAAGCTCTAACTTGCTTAACATTTTCTATCTTCCTTTACTTAGATAACCGGTATTCAGCATAAATGGTTATTCTATTAGTCTTGAACCTCACCCCCTTTTAACCCTAAAAAATCTTTGATTTTTCAGGGAACCCGAATTTAATATGATAACCTCACCCCCTTAATCCCCCTCTCCTTTCAAAGGAGAGGGGGAAATTGTTATATAAGAGAGGCGAAGCCTCTCTTTGACTCTCCTTCAGTATTTCCCCCTTCAGAGGAGAGGGGGAAGATTTTTAAAGAGGGGTTTCGCCCTTCTTAGACACCCTTAAATATCGGAGGAGTTTAAGAGGAGGCGTTAGCCTCCTCTTTTAATATTTTTCCCTTCCCCTGCTAGGGGAAGGGGATTAAGGGGATAGGGTTGTTAGATAATGTAGCTGGATGCTATAATCTAATGCGCTGGGGAATCGTCTAGCGGTAGGACGGCGGACTCTGGATCCGTTAGGGTAGGTTCGAATCCTACTTCCCCAGCCAAAGTTTATATTCCACCCCTTCCTCTGGACAGACCACTTCAGTTTCTAAGTCCCTGATATATGCGGCGAGCAAATTGGGTCTGTCGGTGTGGATGGGGTATAATTTTTTCGGATTTATTTCGCCTATAGCCCACTTCAATTGGTCGGGATTTATATGTCCAGAGGCATGCACCTGGTAAAGAGGTAGGCCACAGATTTCCAGCCAGTTGAGAAGCTTGTTGTAGTCAATCTCCATCTCCTCGTTGACTGGTTCGCTCTGTGAAAGGATATAGACACTCCCGGGTCCAGGTTGAACCTCAACCATCTCGTTCATATCTAAAAACGATGCCGCCAGAAGTAGCTCGTCTTGATGGGTGTTGACATAGCTGGCATCAACAATCTTGCCCGGGTAGTGCTGCTCGAGGGCTTTCTCCCACTCATATTGTCTCTTCTTTTCCCTCTGGAATATACGGATGTTGGGGTCGTCCAGCCCGAACAGATTTAGGTGTTTGTCACCCCGGAGGTGGTGAACCAGCCACGCCTGTTTGGTGGATATGGTCAATTGCCGACCGTTGGTCTTGGCGGCTTGCCAGAATGTCTTCAGCCTATCTATATCATTGAGGTAGAAGCCGGCTAGGGCAAGCCTTTGGGTAGTTGATACGATGCCTGTTATTTTTTCCTCCACCTCACTCTCGCTGACCATCTTGGCATCAACAATATTCGTTGCCTCGGTAATCAATACATCCGGGTGAGCCTGCTTTGCCTTGTCTATGAACTCCCTACTCATAGCTGCTTTGGGTCCATGCAACCTGAAATCCCCGGTGTAGGCAATTACTCCATCTGATGTGTAGATGATAAACCCGTAGGCTCCGGGGACCGAGTGGTCGACATGGATTGGCTCCAGTCTTATCGAGCCAATCTTTAAGACGTCTCCAGTCCTGAAGGTCTGGAACTTTTTGCATACCTGCTCGCCTTGGATTGGACTGAGACTGGCTATCCTATACTCGGCACGCCGCCCGCTGCTGGCTAACTCTCTGGCGACAATCATCGTCTTTGCCGTCTCACCGCAAAATATAGGCACCGAGTCTTTCACATACCGAATGTAGTCCCAGTGGTCGGCGTGGGGGTGGCTGAGGACTATGGCGTCTATAGAGGGCTCATCCTCGTCCTTTTTATATAGCCCCCTTATTTTGGGTAATATCCCGAGGTAAATGAGGTGCTTTTCTTCCCGTGGACTTAGGTACGGCTCGTCGTAAAATTGCCTTTCCCGCTCAAAGTTCTTGCCGAAGTCTAGGAAGATAGAGGTATCCTCATCCCTTAGCAATATCTTGTTGCCGCCAATCTCACCTATGCCACCATAGAATGTTAGCGAGGTCATATCACACCTTCATCGAACTATTTATTCTCTATTTTACCTCCGCTAGCTCAAAACACAACCTATATAACGTACCTAGGCCTAATCAAACTCGACTAATTCGTACTCCTCGCGTATGATATCGCCCTCTATGTATTTCGGTAACTCCGCCAACAACTCCTTGATGTATGGTTTCGACTTATGGGTTACCTCCCAATCCTTCCTATCTCTGTACCGTTCATAGAGCAGTATCTCGGCTGAATCGCCGATTTTGTGGTGCAAATCGTAAATCAAAAGGTTTTTTTCCTCTTTATGCACATTCACACGTGCTTTCTTAAACAGCTCTTCCACTCGTTTCTCTTTGCCTCTTGCTGTCCTGAATCTAACGACTAACACAAACATCTTTCAGCTCCTTCACCAATAGTTGTTTTGAGGTCATTTTATACGGAGCAGCCCAAAGTAGCAAGCCCGATTCCCACTCCCTTTTTGCATTTAAGATGCGGTTATATTACACCGTAATCTATCTGGCATCAATGGGGTTCGTGGGGGTCACTCAATAAGCTATCTGGCGTAATTAGTTACCGCATTACCAATATACCGTAATAGCCGTAACCACGGTATCGGATTCCTCCCAATGGTAGCACGGTACCAGTCGCTCCAAATGGGCAAGCGTTAGCCTTCTTTGAGCCATATGGATGTCTTCGCACTCCTCTACATCGAAATTGCCAGCCTGAGATTTTTCTATATAAGAGACGACCATCTTACGAACGTCATCCCACGACACGAGCTTCGATTCGTAGTCACTCTTAACAAGCTGGTAACTGATGTAGTCAAACGGTGCAATTTTAAATGTTACACAATCCGCGCCCACAAAGCCGAGTTTCTCTCCTTCCTTTACAAAGGCTACTTTATCCCAGGAGGTGTGTGGAGGATAAGGGAACTCGACAGTGATACATCTACAACTTTGGAAACACTCAAGATATTCTTCTGTGCTGTGCCCCTCTTCGGATTCAGGTAAAAGCTCAATCACTATGTCAGGTGGAACAGCCCTGTCCCAAGCTCCTATCCCAGTGCAGTCTATGTAAACCAAGCCGTAATCTACTGTGTTGAAAGCATTCAGGGCATGGGTTTCACCATTCTCAAACTCGACAACAACAAACGCCGTCTTAAAGCCATAGTATTCCGCCCTGTTATGGAGCATCTCGGCAAAGTAAGCACTTCCTCTGTTGGGTGTATAATATTCTTGGTCGGTTGTGTCTCTTTTAAGGAAGTCTAAAACTACCTGCCAAGGATGGTCACGAGCTGCACTATTATTGATTAGGTTAACAGGCTCTCCTGAAGGCTTGAGATAAACGGGCTCACTTTGTCGGCAGCCAGACCAAATAGGCAATGCTGCCAGTATTAACGCCAAACAAACGATGCCTGCTAGGGTTAAACTTGTCCCTTTCATTTGAAACTCCTATCACCTTTTTGGCAATGTCTGGCATCGGTATCTGATGTCTCTGTTATACTGCTAACCAATGTCTCTGTCAATACGCACCTCAATCTACAACACAGTCCCCGTTTATCCGCTTATAGAGGTTTAGTGCCTCCTCCGCAAGCTCAAACACAGCAAAAAGTAAGGTTTGGGTTGCTTTTTAGCTTAGGTTAAAGCTATAATGAATGGCAAATCAGGTGGCGCATTCGTCTAGGGGTTTAGGACACCTCCCTCTCAAGGAGGAGATCACCGGTTCGAATCCGGTATGCGCTACCAAATGCCTCTTCTCAGTATCTTTCCTGGTACCTTTTACACTAACCCACTGTTGCTTGCGCCAGCCTGTCGCTGGGTCAACGCCTAGGTTGAGGACTATGCTGTAGCTGCGCTTATACCGCTTAATTATTGAACCTCTCATTGACCTTCACCTCCTCTGATTTTTGGTACCGCCGGAGCGCTTCATCGAACTTCTCTCCTAAATTCTTCGCTAGAGTGGATAAGTTAGAGTTTGGCTATAATATGGAAGCAGAAACGCAGACTGGCGAGAAGATATGTATGGGGGTCAAAGGGCAAAGTCATAATTTATCTAGCGATATTCGCATAGTCAGGGGATTGGATTCTACTCATACCTGAGAGCTTCAATGGGATTAAGTCGGGCAGCACGGCGGGCAGGTAAGAATCCAAAAATTAAACCAATGCCGATAGACACTGAGACAGCAAGGACTACCTTAGCTCATCTGGAAGTGTTCGTTAATAACAAAATGGCTGGTTGTTTAAGGAGAGCTTGGCTAAATATTCTAGCGGAAGGCCCTTCTTCGCCTTACTCTAATCGGTAAGAAAATGGCTAAAAATATTACCACAGCGAGAATTGGTCCAAGTACAGTCCACTTAACTCCGGTGGGGGGCGCAGGTGGTTGTGGTACTTCTTTGACCATAAACGAACCGTGAAGACTATTAACATCCACAGAGTAAGTACCGGCTTCATCCCTGGCTGTGGTAAAGGTTACCGTTGCACTACCGCCAGCAAGGGTTATTTCCCTTGTTTCTTCTATCATCTCGTTTATCTTAAGGGTTACGGTATAGCTAGCTTTTTGCTCACCCGTATTAGTCACTAAAACGCTTATCCTTACCGTTTCGCCAATATTAGCCTCAAGCGGGAAGATACTCAGCGAACTGGGGGTAAAAGCAGCTGGTGCCAGTACTGGCACCGGTATGGGTACTATGGGTACCGGAGCCAAGATAGTAAAAGTACCAAGGTGGTCCACAAGGGTCGTAACAGCACTATTCACCATATCGACCACCGATGGTAACACCAGCCATTCGCCAACATCTTCATCGTAGCAGGCTATAACCAAGTCTTCTTCAGCTACCTCCGGGGGAATTTCATAGTCATAGCTACAGCTTATGGTAATTGGCTGGTCAAAGCTAGCCCCGTCGGGTCCCAGGTCATAGAGCAGCCCAACAATATTAGCCTCTGGAGGTGGTGGCAGCGGCGTCTCATTGATAGTAAGTTCTAAACTGATAAGCGGCTCACCGTCTTTATCCAGGACAATAGTACCCTCGGGAATAACAATGTGAAGCATCTCATCCTCGGAGGCGAACTCTTCAGAGAAAAAGTGGGCAACGATTGTGGTATTAGTATTTATCCTTACATCTGTTGGGTTGTCATTGCCAATCAGGTCTCCACTCCAGCAGACGAAATAATAGCCAGGTGCTGGCTCTGCCTCAAGGTGGACACCATCACCTTTCGTCACGGTACGCTTAGCGGGATAGGAGCGTGGCACCCGCCCTTCTACCTCGACATCACCACCACCGCTCGGGCTTACATCTACGCTGACAGTCCTAGTTGCCGGGGGTGGTGGTGTTGACCCATCATCGTCCCCACAAGGGCAGCCAGCCTCAACTGGCTTTGCCGTGAATAACATTACCAACATTGGCAGCACCAACACCAAGGTTAACCATGGCAAAGCGATTTTGAGCAGTTTCCTATTCATGTCTTTCTCCGTGTTGATATCCCAGTCACGCTGCTAGAATTAGTTTACAAGCTGTTATACTGGCCCGTGTATTATATCACATCGCTCCGCCCGCCGTGCTTGGGCCCTTACTTGTTCCGTTATCACCCAACGTGCCATGCATTTCACTCTTACCCATATGCAAGCTCAAATCATCAATGATTGTTTTACCAAGAGCCCTTTCAATTTTGCCATGCTCATTAAGTGAAACAGAATAGGAGGCTCGATATTGATTTCTTTAGCCATATCAACCATCCTTTGACGTTTTTCAACAAATGTCTCTTTCTTATCTGTGGCTAAAGCTCTTGGATTGTTGGAAATGAAAGAAAAAAACTTTACTCTTTCCTCATCCGAGCACTTTGTGGCTAAAATAAACTCACAGACACTTCGAACTTCTTTTGCATATTCACTTATTCTATCCCTGTATTCTTTTATTTTTGCGTACTTCCCTCTTACCTCGTGGAGTCCATCTAATCCGCTCCAGGTTATATATCCGCTCACCGAAAAATAGCTAACCAACACAGTGGGACAAGACGGCACGAAAAGGAGTTTTAGCTTCAAAATGCCTCCCTACCAATAAACACAAAGGTTCTAATTTGAACGTAAAAGCACTATTTGATATAATGAGCGACAAATCCGGTATGCGCTACCAATTAAATTTACGGAGGCTCTATGTCAAACAGGATAAAGATAGCCGCTGTTCAGATGGAACCCCAGTTAATGAAAGCTAGGGGGAATCTGGAAAGTATTGCCAGCGCAGCTATAAATGCAGCCGATAACCGGGCTAACCTGATAGTATTTCCCGAGTGTAGCCTGACTGGTTATATCTTTTCTAGCCGCCGGGAGGCGCTGTTCTTTGCCGAAACCATTCCTGGACCCAGTACTGAAAGAGTTGCTTCCCTCTGCCAGGAGCTTAAGGTCTATATTATCTTCGGTCTTCTGGAAAAGGATGGGGATAGGTTGTTCAACGCTGTAGCGTTTGTTGGCCCTCAGGGACTTATTGCTGGATATAGAAAGAATCACCTTCCCTTTTTAGGAGTTGACCGCTTTGTCGACATTGGTGATAAGCCCTTCCAAGTCCATCAGACCCCGATAGGTAACATAGGTCTGCTGATCTGCTATGATATTGCCTTTCCCGAGAGCTCAAGGGTTATGACCTTACTCGGGGCGGATGTATTAGCCTTGTCCACTAACTTCCCTCAGGGTCGTGGTGAAAAGTACACTCATGTCATTAGTGCCAGAGCCTTTGAGAACAGAGTTCATGTGGTATCAGCTAACCGGGTTGGTAGTGAACGGGGCTATTCATTTGCCGGGCTGAGCGAAATCGTTAACGCCTCCGGGGAAGTCCTAAGCCTGGCCAGTGCTGATAAGGAAGAAATCATATATGGCGAGGTCAGCCTGGACTCAGCGCGACAAAAACATCTCACCTTTATCCCTGGCGAGTGGGAATTAGATTTCATAAAGGACCGTCGGCCGGAGCTATATGGTTTGATTACCAAGCGAGAAGGCGGCAATTTCTAAGGGTCAGCGGTAAGCTGAGCTAGTTCAGATAGATTAGTGACACTATAGTGGTAAGTGTTTATCACCGGGCAACAGCAGCGACTGCCAGTGACTTTCTGGATGAGTTGAAGCAGCGGGGGTATAAGGCTTTAGGGTATTTAACTCCTCTCGGGTTTATAGAGCGGTGGCAGGAAAAACACGGAAAGGAGGTTATGTGTCACTAAGGTATTGAACGAGTACATGGTCTTGACTTTTAGCAATTATTTATTAATAATAAAGCAGTCAAAAACATAAACCTGCGTTAAAGGGAGGAGTAATATGCCAGAAGTTGCCTTACAAATGACTGGTGTTAATAAGTCCTTCGGTGGTCACAGGGTGCTAAAGGACGTGGACTTTGAAGTATATAAAGGCGAAGTCCACGGTCTGGTAGGCGAAAATGGTGCCGGTAAAAGCGTCCTGATGAAAACTCTAATGGGTGTCCACCGCCCTGACAGCGGGAAGTATATTGTAGGTGGTGATGAGGTTAAGTTTGCCAGCCCTGCCGAAGCCCAACGCCAACATGTTTCCATGGTTTATCAGGAGTTTGGGTTGGTACAGTATCTCAACGTAGCCGAAAACATCTTTATGGGCCGATTACCTTCACGGCGAGGCTTGATACGACGGGGTGAGGCGTATAAGGAATCTACAAGACTGCTGAAGATGCTAGGCACCGATGTCTCCCCTCAGGCGATAATAGCCGACCTTAAGGTAGCTGACCAGCAGGAAGTCGAAATTGCCCGGGCACTTTCATATGACCCGGTGGTCTTTATTATGGACGAGCCAACATCCGCCTTATCATTTGACGAAATCCGAGATTTGTTTAGCCTCGTCAGAAGCCTGCGCGATAAAGGTATAGCAATCGTATATATAAGTCACAAATTGGACGAGGTCTTTGAGATTACCGACCGGATCACAATTATACGAGACGGAGTTATAGTGTCCACCGACAAGACCAATGAAATAACACCAGCTACCCTT
>Ga0209314_10001109_pt1 | contig 12142 bp, 11 predicted proteins | sample I19B2metaG_FD_184146 | JGI IMG/M metagenome (GOLD analysis project Ga0209314, IMG submission 184146) | Lake sediment bacterial and archeal communities from Gulf of Boni, Indonesia to study Microbial Dark Matter (Phase II) - ​I19B2 metaG... | ecosystem: Environmental > Aquatic > Freshwater >...
TGACGCTGGCTTAGATCATGTCCAGATAACGCTCGAATCCTACGACCCGAAGGTTCATGACAGGATTACAGGCGTCAAGGGCAGCTGGAGTGAGACTGTTCAGGGTCTTAAGAACGCCATTGCCTCGCCAATTTATACAATTAGCAACACAACCCTCAATCAGTACAATGTTAAGGGTATCTTGAAGACCATAGACTTTGTCCACCGCCTTGGGCTTCAGCAGTTCGCCTGCAACAGCCTCATATACTCGGGGAAGGCGCCCGAAGTAGCTAAGGACTTCGCCTTGGATGAGGCTTCCCTTGAGCCGATCTTAACCCAGATTCGGGACCACGCGAGAAAGCTGGGGATGGGGTTCACATGGTACACGCCTACGGAATACTGTGTCCTTAACCCGTTACAACTTGAGTTGGGGATAAAGAGCTGCTCTGCCTGTCGAATAAGTATGTGCACCGAACCCGATGGAACAGTTATCCCCTGCCAGAGCTATTTTACGCCTCTCGGAAGCATCGTGAAAGACGACTGGAAGAAGATTTGGCAGAACCCCCTCTGTCTCAAACTCAGAGCCCGAAAATACGTCCCAGAAAAATGCTATGACTGCCCCAGCCTAAACATCTGCGGCGGGGGATGCCCATTGAAAACAGGGCAGGAACCATACGTCTGCGGCGATTCTTCAGCCTAGTCTCGGCTCAGTAGCGGAAGCCCCCCGAAATTATGAATGAGAGAGTGTAGTTCACAAGGGAAAAGAGTTATTAAACCCTAAAGGTCTGGAAGAAATCAGGAGAATGGACGACAAACATAAAGGGCTCATTCATAAGGATTAATCTATCTCGCAGAGCTGGTGAGACCTTGTCGGGAACGGAAACCCTGGTGCCCTACCTGAAGGAGCAGGAGAGGGGGGAGCAACCCCTTATCATCGTGGATAGTCGGGAGGCCAGCGCAGCTCCCAAAATCGTGAAGGGCTTGAAGGAGTTGGGGGCTGAGGTCAGGGTTGAGGTCCTCCAGAAGGGCGATTATGTCGTGTCCGACGTCTGTGCCTTTGAGCGGAAGACGGTGAACGATTTTGTTTACACCCTCACTCGGCGATACTTGTTCGAGCAGCTGTTCAGGCTGAGGGAGGTTTACGTGAAGCCCTTCGTCCTTTTGGAGGGCTACCTTCCAATCATTTATAAGTTCAGTAAGATTCAGCCCGCTTCGGTTTGGGGCGCCATGTTCGCCCTGGCAAAGCAGGGCATCTTTATGGTTCACACCACCAACTACAAGGAAACCGTAGACTTTCTCTATACGGCGGCTAGGCAGGAGCAGATTGTGGAGAAGAGGATTCCCGTGGTGCACCCCATGAAAAGGTTGGAAACCCTAACCGAGGCCCAAATATTCTTCATGGCCAGCCTCCCAAACATTGGGCGGGAGAAGGCCATGGCCCTCCTGAAGGCTTATCAGACTCCCCTAAACGCCCTAATAAATGTGGACCTTTGGGCTAGGGATGTTTATGGCCTCGGCCCTAAGATTACTGAAAGGGCAAAGCAGGTTTTACACGCGCCCTATAAGGAGTAAAGAGGAAATCCACCGACTTTGAGCAGGAGATCAAAGGGGGTCTACGGGGGTTTCCCCGAAAAGTTCCTCGGCTACCTGAAAGGTGTGCTCACGGTAGAGGCGTGTGATGGATGGCACCCCACCTTCAGTTCAGAGACAATATTTTTAAGTAGTTCTTATCAGAATACGAAATAGTGTTTCCAATGCATAAGAAAAGCCTGTACTCGGGCGCCATTCTTGTCCTCGGATTAAATCAGTTGATTGAAACAATAGCCTTCGGGATACCTTATTCCTATTTCCCGCGTTACGCTATTTCTCTAGGTTCCTCAGTTGCGTCTATCGGATTGTTCACATCGAGTTTCATGTTCATGTCTGCTGCGTTGTCACCATATTTTGGAGGGTACTCTGATAGATTCGGAAGAAAGCGACTCACAATAATCGGATTGATCGGCGACGTCGTCTTCGGCGCGATGACGGGGCTCGTCCCCTCCTGGGAGTGGCTCCTAGTCGTTAGGGGGATGAACGGTGCAGCGACTGCTGCTGCAGTAATCCCGACCGAAGCGATGCTAGTAGATTTAGCTCCTACTGACCGGGTTGGTGAAGCAACAGGGTTCGTTTTGGCATGTGGTATGATTGGGAGGAATATTGGCCCACTTTTTGGGGGAACAATTCAGTGGTTCTGTGTTTCTTCTGGATTCAGTGAGATAGACAGTTATAGGATTCCGTATTTTGTTGATGCGGGTTTTGCAGCTCTCTCTGCACTACTGATAACGTTTGGAATTAAGGAAAATAGAGTCGAACTTATAAAGAAAGCGAAGATCAATGAGAATGGGAAGCGTATTAAGATTCCTAAACCATACAAGATTCTCCTAGTCTGCGCCTTTACTACGGGAATTGGCGAAGGCTTCATGCGTCCAATATTAGCCTTGTTCTTTGGCGATGTATTCGGGGCTGAACCCATAGAAATAGGTCTCCTCATGACTCTTTCAGGTTTCATAGCACTCCTTGCCGCCTGGCTCGCAGGACAGGCCTCGGACAGGTTCGGGAGGAAAATCGTTATAGCCTTGGGCGGAATCCCCGCCCGTCTCTTAGGCTCCGCCATTGCTCTCGGCGCCAATCTCAACATTGCTTCAATCTTTTATACTCTTAGGGATTTCATGTGGAGAATCTATATGGTTGGGTTGCGGGCACTTAGAGCTGATTTGGCACCTGTGGAAATTAGGGGGAGGTTATTTGGGTTGTATAGGACTTTCTTCGACATTGGAGATATCATCGGCCCCATAATGGCAACTTACCTATACGATGTCTACAGGTTTGAGACTTTTCATGTCGGCGGTTTTCCGATCCCTGGATACGGTGTCCCCTTCTACCTGAACTCAGTGATAGGACTGATTACAATAACGATGCTCCTTGCCTTCGTTAAAGGCGAGAAGCATGTTAATCAGGTTTGAAAAATACCTAAAAATACCATTTAACCTTATAGTTAGGTCCTTTTTGAAGAGATCTTCAAACATCTGAACCACCTTCCCCAAGTTAAAGCTGAACTTTATGCCCTACTTATATCTTATCTAACTAAAAGAGGAAAGATTAACCACTTTTAGGCAAAATCTTCAGTAAGGAGGTGGATGCCACAAATTTTCCTTTCTATATGATTATTTCTTCGTTGGCTATGATTGTTGGGTTGTGTAGGATGAACATTTGTGCGATACTTTTGCAGAGCGTCATGTTTCTGTATATCTCTAACAGGTTCCTTTTTGAGTTAGTATTTTCGGCTCTTTCCATTCTTCGCGGATTATGCTGAATAGGTAACCGTCCACCCATTTACCCCTAACCCATAGCGCTTTTCGAAGTCTTCCTTCACATTTGAATCCGGATTTTTCAAGTGTTTTTTGTGAAGCTATATTCTCTACGTTTGTAACCGCCTGAATTCTCGAGATATCCTTTGTTAGAAAGAGATAGTCGACTAAAATTTGTATGGCTTCCGTGGCATAGCCCCTTTCCCTCTCCTTCGGGGTTATCGCATAGCCAATCTCCATCCAACCGAAGTTTTGAGAACCAATGTAGTGAGCTATCCATCCTATTTTCGTTCCATCTTTCGTCTCTAGAATGAAATGGGTCCACTCTGTTTCTGGAATCTTAGGCTCAAAAACTTGTTTCTCAAGTTTAAACCTCGAGATTTGGGTTGGAAAATCTTGAAATTCACCGCTAAACTCTGGGTTATTGAACCATTCAGCAAGCAGGTCTAAATCTTCCTTCTCAACGATCCTCAGGTTGACCTGTTTTCCCTCTAACATGCAACAATCCCCTGGGTCTTTAAATGAAAATTAAGAATTATATCTTTCTATCTTTCATAAAATCACTGCTGATGGCTTGCCATCTACATAACAGACATAGTCGTATACAGAATACATTTTCAAAAGGTCCTTTGGGAAGCCACTACTCCTTGATCGTTACTTGGGCCGTCTCGTCCGCCGAGACTTTCATGGGATTGGTTAGGGTGACGTGGATTGTGCCTTCATCCTCTTGCCAAGTGGCTTCAACCGCCTTGCCATTAACTTGGACCGTTACACCACAGATCCGTGTATCGAATCCATTGGTCCGCCGAAACTTAATTGAGCGTAGTTGCAGCTCACCATAAGCTAAGTATAGCGTTTCCACCTGCTGTCCCTCAACCTTCTTTTGTGTAAAGGTGCCCCAGCCGGCGGCCGTGATGAAGAAGGCGCGGAAGTTATCAGAGGTTAGGCGTTGCGCGAAGCTAAGCGTTCCCTCAGCCGCGTTGTAGTGGTAACCAGCCGCGGCCTCCAGGAGGGACCAACTGCTCATGGCGCGGGCGTAGTGGTCGCCACACTCCACCTCGTTCCAGGGGTTGCGGTGGGTCCCGTCGTAGCGGTCCCGGGCGCCCTTAACCAAGTGGAGCGCCTCGTGCACCATTCCCTCGTATAGCATGTGGGCCGCAACCTGATACTCTATGCCGGTCCAGACCTCGTCGCAGTAGTTCATGGGCTTCTCGGGGCGACTCCCATGGGGCCATGTGCAGACAAGCAACCCCTTATCCTGTTCAGAGGCGAAGATCCGTGGTTGCTGCTTGAAGCCCACGAAGTTGGGCCGAAAGTTGTATCTGTAGATGGAGCGTAAAGCGGTCTTCACGTGGTCCTCCGATAGGACGTAGCCCAGGCCGAGCAGGTGGGCCCACCATTGGCCTATAACCTGATCAGAGAGGCAGCCCTCGCCGTACTGCAAATCACGGTATCTCTCCGCTTCATACCTCTGCACATAATATTCACCATTCCACAGCTCCGCCTCCAATACGCTGCGTCCCTTCTCGAACCTTCGGCGATACTGCTCTGCCAGGTCCGTTTCGCCCTCTATCTTGGCCATCTCCTCGGCGGCCCTGAGGGCTGCCAGGTAAAAACTGCCGATGAAGGTGTTGTGACCATAAAAGTTGAGGTCGTAGGTGTTCCACTGGGGGCCGTCAGCCACGCCGTCCCCGTCGGGGTCCCAGCGATTCAAGGCGTAAACCATGGCCTTCTTAATTCCGGGCCACAACTTGCCCAAAAAGGCCTTGTCGCCGCTCTGGAGATACTCCCGGTAAGCCTTCAGGATGGTGCCGAAATGTCCATCCGCGGCGTAAACCTGGGAGTCGGGGGCAGGATCGTGCCACCGCGGCAAATAGAGTGGTAACACCGTGCGGTGGGGAATACCACCTTCTGGCGTTAGTTGCGTTTCAAGGTCTATCACCCGCATGGTCCTTTCCAGGCTGGGAAAGACCTTTGCCAGGGCCTGCTCATAATTCCACACATGGGTGCAGTTTAATGGGCAGCAGCCCCCGATGCTTGAGCAACCTTCAAAGCCATAGAAGTTTCCATCTTCAGTCCAGAAACAGGTTGGGCTTCGAATGATTGAAATCTGGGATGTGACACAGTCCAATAGCCAGTAGGGCAACGTGCTATCGTAAAATGTGTCATGGAACAAACGGGTTTCGGCAACAAGGCGGTCAAAGTTATCCCGCACATACTCAGCGACGGCTAAGGAACTCCCAAACCAGTTATTGTACAGATTGCCCAGCCAGAATCTGCTCTTAGCATCCTTTACACCGAAATGCGTTTGATTCCAGTTCACGTAACGGTTCGGAAAGTACCATGTAAGCACAAAAACCGCTTGCTTCTCCTCTTTAGGATTCAAAGTAAGGGGCACAGCCAGGGCGCCGTTCCAGGTGCGTCCAGGGGAACTAGGAGTAGAATCCTCGGTGTTGGCTAAGGCTCCGTCTGCTATAAAGTCCATCCAAAACGCCTCCAAATTTTCCCATTGGCATAGATAGGTTCCCCCACTTGTTAGGGTGGCCAGGGTCATATGTCCGTATCCTGCGTCGTCCCTGGGCAACCTGACCGTGCCCACGTCTATAGCTGTTAGTCCCTTGAGCCGAACTACCGTATTCCGATTGTCGCCGTAGCGCGTGTTCTCCACACCCACAATGGGGCTTACACCGTCCCACCCTACAGCATTTTGGAGCGACGCGGCCAGGGAAGCCTTGACGGGCAGCTGGGAAACGTTTTTCACGTTAAATATAAAGACTATGGCTGGTAAGCCTGAGTCCTTGGGGTTCAACGGCACAAAGGGTGAAAAGGCTTCAAGAGACACCTGCACTGGAAGGTCGGCGTCCTTATATGTCAAATAGGCTATGGGATACTCCCCAATGAACTCTACATTGTCCACGCCCGGCAGACGTTCAAGCAGTCTCCTAGCCCCTTCAGGAACAACGTGATCGCTAATGTGCGGCGCAGGGTGGAAATCGGTTTCATCGTAACACACGCTCGTCTGCAGCACTCTATAGATGGGCTTATCCCTGCCCTGCTTAGCCCAAACGGCAAAAAAGGTGTCGGGAACAAACGCCTGATGATTAACCTGATTAAAAATTTGCCACTGGCGCAGGCTTCCATCTCCACACAGGGCGATCTGCCCAGCGCCTATACCCCCCATGGGCATGGCAACGGCGCGAAGGGCCTGTCCAGTATAGACCCTACGCGAACTTGGGCTTTTCATCGCCTCTATTTTCGACTCATCCATAGATTCATACCTCTATGTGTTTTATGTGCCCATGATTTTCTTTGCGATTATCGCTCTCTTTCTCCGCAGATAAATTCTTTAAAGTGCTGCTCAGCCGTTTCCGGCGGTAATAACTTGGGCGGGTTTTTGAAGGCGTAGGCCGATACGCTGGGAAGGGCTCCAACTAGGCCTCGGTTGAGGGCAATTTTGACGGCCCGTAAAACGTCATAGAGGACGGAGCCTCCGTTGGGGGCGTCTATGGTGTGGAGCCGTATATCGATGTGCATGGGTGCCCCCCCGAAGTAGACTCCCTCTATCCAGAAGTAGCTGTCCCTCCTGTTTTCTAGGAAGTCCACGTAGTCCGTGGACCCAGCGACCACTACGGCTTTGTAGGGCAGGGCGGCCTCCACTGACTTCGTCTTCACCGACCTTTTCACCGTCTTGGCCCTTTCTAAGGTATCTAGGGATTCCGTTCCTCCGCCAACATCCAACTGATAGGTTTCAGAAACCTTCACCCCCCTCTCAGCTAGGGTCTTCAGGAGGACCCTATGAAGGACGGTGGCCCCCACCTGATCCACCAAATCGTCGCCTACCACGAGTAATCTGTTTTCCTCGAAATGTTTGACCCATTTGGGGTCGCTGGAGATGAAGGTGGGATTGGCGTTCACAAAGGCGCATCCCGCCTTAACAGCTTCTTTAGCATACCATTCTGAGGCCTTAAAAGCTCCTCCAGGCAAGAGGTTGACAACTATCTCGGCGCCACTTTTCCTTAGCTCCTCAGCCACATCAACTGCTGGTCTATCATCCATTTTTACCAATTCTCTCAGGGATTCCCCTACCCCGTCTAAAATGGGGCCCCTCAACACTGGAACATCTAATGAGGGCACCTCTGCAAATTTTAGGGTGTTGTTTGGCGGTGAAAAAATGGCTTCAGACAGATCCTTCCCAACTTTTCTTGAGTCAATGTCGAAGGCGGCAACAAGTTCTATGTCCCGCGGGTGATAACCCCCCAGAAATAGGTGCTTTAGACCCGTTGCCTCCTCCCTTTCCACCTTTTCATAGTAATAAATTCCTTGAACCGTTGCAGAGGCGAAGTTTCCAACCCCAATTATTGCAACCCTAATTTTATCCATGGTATGCACCTGCTAATCTAAGATTTAATAAATTTATTAAATCTTAGGGTAAAATAACCTATTAACGGTTGAATCCCATGTCTAAGCAAGGCCTTATGGAAAGGGTTGTGGCGGACATTGAGGCTTGCCGCAGGTGTGAACTTTGGAGGAATCGCGGAAACGCGGTTCCAGGCGAAGGAAACCTCGACGCCACCATCATGTTCATCGGCGAGGCCCCAGGCTACTGGGAGAACGTGAAGGGACGACCCTTCGTTGGCGCGGCGGGAGGACTCCTTGATGAAACGTTGAAGGGAATTGGGCTATCCAGAAGCGACGTGTACATTGCAAATATCCTTAAGGATAGGCCGCCAGAAAACCGAGATCCCCAACCGGAGGAGATTCAGGCCTGCACCCCATATCTGGACAGGCAAATCGAGATCATTAAGCCAAAAGTCATAGTAACCCTAGGCAGGCACTCCACGGCCTACATCCTAGCCAAGGCGGGTATCGAAGCTGTTGGCATCACCCGGGCCCGCGGAAAAGTTTACGAAGCAGAACTCTTGGGCCTGAAGGTTAGGGTAATACCCACTTATCATCCTGCCGCCGCCCTCTACTACCCAAAATACAAAGACGCGCTGGAAAAAGACTTTCAGATCATAAAAGAGGAGCTTGAAAAATTGGAGTGAACAACCCTTTTGAAGGGATAACGAATGAAGTTTTGAAAATACTTAAAAGTTGTTTTAGGCTTATGATTTACCTTCTTTGTTTAACAGCCATCTTCTTCAGCGGATACTTACCTATCTTCTTAGCGTACTCAATGGTATACTTTAGTCTATTCACGTCGATCCCGGCGTAGGTTTCACCACCTAGATCGAAGGCGTAGCCTCCTCCGGGGGCGGCGGAGTAAATGCAGTGTTCCACGGCCCTTCTGATGCCCTCGTAAGGGCTCGCCACCAAGAGCCTGGATTCCATGTTTCCATTAAAAAACACCTTTCCATCAAGGGCCTCTTTTATCTTCAAAATGTCCGCTTGCCATCCGAGGTCCAGACTATCTAACCTATATTCATCCCTTAAGATGTGGGCAATGTGGTCAGTTTGGCTGTCCATGTGAAGGCTCCGCCCCTCCTTCCCATACTTTTCATAGATCTGCCTGTTGTAAGGCAAAACAAATTTTCGGTACATTTTCTCTGATAGGTATCCGGCATGATCATCCGCCAAGCCTACGCGGGTGATGGTTCTCCCTGTCTGGTCGTCCGCATAGTCTCTGAGAACGAAGAAGCTCTTTAGTAATTTCTGAAATAACCTGTGCATCAGGTTTGGATACCTGTAAAGATAGATGTATAGCCTCTCTGTTCCCACCAAAGAACCGGCGGCTGAACAGGGCGGATGGATTCCCGGCGGAAGCTTGGCTCGGATCTTGACGCCGAAGGCCCTTAAATAGTGTTTCTCGAGGCGTTTTACACATTCCCTAGGATCGGGGGCCTCCAATTTCTCAATTTCCTCAGGGGTGATAAACTTGGGAACGATCCATGGAGGTAGCCAAGGGCTCTCTTCTGTGGGAAGGCGTATCAGGCAGTCCCAGACGATGCCCTCTGAGACTGATCCTATGTTAGGGGATATCCGCCTTAGGCTTCGTCCGTAACTGATCCTATCGTCACCTAAATTCTCGTATGCCCACTTGGAACCTTCCATTTGAATCTTGAGGTTTAGGTCTAGGTTTCGATAAAAGTCCTTCAGATTATAGCCCAGAATAGAGCAGAAAAAGGGGTTGCCCACACCTATACCAACGGGCACCCTGTCAGGCTCTTCAAAATTACGAGCCGTGGCCCACCGCTCTTCTATGTCCCTTTTTCCTTCTTTCATTTTCTAGCCTCTTATCTACGTTACCTAAGTTTTCTTCGAATAAGCTTTGCGTCATCTCTTTCTACTCTTCATTATGAAATGGTTATCAAGGAGATGTTGCCTAGATGAGGTGGATGAACCTTTCGGCGTCTTCTTCCATATAAACGTTGTTGAAGAGGCAGTAGACCTTCAGGTCCGCGTCTTCTAAGCGCCTAAGCTTTTCTAGGAGCCACGTTAAGTCCTTCTCAGCATATCTATAATAGTACATTTTTTCTCCCGGGGGCTTACCATGGAGCCTAAAGTAGGCTATATCCTTCGAAAAATGGAGGAGGTCCTGGGCGAAGGGGTCAACACAATGGGTTAAATCAAGGTCTTCGCAGAGCATCCTAACCTTTTGGTTTGTCCAGGATGTCCCCCGGGGCTCCCAAACAATAGTTAATTTTCCTCGGTCAATTTCTGAGAAAAACTTTCCCATGTTCCGAATGTTTTGTTCCGTGGCTGTAAAACTGGCAGGGCATTGGATTAGACATATTTGCGCCCTTAAAGCCTCGCATATTTCCCTAGTCTTTTCCCAGGCTTCAAAGACTTCCCCCGTGGGTCTGAGAAATCCGTATTTTTCCAATTTTTCAGGGCTCAATTTTATTCCAGCCCTTTTCCATGTGGGACTTGTCGGCGGATGAGTTATGCCCTGCCACGCCTTCACCGTGAACTCGAAACTGGCTGGAGCTAGGCCCCTCCACTTCTCCGCGGTTTCAACCTTAGGGAGCTTATAGAAGGTTCCCTGAACCTCGGTCAACTCAAACTTCTTGAAGTATTTTTCCATTCCGCCTGGAAAACCGCAACAGCCAACCCGAATCATAACGGTCCCTAACGGTTTTTATCTTACTAAAGGAGTTTAAGTTCCATTAACGCCCCTTTCAGCTGCACCTTTTCCTGCTCAGTGAGCCTTGGCAAAGGTGAACGCACGTGGCCCGCGGGTAGTCCCAGCATCCTTAAGGCCTCTTTGCAAGGGGCCACGTATCCGGGATCGTACTCAAAGAATCTGTTCAGAATCTGCAGTTTCATGTGGATTTTCAAAGCCCCCTTTATGTCGCCCCTTTCATAGGTCTCGTAAAGTTCCACCATTTGCCGAGCCATCACGCAGGCGGCGGTGGAGAAAATGCCACGGCCTCCGATGCAGAGGATGGGAAAGAACTGGCTGTCGATGCCCGTCATGATAGAAACTTTGTCGCCAACCTGCCTAATGATTTCCAAGGTTTGGCTCATGTCGTATTCGCTCTGTTTTAGGCCGATGACGCCGTCAAGGGAGAGGATTCGCACCATTAAATTTGGGGGGATGGCGTTGCCAGTGTATCCAGGATTGTTATAGACAACGATGGGCAAATCGGTTTCCTCTGCGATGCACTGATAATATTCAAAGATTTGGACATCTGGCAACTTATAATAGTAGGGCTGTACCACTATGGCGGCGTCGGCGCCCGCGTCCCTTGCGTGCTTCGTGTAGAGAATCGTTTCCTTGGTGCTGCAAGCGGTGGTGCAGGCTATTACTGGAACCCTCCTGTTGGTTTCGTCCACCACCACCTCCAGAACCTTTCTCCTTTCATCCGGCAGCAAATGGGGAAATTCGCCGTTGCCCCCCGTCGTCATGATTCCATGAACACCACACTCGATCAGGTGATTTGTCAATTTTTTAAGCCCTTCAACATCCAATTCGTCGTGCGGAGTGAAGGGGGTCACCATGGCGGGCACAATTCCCCTCAGTTTTTCGGCGGTTAACACGTTTCCACTTCCCAGAGAATCTAAAACTTCAAAAGGCTATAAAAACTATTGAAGAACCAGGTTTCATCGATCATACCCCGTGATTTTGTAACGAAGCTTATTCGAAGTCCCTTAACAACCCTAGACATTTCATTTCCTGTAGGGATTCGTCAAAGGCATCAATGGTTTTCTGCACCTCCTCCTTGGTGTGGGCGGTGGAGAGGATCGCCCTCGACGACATGAGGTGGATTCCCCTATTTATCATGGCCTTGTTTAGGAGGCCGTGGGCGGGATGGCCTTGTAACTCCTTAATCTTTGTAGCGGCCTCAAAGGTGGAGATGCCAAAATCCTCTTGTGTAGCCCCGAGGGTTAAGGTTATGATGGAGGTTTCACCCACCGCAAATCCCCTTAATCTCCAATCCTGGAGCACATCATTAAAGCCCTTCTTCAACATTTCCCCAAGGGAATTCACATAGGGGTAGACACTCTCCTTCTCCTTTAGGATTACCCCTAAGCAGGCGTTTCCCGCTGCTGCGCACTGGGGGTTAGCGTTATAGGTGCCCGGGTGGGGGATCTTCTTTAGCGCGTTCCACTCCGCATCCTTGAACTCTAAGAGTTCGAGGTATTCCCTTTTTCCAGTAACCGCGCCGCCCGGATACCCTCCAGCCACGATCTTGCCTAAGACCGTTATTTCGGGAATGACCCCATAGAGTTCCTGTGTCCCACCAGGGGCATCCCTAAAGCCCGTTACTACCTCGTCAAAGATTAGGGCTACGCCCTTTTCCTTCGTTATCTTCCTTAATTTTTTGAGAAAGTCTCTGTCTGAGGGGATTAGGCCCATGGCGCCTCCCCCAGGT